>JAABUT010000375.1_pt1 | contig 76871 bp, 58 predicted proteins | sample 5559281 | NCBI WGS metagenome assembly JAABUT01 (sample SAMN10711880, study PRJNA513359) | rock metagenome | isolation source: Antarctica rocks | place: Antarctica: Victoria Land, Ricker Hills nord | collected 2016-01-04 | reverse complement strand
TGCCCGCAGCGCGTCCCCGACGACGTCCATGTCCGCCGCCGTCACGTTGCCGAGGTGGCCGATGCGGATGATCTGGCCCGTCAGTCTCCCTAACCCACCGGCGATGATGACGCCGTGCTCGTCGCGGAGCCGCGCGAGTAGGCGCGCCGCGTCGAATCCATCCGGCAGCGCGACTGCCGTCACGGTGTCCGAGGCGTGCGCGGGGTCGGCGAAGAGGCGGAGGCCGTACTCCGCGAGGTCGCCGATATCGGCGCGGCATGCCTCGGCGGCGGCGTGGTGCCGCGCGATGATCGCGGGCAGTCCCTCCGCGACGAGCATTTGCAGCGCGCGATGGAGGCCGGTGAGCGTTGGCAGCGCGGAGGTGGAGGGCGTCTGTCCCTTCTCCTGCGCGTCCCGCGCGCGCTGGAAGTCGAAGTAGAAGCGGGGGAGCGTCGCCGTCATGGAGCGCTGCCAGGCGCGCGGGCCAACGGCGACCATCGCCAGCCCCGGCGGCGCCATCCATGCCTTCTGCGAGGCGGAGATCGCGACATCGATGCCCCACGCATCGAGCGGCACGTCGAGCGCGGCGGTTGAGGTGATGCAGTCGGCGGCGATGATCGCGCCGTGCCGGTGCGCCACTGCCGCGATCACTTCGAGATCGTGCGTCACGCCAGTGGAGGACTCGTTGTGCGTCAGCAGGACCGTCTTCGCGCGCGGGTGGGCGACGAGTGCGTCCGCGACGTGCGCGGGGTCCACGGCGTGGCCGTCCGGCGCGGTGACGTGGTGCACCGTGATCCCGTACGCCTCCGCGATCGCGGCGAAGCGCTCCCCAAACGTGCCCGCGTGCGCCGCGATCACCTCATCGCCCAGCGAGCAGAGGTTGACGACCGCCGCCTCCATCCCACCCGAGCCGGAACACGAGAGCAGGAGCACGTCGTGCGTCGTCTGGAGGATCGTCCGCATCCCCGCGACGGTCTCCGCGAGGAGCGCGGCGAATTCCGGCCCGCGATGGTTAATCATCTGTTGCCCCGTTGCCTCCCGCACCGCGTCGGGTAGCGGCGTCGGGCCGGGGATGCGCAGTTGCACCCCGCGTGGGACGGTCGAAAACGATTGAACCGCAGAGGCGCAGAGAACGCAGAGAGGGAAAGAGAGGAAAGGGGAGAAGAATTGGATGAGGGAGGAGAAGAGGACGCATGAATCTTCGCGCGCCTTGTCTCCAGTTTTCTCAGTGATCGCAGTACCTCTGTGGTTGAAAGTGTTTCCTCTCATGCGACGACCTCCTCATGGGTGAGCGCGTCTCAGTTCACAATCTCTTCTTCCGCGTGCCGCGTGCGAGGCGGTGGGGGAGGGCGCGGAGGATGCTCGTGAGGAGGACTTTCCACGCACCGCGCATCCCCGTGACATCGGCGGAGGCGGGCGGGCGACCGGCGTATTGCTCCTCCGCATACCGCGCCGCGATGGTCATGGCGGCGGGTTTACCCTCCGGCAGCCGCTCGCCAACCGCCTCCGCCGTCTCGAACGGCGTCGCCGCGCGCGCATTTGGCACGCCGATCCAGCGCGCGCTCCGTTGCAGCCGCGCGTACCACTGCGCCGCCGGGGCCAGCCCCCGGAAGGGGAGGAACCAGTACCACGCGCACAACCCCCAGAGTGCCAGCAGCGTGAAGGGGATGAGCAGCACGAGCGGCGAGACATGGAAGCCGCCGTGGGTCTTCGCTGCTGCTGCCGCGCCCGGTTCCTGCGTTGCAGTGTTCGGGTTCGATGCCGGTGGTTCGGCGGCGGGGGCAGGTGCCGGGGCGGGTGCGGGCGTCGGCTCCGGTGCGGTATTGCCCGCGCCACGGGTGATCGGCGCGACATCCGGGCGCGGCGTCGGGTCGAACGTGACCCAGCCGTACTGCGGGAAGTAGACCTCGACCCATGAGTGCGCCTGACTCTCGCGCGAGAGGAACCGGCCATCAGCCTGACGCGCACCGGGCAGGTACCCCGCGACGATGCGCGCCGGGATGCTGTCCGCGCGGAGTAGCACCGCCATCGCCGTGGCGAAGTACTCGCAGTACCCCTCCTTGCCATCGAAGAGGAAGTAGTCGGTGACATCGCGGTTCGTCGGCGGGTTGTTGACGACCGTCGCGTAGGTGAACGCGGGGGAGCGCAGGTATCGCTCGATGGCGGCGGCGATGTCGTACGGGTCGCGCTGCCCGCGCGCCAGTTGCGCCGCGAGGTCGCGCACGCGCTGCGATGTGGCAATGCTGTTCGGCGTGCTGCCGTTAGGGAGCGTCCGATAGCGGTCGAGCCATTGGGGGTACGATGTAGCCGCGCTCCGCAGTTGCTCCGCCGTGGCAGTGCTGACCCGCGCAGTCATCGCGATGCTGTCGTTCGCGTTGATCGGCGCGCCCGCGTCGAGCGTCGTGACATCGGCGAAGTTCGGCGTCTGCCCCCGATAGAGGAGCGTCGTTACCTTGCCGCCCTGCACGACGATCTGCGTGTCGATCAGTTGCTTCCGCAGGCGATCCTGCTCCGCTTCGATGGACGCGAACCGTGGATCGGCGGATGCGGTCGCGGTCGCAACGGCGTTGGGCGGCGTCCCCACCGTTGTCGTATTGGCGAGCGGCGGCACGACCATGATCCGTGAAATCGGCTTCGCGCTCGCCCCTTGCGGCTGCCCCTGCATCGCGTGCTGTACATATCCCGCAAGGTCGTCAGTCTTTGGATTCCATGTCTGCGCACGCGCTGGGCTGAGGGAGATGACGAGCGTCCCATCCGGGCGGACGACGGTCGCTTCGCCATTCGCGCCGGGTGTCGGCACATCACCCGGCAGCGTGAGCGCTTCGAGGTTGCTGACCAGCCGTACCAGTGTCGTGAGCGGGGCGGGGAGATTGGCAGTCGTGGGAACGGGGAGGGGCGTACCGCTCTGCCCCAGTTGCTGCCAACTGAGCGAGACGCGCGCGTCCACCGAGACGGTTTCGGCCTGTCCGCACGCATAGAGCAGGGTGCCGCGTGGTCGCAGGAACTGTGCGTCGCAGTTAACGGTCGTCGTCGCCTCCGTCCCGCCGGCGGGGTGCGGCACCGGCTGCTTCGCGCCGACGGAGACCTGCGGGGAGTAGACCGCGCCGTTCGGCCCCTGCGGGTTGAAGGTGGCGGTGGCACGATCCTCCCAGCCGAGGCCATTGTAGAAGTCGTAGCTGTTCGCGCTGAGGTAATGCGACTCCTGCGCGGTGAGGAGCACGGCGGGAGCATCGGAGAGGTTCAGGCTCCCCGCGAGGCGAAAGGTCGGGCCGAACGAGGCGAAGCCGGGGATGATCGTCGGCCCCCCGTTGCCGTTGACGGCGCGCGCGAAGCGATCCTGAAAGTCCGTCACGAGTTGCTGCGCGGGTTGCTGCGCGCGATCCCACGCGGTGTTAATCGCGGCGATGTGCACCGAGAGCGGCAGCAGCGACGTGAGCAGCACGAGCGCGACCGCGATGCCGGAGCCAACCGAGAGGTAGCGCGACCGGATAGAGGTCGGGTAGGCGATCCACGCCCGCTGCCAGCGTGCCTCTTGGCGGAAACCCGCGAACCGCGCCGCCAGCGGGAGCGCCGCGAGGAGGTACGCCGCGAGGTACCACCGCCCGGACAATCCGGCGGCGCCAATCGTCACGAAGAGCGCGGCGCCCGGCACGCCGATGGCGAGCGCCGACGCGCCGGTGCGAAACGTCCACCACATCACGGCGTACGCGAGGGCGAAGACGAGCAGGCCCGTCGCGAGCAGGAAGAGCACGCGATCCTCGGTCGCCTCACCACGCCAGATCGCCCGCCCCCAGCCTATCCCCCGATGCCACAGCAGGACGGAGCGATGCCGCAGCGACCCCGCACCGGCGCCGGGCGCCGTGATTGCGACGAGCCAGCAGAGGAGCGCGCCGCCGAGAAGCGCCGCGCCATGGAGCGCGGCGGCGGGGGCGCGCCATGTCTTCGCGGCGATGTAACCGAGGATGAGACCCGGCACGGCGACGATCGGGAGCCGCGTCAGGAGCGGGTTCCACCCCGCGTGACCGACCGCCCAGACAACCGTGCCCACCATCCAGACCACGAGGAAAAGTGCGATATACTCGTTCCACCAGACACGGCGTCGTGCCGGGGTTTCAACACGTTGCAAAAGCCCTGAACCTCCCAAAAAACCAACGCCCCGACCAGCGCGCCGTTCCATCTCCACTGATCGCAGTATCGCATACTTATGTGCACTTGCCGATGCGCGCCCCACGGCTATACTGGCACGGGGAGAAACCGAGGATGAACCGGGGATGAACCGCATCTGCCCAGAGGGCGCCCGGCAGAGAACGCAGAGAGGGAAGAGGGGGAATAGAATTAGGGGGATGCGTTCCCAGTTCCCATCTTCTTTTTGTCTTCCTCTGCGTTCCTCTGCGCCTCTGCGGTTCATTCCTGGTTTCTCCCCGTGTCCCAGGGTTGTCCCACGGTTTTGAAACGGGCGCTCGATGCGTGCGAGGGTGAAGTTGAAGTCCATGCGGGAAATCCCCAGTGGCACCGTGACGTTTCTCTTCACGGACATCGAGGGCAGCACGCAGCGGTGGGAGCACAACCCCGACCGGATGCGCGTCATCCTCGCGCGCCACGACGCGATCATGAACGGCGCGATTGCGGCGCACGACGGCGTCGTCTTTAAGACAGTCGGCGACGCATTCTACGCCGCCTTCACGAACGTGCCCGCCGCCCTCGATGCCGCGCTCGCCGCCCAGTACGCGCTGTTCGCCGAGGACTGGGGCGAGGGGGAGTCGCTGCGGGTGCGGATGGCGCTGCACACCGGCTCGGTCGAGGCGAAGGACGGCGACTACTTCGGGCGTCCGCTCAATCGCGTCGCGCGCCTCCTGTCGGCGGGGCATGGCGGGCAGACGCTCGTCTCCGGCGTCACGGAGGAGTTGAGTCGTGACAGCCTGCCCCCCGGCGTCAGCCTGCGCGATATGGGCGAGGCACGGCTGAAAGACTTGCTGCGCCCGGAACGTATCTATCAGATCGTCGCGCCCGACCTGCCAACCGAATTCGCGCCGCTGAAGACGCTCGACCCCCTGCGGACGAACCTGCCCTCCCAGGCGAACATGCTCGTGGGCCGCGAGCGCGAGGCGAAGGAGGTCATCGCACTCCTGCGGCGCGACGATGTCCACCTGCTGACGCTGACGGGGCCGGGCGGCACGGGCAAGACGCGCCTCGGCTTGCAGGTGGCGGCGGAGGTCGTCGACGCCTTCCCGCACGGGGTCTTCTTCGTGCCGCTCGCGGATGTGCGCGACCCGACCCGCGTCGTGTCGCAGATCGCGGAGACACTCGGCGTAACGGAAAGCCCCGGCCAGCCATTAATCAACCGCCTCCACGCCGCCGTGCGCGAGCAGCAGATGCTGCTCCTGCTCGACAACTTCGAGCAGGTGACGGATGCGGGGACGATGGTCGGTCAGATGCTGACCATCGCGCCCCGGATGAAGGCGCTCGTGACCAGCCGCTCCGCGCTCCGCGTCTACGGCGAGCGCGAGTACCCCGTGCCCCCGCTCCCACTGCCGGATGCGCGCCGCCTGCCCCCCGTCGAGCAGTTGATGCAGTACGAGTCGATCCGGCTGTTCGTCGCGCGGGCGCAGGAGGTGAAGGCGACCTTCACGCTCACCCCCGCCAACGCGCGGGCGGTCGCCGAGATTTGCGTGCGGCTCGATGGTTTGCCGCTGGCGATCGAACTGGCGGCGGCGCGGATCAAGCTGCTTACGCCGCAGGCGCTCCTCGCGCGCCTGACGAACAGTTTGCAGGTGCTGACCGGCGGCGCGCGCGACCTCCCCGCGCGGCAGCAGACACTGCGCGGCGCGATCGACTGGAGTTATACGACGCTCGACGCGGACGAGCAGACCCTGTTCGCGCGGATGGCGGTCTTCGCCGGGGGCGGGACCATCGGAGCGATTGAGACGATCTGCAACGTTACAAGCGACATTCGTGTCGATCCGATCGAGGGGGTGTCGTCGCTCGCGGACAAGAGCCTGCTGCGGCAGGCGGAAGGCGCGGACGGGGAGCCGCGCTTCGCGATGCTCGGCACGATCCGCGAGTACGCCTTCGAGCGGCTGGCGGAGCGGGGGGAGGCGGTCGCGCTGCGTCGCGCCCATGCCGCGTATTACCTCGCGCTCGCGGAGGAGGCGGAGGCATACCTCACCGGGGCGGGGCAGGGCGAATGGCTGGTGCGCCTGGCGGAGGAACACGACAATGTGCGCGTCGCACTCCGGGGCGCGCTGGAGCGCGAGGATGACGAGATGGCGGTGCGCCTCGTGGCGGCCTTCTGGCGTTTCTGGGCGGCGCGCGGCTACCTGACCGAGGGGCGACGGTGGATGGAGCGCGCGCTCGCCCGCGCGGGCAACGTGCCGGACGGTGTGCGCGCGAAGGCGCTCGACGGCGCGGCGTCGCTGCTGCGGGCGCAGGGGGATCTCGACGCCGCGCGGATGCAGTATGAGCAGAGCCTCGCACTCCGGCGCACGTCGGGCCATCAGGCGGGCATCGCCCACTCGCTCAGCAACCTCGGCGGCATGGCGCGCGATCGGGGGGAGTATGACACCGCGCGCGCTCTCTACGAGGAGAGCCTGGCGATTCGCCGTGCCGAGAGTGATACCGAGGCGGTGGCGCGCACGCTCATCAACCTCGGCATCGTGGCGCAGCGATCCGGCGATGCCGCCGCCGCGCGGGCGCGGTACGAAGAAAGCCTCGTCGTCGCGCGCGCGCACCGGCACATGCAGGCCGTCGCGCACGCTCTGACCAATCTCGGCGCGGTCGCGCAGCAGCAGCATGCGTACACTGACGCCCGCGCGCGGTACGAGGAGAGCCTCGCGGTCGGTCGGGCGCTCGGCGACAACGGCGCGGTCGGCTTCGCGCTCAACAACCTCGGCTCGGTTGCCCGGCAGCAGGGGGATTACGCCGCCGCCCGCGCCTTCTACGAGCAGAGCCTCACGCTGCGGCGCGAACTGGGCGACATGCGCGCGATGGCCTTCTCGCTGACAAATCTGGGCATGGTCGCGCAGGAGCAGGGGGACTACGCCGCCGCCCGCACGTGGTACGAGGAGTGTCTCGCGCTGCGGCGGGAACTCGGCGACCCGCGCGCGATCCCGTTCGCGGTGAACAACGCAGCCGTCGCCGCCCGCCAGCAGGGTGACACGGCGGCCGCGCGACAGTGGTACCGGGAGAGCCTCGCGCTGTATCAACAACTCGGCGATGCACGCGGCACCGCCGATTCGCTGGAAGGCTTGGCCGCGCTCGCCGCAACGGATGGGGATGCTCCACGCGCCGCGCACCTCTGGGCGGCGGCGGAGACGATCCGCGAGCAGGGAAATGCGCGTCGCGTTCCCGCCGAGCAGGAGCGGTACGAGCGCGACTTGACCGCCGCACTCATTCACCTCGCGCCGGATGCGTGGCGCGCCGCGTGGGCGGCAGGCCGTGCCATGACGGTGCAACAAGTAATCGAGACGGCGACCACGCCGCCTGCTTGAAGCGAAGTGCTGAGTGCCATCTGTCGGTCGTGCTGAGTGCTGAGAAAGGACGTACGCGGTTGGGGTGACTTTTCCGGTGGTGGCGGGCTTCTCTCACGAACTGCGTAACTCCTATCGTTAGAACAAATTGCAATGACATTGAGCCTGAGAGTACCGGTGGCGGCGGGCTTTAGCCTGCCGATCCTCGCTGCGGCAGACTAAAGTCCGCCGCTACCGGGGAATCTGGCCGATTCAGTTATTACACGAGCCGCTCTAATCCCTGGCAGGAACGGCCTCGCGCGCGGCGCGGCCTGTTCGTTTTTTGCCGGTGCCGTTGGGTGTGCCGCCGAGGTGGCCCGCCGCGCGGACGATCAGCATCGGGCACCCGGTTATCTCGGAAAGTTCGGCTGCCGGATGGCCGAAGTCTTCCTCCGTGTACCAATCCGGGCCAACCGGCACGATGGCGACGGCCCCGTCACGTGTTTCGGTGAGCGCGCTCTCCTGTGCGTCACCCTCGACGAAGACGGGCACGACCCAGAGGCCGCTGCTCTGGCGCAGTGCGTCGGCTTGTTGCGCCAGTTCCTCGGACGCAACGGTCGCGAGCCGCCCGCCCTGATCGCCGACGTAGCCCACCAATTTGACGCTCGTGCCCATATCCTTCGCCAGTTGCACGCCGAGGCGGATCGTGCCTTCATCCTGCTCGGTCGATCCGAGCACGACGACGACGGGTTCGTCTGGCATGGGCTTGATGCCGCTGCCCTCCGGGTCCACGAAGACCGCGACATCGCAGGACGCGAGGGTGAAGATGCGATGCACCAACGCCTGGATGACATGCTTCGGCAGCGACGCGCGCAGCCAGCCGAGGAGGATCGTGTCGCAGTGCTGGTCGCGGGCGACGCGCGCGAGGTCCGGGCTGATATCGTCCGAGAGGAACGAGATGGGCCGCGCCACGACGCCCGCCGCCGCCGCCTGCTCAACGAGTGGCCGCATCGACTCGATGGCTGCCTCCACCTGACTTTCCGCCTCCAGGAGGCCCGTGCGGAACTCGGGGGCGCGCACGGTCGGGATCAACCGGACGAGGAGCAGTTCCGCCGGACGTCTGCCGCCGGTGAGCCGGATCGCGGCGTCCACGAGGTTCGGCGCGTTGAGCGGGTTGCCGATGGCGACGAGCACGCGGGCGGCGGGCGCGGTGGCCGGGTCGGGCGCGGGGCCGCCGACGAGGTCGCGGATTTGCTCATCGCGGGAGGTCAGGCGGTTGACGACCGGCGCGGCCATCACCGTGGTCGCCAGCGCCATGATGACCATCATCGCGAATGTGCGATCCGACAGCACGCCGAGGCTGGAGCCGATGGTCAGGATGACGAGTTCGGTCAGGCCGCGGGTGTTCATCAGTGCGCCGAGGATGATTGAGTCGTGCCGCGAGGAGCCGGTGAGGCGCGCGGCGAGGCCGCAGCCCAGGAACTTGCCGATGGTGGCAATGGCGATGATGACAACGAGCCAGCCGACAAGGGAGGGGCTGTTGAGCGCAAACAGGTTTGTGCGCAGACCGGTGACGGTGAAGAAGATCGGCAGCAGGACGACGACGGTGAAATCCTCCACCTTATCCGCCAATTCCTTCGTCAGCCCCGACCGCTTCGGCATGATCGCGCCGAAGATGAACGCCCCGAAGATTGCGTGGATGCCGATGCGCTCTGTCGCGTACGCGGAGAGCAGCACCCCCGCCATGATGACCGCGACCATGTCGATCGTCAGGTGGCCGAGCGCGTCGTACCGTTTCGCCAGCAGGTTCAACAGGCGGCTGCCGACAAAGACCATGAAGAGTACGAAGAGGGCGGTGAGGAGGAAGGCAGGCAGCGCCGCGCTCGCGGAGCCATTGCGCGCCAGGCCAACGACACTGGCGAGGAGAATCCAGGCGATCGCGTCGTCCACCGCCGCCGCGCAGAGCGCCGCCGTGCCCACGGGCCGCTTGTACAGCCCCGTCTCGACGAGGATGCGCGCCAGCACCGGGAACGCCGTGATGCACATCGACGCACCGAGGAACAAGGCGAAGGTGAAGGTGGGCGGCGGGTGCGTCGTGCCGTCCTGGAAGGTGCCGCCGTTATTGACGGAAACCAACTGGGTGGCGAGCAACATGCCGAGGCCGAGTGGCGCGACGATGCCGCTCAGGGAGATCTGGAACGCGCGCCGCCCCTCTTTTCGCATGAGCACCGTGTCGAGTTCGAGGCCGACGAGGAACATGAAGAAGATCAGGCCGACATCGGCGAACGACTTGAGCGGCACCTCCGGCGGGAAGATCTCCTTCGGCACACTGGGGAAGAAGCGACCGAGCAGCGTCGGGCCGAGCACGATGCCCGCGACGATCTCCCCCACCACCGCCGGCTGATTCACCCGCCGCGCCAGATACCCGAACGCGCGGGCGGCGACGATGATGATGACGAGATCGAGCAGGAGATGGAGAAAAATTTCACCCGCAGGCATCGTCTGTATTCCCCCTTATCCGGTGTGTCCGGCCCCATGCGGTATCGCGCGCACCGTCGCTTGTACGACGTACGACGGACGCCCCCGTGATCGAGTTCCGCGCTTCTGGCCGCGCGACACCCCATCGCGGGCAACCACGCGAAATCTGACGCGCGGAACGTCGCGATGAAACGCTGGCGGCATCGAAGTCGAGCAAAATACCTACGTGACTGCGCGGTGAGCATACGAAATCGCTCTCGGTGTGTCAATGCACGAACGGGAAGTGTGGCGGAAGGATGTGCCCTCCGACAAGAGCGTCCAGGGCGATGTGCGTGATCTTCGCCATGCTGGAACCTTTTATCTCTTGCATCGTCTTTCTTTTCGGAATAGGATACCGGAAGCAGTCATCAAAAGTGGAGAGGTTTGCGCGGTAGCATGTGTGCGGTGCGTGTGGGGCGAGTATCTGCGCGGTAACGATCCTCCCGGTTTTGCCAGCCGGGGCGGACGAGTGTTGGGTGTGGGGAGAAAGGAAACAGGCGCGATGGTGACGTTTCAGCCGGTGATTCTTGACTTCGGCAGTTGGTTCCACAACCATGTCACGAACACAACCGCCATGACGTCGATCCAGAAGACATTCCTCGCGCTGGTGGCGGTGCTCATCGCGGCGCGGCTCTGCGGCGGCATCGCCGTGAAACTCGGGCAATCCCGCGTCGTTGGCGAGATCATCGCGGGCATCCTCCTTGGGCCGAGTGTCTTCGGCCCGGCACACGACAGCGTGCTCTTCCCGCAGGCAAGCCGCGACATCCTCAACATCCTCGGCTCGATCGGGCTGATGTTCCTGATGTTCGTCGCGGGGCTTGATCTCGATCTGCGGCTGCTCAAGGGGCGCATCCCGCGCGTGCTCATCATCTCCGTCGCGTCGGTCGTTGTGCCGATCCTCCTCGGGATCCCGGTCTCGTACCTCGTGACGGACCCGGCGTTCAAGTTGCCGGGCATCTCGAATGTGGCGTTCATCCTCATGCTGGGCGGCGCGTTCGCGGTCAGCGCGTTCCCGGTCGCCGTCCTCGTGCTGTACGAGCGCAAATTAATGGGCACCGAGCTGGCGAACCTGACGGTTGCCGCCGCCGCCCTCATCACGCTGCTCATGTTCCTCGTGATCGCGCAGGCGGCGGACGTGGCGCGCCATGCGAGCGCGTCATTCTTCCTCCGGCGGTTCGGCCTCTTCGTGCTGTTCAGCCTCGTTCTGCTAGTTGGTCTCCGTCTGCTCAGCAACCGGCTCGAGGCGCAGCGCCCGGACATCTTCGAGAAGGCGACGCCGGATCTCTTCGTTGTGCTGATGGCGCTCGTGGTGCTGACGGGCTGGATCACGTCCCGGCTCGATCTCAACATCATGCTCGGCCCGTTCATTCTCGGCGCGGCGATGCCGTATCGGCAGTCGTTCCGCGACAGCCTGCGCGCGCCGATCCAGCAAATCACCATCCTCGTGCTCATCCCCGTCTTCCTCGCGCTGAGCGGCTTCAGCACGGATCTCCATCTCATCAAGCCGGCGCTGCTCGGCGGGATCACGATTGTCGTCGTCGCAGGGGTGCTGGGAAAGGTGATCGGCGGGTTCGTGGGGCGGTTCGTCGGCCTGGATACCGCAGCGACCGTGAAACTGATCGCGCTGACGAACGCGAAGGGACTGATGGTCCTCGTCGTCGCGCTTCAGGGGAAGCAGTTGGGCCTCGTCGGGCCTGGCCTCTTCATCGCGCTCGTGGTGCTGGCGATTGTCTCCAATGTCCTCATCAGCCCGCTGATGAGCCTGGGCAACCGGTTGGAGGCGAAGGCGGCGAGGATGGCCGCGCTGCCGGTCGCGCAACCGGCGATGGATGATTGATGCTTCAGTTCCGCGCCGCGCGAAAACGGCGTGGCGCGTTCGCGCATGGTTACGGGCTTCGTCGTAGGGGAAGGGGCAGGCAATGGCGGAATTAACCTTTCAATGGCAATTGGAGGGCCAGACGCACGAGGGGCGCGTCATGGGCGACGCGCCGGCAATCATCGGTCGCAAGGAAGGCTCGACCGTTCACGTCGACTCGCAGACCGTGTCGCGTCAACACGCGCAGATTCGGCGGCGCGCCGACGGTTTCACGGTCGCCGACCTGACGGGGGGGCGTAACGCCATCTTCGTCAATGGGCGGTCGATCACCGCCGAGACGCCGCTGAAGGAGGGCGACACGGTGCGCCTCGGCGATGTCTCGTTGCGCGTCGCATCGGTTCGGGGGGTCGCGCCGCCGACGGGCGGGCCGATGATGAAGATGCGATGGGAATTGGGTGGGCACGCGCACGAGGAGACAGTGGTCGGCGGCGACCCGGTGACGATCGGTCGCGATGCATCCGCCACGATCGTCATCCCGTCCCCGACGGTATCGCGACAGCACGCGCAGATCGCGGAGAAGGGCGGGCGATTCGTGATCACGGACGCCACGACGGGCCACAACCCCGTGACGGTGAACCAGCGCGCGCTGAGCGGCGAGCGCTACCTCAGCCCCGGCGACGTGATCAAACTCGGCGATGTGACGGTCGTCGTGACGGCGGTGCAGGGGGCGCAGCAGCAGACGACCGGCATCAGCGCGCTGCGGAGCGGGCGGCTGGTGACGTGCTCGAACTGCCACCGCGAGGTCGATGGCTCCCTGCAGGATTGCCCGTGGTGCGGCACGGCGCTCGTCAATGCGGAGACGGTCTTACCCGGCTACTAGCGCGATGAAGGAGTACCAACGGTGCGTTCCACGGATGGCGTCGTATCACTCATGTGGACCGATCCCGTCACCGGCGAACCAAGCGAGGAGCGGGTGACTCTGCCCGCGACGATTGGCCGGTCGGCGGACAATGCGGTCGTACTGGCGAGCGAGATGATCTCGCGCCACCACGCGACGCTCGCGCGGGAGAATGGGCAGGTCGTGCTGACGGACAGCAGCACGAACGGCACGTATGTCAATGGGCAGCGGCAGCAGCGCGCGGCGCTCGCCGATGGCGACAGCTTCCAGGTCGGGCCGTATGCCATGACCGTGCACGAGGGCGCTGCCGCCGCGTCGACCGCGCCAACGGTCGCGCTCACCTGGGCGGACCCGACCACCGGCAAGCAAGAGCGCCGGACATTTGCGCTGCCGCTCGTGATCGGGCGCGGCTCGACGAGTGACCTCGTGCTTAACGACACGCAGGCGTCCCGCGCGCACGCCACGCTTGCCGCCGAGAATGGCGCGGTGACGGTGACAGACAGCAGCAGCAACGGGACGTTCGTCAACGGCCAGCGGCAGCAGCGCGCCACGTTGCGCGATGGCGACCAGATCCGCATCGGCGATGTCACGCTCGCGGTCGCCCTGCAGGCTGCGCCGCCGACGGTCGCGCCCGTGCACGCCAGCGCGGCGGCCATCGCGATGGATGACCGCACAATGATCGGTGGCGCGCTCCCTCCGGGCGTCGGCGCGCTGTCAGATGCCACGGTGTTGCCGGGGGCGGCCCGGCGACCAGTCGCGGCACCGGACAATCAGACGGTACTTGGAGCCGTCAGTGTCATGCGGGACGATCAGACCGTGCTCTCGGCCGCCCCCGCGCGGGCGACGGGCCGGGCATTCCCACCACCGATCTTCAACGAGCCGTACGTGCGGGTCGCCGCGCTCGAACAGACGGGCTTGCCGGTCTACACGACGACGTATGCCGCGCTCGGCGGCGGGTTCGGCAGTTTCATCTTCGCCGATCACCTGCTGATCTATGGCGTCGATCCCCGGGCGATCATTTCGCTCGGCATTTATCCGGCGCCGTACCAGCGGTATGCGGGGCTTGCCCGCAACTCCCAGATCCCTCTGCACGAGCGGCTGCGGTCGAACACCGAGTCCACGCCGGACAACATCTGGGGGACGCCGGGGTACGCCGCGCGGGAGGCGTGGCAGTCGTTCAAGACCGGCCACTGGGGCGACGCGACTCAGGCGATGTGGCAGGTCTTCGGCGAGCCGACCGTCGCGCAGACGTATACGCCGCGCGCCGGTGACGTCTTCCGGTCGATGGATGGGGAGGCGAAGCGGATCGGCTGGGGAAACATGTGGCGGTTCGGGCGGATGCGCGCGATCCGCAAGACGGACGACGGGCGCTACGCGATCGCGTACTCCCACAGTGACGACCGCAACCAGCAGGCGTACGCCATCCTCCTGGCGAACCATGTGCAACTCGCCACGGGGTACCCCGCACTCCAGTTCCTGCCGGACTTGCAGGAATACCGCGAACGCACGGGCGATTTCGAGCACGTCATCAACGGGTACGAACCCCACGACTACGTCTACGAGCGGCTCGAACGCAACGGGGGTGTCATCCTCCTGCGCGGGCGCGGCATCGTCGCCTCCCGCCTGATCCAGCGTGTCCACGAGGCGCGCAAGAAGAACCCGAACATCGCGATCCTCCATCTGCTCCGCACACCGATCACCAAGGGGCACACGTTCCGGCGGTCGCGGCGACCCGTGGTTCATCATGTGGAGATCCAGCCATTCAACTGGCCGAAAGCCGCGTGGGGCGGCGAGCAACGCCTGCTGCTGGAAAAGGCGGACGAGAACGAGCGTGCCAGTTACCTCGCGGACTGGGGCGGCACGACGACCGCGCAGCGTGGTGACTGGGTCCGCATCGTCGATGAGGGCGTGCGCGATGGATGGTACAAGATCGAGTTCGGCGACGTGGTGCGCGTCGATCGCGCGCCGGATGGCCGTGTCGTGACGCAGGTCACGAGCAAGGGACCAATCAAGGGTAAGACCGAGTTGATCGCGGACTACATCATCGACGCGACCGGGCTGGACGGGAAAGTGAACCGCAACCCGCTCCTGCAGGATATGGTGGACCATCATGGCCTCCCGGTGAACAAACTGGGGCGGCTCGTCGTGACGAACGACATGGAGGTGGCGGGGATGCGGAATGGCCCTGGCCGCTTCTACGCCGCCGGCTCGATGACGCTCGGCGGGCCGCTCGCGGGGGCGGATAGCTTCCTCGGCCTGACCGCCGCCGCGCAGCTTTCCGTCGAGCATCTCGTTAAGGAGCACGCGCCGGGATTGCGACGGCTCGGCCCGCTGCGCTCACTCTCTCAGTGGATCAAGTGGATGCGAGGAGTTGCACCATGACGCCGAATCTGGTAGGTCGTTGGCAGACACGTCTCTATTTGCTCGGTTTGATCGGCGGCATGATCGCGCTGCTCTTCGTCTGGCGCTACAACATGCGGATCCCGTACACCAACAGGAACCGCTGGATCCCGGAGTACGTCGTTGCGTATCTCATCATCTTCGGGTTCGTGTGGGACATCCTCTACCAGACGATCCTCCATTTCCGCTGGGACTACGACTGGCCGGGGGCGTACTCGCTCATCGCGGGCATCCTCGAAGGCGCGCTCGTCTTCCTCCTGATCCGTTTCGTCGGCCTCCCGCTCATCCCGAAGGGGAGCGTCGATTTCGGCCACTTCGCCCTGGAATACGGCGTGATCTGGACCTTCACCTACTTTTGGGTGCAGTTCGTGATGCGCGCGCTCTTCATCCGCTGGCGTTTCCGCGCCGCTCGCTTTGGGTAAGGGAGAAGCCAGAAACCAGAAACCAGAAATCAGAGGGGATTGTGTGCACATCCGACTACCACCGCCCAGTGTCTACTATCTGGCTTCTGGCTTCTTCCCCCGCGTTTTTCAGGGAACTTTCAGGGAATGCTCAGACAGGATTCAGCGAGGGACGTGATACTGCTGGCAGACGAGATCGGGGACGGTCTGAGGTGACGGTCGAACGGATAACAGGAAGCCGCACCCACCTGCCACACACCCGGAGCTGAGGAACGCTCCCGACTCTCGTCTTTTTTGTGTCTCACGAACGAACAAACAGTTGAGTAGCGAACGAGGGATGTGACGTGGCGGCGCGCAATGTTTCGGGTCGCGTCGTCGCGACCGTGTTGATCGGCGCCGCTCTGCTCACCGTAGTGGTTGGGTTTCTCATCAGTGGCCTGGTGCGGCGGCCCGAGGGGGCAACACCCACGCCATCCGTACAGGCTCAGGCGGTCAGTTTCCCGGCCGGTACCACCACCGCAACGGCGCCCGCCATCGCGAGCGGAACGCCAACACCACTCGCCACCGCGATCAGCATATCGCTGACGCCGACGGCACCGCTGGTCGCTGCGGCTGTTCCCATCGCCAGCGCAACCGCCGTCGATTTCGACCCGGAGCGCCTCTACACGCTGGTTAGCCCCGCCGTTGTGACGATTGGCAACAAGCAGAAGATCGGCTCCAAGGCGACGGTCGCGCGCGAGGCGAACGCTGGGACGGGCGTCATCTACGATGCGCGTGGCCTCATCCTCACGAACCGGCACGTCATCGACGGCGCGGAGACGATTGAGGTGACGCTCCAGGACGGGGCGACGGTGGTCGGTACGCTGGTGGGTGCGGATCCGGTGGCGGACCTCGCCGTTGTGCGGATTGACCCCGCCGCCGTGCCCGCCGTGGCGACGCTCGGTGACTCATCGACAGTGCGCTCCGGGCAGCGCGTTGTGGCAATCGGGAACCCGTTGCAATTCGAGGCGAGCATCACGCGCGGTATCGTCTCCGGCACCGACCGCTCGATTGGCGGCATGGATGGCATGGTGCAGACGGATGCCGCGATCAGCCCCGGCAACAGCGGCGGGCCGCTCGTCAACGCGCGCGGCGAGGTCATCGGCATCACGACGAGCAGCGTGCGGTCGAATCAAGCACTGCGTATCGCCTTCGCCATCCCGATCAATACCGCCAAACGGCTCGCGGGGATCATCGTGGCGGAGGGGAAGGTGACGCGCCCCTACATCGGCGTGACGACCGAACTGCTGTCTCCCGCGCGCGGCGAGGAACTGAAGGTGAAGGCGGGGCGGGGCGCGTACATCAGCGAGGTGACGCCGAACACCCCGGCGGAGAAGGCCGGGCTGCGGAAAGCCGACGTGATCGTCGCGATCAACACCACGCCGGTGGACCGGATGAACCCGCTCACGCTCGTCCTGCTCGATTTTAAGCCGGGGGAGACGGTAACGATAACGATCAACCGGGACGGCACGGAGCAGAAAATCTCTGTGACGCTCATCGAGCGCCCTGCCAGCCTCGACCCTTAACCATATTTCGTGGTACATATGTTCGTGATACAATATGGCTGTGCCGTAGCGTATGGGATGATAGTGGAGATTGCGCATGACGACGAAGCAGCGTCCCTTGGAACGCGAAGATTCTCATCTGTATACCAAAGTTGAGCGTACGCCGGAGGAAACAGAGGCGTTGCTTGCGGAGGTGCGACGCCATCGGGAAGAACGGATGCGTGGCCGAAAGAACGTGACGGATTCAGTGAAGGCAGTTCGACAGATGCGGGGTGGGAGATCAATCAGGCGTAGAGGCCAATGGTAGATGCCTGTTGTCGTGGACACATCTGTTGCTATCAAATGGCTTGTGACGGAAGAGCACACTGACAACGCGCAAGCACTACTCGATGATTATCAGCGACGGAACGATCCAATCCTCGTTCCGTCGCTCTTTTCGTATGAGGCAGCGAATGTGCTCTATGGATTCGTCGGCACCGGCATTCTCAGCATGGATGAATGCAAGCAGGCAATCCATGATCTGTCGAGACTTGTGCAACCGTTCCACCCCGATCCACGCCTCGTGATTCGTGCCGTCGCAATCGCCCATATGCTCAGGACTGAGAAGACATACGACGCCCACTTTCTCGCACTGGCGGAACGCACTCGGAGCACCTACTGGACTGCTGACGGCAGATTCTGTCGTGCGGTTCGCAAACGCGTAACCGATCTTGCAACAAACGTAGAGATGATCCAGACGTTTCCCGTACCGCAGTCATAGCGATTGATGCCGCTGAGGGCGGCACCGTCGGCATCTCCACCGCATCGTCGAATGTGAGCGGGATACCCTTCATCGCGTCCTCCTGCATGGGAAATGCTCGCTCACGCTCGTCCTGCTCGATTTCAAGTCAGGGGAGACGGTGATGATAACGATCAACCGGGATGGCACGGAGCAGAAAATCTCCGTGACGCTCATCGAGCGGCCTGTCAACCTCGACCCTTGATGTGTGCGGGAAGCCCTTGCGGCTCTGGCACTGGGCCACCGTGATGCACTGCCGAGGCGATCCACATTCTCTTGGCATCCTCCACCATCGCGTACATCTCCTCAAGCGTCGTGCCACCCGTAACAAGGCCGGGAAGTTCGGCGATGCGACCAACGTAATCGCCGTCCTCGCGAGTGATTTCGACATGGTACGGTCGCGCCGCCAGCCGCTCGACTTCCGGGGTGATCGCCATCTTTACTATTGCCATTTCGTTATCCCTCCCGTGTGGCCCGCACCGCGTCCAGTGTAGCGATTGCTTGCTTGACCTGATCTGCCTTCGCGAACGCGCCGTGCGGCGAGATTGTCACGATGCCGACAAAAAGCGGAGTTACGGGGGAGGGCGTTAGGCGTGGATCGCGCGCGGCTCAGGGATAGGAAAACCGCGCTTCATGCGCCCGGCGATAGCGATGGCGATGGCTTCCCGTAAGGTCGCCTCGGCAGCGTCCGGCGTGTCCTCTGCGCCCGCGAGGTACGGCCATTCCTCGGATCGGGCCACGAAATAACCGTCGTCATCATCATACACGACCGTCACGGTATATGGCAGTTGTGCCAATGCGCGTGCATCATCCGGCACCTCGATATCTCGTGTGCGATGCCGCAGATAGGTTCGCATCCTCATTGCTTTACCCTCTTGCCTTTACCGCATCAATCGCGGCGAGTGCATCCCCAACGTACACCGGCTTCACATGCTTCGTGCCACTGTGCGGCTTGGCAACGTTGGCAGAGATATCCCCATGAATGCCGTGTGTATAAACGACATGCGGTTTGTTTCGGTCGCCGCCAAAGTTATAGCGGCGCATCAGCGTATCAAGGTCATCAAAGCGGACTTGGCGAGGATTGTTGCGGATCGCCGCTTCCTGCTTATCCCGCTTCGTCGTCGTTCTATCCCTTATTCTACCATGCCTCATCACCAAGGGAAGCCGGGGCGACGGGCGAAGGTCGAAGAATAGGAGAGACGTGCGTGGTCGATTCTGGACTCGCTTTACCCCACTACCAACCACGACGCGGTTGGGGTCTCAGGGAACATCAGGGAACAGTTACCAAAGAATAGCATCAGAAAAGACAGGGACAGCGGGAAATAGGCGAGGGTGCATCGGAGTCGAACCGACCTGCGTCGCCTCTCGGCACCGCACAACGGGGTTGAAGCCCGCAGGACGCACCGGCGCCCACCCACCCCCAGGGGGAAGAAGCCAGTAGCCGGTCGTCAGTAGTCAGTAAATACCGGAGTAGTGGCGGCGGCATTGTGCGGGAGGTCGCCGCCAGCGTCAAGCGCGGCTACGGGCTGACGGTGACACCGCGCCAGAAGGCGACGCGATCCTGAATCTCCTTCGCGGCCTCTTTCGGCGCGGGGTAGTACCACGCGGCGTCCGTGTTCGTCTGCCCGTCCACTTCGATGGAGTAGTAGCTGGCGAGACCCTTCCACGGGCACGTCGTGTGCGTCGCGCTCTCCTGAAAATACTGCCGGTTGATTGCGTCGGCGGGGAAGTACTGGTTGCCTTCAACGACGACACAGTCGTCGCTCTCCGCCAGCGTCACGCCGTTCCAGATTGCCTTCATGTCTGCCCCTTCTGTATTGCTTCGTCGCTATGCGCCACACGACGCGGCACTATTCAGTCAAAACGGTCGGCGATGGGCGATATTCCCGGCAGGGACTCGGTACGGCGCGGCATTATTCTTCAAGTGTTGTGAAGAGGTTGTTGAGCGATTCCGCGATCGTCGGGTGGGCGAAAACGCCGTCCTTGAGCGCGGTGTACGGGAGTCTGCCCATCATCGCCACTTGGATGACCGACATGATCTCGCCGCCCTCCACGCCGAGGATAGCGCACCCGAGGATCTGGCCCGAATCTGCATCGACGACCGCTTTCATGAAGCCCCGCGTCTCATCCGTCTCCTGGGCGCGGGCGACATCGCCCATCGGCATCTTGGCGACGCGGAACTTCTTCCCCTGCTCCGTCGCCTCGCGCTCGCTCAGGCCGACGCGGCCGAGTTGCGGGTCGATGAAGACGGTGTTGGGGACGAGGCGATGCGCGGTCGTTTGCGTGCCGCCGTCCAGCAGGTTGGCGCGGAGGATGCGGAAGTCGTCGTACGAGATGTGCGTGAAGGCGGGGCCACCGTTGACATCGCCGAGCGCGTAGATGCCGGGAACATTCGTCTCCAGCCGCTCATCGACGGGGATGGCGCCGTGCTTCCCCATCGTGACACCGGCGGCGGCGGGGTCGAGCGCATCGGTATTCGGCGTCCGGCCCGTCGCGACGAGCAGGTGCGAGCCGGAGAGCGTGCGCTCGCCGTCCGGCCCCTGCACGGTCACACTGATGTCGGCGTTGTCTGCCCGCGCAACTTGCCGCACCTGTGTCTCCCGCAGCACGGTGATGCCATCCTCGCCGAAGATCTTCGCGATCTCCTCCGAGACATCCTCGTCCTCGCGCGGTGCGAGCTGCTTGCCGCGCTGGATGACCGTCACGGCGCTGCCGAAGCGGCGAAACATCTGGGCGAATTCGAGGCCAATGTACCCGCCGCCGAGTACGATCAGATGCCCCGGCACCGCGCCCAACTCCATCACGCTGGTGGACGTGAGGTACGGGACGCCGTCCAACCCGTCGATCTCAGGGATCGTGGGCCGCGCCCCGGTGTTGATGAAGATTTTGTCCGCCGTGAGCGTCCGCTCCGTCCCATCCTCTAACCGCACGGAAATCGCCTTCGGGCCGGTGAATCGCGCCTCGCCCTTCAGGAAATCGAGGTTCGGTGTCTCCTTGACGCCCGACTCGCTGCCGGAGCGGAAAGTCTCGACGATCTCCCGCTTGCGCCGCCGCACCGTCTCCATATCAATCGTGATCGGGCCGGTCCGGACGCCATAGTCCGCGCCGCGCCGCGCGAGATAGGCGACACGGGCGCTCGCGACCATCGTTTTCGTTGGGGTGCACCCTTCGTTGACGCAGGTGCCGCCGACGTGCTCGCGCTCGATGAGCGCCATCTTCCAGCCCGCGCGCGCGAGCGTCGTCGCGATTGGCCCACCTGCCTGCCCCGCCCCGATCACAATGCCGTCGTACTGCCGCGTCTCTTCCATTTGGTCATACTCCTTCTTGTGTGTTATTTACGCCATTCGTCGTAGCAGGAATCTCGCCATCATTAAGTACGTCGATCACGACCTGCGCGGCGCAGATGGTGGCGATGACGCCCACGACGAGAACGGGCGCCGTTCCCCTCCCAATGGCGGTCAACAAAAGCATGATCCCGCCCGCGATGACGCGCAGGCGTGTCCGCGCGCGGTCGCGCGTCCGGTTCTCGGGCGGGGCGCTCGTCCAGTGGATCACGCCAGTCGCGATCAGCGCGACCGCGACCGATCCGCCGATAAGCCAGCGGGCGTTGTCCGGGAGAACAGCACCCGCCGGGTTCGTGACGACATACTCGATCCCGACCCCGGCCCCTGTGAGGGCGACAACGAGCGGGAAGTGCGTGTAGAGCCAGACCTGGTAGGTGATGATGTGCCCCTGCGCCCGCGCGGCGTGGATCGCGGAGCCGTCCAGACTCTCGAAGTAGATCCAGGCGAGGCTGAACGCGATGCAGAACGCGCAGACCGCGCTCGTCGTGACCGCGAGCGTCAGATGGCCGGGATCGATGCCAACGACAACAGCGAACACCCCCTCACCGAGCACGATCAGGGTAAACTGCCCGAATCGCTCCGGCAGGTGGGAGTCATCTGGGGCGATGTCGCTGTGTATCCTCCCACCGAGGAGCGGCGTGCTAACGTCGATCGCGAGACCAACCGCCCACAGCGCGAAACGTGTCGGCGCGGGCACGAACGCGGAGATGATCCAGATCGCCGCCGCGATCGTGAAGCCACGAGCGTACCGGCTCGTCAGCGGGCGCGCATCGCGGAGGTGGCGGCCCGCGCGCAGGTATTCGATCACCAGGACGACGCGGACGGCGGCGTAGGAAAGCGCGAACCCCCTCGCGCCCGTGCCGAAGCCGTCCCGCACCGTGACGGCAAGCCCCGCGATGCCGCACATCTGGAGAAACGTGAAGAACCGGTAGAGCACGTCATCGTCGGCGAAGAAGCGAGTCGCGTAGAAGGTCGTGTCAATCCACAACCACCAGGTCGGCACGAAGAGCGCGACGAACGCCGCCATCGCGCTCCACCGCAGCCCGTGGGTGATCTTCTCCGCCAGTTGCGCGACCGCGACGACAAAGAGCAGGTCGAAGAAGAGTTCCAGCCAGGTGGCGCGCCGACTTTCCTCGCTCTGCTCATGTGCGCGGAGTCGTGGTGGCCGGATGAATCCCTTCGCCACTACCGGGCCAACCGATCCTGCTCCATTCGCTGGAGCAGGTCGCGCAGCGTCCCGCGCTTCTGCGCGACGCCCGGCACTTCCAGCAGATCGAACCCGCCGCGTAGCGCGAATGCCACCGGGCCGCTGAAGCGCAGTGTGTGCGGCCCGCTGCCCAGTTGGGCAATCGCGTTGCCGTCGCCGAGTCTGATGATCGAGCCACGCGGCGTGTGGGAGAATTCGGGGAGCAAATTACCCGCGAGGTCCGCCGCAAGGGCGCGTGCGAGGAAGCGGCCGTGCTGCTGCGCGAGGCTCGCGGTGGCGGGGAGACGCACCCCCGTGCCGTCATCCATCCAGACGCTGTCACCGGCGACGTACACCCTGGCATGACCCGGCAGTTGGAGGCTCGCTGTTACCCGCAACGCGCCATCGGTGAGCGGCACGCCGAGCGCGCGGATGAGCGGGTGCGCGGTGATGCCCGCTGTCCAGATCAGCGTGCGAGCGGCGATGGTGCGCCCGCTGTCGAGCCGGATGTGCGTGTCGTCCGCGCCGCCGACGAAGGCCGGTTGCAGCAGCCGGATGCCACGCCGCTGCATCGCGGCGCGAGCGGCGTCGTCGAATGCCGGGGGAAGGCCCGCCATCAGCCGCTCCTCGCCATTGACGAGGACGATCCGAATTTCTCCCGGTGGGATGCCGAACGCGGGCGCGAGGCGATGTTCAGCGAAGTCCGCGAGGTCGAAGGCGAGTTCGACGCCCTTCGCGCCGCCACCAGCGATAACAAAGGTCATATCCCCGCGTGTCCGTTCATTCGCCGCCGCGCGGAATCGGGCAACCATGCGTGCGCGGATCGCCTCGGCATCCGGCAGATTCATGAAGGGAAGGGCGTGGGCGGCAAGGCCGCTCGCATTGCTCCCGCGTGGCAAGGTGGATGCCGCGCCGAGCGCGAGCGCTAGCCGGTCGTACGGCACCGCGCCGTGATCCGTCAGCACGGTGCGTCGTTCGAGGTCGAAATCCGTAATTCCGGCGCGGACGAACGCGACGCTCTTATCCCAGAGCAGATCACGGTACCGTGTGGTCACATGATCCGGCGCGGCCTTGCCCGCCGCCACGTCATACAGGAGCGGGGTGTACGTGAACGCATCGTTCCGGTCGATGAGCGTGACGCGCACCAGTCGTCCGCTCGCGTCCATGCGCGGCCCATCGCGCGCCAGCAGCCGCGCCAGCCGCACCCCCGCGAATCCGCCACCGGCGATCACGACGTGAAGTGCTGAGTGGTCGCATTGCATGATGGCACCTATTCTCATACCTCAAAGAGAGAGGAGCGGTTTCAAACCGCTCCCCCGTTCGTGTCTTCTCAGTACTGAGTGCTGAGTACTCAGCACTCAGCACTTCGCTTAGTCTCCCGCCGCATCCGCCGTGAGAAAGTCCATCTTGTAGTCCGGGGTCATGCGGAAGTGGCCCATCGTCAGGCAGTCCGTCGGGCACCAGATGACGCAGTTGCCGCAGCGGATGCACCGCTCCTCGTCCATCATCATGACGGCGGCGGCGGGACTCATCTGCTGCTTCGCGTACTGAACGATGTCCATGTCCCCATCAATCGCGTTGATGCGGTCCAGCGAGACCATCTCGATCACTTCCTCGGGGCAGACATCGACGCAGCCGTTGCAGAGGACACACTTCGAGCCGTCGATGAAGATGTTGAGTTGGCACTGCAAGCAGCGCTTCGCCTCCTCGAAACCCTCGTCCCCCGTGAGGCCGAGTTCGACCTCCGCCACCTGATCGTAGCGCAGGTCCATCGGCAGGGTGGGCATCTCCTGCCGCGCCACGTCGATGTAGTTGTCACCCCAGACGAGGCGGCGGCTCATCGCCTCTTCAGTCCACTTGGCGACACCAGTCTGCGACAGGAAACCGCGCCGCGCCCGCACATTATCGATGTCGAGTTCGACAATCTCCATCTGCTGCTCGATTGCCGCCTCGCCCGTCAGGTACTCGTGGACCGCATCGACGGCAGCGTGCCCCTCGCCGATGGCAGTGATGAATGTCTTCGGGTTGAGGACATAGTCGCCGCAGGCGAAGAGGCCGGGAATTTCGGTCATGTAGTGGTCATCGACGACCGGGACGCCGCGCCGGTCCACCTTGCTCATCTCTAGGCCCTTGAGGAAGCCGGACTCCGGCTTCTGGCCGTAGGCGGCGATGATCATGTCGCAGGGGATGATCTGCTCAGAGCCGGGGATTGGGATGGCGCGCGGGCGACCGGACTCGTCCAGCGGGCCGAGCTGGCTGCGGGTCACTTCGAGGCCGATCACCTTGCCGTTCTCGTCGCCGATGACGCGCTTGGCGGTCACGAGCCACTGGAACTCGATGCCCTCGTATTCCGCCTCGTGCAGTTCGAGTTCGTCCACCGTCGATTCCGCCGGGGTGCGGCGGTAGAGCACCTTGACATCCTCCGAGCCGAGCCGAATGGCGGAGCGGCAGCAGTCCATCGCGGTGAAGCCAAGGCCGAGGACAATCACATTTCGGCCGACGCGCGGCGTCTTCTGCCAGTCCGCGATATGCAGGTCTTCCAGCCACGTCAGGCCATACTCGACGCCCTCCAGTTCCTCACCGGGGATGCTGAGGCCGACCGGCACCTGACAGCCCGCCGCGATCAGCACCGCGTCGTTTTTCGCCATCAGGTCGGCGATCATGATGTCCTTGCCGATGGCGGTGTCCAGGTGAATATCGACGCCGAGATCGGCGACGAGGTTCACCTCGTCCTGGATGATGTTGCGCGGCAGACGCCACTCCGGCACGCCCCCCCAGTACATGCCACCGGGCACGGGCAGCGCATCGTACACCGTCACCGTGTGGCCCTTGCGGGCGATGCCGCGCGCGGCGGTGATCCCCGCCGCCCCCGCGCCGATGATGGCGACGGACTTGCCCGTGGCGCGCGCAGGGCGCTCATGCCGGGTCGCGTCCCGGTTGTCGGAGGCGACGCGCTTCAGCCAGCAGATAGCAATTGGCTCGTCGATCACGCCACGGCGGCAGGCGGACTCGCAGGGCCGGGCGCAGACACGACCGAGGCAGCCGGGGAAGACGTTCGACTCGCGATTCAGCTCGAACGAGTTGGAATATTCCTCATCCGCGATGAAGGCGATGTAGCGCGAGATGTCGGTGTGCGACGGGCACGCCGCCGCGCAGGGGATGTTGTCCGAGAACCACGCCCCGTCGCCGGTGACGAGGTTGTACTTCTTGCCGGAGCGCATGACGTAGTTGACTTCCATCTGCGGGTCCACAAACGCGAGGAGGCGCAGCCGACGCCCAACCTCGACCTCATCCTCAACCTGCGCGGCGGCGGCGACGGCGGCGGCGGTGCTGTGCGTCTGGTCCGAGGTGAAGGCGGGCATGACGCCGAGCGTGAAGTCCTGCGCGCCCGTCTTCGGTGTCGGGGAACTGGGCACGATACCATCGCCCCGGATATAGCCCTTCTCGCGCGTCGCGGAATCGGTCACGCCGACGGTCGCCCAGTTCGGGGTGTCCACATACTGCGGGCGGACTTCCTGCTGATCCTGCGGGACGCCGACGCTCGCGTAGCGCGTGTGCCGCTGCGTGCGCGCGTCCTCCGCCACGGCGTTCGGCGGCGTGAACGCCTCGAACGAGTCCTCGGAGCCGCAGACGGGGCAGAGGCTGGGGTGCTTGGATTCCTGTGTGGTATAGCCGCAAACTTTACATCGCCACATGCGCGGGGAACCTCCACGTTGAGGATTGAGGACTGAGGACTGAAGACCAGGGACTGAGGGCTTTCGCCCGCCATCTGTTGTCTACCGCCTCCTGCCCGCTGCCTACGATTTTCACTCCCATATTGTATTCCCCGTCACAAAGGGCGTCAACGCGCGGGAGAAGCGAGGAGCGAAAAACAGAAGCCAGACCTGAGGATGCCGGTGCCGGGGTCAAAGGGAAAGGATCGAACCTTGCGGTCCGACCCTCTCATTGCTCGTCGCTCGTTGCTCGCTACGCGAACTTGTTGAGGTACTTGTTCAGCCGGTCGGTCAGGTCGGACTGCTGGACATCGATGTAGGGGTCGTTGATGTAGTCGCCCGGCGGCTCCATCGGCTCGCCCTCGTAGAAGACGCCGAGGGAGAGTTTCTCCTCGGTCATCGCGAGCTGAATGGCGGCCTCGCGGTTCGAGGGGTCGTGGCCCTCCGGCATCGGCTGCGTGATCTCCTTGTACGTCTTGTACGTGTCGTGGAACGTCACGCAGGGAGACATCACCTGGATAATCGAGAAGCCCTTATGCTCGATGGCGCGCTGGAAGATCTTGTTCATCACCTGCCGCTGCGCGGAGAAGGCGCGCGCGACGAACGACGCGCCGAACATCAGCGCGTAGCCGATTGGGTTGATCGGCAGGTCGTGCGAACCGTACGGGGTGGACTTCGTGCGCATCGTCTGCGGCGAGGTGGGGGAGATTTGCCCCTTCGTCAGGCCATAGATCTGGTTATCCATCACGATCGCCGTGATATCGAGGTTGCGGCGCGCGGCGTGCGGCAGGTGGCCCGCGCCGATGGAGAAGTAGTCGCCATCGCCGCCGAACGCGACGACCGTCTGATCCGGGCGGGCCATCTTGACGCCCGTCGCCACAGGGAGCGAGCGGCCGTGCACGCCGTGGAAGCCGTAGGCGTCCACGAAGCCGGGGAAGCGGCTGGAGCAGCCGATGCCGGAGACGACGGAGAGGTTGTCCTTGTCGATATCCATCGCGACGAGCGCCTCGTAGAACGCCGCGAGCACGCCGAAGTCGCCGCATCCCGCGCACCAGATCGGGCGCAGGCTGGAGCGGTAATGGGCGACCGTTTTCGGTTCCTGTCCCTGGGTGGGAGTCGTTGTCGTGACCATTGTTCCTCCTATGAGTGGGCAGTGAGCAGTAGGCAGTGGGCAGTTGAAAGCGGATGCGCTACACGCGTCGGTTTCTGCTCACCGTTCACTGCCCACTGCTTACTGCTTCCGCAATGACATTCTCGATTTCCGCCGCCGTGAACGGCAGGCCGGTGTACTTGTGCACTTCGATCATCCGGTCGCGGTCGCCACCGAACTCCGCACGCAGGACGCGCGCGAACTGGCCGCTGTAGTTCACTTCGGGGATGACAATCTTCTTCGCGTTGGCCATCGCCTCGCCGATACTCGGCGCGAGCGGCCAGAGCAGGAGCGGCACGAGGACGCCGACGGAGTGGCCCTTCTCGATGGCGCGCTCGGCGGCCTCACGGGCCGGACCGGCGACGCTGCCCCACGCGATGACGAGCACATCGGGATTATCCGCGCCGTAGCGGCGAACAACCGTTTCGCCGACATCATTGAGCGCGGTCTGGAGCTTGCGGAACCGCTTGTTCGTCATCACCGTGTGGTATTCCGGCGTGTAATTCGGGTCCGCGAGCTGATCGTGCTCGATGCCGGTCGAGACGTAGCGCGCGTCGCCGCGCATACCGGGGATGGACATCGGTGAGATGCCGCTCTCGGTAATCGCGTAGCGCTGGTACTTCTCCGGGCCGGGGACGCGGTCGATGCCGACGTGCGTCAGATCGACGCCGTAGGAGAGGAGCGCCGTCTCGTTGCGGATGTAGACGGGGTCGCCGCTCGGGTCGTCCTCGACCTCGTTGCGGTTGCCCTCGCTCTCCTCGGTCGCACCGTTCAAGCGCCCGTTCGGGCTGCTGTGCCCGTTGCGACCGAGCAGGTCGGCGTGCTCCGCCGCGTTCTCCGGCGTGATACGGTCCCAGACCTCGACGTTTTCGAGGTCGGGCCGCACGATGCATTCCGTCCGACTGGAGAGCGACTGGTCGGAGAGCAGAAGCACCGGCATCTGATACCGCTCGGAGAGGTTGAAGGCGAGGATGGTCGCGGGGAAGCAGTCTGCCACGTCGATCGGGGCGATCACCATGCGCGGCGTGTCGCCGTGCGCGCCGTAGATGGCAAGATTAAGGTCGCTCTGCTCGGTCTTCGTCGGCAAACCGGTGCTCGGTCCACCGCGCTGCGCATCCACGACGACGACAGGAATCTCCGCCATCGAGGCGAGGCCGAGCGCCTCGGTCATCAGCGAGAGGCCGGGGCCCGCCGTCGCCGTCATCGACTTGACGCCCGCCCAGGACGCGCCGAGGCAGGCATTGATCGAGGCGATTTCGTCCTCACCCTGGAGGAGCGCGCCGCCGATTGCGGGCAGTTCCAGCGCGAGTTTCTCCATGATGTCGGAGGCCGGGGTGATTGGGTAGCCGCCGTAGAACCGGCAACCCGCCCGCAGCGCGCCCGCCACGATAGCGTCATTGCCGTTCATGATGAGACGGTCGTTCGAGACGCGCTCGGAGGGGAAGGAGAAACCAAAGCGATCCGCTTTCATCAGCGTGTCGGCGTAGTCGTAGCCGGCGTTGAAGGAGTCGAGGTTGCCTTGCAGGAGTTCGGCGCGCTTGCCGAGTTTCTTGCGGATCGTCTCCTGCGCGACTTCCTTGTCCAGCCCGAAGAGCTTGGAGAGCGCGCCGATAATAACAATGTTCTTGCCGCGCTTCGCCCCAGCCTTGTTCGCCAGTTCGACGGCGGGCACCTCGTACTTCGTGCCCATGAACCACGACGGGGGCTGGTACTCGGAGGGGTCAAAGACGAGGACGCCATCGGCGCGCAGGTCATTGTGATGGAGCGTCCACGCCTCCTTGTTGAGCGTCACGAGCACATCCACCTGGTCGCCGACCGAGAGGACGGGCGTGGTGTTCGTGTGCAACTGGAAGAGCACCGGGCCACCGCGAATCTCCGCCGGGAAGGTGCGGAAAGTGTGCACCCACGCGCCGTGGTCCGCCGCGACCGCCGTGATGATGTCACCGATGGTCACCATGCCATCGCCGGACTCACCGCCGATCCTCAGGACAAAGTCTGTCGCCGTTGTCGTACTCATGCCGCTCCTTGTCTCCTCGTCGTGCTGATACGTGCGTACACACGATCTTCGATGTTCTAACTACCGTGCCAATAAAAAAGGGGCGACACGAGGTCGGCCCGTATAGCCCTACACGAAGAGAATCATTTGGTGATACTGAGGACGCATCGCTGCCTACCCTCGGAGGACGTTGAACCCACGCCACATTGCTGCGCATATCGTACCATCCGCCGTGCACCTGCACAACACAACGGAAGGGAACTCCCACCATTTCTCCACTGTTTGATAGAATAAATCTATAGATGAGAGAGGGGCGGGCTATGTGCTGCGTGCTACGTGCTACGTGCTACGTGCTACGTGGGCATGAACCCTGTACCGCAGGGTTGTGCCGCCATCGTCCTCGCGCGGCAGCCGCCGACGATGATCGCTCCGCAGCGATAGGCCACAAGGGAGCAATGTGTGGGGCAGTTGCCGCAGATTTTCCTCAACATCCTGATCCCGGTTTTCGTGCTGGTGCTGATTGGCTACATCGCCGGGCCGCGCCTCGCCCTCGAAGCGCGCACGCTCTCGCGCGTGGCGTACTTCCTGCTCGTGCCCGCCTTCAACTTCAACATCCTGAGCACGGCGCAGATCGACCTCGGCGTCGCGCGGCGGATGATTGTCTACATCACGATTGTCGAGGTGGCGTGCGCGCTGGCGGCGCTGCTCGTGGCGCGGCTGCTCCGACGCTCGCCGGAGATGACGGGCGCGTACATCCTGATCGCGGTCTTCCCCAATGTCGGCAACTTCGGGCTGCCGATCGTGCAGTTCGCCTTCGGGCCGGACGCGCTGGTCGCCGCGACGATCTATTTCGTCGCGATTAATCTCATCTCGTTCGTCATCGGGGTCGCCGCCGCGAACTGGCACCGAGGCAGCAACCTGCGGACGATGGTTGCCGTCTTCAAGACGCCCGCGCTCCTCGCCGTCCCGCCCGCACTCCTGTTTAACCTGACCGGCACGCCCCCGCCGCTCGTCGTCGCGCGGCCTATCGCGTTGCTCGCGGGAGCGATGATCCCTGTCATGCTGATCGCCCTTGGTGTGCAACTGGCGCAGGCGGGCATCCCTCGGCTCGATGGCGACATGATCGGCGCGAGCATCATGCGGCTGCTCGGTGGCCCGGCGCTGGCGGCGCTGGTCGCCGTGCCGCTCCACATGACCGGGCTAACGCGGGACGCGGGGGTGCTGCAGGCGGCGATGCCGGCGGCGGTGCTCGCCTCGATCATCGCCTTCGAGCACAACCTGCTGCCAACCTTCGTCACCGCGACCGTGCTCTTCTCGACGCTGGCGAGCATCGTCACGCTCGCGGTGGTACTGGCGATCCTCTGACAGGATGCCGGGAAGAGATGGATGTAACACAGAGGGCACAGAGGGCACAGAGCGCACAGAGAGGGGAGAATATATTTGGATTCTCTCTGTGTCCTCTGTGGTCTCCGTGCCTTCTGTGTTGCGTTTCCCCTGGTGTTCCTGGCAGTTTCGTCTATGTAGTCAGGATAGGCTGAGAATCTGCCTGTGCCGCGTCCCGCACAACCTCCCGACCGGTCACGAGCCAGACGACCAGCCGCACCACGGCGAAGGCGCAACAAGCGATGCCAAGCGGGACGTGGAGCGCGGGCGCGATGAACGCGAGCACGAAGACGACGACCAGGCCGCCCGCTTCCCAGAGCGAGAGGTGCATGTTCAGTACGAATGTCAGCGCGAGCGCGGAGAGTGCGGCGGTCAGGAAGACTTCCTCCGTCTGCCGCGCGTCCATCGGCAATGCGCGGAACGCGCGCGAGCCGACACTGTAGGCGATGGGCAACGAACTGATGAGCAGCGTCCACTGATTGACGGTCGAGGAGACGAGCGCGCCGAGGGCCATCCGCGCCTCGCCCCGCCACGTCCAGAGGGCGACGATGACGAACTCCGGCGCTTCGGACGCGAGCGGCGCGAGCCACTGCACGAGGAGAAACTCGTCGATGCCGAGCGACGTGCCCGTCTCGACGAGCGCCTCACCGAACTTCTCCGCGACGAGCAGCACCGCGATGAGCGCCCAGCACATGAGCGCGGCCACCACGAGGCGGCGCTTCGCCTTCGGCAGGCCACCAATCAACGCGGCGGGGCCAATGAGCGACGGCTCCTCGGAGGGCGCGCGGGCGGCGAGCGCGATGTAGACGAGGAAGATGCCGATGAGTACGACCGCGTCGTAGAGCGCAATCGCGCCGCGCAGCGGGATGGTGAGGCCGTAGAGTGTCGCCGCGCCGAGGCAGATCAGGCCGGGGCGGTTGCTCGCCTGCGCGAGGGTGACGCCCTGCCGTCGCCGCGCGAGAAAGAAGAGCAGCACGACGAGCGGCCACGCAATGCCGATCAGCAGGCGGTTCGCGCCCGTCATGTTCGCGACGGCGTACGCCTCGTAGGTGCGATCCGTCGCGGCGCGGTACGCGAATGAGACATCGACGGCGTATTCCGGCAGAATGGCGATGAGCGCGAGGATCGAGAGCGCGAATGCCTGGGAGAGATCGTGCTGGATCGCCTCGGTCGTCCACGCGAGCAGGAACGCCGCGCCGAGCACCGCCGCGCCGAACGCCATCGCCGCCACCGATGGCGCGAGATGAACACCCGACAGGCTCACGGCGATGCCGGGGAGGGTCGCAATGAACGCGAGAACAAGGGGAAGCGCGGCGGAACGGGTCTTCATGCATCCTCCGAACGCACGACGCCCGCGTGATGACCGTCATCCACGTCGCCGCGCAATGCAGCTGGTGGATGTCTCGCCACGCTCAGTGCGGGTGGGGCCGGGGCAGGAACGCCCGTATTGACGGCCACACCACCGGATCACGCCGGTCGGCTACTCCCATTCCGCTCACTACGTACGCACATCCCGTGCCTCGGTTGCGGTATCGCCGCCGCACCGCTAGGATAGCGGCAGGACTGAGGACTGACGACTGAGGACTGAGTGCGTTGTGCTGAGGCCTGAGTATAAGGGAGAGAGTCCGAGCGCGTTACTCATATGAAGCACGACGGAAATAGGAGCGCATGGAGACTCAGTCCTCAGTCCTCAGTCCTCAGTCCTCGGCGATGCGTTTGCCGCGCTTCTGGGCGGTGATCCGGCGGCGGTGGCCGATACTCGTGCTGCTGCCGCTGATCGCGCTCGGACTTGCCGCAGCGAACTATCTGCGCGTGACGAAGACCTATACCGCAACTGGCGAGGCGACTATCACCAGTACCGCGCCGGAAGCGACGAACCCGCAGGGGTTCGACAACTACTACCGAACGTTGACCAGTGAGGCGGCCTCGGATGATCTGACGCGCGTCGTCCTGGGGAGCCAGTTCGCGGGGGATGTCGCGAAGCGGCTTCAGGCGAAGGGACAGAATGACTCGGCCAAGATGGTGCAACGTGCGCTTTCCTCAACCCGCGTGCATCGCGTGATCACCATCAATGCCGCGACGAACGACGAGAAGCACTCCGTCATCATCGCGCAGACCGCGCTTGAAGAACTCGTCGCGAGCGCGCCGTCATCGTTGCCGAACCGCCCGGTGGAAGCATCCATCGTCGACTTTCCCACCACTGCGCGCGCGAGTTCGTTGAAGACGGGCGTCCTCGCGGCGGGCATGGTCCTCGCGGCAGTGATCGCGGCGGCGGTGATCGCGCTGCTTGTCGATCTCTTTGACACGCGGCTGCATGATCGGCAGGATGTCGAGGACCAGTTGGGGCAGACCGTGGTCGGCGTCATCCCCCGGCGCGGCGCGCGCGCGGAGCGGGCCGCCTGATGCGCCCCGAGTTTTACCTGCGCGTGCTGCGGCGCGGCTGGTGGGTGATCCTCATCGCCGCGCTCGTCGCGGGTCTCATCGGCTATGCGTCGCAGGCGGGGAAGCCGAAGACGTATGAGGCGAGCACGCGCCTCGTCGTCTCCGCCTTCCCGAACGATTACTTCTATGACCAGTTCACCGCGAACTGGACGCAGGCGTTGGAGCCGTATGTCCACAACCCGAACGCCGTCCAATCCGCTGCCGATAAGGGGTACGTGCAGCCGGGCGACGTCCCGGCCGCGTACAACGCGGCGACGCGGAGCAACCGCGATAACCGGACGGTGACGATCGCCGTGACGGACAGCGACCCCGCCCGCGCGGCGCGCATCGTCAGCGCGCTCGCCCGCATCGCGGTCGAGAAGAACAGGGAGGATGGCGCCGCGTATGAGGAGGCGGATCGGCGCGCAAACGCGACCTCGCAGAACGCGCGCATCACGGCGCGCCTCATCATCACGAGCCTCGATTGCGCCGCGCCGTCCGGGGGCTTGACGAGCGTCGGCGTGCTGCCGAACTGCCCGTCACCGCCCGCTACGCCGAATGGCCCGCGCGTGAAGGTGACGGCGCTTGCAGGGCTGGTGCTCGGTGGGGTGCTCGGGCTGATCGTCGTGGCAGGCGCCGCAGCGTTGGACGACTCGCTCAAGGGGCGGGACGATGTGCAACGCTACCTGCGCCTGCCCGTCGTCGCCACCATCCCGCGCCGCCGTGCGCCGGGCAAGGCACGGTAGCGCGGGGAATGGGAATGATTGAACCACAAAGGCACAGAGAACACAGAGGGGAAAGCAACGTGGGGAAAAGAGGAAGCAGCAACCAATTCGTGTTTCCTCCGCGCGCCCTCTATGCGCTCTGTGGCTCTGTGGCAAATTTCGGGCTGGGGGGAAGAGATGCGTGAGATAGTCGAGTCGAAGGCGGGCGCGGGGAGCGCGGTGGTGCTGGGCGGTTCGCTCGCGGGGCGGCTCGTGATGCTCGGAGAGCCGAATGGGGCCGCTGCGGAGGCGTACCGCGAATTGCGGACGAATTTGCGCTTCGATCCCCGCGTCGGCGGGGAGGGGGGGCACGTCTACCTGCTCGCGGACGCGGGAGGCGTCGGCGAGCACGCGACCATCGTCGCGAACCTCGGCGTCGCCTGCGCGCTGGCGGGCGAGCGCGTCATTCTCGTCGATGCGAACCTGCGCCAAGCGCCCGGTGCCGAGAGCCTGAGCGCCCTCTTCGGGCAGGGGGCCGCGACGGAGGGGATTGCGTCCGTGATCCGCGGGCCGGAGGACGACCGCAAAGTCGTCCTCCCGCTCGTGGAGACGGGCGTGCCTGATCTGCTTCTGCTCCCGGCGGGGACACGGGGTGCGAACCCGGCGGATCTCCTCGGTGCGAACGCCTTCGCGGTCGTGCTCACCGCCCTGCGTGGGCACGCCGCCATCGTCATCATCGACGCGCCGCCCGTGGCGGAAGGCGCGGACAGCCGGGCGATCGCGGCACGTGTCGATGGCGTGCTGCTGCTTGTCGCGCAGAACCGCACCCGTCGCCCGCAGGCGCAGCAGGCGCTCGCCGCGCTCGAACAGGTGGGCGCGACGGTCCTCGGTGTCGTGCTGACGGAGGCATAATCGCCGCACACCTCACAGGACAAATGCGAAGATCGAAGATCGAAGGCTGGGTGTGCTGCCCAGCCTTCTTTGTTTGTCGGTATATCCGCCGCGACGAGGGAAAGGCGGTAATTACCCGTTCAATTATTGTGCAAATGGTTGACAGATTAACATCGCGGGTGTACAATCATCAGCAAGCGGTCTCGGGTTGGCACAACCTTCCTCCTTTCCCCATTGTTCGCTCTGGGGCCGCTTCCTCCCCCTTTTCCCCATGATCTCCCGAGCGATCCCGCGCGTCGCATTCCCCGCTGCATCCGGTCGGGTTTTTCGCGTGTATTGCGATATAAAGGGGAGGCAGCGGTGCAGGGTACGCTCCAGCACTGCTTCTTTCCCTTGTGGCGGGTCGGTGATGATCGACAGGAGTGACGAATGATTCTCGTAACGGGCGGCACCGGCTTTGTTGGCTCCCGGATTGTGCAGAAACTCGTCGCGGCGGGTCGCCCGGTGCGGCTGCTCGTGCGCGATGCGGAAGCGGCGCGGCGCACATACCCGACGGGCGTCGAGTTCGCGCGCGGCGATGTCACGCGGCCGGAGACATTGGCCGCCGCGCTCGCGGGGGTCGATGCGGTGATCCACCTCGTTGCGATCATTCGCGAGCGCGGCGCGGACGTGACGTTCGAGCGAATCAACTACCGGGGGACGGTCAACATCGTTGACGCGGAGAAGCAGGCAGGGGTGCGGCGGCACCTCCAGATGAGTGCGCTCGGTGCGCTGCCGGATCCAAACTTCCCGTATCACGACACGAAGTATCGCGCCGAGCAGTATGTCAAGGCGAGCGGTCTGGATTGGACGATCTTTCGCCCGTCAATCATCTTTGGCCCTGGCGATCAATTCTTCTCCACGCTCGCGGGCTTGGCGAAGTTGCCCGCGCCCGTCGTGCTGCCCGATGGTGGGGCGGCGAAGTTCCAACCTGTCTGGCTTGATGATGTCGCGGATTCATTCATTCGCGCACTGGACGATCCCGGCGCTGTTGGAAAGACATACGAACTCGGTGGGCCGGACATCCTCTCGTACAAGGAGATGCTCGCGACCCTGATGGACGTGACCGGCCATCGCCGCCCGATGCTGCCCGTGCCCGCCGTGTTGCTGCAGCCCGCCGCGTTTCTGTTTGACAAGGCGCTGCCGAAGCCACCGGTGACGCCGGAGCAACTGAGGATGCTGAAGATCGACAACAGCAGCAAGGATTCCGCGACCGCAATGCTGATCAATCGCCAGCCAAAATCGTTGCGCGAGGGGCTGGGTTACCTAAAGGGGTGAGGGACTTCATCTAGTACATATCCCTAAATACTATGTGAACTACCGTTTGCGACGTACATGTAATGGAAAAATGGTGCGGAATCGGGCATCGCGAAGGGCGCGGCGCGCGGCAGCGTCGCCCGCGATGCCGTGGACGGCGGCTCCGGGGAAGGTTGATGCGCTGCCAATGTACAGGCCATCGATCGGGGTGCGATAGGGCGAGAGCGTCGGGATTGGGCGGAAGATCAGTTGGTCGAGCGCGGTGCTGCCGCCGCCGACATCGGCGTCGATCAGATTTCGGTTCCGCGCGGTCAGGTCGGGGGGCATGAGGATGTGCCGCGCCAGGATGCGGTCGCGGAAGCCGGGGGCGAACCGCTCGATCTGCGCCTCGATGCGCTCCGCCATCCGCTCGCGCTCTGCCGCCCAATCCACGCCCTTTGGGACGTGCGTGTATGCCCAGGCTGTTTGTTTACCCGCCGGGGCGCGCGTCGGGTCCGCGAGCGACTGCTGACCCGCGAGCAGGAAGGGCCGCTCCGGCAGTGACCCCGCGTGTTGCTGCCGGAGCGCGTTGGTGAGGTCCGCGACGGAGCCACCGATGTGGAGCGTCCCCGCTGCGCGCGCTTCCGGTGCATCCCACGGGATCGGCGCGTCGAGTGCCCAATCGACCTTGAACGATGGCGGGCCGGGGCGATACCGCGCGAGTCGCGCGACGTACGCGGGCGGCAATGCGGCCCCGGCCAGTCGAATCAGACCCTGCGGTGTGAGGTCGCCGATCACGACGGGTGCGTGGATCGTCTCGCCACCGACGAGCGCGACGCCGCACGCGCGGGAGCCATCCACGAGGATGCGCTCTACCGGCGCGGCGGCGCGTGTCTGGCCGCCGAGGTGGTGCAGGTAGCCGACGAGGGCATTGGTGATGCCGCTCGCGCCACCCTCCGGGCTGGGCCAGCCGACGACATGCCCGAGGAAGAGGAGGAAGAAGCCGGCAATCGCGCTGCCCGCCTCCCACGGCGGCACATCGGCGTGCATCGCCGCGCCGAAGAACCATGCGGTCGCACGGTCGCCCCGAAAGTGCTCCGCCATGCACGACTCCGCCGACAGCAGGAGCAATCGGGCGAATTCGAGCGTGCCGTCGATGCCGAGGCGGGGAAGCAGACGCGCTCCCCCGGCAAGTGGCGGGAAGGCGGCGAGCATCATCGCACGAATCGCGCGTTCGTGCGTGAGATAGGGAGCGATAAAGGCGCGCCACCGCTGCCCATCGCCGGGCGTCAGGCGGTCGAGGTTGTCCACCGTCCGGTTGAGGTCGCGATAGAGCGCGGCGGCGCGTCCGTCCGGGAAGGGGTGTGCCATCGCGATGGGGGGATGAATCCAGCGCAACCCGTGACGTTCCAGCGGCATCCGCGCGAAGACGGGCGACGCCGCGCCCGCCGGGTGGACGGCGGAGAAGGTGTCGTGTCGGAAGCCGGGGAGGGTCAATTCCTCGGTCGCGACCGCGCCACCGAGCCGTTCGTGCGCCTCCAGCACGAGCACTGATCGACCGTGCTCGGCGAGCGTGATCGCGGCGGCAAGACCGTTCGAGCCGCTGCCGATGACGAGGGCGTCATACTGCATCATTGAGGAAAAAGCGACGTAAAGGTGAAATACATATCCCCAAAACACAAGTATCGCAAACTCTGTGAAGTATTTCCACCAATAATCGCCATCTATTCGCGCTCCCCAGTATCGGGGCCAACGCGAGAGGTCCCGCCGCGACGGAGAAGCCGCCGTTCCTCTGGGCGCTCCGGGTCGTTCGGTAAGCCCGTCCCTGCGACAGCGACCTCAGTGAGCGCGGAGGGTTCATCGCCGACCACCTTGGGCGGGAAGAGTTCGTCGATGATGACGCGCGTGGCGGCGGCGAGCGGCACGGCGAGGAGGACGCCGATCACGCCCGCGAGGTGCTCGCCCGCGAGGACGGCGAAGATCGTCACAACGGGGTCGAGATGCACGACGCGCCCGATAACCTGCGGCACGATGATCTGATCTTCGATCTGCCGGATCACGAGGTACGCGATGAGCACGGCGATCATCGGGCCGACACCGACGGTGGAGAGGGCTACGAGGCCAGCGATTGTTCCCGCGAGGATTGGCCCGACGAACGGCACGATCTCCAGAACGCCCGTGCCAATCGCAATTGGGAAGGCGTACGGCACCTTGAAGATGCGCAGCACGATGTAGGACGCGACGGAGACGATGAGGACGAGGTAGAGCTGCCCGCGCAAGTAGCGTCCGAGGACGATATGAATGCGCGCCGCCACTGTCCGCACCTGCGGGATGCGTTCCTCGGGCACGAATCGGTAGAGGTAGTTAACGGATTGCCGCCCGTTCAGCAGGAGATAGAAGGTCGCGAAGAACCAGATGACGATCTTCAGTAACACACCGAAAGTCGTCTGCGCCACCTCCCGCACCTGCCCCGGCTGCGTCGCGCGGTCGATCTCCGATTGCAGGCGGCGGGAGACGATCGCTTTCTTCTCCAGGTAGCGCGGGTCGTCGAACTGCACGATATCGACACCCGTGCGGCGCAGGAGATCGACGATCTGCGCGTTCTTCGAGACGCGGTCCAGCACGGTATCGGCGACGCTGCCACCGGACTTAAACAGGCCGTTTTGCCCAGTCGTCTGCCGCGTCAACTCCGGCTCGATGAGGGCGATGGCGAGCGTCAGCGTGCCAACGAAGACGAGGTAGAAGAGCGCGACTACCAGCACGCGCGGTAACCGGGACATCCGCTGCGCGCGATCAACCAGCGGGCCAACGAGGTACGCGGTGGCGATTGCGAGAACAAACGGCGCCAGCAGCTGGCGCGTGAGCAGGAGCAGGAGAATGACGATCCCGACCACAAGCAGATACTTCGCCCAACGATTCATGCCATCATCTCCACGCGACCAGATACCCGAGGGCGCTCATGGTACACGACTTCAGGCACTGATGTTCCGGGTACGGCGCATTGGTCACGCGGTTCCCCGCTTTGTCTCTTGCAGTTGTCGCATAAGGATACTTAAACGACAATCGAAGCGCTCACCGGGCCTTTGCACTCCCCCGGCTCCATTCCGTGACACCGGTGGTGAGCAGTTCCATCCCGGCGTCGAGGCTCTCCTTGCCCCCCACGCCCCGGACATTAACCGAGACAAGGCCATACCCGCGCACCTTTCCGGTGCGCAGCACGACGCGGATGGCGTTCAGGGTGGCCTCCATGTCCGGGCCGTTCGGCTCAACGGTGTTGTGGTTCGGTACGTAGCGGGCATCGAGCACATCCTCGTCGATGTGGAGGTAGAGGACATCGCACGTCGCGGCGAGGCGGTCGATGGATTGTTGCAGATCCGCGCCGGGGCGACCCGGTTCAATGGCGGCGACGGTCACATCGGTCGCCTCGATCAGCGTGCGCTCCATCGGGTCGAGGTTGCGCACATCGACCATCACGATGCGATCCGTCGGGATCGGCGCGTCGAGGCCCGTGATCTGTCGCCAGTGTGGGAAGGCCAGCCCCGCCGAGACCGCGACGGGCATCCCGCCGATCATGCCGGAGAGCGTCGTCTTCGGGGTATTGAAGTCGCCGTGCGCGTCGAACCAGACAAGGCCGATGCGGGCGGTCGCGCCGAAGGCCCGCTCGAAGCCCGCGAGCACGCCGACGAGCGCGTTGCAGTTGCTGCCGATGACGAGCGCGTTGCCCTCATCGCGCAGCGCTGTTGCGACCGCCGCCGCGAGGTTCGCCCCGAGATGGGCGATATTCGTCACGGCATCCTCGCTCCGCGTCGCGGCGTCGGGAGTCAGCACTGCGGCCGGGCCGGTCAGTTCGACGCCATTCTCGCGCAGCCGCTCGTACAGCCCCCCTTTTGCGAAGGCGGCGGGCGCTTCGTCGGAACCGGATGGGGCGTCAAGTGCCGGAATCGTGATCGCGCGCAGTTTCATCGCCTCTCTCCTTCGGTCATCCCACGATACTGCGTGTCCAAGCCGAGCGTTTCCCACGCCACGCGGTGTTCGGCGACGACCACGGCCCGCAGCGCATCATCGAGGATACCGCGCTCGGTCAACACCGTAATCTGCGACGCCGGTGTGCGGTCGAAGGTCGGGTTGCGCACCGTAATGCCGGATGGCGGGTCCGCCCAGACCTCCGCCGGGTCGTTCTCCTCGCGCATGTCGTCCGGTCGGTCGTACGGCGCGACCTTGAGCGTGTGCGTCAGTGAGTAGACCGGGATCGCGTGCTCCCGCGCCACTAGCGCGAGCGTCGCCGTGCCCATGTGGTTGTAGACCGCGCCATCCGGCGCGACGGTGTCCGCGCCGACAACGATTGCCTCCACCTGCCGCACCCACCATCCCATCTGCCCCTCGGTGACGACGGTCACGGGAATACCCGCCGCCGCAAGCGTCGTTGCCAGCAACCTGCCGTCGTTGATTGGCCTCCCCTCCGGTACGATCACGGAGCGCAGGCGGTCTTTGAGGGTAAGAAGCGTATTGCGTGTTGATGAGGAATTACTATAGGTCAGGATAACTTCAGGGATATGTCGTTTGACGGCCTCCGCTAACCGCATAGCATCCGCCGCCCATCGCTCTTTCGTCACTACAGCCTGCTCGCGGAGCGCTGCACGCGAGGCGACCTCGGCGGCAACGGGGACGAGATGGAGCGCGACCGCGTTTGCAATCGCCGCCATGCTGGGGCGTGCGGTCGCCAATGCGAGCGCAACGTGGTGGATGTCCGCAGCAGGATCGCCACTGACGAGTTCCGTCGCGAGGTCAATCGCGCGGGCGGCCAACTCCATCGCGCCATGGATACGGTCAGTTCGCAACGTCCGGGCGGCATGGACAAGTTTTGCGTCCTTCACGCTTGCGATCTTCCCTTCCCTATCTCCTTGTTCATCCGTCGTGCTTACGGGATATGTCTTCTGTCTTCTCGCATCCCGGTGAGTGTATCATGACGACGGCCTGACCCCTTCGTCCAGAGGCAGCGTTGCGTATTCAGCACGTCCGACAGATAGCACTCGCGTTCCGAGAGGAGCAATCACCGTCATGTTCACGCCCTCACCCCTCGATGCGCGCGCGTGGCGGTACCTCGCGGCGCACCGTGTCGCCCGCCTGACGACCGCTGATGCCGACGCTCTCCCCTCCGTGGTGCCGATCTGCTACGCGACGGATGGCGCGACGATCTACTCCGCGCTGGACGCAAAGCCGAAACGGGTCGCTCCAACTGCGCTGAAGCGTGTCCAGAATATTCTCAATCGCCCGGATGTGGCGCTCGTCGTCGATGATTACCGTGAGGACTGGACGCAACTCTCCTACCTGCTCGTCCGTGGTCGGGCCACGCTCATCACAAACGAAAGCGAGGAACACGCGCGGGCGGTCGCATTGCTGCGGGCGAAGTACCCGCAGTATCATGCAATGCCGATTGAGGACCAACCAATCATCCGCATCGCGCCGCAGCACGCCCGCTTCTGGGAATCACGGCCCGATGCGACGGACAGCGGAGCCGAACCGGCGCGGCAGCTCGATTTCGCGGCGCTCGTGCAGGGCCGTCGCTCGGTGCGCGCCTTCCGGCCCGACCCGGTGCCGCGCGCCCTGATCGAGCGCATCCTGGAGGCGGCGCGCTGGGCGCCCTCGCCGCACGGACGGATGCCGTGGCGCTTCGCGGTCATCACGCGCCCGGAAATCAAGGCGCGACTCGCGGACGCGATGGGCGACACTTGGCAGCAGACGCTCGCGATGGACAACGAACCACCCGCTGTCGTCGCCAGGCGCCTCGCCAACTCGCATGACCGCATCCGCACCGCCCCCGCGCTGATCCTCCTCTGCCTCTATACAGACGATCTCGACCACTACCCGGACGCCGCGCGCCAGACGGCGGAGAGATTGATGGCGGTTCAGAGCCTCGGCGCGGCGGCGCAGAATGTGCTCCTCGCGGCGTACGAGGCGGGGCTGGATGCGGGCTGGATGTGCGCCCCGCTCTTCTGCCCGGAGACCGTCCGCGCCGCGCTGGATTTGCCTGGCAGCCTCGTGCCGCATGCCCTCTTCCCGCTCGGCTACGCGGCGAAGGACCCGAAGCGCCGCCCGCGCCTGCCCCTCGATGAACTCGTCGTCCGCTGGGAGTGAGCGTTATCCCCTCACACTTCAGCCCATTGACACGTCGCCACATGACCAATATATTGACGTAGATCGAAGTGATGTGAATCAATACGAGGATGTGACCAATGACCGCCACGACCGTTCACCCGCGCACTCGCCCACTTATCGATCGATCAGACCGCCGCGCGCTGCTGCAACCCGCGCTCGCGGAGGCGATTGGGACATTCGCCCTCGTCTTCGCGGGGACGGGCGCGGTCATGATCGACACGACGACAGATGGCGCGGTGACGCATGTCGGCGTCGCAATCACCTTCGGGCTTATCATCTTCGTCATGATTAGCGCGGTCGGGCACATCTCCGGCGCGCACTTCAACCCCGCAGTGACGCTCGCCTTCGCGTCCGCGCGCCACTTCCCGTTGCGACGGGTGCTGCCCTATCTCATCGCGCAGGTCGGCGGCGCAACGGTGGCAAGCGCGCTCCTGCGGGGGATGTTCGGCAATGTCGCCCACCTCGGCACGACGCTCCCACGCGGGTCGGACGCACAATCGCTCGTGCTCGAAGGGGTGCTCACCTTCTTCCTGATGTTCGTCATCACATTGGTCGCGACCGACACGCGCGCGGTGACGCGGGCGGCGGCATTCGCGATTGGCGGCACGGTTGGGTTGGAAGCGATGTTCGCGGGGCCGATCAGCGGCGCGAGCATGAACCCAGCACGCTCGCTCGCGCCCGCGCTCATCAGCGGCACGGGCGCATCCCTCTGGGTCTACCTCGTCGGCGCAATCGCGGGCGCGTGGGCCTATCGTCTCATCGCGACGGGAGCGCCAAAATGACGGCCCCAATCCGCGTCCTCTTTCTCTGCACGCACAACAGCGCCCGCTCCCAGATCGCGGAGGCGATGCTCCGGCACATGGGCGGCGACGACTTCGCCGCCTTCAGCGCGGGAACGGAGGTGACGCGCGTCCACCCGCTCGCACTGGCGGCGCTGGCGGAGCGCGGCATCGACATACGCGGGTTATCTTCCAAGCATCTGGGCGACTTCGTTGGCCAACACGTCGATGTCGTCATCACCGTCTGCGACCGGGCGAACGATGCGTGCCCGGTCTTCCCCGGCGACACCGAGCGCATCCATTGGTCATTCCCGGATCCCTCGGCCGTCGAGGGGACGGACGCGGAGCGATTGGCCGCGTTTCGTCATGTCCGAGAAGGGCTTGAGCGGCGACTCGGGCCCTTTATCGAGGCGCACCACCCGCAGCACGCGGCGAAGCAGGAGGACACGAATGCGAGCGATGGACGATAGCGCGACGACCGTGCTTCCCATCATTGGGGACGCCTCCTGCGCCCCCACAGCGACCGTCGTACGACCGAGTGCGACGCACATCGTGCGGTTCAAGGCAATGGCCGACGAGACCCGGCTGACGCTCCTGCTGACGCTCCTGCACGCGGGCGACGCCGTCTGTGTCTGCGACCTTGTCCCCGCCACCGAGGTCGGGCAGGCGACCGTCTCCCACCATCTCAAGATACTGCGCGAGGCAGGTCTCGTCTCCGTCGAGCGGCGGGGCATCTGGGCGCATTACGCGGTACACTCGGCGACGGCAGCGTGGCTCCGCGCGACACTCGCGCCCGATAGCACCGTATCAGAGTGAGGCTTCATGACGGACAGCGAAGATCCGGCACCCTCCCACCCCCGCGCCGTGCGCTTCGTTGGTCTCTTTCACCCCTATGCCCGCATCCTCGGGAGTGCCCGGTATCGCCCGCTGTGGCTGGCACAGGTGATCTCCAACCTCGGTGACACGCTCCACTATGTCGCGTTGGTCGTGCTGCTCTTCCGTCTCACCGGCTCCGGCGTCACCCTCGCCGCCCTCGCCCTCGCGCAGATCGCCGCTACCCTCGCGGTCGGGCCGATTGCCGGCGTCCTTGTAGACCGCTACGACCGCCGAGGGGTGATGATGGCCGCCGATCTCGCCCGCGCCGCGCTCGCTGCGGCCCTCGCCGTCACGCACAGTGCGCCACTGGCCATCGCGCTCGCCGTCGGCATGGCGGCGTTCGGCGTCCCATTCGGCCCGGCGGCACGGGCGCTCCTGCCCGCGCTCGTGGAGGAGGATGCGCTGCTCGCGGCGAACACCGTCGGGTGGTCCACCGAGCAGGCGACGCAGATACTCGCCGCCGCCGGGGCAGGCGGGTTGCTGCTCGCGTTCGGCACCACACCCGCCTTCCTTTTCAACGCGGCGACCTTCCTCTTCTCGGCCGCCATGCTGGCTCGCCTTCGAGGACGTTTCCGGCCCGCGCGCGATGGCGGGAAGCCCGAGTCTCCGGGCGGATTCTGGGCCGATGCCCGCGACGGTCTGCGCTACGCCCGCCGTGATCCCTTCATTGGACCGCTGCTCGTTGTGCAGGGGCTTGCTTCCTTCGCGACGGGGGGGACGGCGGCGCTCCTCGTCGTTCTCTCCGCGCGGCATCTGCGGCTACAACCGGCGCAGTTCGCGTGGCTTCTGCTCGCCATCGGCGTCGGGGCGCTCGTTGGCCCCTTTCTCCTTCCCCGGCTCCTGGGAGCCGACCCGCGCCTCCTCTTCTGGCCGTACGTGTGGCGAGGAATCGGAGATGTCCTCCTGGGGACGCTCACTTCGCTGCCCATCGCGCTGGTGATCCTCGTCACCTATGGCATCGGCACCGCAACAGGTGCGGTGACCTACAGCACCGTGCTCCAGCAGCGCGTCCCCGACGCGATGCGGGGGCGAGTCTTCGCCACGCTCGATGTGGTTTGGGCAACGGGAGAAATTGCAAGCATCGGCGTGGCAGGATTCCTCTCCGACCGCGTTGGCATCGCCGCTGTCTACATCGGCGGCGGCGGCATTCTCGCGCTCGCGGGCGGTATTGGCTTGCTACGGGCCGTGCCGGGAATCGACCGACCGGAGAGCGGTACTGGCGACGAGGCATGAGTATATTCCCGGCACGAGCCAATGGCATTCGAAGCATCGGCAGACGCTATATTGACAATCTTCGATGCATCTGATACGGTATGCCCAGGAAAGGAGCATCGCGCGATGGCAACGACACGCACACCGATCCCCGTGACGACGCTCGATGTTTGCTGCGGCCCCGTCGTCTCCCCGAATCTCACCGAGGGGCAGGCAGAGGAGTACGCCGACTGGTTCAAAGCGCTCGCGGACCCGACGCGCGTTCGCATCCTCAACCTCCTCGCCCGCAACACGGAGCCGATCTGCGTCTGCGACATTGTCGATCACTTCCCGCTCGGTCAACCGACGATCTCGCATCACCTGAAAATCCTGCGCGACACCTGCTTCGTCCAAGCCGAACGGCGTGGCACCTTCATGTACTATTCCATCAACCGGAAGTGTCTCAGCGAGTTCCCGATGGCGGCACGTCGCATCATGGGCGTGCAGTAGCAGCAATCGAAAGGAGGGCAGCCAAAGGCCATTTCTTGCCCCATTCCATCGAACATTGTCGATATGAATGTATCAGGAGGTTCATTATGAGCACGTCACGGACGAACGAGCAGGTGCGCGATGCGGTGCGCGAGCGCTATGCGAATGCTGCGAAGCGCGTCTCCACGAGCGCATCCTGCTACGCGCCGCGTTGTTGCGCGCCCGCATCCGAGGCAACTGCGGTTCCGGTCGTCAATGTCGATACATGCTGTGGCCCATCATGCTGCGAAACCGAGACCGAGAACGTGGCGACGGCGACGGACGCCTTCGGCGCGACGCTCTATCCGACCGACACACTCGCCGCCTTGCCCGCCGAGGCGGTCGCCGCCTCGCTCGGTTGCGGCAACCCGACCGCGCTCGCCGCGCTCGCACCGGGCGAGACGGTGCTCGACCTCGGCTCCGGCGGTGGCATCGATGTCCTGCTCTCCGCGCGGCGCGTTGGCCCGACGGGCAAGGCGTACGGCCTCGATATGACCGACGAAATGCTCGCCCTCGCCCGCCAGAACCAGCGCACGGCGGGCGTCACGAATGTCGAGTTCCTCAAGGGGCAGATCGAGGCGATTCCACTCCCCGATGACACGGTGGATGTCATCATCTCGAACTGCGTCGTCAATCTCAGCACGGACAAAGGCGCCGTCCTGCGCGAGGCATACCGCGTCCTCCGGCCCGGTGGCCGCGTCGCGATCAGCGATGTCGTCATCCGTGACGCCGAGCCTGGCGAGCCGGCGATTCCCGATGCGGTGCGGCGGAATACCGAGTTATGGACCGGCTGCATCGCCGGTGCGCTTGAGGCGAGGGAGTACCGCGAGAAACTGGTCGCCGCCGGCTTCGGCGCGATCGAGATTCAGGAGGTGCACCGCTACAGCGCGGACGATATCTGCGGCAGCGAGTGCTGCGGCGCATCCGCCGACGCAGCGGCGCAGGTGACGGACGCGGTCGCGAGCCGCTTCATTAGCGCCTTCGTCCGGGCGACGAAGCCCGGAGCGCGGGGCGAGATCGCCCGCTGAGCACACGAAAGAGCGGGTGCGACGTTCGTATTGGCGCACGAATGGCGCACCCGCGAATTGGTCAGGAAGCACATCGCCCACCCGGTGTGGAGGGGCATATACTGGTCAGCGTGCTACTATCCCTCCACCGGACGCGCCTCGCACACGAGCGGAAGGGTATCAAGGACGTAAGGGGAAGCGCATGACAACCGCGCAGCCGACACCCGCGCGCATCTACTACGGTTGGGTGATGCTGCTCGCCCTCGCCTTCACGCAGGTGACCTCGTGGGGCATCCTCTACTACAGTTTCTCCGTCTTCCTCAAGCCGATCCAGCGAGAAACGGGCTGGTCCACAGCGGCGATGACGGGCGCGTTCTCCGTCTCGCTCCTCTGCTCCGGCGTCGCCGCACTCTTCGTCGGGCGGTGGGTGGACCGCCACGGCACGCGCGCCCTGATGACCGTCGGCTCCTGCGCGGCGGCGCTGCTCGTCCTCGCGTGGGCGACCGTCCACAATCTCATCGTCTTCTATTGCATCTGGGCGGCAATTGGCGTCGTCAGCGCGGCCACCTTCTACGAGCCGGCCTTCGCGGCCATCGCGACGTGGTTTGTGCGCCATCGGAGCCGGGCGCTCACAATTATCACCTTCATCGGCGGGTTCGCGAGCGTCATCTACATTCCGCTGGAGGCGTGGCTCATCCGTGCGCACGGCTGGCGGACCGCGCTCGTCGTCCTCGCGGTGACGCTCGCCGTGCTGACGATCCCGCTCCACGCCCTTGTGCTGCGGCGACGACCCGAGGACCTCGGCCTGGAGCCGGACGGCGGCGCGGGGCCGGGCGCCGCCGCGCGCGGGCGACCCGTGGCCGATGCCAGCGTCCCCGCCAAACAGGCGATTCGCAGCGCGTCGTTCCGCTGGCTGACGACGGCATTCTGCCTCACGCTCTTCGCCAATGTCGCCGTGACGGTTCACCTCATCCCCTTCCTCATCGACCACGGCTACAGCACGGGCTTCGCGGCGTCGGCGGCGGGCCTCGTGGGCATCATGGCGCTGCCCGGTCGGCTGATCTTCACGCCGCTCGGCGGGCGCATCCCGCGCCGCTACGTCGCCGCGAGCATCTTCGTGCTGCAAGCATTGGCGCTCGTCGCGCTGGTGACGCTCCGCTCGACCTTCGGCGTCGTCGTCTTCGTCATCCTCTTCGGGACGGGCTTCGGCGCGCTCACCCCGGCGCGGGCGTCGCTCGTCGCCGAACTGTACGGGCGCAGGGAGTACGGCACGATCAGCGGCACGATGATGCTCTTCGTCACCGGGGCGCGCGCGCTCGCGCCCGTCACTGTCGGCGTGCTGGTGACGGTATTCGGGCGATACGAACCCGTCTTCTGGCTCCTCACGGTCATTTCCCTGCTGGCGGTCGCATCGGTGCTGCTCATCGAGCGCGGGGCGCACCCCGCCGCCATGCCGGAAGGCACGATGGCGCAAACATAAGCGAACAAACAGGAAGGGAGAACGACGATGGGAGACGTGCAGGTTCGTCCGGCGACGCTCGATGACGCGGCGGCGATCGCGGAGATCTACAATCAGGGCATCCGGGCGCGCATCGCCACCTTCGAGACGGAGGAGCGGACGCCCGACGAGCGCCGCGCATGGATCGCGAACCACGATGAGCGCCATCCCCTGCTCGTCGCGACGATACGAGAGGGGAGAGCGGAGCGGGTCGTTGGCTGGGCCTCGACGGACGGGTACCGAACCCGCGCCTGCTACGCGGGGATCGCGGAGTTCTCTGTCTACATCCACGAGGGGTACCGGGGGCGCGGCGTCGGTGTCATCCTCCTTACCGCGCTGATCGTGGCGGCGGAGCGCGCGGGACTGTGGAAACTCCTCTCCCGCATCTTCCCGGAGAATGCGGCGAGCCGCACGCTCTGCGCGAAGGTCGGCTTCCGCGAGGTCGGCATCTACGAGAACCACGGCAAACTCGATGGCGTCTGGAAGGACACCGTGATCGTCGAACGGCTCATCCCCACGAATCTGACGTGATCGGGCGGCGCTCGTCAGTCAGCAGAACGGGTGATGGGGAATCCACCCCCTACCGCCCATGCTGCCCATGCCGCCCAGAGGGCGCCCGCACCCGCACCCGCTTCCCTCAGGGGAAGGGGTGACTCATCACACGCCTGATAAAACCGCGATACCGGTAGTGCACCGACGTATCTCATGCTACGATTCCGTTATTGAAGTGGGGGAGAGTGGCGGAAGCGAAGTCACGCAAGGAAATCTATACCATTGGGCATAGCAACGCGCCTGCGGAGACGGTGCTGTCGCTGTTGCGCGAGCAGCGGATCGACATGCTGGTCGATGTGCGTAGCCTCCCCGCGAGCAAACACGCGCCGCAGTTCAACCGGCTTGCGTTTGCGCGGACGCTCGCGGCGGCGGGGGTGCGCTACCTCTTCATGGGCGCGTGGCTCGGTGGTCGCCCGCGCGATCCCCGCTGCTACAAGGACGGCGTCGTGCCGCGCGGCAACGCGAATTACCTCGCGCGCGTGGATTATGCGAAGGTGGCCACGCGGCCGCAGTACCAGCAGGCCGTGCGCGATCTCGTCCACATCGCGCAGTCGCGGCGCACGGCGATCATGTGCAGCGAGGAGAACCCACGCCACTGCCACCGGCTCCATCTGATCGCGCAGACGTTGACCGCGCGCGGCGGTGCATACATCCTCGCGGGCGAGGGGACGCGCTCGCTCGGCACGATCCATGTCGCGCAGATGGACGAGGTGCAGTTCAACCCGCTGGAGAATGGTCGGCGGAACTACCGACTCGTCTTCGTTGACGGGGAGAATCAGCGCCACCGGCTCCCCGTGACCGATCTCGCGTTCCGCACCCACCTCGATTACCTCCGCGACCAGTGCGGGATGCCGTACGCCGCGATCGCCCAATCGCTAACCCGCACTTTTCAGCAGATCCCGGTCATGCTGCGGATCGGGCTGACGCGCGGGTGGGAGCGGTTCCCCGACCGCTGCTACCTCCAGATCACCGGCGTCTACTCATCCCCGGACTATCTCAGCGGCCGCTGCTTCGCGGACTTCGCCCCACCGTCCGCGACCACTTCTCACCGTGAAGGATTCTTTGCCAGAATCGCGCGCGCCTTTGGCGGGAACTGAGCGCGTGTTTCGTAAGGACCTCGCGCTTCATTACCGGCTCCGCAAGCGCCGATATGCTGTCGCGTTCGTCATGCTATACTCATCGCTCACATGGCAGTCGCCCCGACAGCCGGGGATGGGAGAGGGAAGCGGCGTGGATTGGTGGCGGAGGTTGCGCGGGGTCATCCTGGCGTGTGTGCTCATCCTGACATCCCTGTCCCCGGTGACGGCGCAGCGACCGGCCGCGTGCGCGTGCGATCCGGAGGGACCGACCCCTCCCATCCCGCCCAGTTATGTCATCAAGGGTGTGCCCCTCGTCGGCCAGTGGTGGAACCTCTCCTGCGAGTTCGCCGCCACCGCCGCCGCCACTGGATACTATGGTGCGCCCGTCTCCCAGCAGACGCTCCTGAACGAGATCGGCTACGACCCCAACCCGCATCGGGGGTTCCGCGGCCGGATCACCGGGCCGTGGGGTGGCACGCAGGATTACGGCGTCTACGCCGAGCCAATCGCCGAGACGCTCAGGGGATATGGATTCGCCGGCTCGTATGTCTTCTACGGCGGCGAGGAGGAGCTGCGCGGCGCGGTCGCTGACGGACATCCGGTAGTCGCCTGGGTCACGGGGACATGGCGCGCCTCGGTGCGCTATGTGCAGACCTACGATGGCGAGCGTTACTCGCTGATCCCGTACGAGCACGCGGTGACGGTCTACGCCTACGACGAGGAGGGCGTCTGGGTGATGGACCCGACGTACCCGGCGAAGTACGAGGTCGATTGGGAGACGTTCCGCTTCGCGTGGTCACAGTTCGACGGGATGGCCCTGGTCGTCGCCCGCTGAGACTGAAGCAACCTGCGCGCGCGAATATCCGTAGATGAATCGAGCGATGCCGGAGCAATGGGCAGCGCGAACGGCACAGAGCGAGGGGATTCACCATCACGATCACTGCAAAATTCCGCGAACCCGTCAACGGCCTGACCCATCTGATCGGGGTGATTCTCTCGGTCGTCGCGCTCGGCGTGCTGCTGGGGATGGCGATCAACACGCGCGACGTGGGCCAACTGGTCGGCTTCACCATCTTCGGGATCAGCCAGATCGCGCTCTACACGGCGAGCACGCTCTACCATTCCCTGCCGCTCGCCCCGGCGGGCGTCGCGCGGTGGCGGCGAATCGACCACATGATGGTCTTCGTGCTGATTGCGGGGACGTACACGCCGATCTGCCTCGTCGTGCTCGGTGGCGGCTGGCGGTGGGGGATGCTCGGCACGATGTGGGGGCTGGCCCTCGGTGGCCTGATCCTTAAGACGCGCTGGATGCACGCGCCGAAGTGGCTCTCCACCGGTATCTACCTCGTGATGGGCTGGGCCGCCATCATCGCCGCACCGACGCTCTTCCGCGCGCTGCCGACGGGCGCGATGTACTGGATCATCGCGGGGGGCGTCGTCTACAGCATCGGCGCGGTAATCTACGCCCTCAAGCGCCCGAACCTCATCCCCGGCGTCTTCGACGCGCATGCCCTCTGGCACCTCTTCGTGCTCGCGGGGAGCGCCTGTTTCTTCTGGGTGATGGTGCAATACGTCGCGCCAGCCGTCTAGCGACCGACGAGGACAGACCCGGCCGTATGAGTAATCCGGTATTTGTGTGCAGGAGGACGGACATGCGGGATTTGATCGTGACCGAGAACATCACCCTGGACGGGGTGATCGATGCGTCGGATGGGTGGTTCTCGACCGACGGTGGCGACGATCTCGCGGCGGCCAACCGGGAGCACATGGTGGCTGCCGATGCGGTCCTGCTGGGGCGCGTCACCTATGAGCAGTTCTACGGGTACTGGCCGAAGCAAACTGACGACACCACCGGCGTCAGCGACTACCTGAACCGCACAAACAAGTACGTCGTCTCGTCGTCGTTGACCACGGCCGACTGGCAGAACACGACGATCCTCAGCGGCCCGCTCGCGGACGAGATCGCGGCGCTGAAGCGACAGCCCGGCAAGGAGATCGTTGCCACCGGCAGCGTCACCCTCGTCCAGTCGCTCGGGCGCGAGGGCCTCATCGACGCCTACCGGCTCTTCGTCTACCCGGTCGTCCTCGGGCACGGGCGTCGTCTCTTCCCCGACGGCATCGACCGCAAACTGCGACTGGTCGACACCAGGACCTTCCGCTCAGGCGTCGTGCTGCTGTCGTATCGGCTGGCACGGGCCGATGATGACGGGGGACGCTGACCGCGACTCCCCAACGTAAATCAGCCCTCAACCTTCAGCCCTCAACGCTTCGAGCGTGTGAGTCTGATCCTGCCGCATCTGGGCGATGAGGTCATCCACGCTGGCGAACTTCGCGTCGTCACGCAGCCAGTGGATGAAGTGGACGCTGATCGTCTTATCGTAGAGGTCACCGTCCCAGCCAATGAGATTCGGCTCGACGGAGCGGGGGCCGTTGTCGAACTGCGGGCGGGGGCCGATGTAGGTCATCGCGGGGTGGCGCGTCGGGTCTTCCTCAATCGTCACCCACGTCGCGTAGATGCCATCCTTCGGCACGACGACGCCCGGTTGCACCCGCACATTCGCGGTCGGGAAGCCGATCTGCCGACCGCGCCCCGCACCCCGCACCACCGGACCACGCAGCACGTACGGCCTGCCGAGGAGCCGCGCCGCCTCCGCCACCCGCCCAGCGAGCAGATGCTCCCGAATGTTCGTGCTGCCGATCATCTCTCCCCCCGGCGCGTCGTCCAAATGGATGCGCGGGAGCACATGGAGGGTATACCCCAGCGTCTCACCGAGCGCGCGAAGCACATCGGTGTTCCCCTCGCGCCCCTTGCCGAAGGCGAAATCGTCGCCCACCCAGACCTCGACGGGCTGCACGGCGCGCGCGACCGCCTCCATGAAATCCCGCGCGGTGGTGTTCGCGGTCTCGCGCGTGAAGGGGTAGACGACGAGCACATCGACGCCGAGAGCCGCCATCAGCGCCGCCTCATCGTCCACGGTCGTGATGCGCGGCGGCGCGGAATCCGGCGCGAGCACCGCGCGGGGGTGCGGATCGAACGTGACGACGACGGAGCGCACGCCGCGCGCCCGCGCCCTCTCGACGACGAGGCCGATCAGCCGTTGATGCCCGCGATGGACGCCATCGAACGTCCCAATAGTCAGCACCGATGGCGCGGCGGGCAATTCCGCGAGCGAACGCACCACATGAGTACTGAGTACTGCAGGTGCCCTCTGGGCGGCATGAGTACTGAGTGGGGGCTTAGACATCGTTTCGCGCTCGCAGGGTGCCCACCATCGCCTCGATACCGGCACTCAGTACTCAGTACTCAGTACTCGTCACTACCTTCTTCGGTCGCCACGCGCCGTCCATGCCGAACCCGACACCGCGCCAGTCCCCCGCCGCGTCGTACGCGCGGACGTTGACCGCAGGGAGCGCCGCACCGTCCGCGATTGCCTTCCCCTGCGCCCAATCGCGCGCGGCGTCGCCATCGAGCAGGAGGGCGGGCCAGTCCGCGAGCGCGGCATCGGGGTGCACCGCCACCTGCGGCCACGTCGCGCGGAGGTCCGGCAAGGCCGCGAGTGCATCGAGCGACCACGCCTCACACAAGCGGAACGGGCCGGAGCGCAGCCGCATCAGTTGCGCCAGCGTCCCCCCGCACCCGAGCAGGTTCCCCAAGTCGCGCGCGAGGGCACGAATGTACGTGCCCGCCCCACAGTCTACCACCAGCCATGCCACCGGAGGAGACCACGCGACGAGCGCGATCCGGTGCACCGTCACCCGCCGCGCCGGGACATCCACCACCTGCCCCGCCCGCGCCAGCGCGTACGCCCGCTTGCCCGCAATGTGGATCGCGGAGTACGCGGGCGGTATCTGCGTGATGGTGCCCGTGAACTGCGGCAACTGCTCCCGCACCATCTCAAGGGAGAGGTGCGAGGCGTCGCGCTCATCGCGTACCCAACCGTCGAGGTCGTCGGTCTCCGTCGTCGTGCCGAGGAGCACCGCCGCGAGGTAGGTCTTGCCGCGCGCGGAGAGGTACTCGACGACCTTCGTCGCCTCCCCGACGCAGACCGGGAGCACGCCCGTCGCCGCCGGATCGAGCGTGCCCGCGTGCCCGACGCGCCGCTCGCCCGTCAGCCGCCGCACCCGCGCCACGACATCGTGCGCCGTCCACCCCGTGGGTTTGTCAATCACGAGTATGCCGGTGAGGATGTTCCTAACTCCCTGAAGTAACGAGTAGCGAGTAACGAGAAGGGACCATCCTCGTTCCTCGTTCCTCGTTCCTCGTTACTTCTCACACCACCCGCCGCGCGGCGGCGACGCCCCAGCGATCCACAATCGTGCCATCGCGCACGATCACGAGTTCATCGACGAGGTTCGCGACGGGACAGGAGTGGATCGGGATGATTTCGAGCATCTCCCCGATGCGAACATCGCTGCCGTGCGGGTCGAGCCGCAGCCAGCCGTGCTCCTCTGAGAGTCCGACGATCTGGATATCCTCCCTGCCGACGACGATGCCGTGCCCGCCGCTCGATGTCATGCCGTGGACGCCCTTATCCGATGTGAGCGTCTTCGACCCCGCGTCCATCACCGCCCGTTCGCGCGCCGAATGGCTGACGACGGTGGCGAGGATGCGCAGGGCGCACCGCTTCGGCGCGACGACACCAAGGCCGACCTGCATCGCGTCGTAGAAGACGTAGTTGCCGGGGCGCATCTCCGTGATGCCGGGGATGCTCGCCGCCGCCGGGCCGCCGGGGGTCGAGCCGCTGCTGACGCGCGCCGGGGGCAGCCCCGCCTCCGTCAGCGCGTTCGCCGTCGCAACGAGCGTGCGCGCCGCCGCCCGCCCGACCTCCGCCCGCTCCTCCGGGTCCGGGGCGGCGTATGTCTGCCCCTCATGCATGCAAATGCCGCCGAAGCGCAGGCCGGGCGTCTCCGCCACCTGCCGCGCGAGCGCGACCGCAGGCGCACCGGGCTTCACCCCGACACGCCCCAGCCCGGTATCCACCTTGACGAGCACCTCCAGCGGCGCGCGCACATCGCTGAAGACGCTCGCGAGCGCGGCGATCCCTTCCGGGCTGTCCGCGATGGTCGAGACGACCATGCCGGGTCGCCGGGCGAGGGCGAGCAGCCGTTGCGCCTTTTGCGCCGTCACGAGGGGGTAGCAGATGAAGATGTCCGTGATCCCCGTATCCGCCAGCGCCTCCGCCTCGCCGAGCTTCGCGCAGGTCACACCGACGGCCCCGGCCTCCAATTGCATCCGCGCGATCTCGGGCGTCTTGTGCGTCTTGATGTGCGGGCGGAGCGCGACCCCCTGCGCCATTGCCACCGCCGCCATCTCCGTGATATTCCGCGTGAGCGCGTCCAGATCGACGATCACGCTCGGTGTATCAAGATCCTCGTACCCCACTCATCGCCTCCTGATCGAAAAAAAATGAACCGCAGAGGCGCAGAGAACGCAGAGGGGCGCAGAGAGATGCAACGGGGAAAATCTGATTCCTCTTCCCTCTCTGCGTTCTCTGCGCCTCTGCGGTTCAAGCGGTTTCAGCCTTCCTGGATGATGCCCGCGAGGACATCGGGATCGACGTTGCCGCCGGAGAGGATGACACCGACGCGCTTCCCCGCCACCGGGATTTTCCCCGCGAGGATCGCCGCGACGCCGACCGCGCCCGTCGGCTCGACGAGCACCTTGAGGCGGAAGAGGAGGAACCGGAGCGCCGCCTTGATCTCGTCGTCGTTGACGAGCACGACCGCCTCAAGGTTCTCCTGCTCGATGGGGAAGGTCAGTTTGCCCGGCGCGAGCGTACGGATGCCATCGGCAATCGACGCGGGCGGCGGGACGCTAACAATCTTCCCCTGCTGTAAGGAGAGGTAGGTGTCGTTGCCGTCCTCCGGCTCGACGCCGAAGATGCGCACCGTCGGCCACGCCGCGCGGGCCGCGAGGCAACTGCCGCTAATGAGGCCGCCCCCGCCGACACAGGAGACGAGAATATCCAGCGGCGGCGCCTGATCGCGCATCTCGTAGACCGCCGTCCCCTGTCCCGCGATGATGTACGGGTCGTCGTACGGCGGCACGACGACGAGACCGCGCTCCTCGCCCAGTTTCCGCGCAATCGCCTCGCGATCCTCCGTCAGGCGGTTGTAGCGCACAATCTCCGCGCCGTAGCCCCGCGTCGCCGCAACCTTCGTGGCGGGCGCGTCGTGCGGCATGACGATCACGGCGGGGATGCCGAGCAGGTGGCTCGACAGTGCGACGGCCTGCGCGTGGTTGCCGGACGAGAACGCGACGACGCCGTGCGTTCGCTCCTCCGGCGTCAGGACGCTGAGGCGGTTGAACGCGCCACGGAACTTGAACGCGCCCGCGCGCTGGAGGTTCTCGCACTTGAGGTAAACGTCCGCGTCCACCCGTTCATTCAGGGTGCGCGAGGTAATCACGGGCGTGACGTGCGCGTGCCCCGCGATCCGCCGCGCCGCCGCTTCCACATCCGCAAAAGTGACCGCCAGTGCCGCCGCATCCGTGACCATAGCGTTTCTTCCCTCCCCTGCCGACTTCTCCCTGCCCGCGCCACACCGGTTGGTGCGTGGCCATTGGGACACTTGACTGTATCACTATCATAGCGCGACGACACGTTGCACATCCAAAACAGGGTGCGAATGGAGAAAGGCGGGGAAATGACGGCGACGGAACGCGAAACGCGCGTATTCGGTTGATTGGACCTTGTATACTGTGCGCGAGAGTGACAAACGCAATGAAGGGGGAAAGTGATGCACGACGGACACGGAAGAGCATACCGGTCGGGGAACGACCTTCATCTATCGCGGCGGCGATTCCTCGCGGCGCTGGCGGCGAGCGCGGGCGCGGCGGCGCTCGCCGCATGCGGCGGCGGCACGACTGCGACGGATACGCCGAAAGCCGCGACGACCACGGGCGCGACGACCACAGGCGCGACGACCACGAGCGCCACCGCCCCTGCGGGCGCGAATCCCACCGCCGCGACAACTGGCAACGCGACCGCCGCGTCGTCGTCGTCGGTCGCAGTCGCGCCTGTGGGCAAGGGCAAGGTGTTGCGATTCTCGCGCAACGCGGAACCGGGATTCCCCTTCATCGGGTGGTCCTCCGAGGACAACGCCAGCGAGTTCACGATGATCAACATTTACGACGGCCTCGTGCGCCCAACGAAGGACGGGCAGGGGGTCGAACCCGCCCTCGCCACCAAATGGGAGACGAGCGCGGACGGCAAGACGTGGACCTTCACGCTGCGAGACGCGAAGTTCTCCGACGGCAAGCCGCTCGTCGCGGCGGATGTGAAGGCTTCCCTCGATATGTGCCGGATGGGGCCGAAATCGCAGTGGAAGGACACGTATAAGGCGATCACCGACGTGCAGGCTGCGGACGACAAGACGGTGAAGATCATCCTCTCGCAGCCGCACCCGCCGCTGCTGGCGGAACTGGCGATGTGGACGGCGCAAACCATGCCCGCCGACATGGCGCTGGCCATCGATCAGGACGGCTACAACACCTACAAGACGCGCGGCACGGGCGCATATTTCTGCGAGGGCTGGAAAAAGGGCGACGTGATGGTCCTCAAGAAGAACCCCAACTACTGGAAGACCAACAACGGCCCGGACGAGGTGCGCATCGAGTACATCCCGGACGATAACACGCGCATCCTCAAACTACAGGGCGGCGAGACCGATGTGATCGACTTCGTGCCGCTCAGCCAGATCCAGAGCCTGAACCAGGGGAACACCAAGGCGCAGGCCTTCACAATCCAGACCTACTTCACCCTGCCGATGAATATCACGATCAAGCCGCTCGACGACAAGAATGTCCGGCAGGCGCTCAACTACGCGCTCGACAAGGAGGCAATCCTCAAGGCCGTCTTCTTCGGCCAGGCGAAGTTCCAGAATTCCCCGATCCCGCCCGGCACCTACTGGGACAAGAACCTCAAGGGCTATCCGTTCGACCTCGACAAAGCGAAGCAACTGATGGCTGCATCCTCCGTCCCGAAGGGCTTCACCTTCGAGCAGACCATCGCCTCCGGCAACAACGTCGCCCAAGCGGTCGCGACGATTGCCAAGGATCAGTGGGCGAAGATCGGCGTGACCGTCAACATCTCGCAGATCGAGGCGAGCAGCCTGAGCGCCAAGCGCAAGGAAGGGTCGCTGATGGCGTGGACCGGCGGCTGGACGAACGACATGAGCGACCCAACGGAGATCGCGAACCGCATCCTGCGCGGCGGCACGAGCACGCTCGGCGCGTACACGCGCTACAACAACCCGATGCTGAACGACCTGATTACCAGCGCCGACCTGGAGCAGGACCCGAAGAAGCGCGAGATGCTCTACAGTCAGGTGCAGCAGACCTACCTCGACGACGCTCCGCAGGTCTTCATTGCCTACCCACCCGCCACCGCCGCCTGGCAGACCTCTGTCACCGGCTTCAGCCTTGATACCCTCTCTTTCTATCGCTTCGAGGATGTCCGGGTGAACAAATAAGGGGTCGGGGAAACCCCTCCCCGAAGCGGAGAAGGGAGCAATACGGGCAATCGCCTTCTGGCGATTGCCGCTCCCCCTTCCCCCATGGGGAAGGGGGTTGGGGGGTTAGGATTCCCCGCTCCCCTTGCGCATCCCGTGCATCCGGCATATTGTCAACGCATTGCACCGTCGCACCCATCATTCGAGGAGCGAGAAGAGGGAGAAATCATGGCACAGATGACCACCATCGGCACCGATGTTCTACGACGCGACGGCCCGGAGAAATTGACCGGGCGCGCCCAGTACGCCGGGGACATTCGCCTGCCGGGGATGCTCTACGCGCGGCTCGTGCTCAGCCCGCACGCCAGTGCGAAGATCGGCAGCATCGACACGGAGGCGGCGCGGCAGGCACCCGGCGTCCGCGCCGTCTACACCGCGAATGACCTCGAGGGGACGCTGAAAGGCTCCGAGTCCGGCTCGCGGCGGCTGAACTTCCTCGCGAAGGATCGCGTCGTCTTCGCTGGGCAGCCCGTCGCGGTCGTCCTCGCGGACACGGAGGCGCAGGCCGAGGATGGCGCGGCGGCGGTCACGGTGGCATACGAGCCATCCGCCGCCGTGACGGACCCGATCAAGGGGATGCGGGACGGCGCGCCGCGCGTGCGCGAGCACATGGCGACGGGCGCGCAGGAGCAGGATTTGCACGCCTCCGTTGCCGCCGAAGAGAAGGAGGAGGCGCACGAGGACCTGCACGACAACGTCTCCAACACGCTCCACTTCCACCGGGGCGATGTCGAGGCGGGGTTCCGCGAGGCGGATATCGTCGTGGCGGACACGTACACGATCGCCGGTGTCCACCAGGGGTACCTGGAGACGCAGTCCTGCACCATCGCGCCCGACCCCGTGACGGGCGGCGTGACGATCTACACAAGCACGCAGGCGCAGTTCATGACGCGCGACGAGGTGGCGAACGCCCTCGGCCTGCCGACGAATCAGGTGCGCTGCGTCGCGATGACCGTCGGCGGCGGCTTTGGGGCGAAGTACGTGCTGATCGAACCCTTCGTCGCCTCACTCGTGATGAAGACGAAGCGGCCCGTGCACTTCCAGTACACCCGCAGCGAGGACTTTCTCGCCGCGAACCCCTCGCCGTACGCCGTGATCGAGTGCAAGACGGGAGCGAAGAAGGATGGCACGCTGACGGCAATGCAGGCGCGCGTCGTCTTCGACACGGGCGCGTACGCCGGGTCGGCGCTCGGCATCGCCTGCCTGCTCATCGGCGGCTACTACCGCTTCCCGCACCTCGACATTCGCGGCTATGAGGTCGTGACGAACAAGCCGGGCGTTGGGGCGTACCGCGCGCCGGGCGCGCCGCACGCGAGTTTCGCCATCGAGTCCCAGATGGACGACATCGCGGACAAACTCGGCATGGACCCGCTCGACCTGCGGCTCAAGAACGCCATCGTCGAGGGCGACCTCTGGCCGGACGGCAACCCGTGGCCGAAGGTCGGCCTCATCGAGTGCCTCGAAGCGCTGCGCGCGCACCCCTTGTGGCAGAACCGCCACAACCTCCCCGCAAACGAGGGCGTCGGCATCGGCGCGGGCGGCTGGCCCGGTGGGCGCGGCCCCGCTGCCGCCGCGTGCCGGATGGACCCGGGGGGCACCCTGACGATCAGCGTCGGCGCGGTAGACCTCACTGGGCAGACAACGACCTTCGCAATGATCGCCGCCGAGGCGTTCGGCATCTCGGCGGACAAGGTGCGCGTCGTCACGCACGACACGGAGGCCGCGCCGCACTCCCCCGGCAGCGGCGGCAGCCAGATCACCTACACCGTCGGCAAGGCGGTGCTGGAGGCGGCGAATGAGGCGCGCAAGCAGGCGCTCGCCATCGTCGCGCAGGAACTGGAAGCCTCCGTTGAGGACCTTGAGATCGTCGGCGAGAATGTGCAGGTGAAGGGCGTGCCGGACCGTCAGGTCTCCCTCACCACCGTGTCGAAGTTGCAGACGAGCAAGTACAAGCCCGTCTGGGGCAACGGCGCGAGCGCGCAGCAGGTGATCGCTGCAGGCTTCGCGGCGCACCTCGCGCACCTGCGCGTCGATCCCGACACCGGCGAAATCACTGTGCTGAGCTACGTGGCGGCGCAGGATGTCGGGCACGCGCTCAACCCGCCCGCCGTCATCGGGCAGATTCAGGGCGGCGCAGTGCAGGGCCTCGGCTTCGCCCTCTTCGAGCAGATGATCTACGACGACAACGGCCAGTTGCTCACCGGCTCGTTCATGGACTACGCGATCCCGACCACGATGCAGGTGCCGGAGATCGAGACGATCCTCGTCGAGGTGCCCGCGCCGGACGGCCCATTCGGGGCGCGCATCGTCGGCGAGCCGCCGATCATCCCTGGCCCAGCGACGATCGCCAATGCGATGAAGGCCGCAATCGGCAAGCGGTTCACCTCCGTCCCGATCAACGCGCAGGATGTCTACACGGCGATGCACCAGGGGCAGGACTGAGGACCGAAGCAAAATTCCTCCCCTCCCCTCTCCATCGCCGCCGTGAACTGGTGCCTACTGCGATCTTTGGGCGATGGAGAGGGGCCGGGGGTAAGGACCGAGCGTGTGGCGGTGGACTCTCCACCGCCGCCTTTTGTTGGGTGCGGTCATGCAATCGCGTACGTCACCCGTAGCGTCACCGTCACAGTCGTCTCACCGGCCTGAATGGGCGGCGGCGCGGCGGAACCGGCGGCGGCGGTTCCGGCGGGCGCCGCAGCGGAGACTGGGCGCGGCGGCGGGGGCGTCGTGCTCTGGTCGTCAATCGTCATCACGATACCGACCGCCACGCCGGTCGCCTTGGCGAGGGTGTCCGCCTTGTCGCGGGCGTTCTGCACCGCCTGTTCCCGCGCCACGCGGCTCGCCGCCTCGGGGTCTGCCAGCCCGAACGAGACGCCGCCAACCTGATTCGCGCCCGCTTTCGTCACCGCGTCGAGCAGTTGCCCGACCTTGGTGATGTCCCGCACCGTCACATTGACAGTGTTCGAGACGCGGTAGCCCGTCAGCACGGGTGCGCCGTTCTGCGGGTAGGTGTACTGCGGCTGCACGGAGTAGCCGACCGTCTTCACATCCTTGTTCACGTCCACGCCGCCCTGCTTGAGGGCGTCAAGGATCGCGTTTGTCTTCGTGTTGACGCTGTTCTGCGCGTCCGCGACGGTTGGATTCGTCTCCGTCACCCCCGCCGAGAAATAGGCGATGTCCGGCGCGAGCGTCGCGGTGCCCATGCCGCTGACGGCAATGGTCCGCTGGAGCGCGCCGGACGAGCCGGGGGCGGGAGTGGGGGTATCCGCAGCGGTTGGGCCACTGAGCGCCATCGCTGCGATGAGCGCCCCCGCGAGCGCGACAGCAACGAACGCCGCGCGGCGTGCAACGATTGATCGCATGAAACCTACCTCCTACGCATGGTGAACGACACCCACCCCGTGGGATAGAGGGGAAACGTCGCGGCGCGCCGAAACGTTCCATGCCCCGGCGTCTCGTCGTGTGCCAGAATATTATGGGGGCGTCGGCAGGATTCCGCCGACGCCCCCATGAGCATCAATCGATTGTGCAGCCCATTTCTTCCAACGCTTCGCGCGGTACAGATGGTTATTCCGCTTGCTTTGCCGCCGCCATCGCTTTGCCGATGTACGCGCCGTACTCCGCCATGCGCGGGTCGTGGGAGGGGTGGATGTCTTGCGGCGACTCATTCTCGTACATCGTTTGCAACGATTTCTCGATGCCGGGGTTGCCGCCGGTGAACTCCTGCACGAGCCCCCGCCATCGCTGCGCGAGGGCCTGCACCTTCGGGTCCGCCGGGTCGGTTCCCTTGTCCATCTCGTTGCGGACCTCGGCCATCAGTCGTGGCCACTCGGCCTCAACCTCCCTGATGCGCTCCTCCCCGACCGTCCCGCGCCGCTGCTTGAGCCACTCCTGTTGTTCGGCGGTGTAGTACTTCTCCGTCATGTTCATCCTCTCGATCACTTGCAGGAACGTTTCGGCGGAGACCTGCTCCCGCGACCGGAGGCAGCGCGCAATCGCCTCCAATCGCGTGCATACCTCCGTCTGCCGCGCGATCTGCTGTCGCAGGTGCGTCAGGTGCAGGTCGATCAACCGTTCCGGCGCGAAATTACCCTGGTTCAGGCACTCCCGTATCTCCTCCAGCGCGAAGCCGAGTTGCCGGAGCGAGACGATCTGCTGCAACCGCGCGATCTCCTCCTCGCCGTACAGACGGTACCCCGCCTCCGTGTGGCGCGACGGCATGAGCAGGCCGAGCGCGTCGTAATGGTGGAGCGTCCGCACCGAGACGCCCGTGCGCCTCGCCAGTTCGCCCACCTTCATCCCTTCGGGCCGCATTCATCCTCCTTTCAAACCCTCATAGCCCGCCACGTTCGTCGCCACGAATGCACCGTACACCCTGACGCAGCGTGAGAGTCAAGGGGTTCGGGGATTGATTTACCTCGAACCCCGAACCCCGAACCTCGAACCTCGAACCATGCATCGCATATACTACCCACGCGACCATGAAGATTACTCCCCTTCCCTATGGGGAAAGGGCCGGGGGTGCGGGCAAATGGAAATCGGTATCGGATTGGACCTGACGGCGCGACTGACGTTCGATGAGCAGCGCGACGCGATTGGTGAGGCGGTGCGGCTCGGCTATCAGTCCGCGTGGACGCCTGCCGGGTTCGCGCCGGACGCCTTCATGACGTGCACGCAGTGGACGCAGGCGGCGGACGCGGTCGACCCGGCGCGCGGCTTCAAGACGGGCATCTCGGTCGTGCCCGCGCCCCTCTGGTCCGTCCCCTCGCTCGCCAGCGTCGCCGCGACGGTCGGGCAACTGACGGGCAGCCGGTTCTCGCTCGGCATTGGCACCGGCAGCATCACGAGCGCGCCGTACCGCGCGATGTTCGGCCTCGCCAATCACCCACCGATCGCAATGATGCGCGACTACCTCGTCACGCTGCGCGGCCTGCTGGCGGGTGAGACGGTCGAGCACACGGGGCCGACCGTCTCGCTCCACGGCGCGCGGCTCAACTGGCCGTGGGAACGCCCGCAGGTGCCGGTGCTCCTCGCCGCGCTCGGCCCGCAGATGCTCCGGCTCGCGGGCGAGGCGTCGGACGGTGCGGCACTCAACTGGTGCTCGCCGGAGCAGATCACGTGGAGCCGGGAGCGCGTCGCGGAGGGGGCAAAGCGCGCGGGCCGTGACCCAGCGGACGTGAAGATCGCCGAGTACATCCGCGTCTGCGTGGACGACGACGAGGACGCCGCGCGGCGTGGCCTCGCGCGGGCGGTGATGGGCTACGCGATGGCGGCCCCCGGCGCGAACAAGGCGCTGGGATATCGCGCCCACTTCGCCCGCATGGGCTTCGATGACGCCCTCAACGACCTCGAAGCGAAGCGCGACAACGGCGCGTCCGAGGATGCAATTATCGAGGCGTTCCCACGCGAACTGCTCCTCGCCGTCGGCTACTTCGGTAAGGCGGAGGGGGCCACTGCCGCCTTCCAGCGTCTCGCCGTCGGGCTGGACACCGCGCTCGTCCGCATCGTCCCCGCGCGTCCCGGCCTCGCCTCCGTCATGAACGTTATCCGCGCCTGCCAACCGGGATAGGGCTGCGTGCCGTGGCGAGACGGGAATCAATGGTCGCCTTGTGCTGACGGTAATACGCGATTGCCGCGTCCACGGCCTCCCGCGACACCGCGAAGGCGTCCGCCACATCGTCGGCATTGTCGAAGGTGGGGAGCATGCTGCCAATGATGGCATAGACCGGAACGCCCCGCTCTTTCAGGCGATACCACGCATGCCCCTCCTTCACCGGGTCGGGGTGCGGCTCAATATGCCGCGCGATCAGCGCATCTGTTTCGTTTGTGGTCAGTTCGCGTACCATGTAGCGATCCTCCGTGGCACAAGGATACCACGCAGGGGCAGCGCGCTTCCGTCGCTCGGCACTTGGTCGTCAGAGCGTCCGCATGATGAGCCGCCACGGGCTGGGCATCTCGCCGACGGGGACTTCGATCAGCACCGGCTCGTTCATCGCGAGCGCCTCCTTGAGCGTGCCTTGCAAGGCGTCCGGGCCGCTGGCGCGCATCCCGGCGATGCCGAAGGACTCCGCGAGTTTGACGAAATCGGGGTTCGTCAGATCAGAGACGATCGTTCGACCCCGGTAGTTCTCGCGCTGGATGCGCTTGACATTGCCGAAGGCGTTGTCGTTGAAGACGATGGTGACGAGCGGGATGGTGTAGTGCTTCATCGTCGCCAGTTCCTGCACGTTGTACATGAACCCACCGTCGCCGCTGACGCAGACGACCTTCCGGCCGGGGCTACCGACCTGCGCGCCGAGGGCGGTCGCGAAGCCGCAGCCGAGCGTCCCCTGATAGCCGGGGCCGATCATCCCGCGCGGCTCGTAGACGGGGAAGCCCGCGCTGGCGAAGAAGGAGAGTTGCGTCACGTCGTTGACGAGGATGCCGTCGTCCGGCAGTTCGGCGCGGATGGCGTGCGCGAAGGCGTGCTGCGGCTGCAACTCGAAGAGTTGATCCTCCGCCTCGCGCTTGCGGGCGCGCAATTCCGCCTCGCGCGAGGGGCGCGGGCCGATGCCGTCCAGCGCCGCGATGAGCGCGGCCAGCCCCGCCTTCGCATCCCCGACAATGCCGACCGCCGGTTGCGGCGCGCGGGCGACTTCCCGCTCGTCGGCGTCGATGCGGAGCACCGTCGCGCCCTCGGCCAGCCCCCACTCCTTCGGGTGGACGAAGCGCGTCCCCACCGCGAGGACGACATCAGCCTCCGGCAGCAACTTCTGCCCCGAAAGGCCCGTCTGCGCGCGATAATCCCGGTCGGAGAGCGCGCCTCGCGCATTCGAGGACATGACGACGGGCGCTTCGAGCATCTGCGCCAGTTCGCGCAGTTCGGGCCACGCCTCGGACGAGAGCACACCGCCACCGACGCAGATGATGGGCCGCTCCGCCTTCCGCAATGCGTCCGCTGCCTGCTTCAGGCGGTCGGGGTCACCGGCGGATCGCTCCACCGGGGCGCGGTCCAGCAGTTCGACCTCGCCCGTCATGGCGAGAATGTCCGGCGGAATTTCGATCTCCACCGGGCGGGGGCGACCGCTCCGCAGTTGCCGGAATGCCTCGCGCACCAAAGCGGGCACCTCGGCGGGGGTCATCGCGCGGCCCGCCCACTTCGTCACCGAGCCGATCATCCCCAACTGGTTCGGGATCTCGTGCAGTTGCCCGACTCCCTGCTCGATCATCCGGGAGTTGATCTGGCCCGTGACGCAGAGCACCGGCGACGAGCAGGCGTACGCGGTGGAGAGGGCCGCCGTCGCATTGAGCAGCCCCGGCCCCGGCACGACCATCGATGTGCCGATCTTGCCCGTCGTGCGGGCGTAGCCGTCCGCCATGTACGCCGTCGCCTGCTCGTGGCGTGTGTGGTAGAGCGTAATCGCGTCCTGCTCGTCGTAGAGCGCGTCCAGCGCCCAGTCCAGTTGCACGCCGGGGAGGAGGAAGATCGTGTCGATCCCCTCTCGCACCAGCGATTGCGCCAGCGCCTGCCCGCCGGTCAGTTGTGCCATGTGCCCACTTCCCTTCCACTGACAAACCGATTGAACCGCAAAGGGAAAACGCGAACACAGAGGACGCAGAGTGCAAAGAGAACACAGAGAAGATCAAGAATGGGGTGATTTTTCCTCTTTTCCCCTTTTCCTTCTTCTCTGTGCGCTCTGTGTCCTCTGCGCCCTCTGTGTTCAGTCCCCGGTCATCAGCCTCCCGTTAGACGACGATGGGCGGGATGGCGAACGACTGCACGAGGTCGCCGAATGCGCCGACCTGCTCATCCATGAGCGCCTGCAACCGCTGCTTCGCCGTGTCGAGTTGGTCGCCGAGCATCGCGGAGACTTCGCCCGCGCCCTGCGTCGGCGCGTGGTCGGACTCGTCGATCATCGTGCTGAGCGTCATCAACTTCTCCTTGAGCTTCGCGGGGCCGGGCTGCGGCTTGTCCGCGTCCTTCTGGACGAGGTCGCCCTCGATCGTATCCAGTTTCTCGCGGAGTTCCTTCGCGGCCTCGGCAATCTTCTCCGCGCTCTTGGTCTCCTTGGCGCGACGCTCCCACTCGTCCACCTGGCCGCGCACGCGGTTGATCTGGTTGAGTGCGACATTCGTCTCGGAGAGGCGGTCGCGGATCGCCATTTTGAGGTCGAACTGCGCCTTCAGATCGTGCTCCGAGACGGGCAGGCGCGGGTCGTGGAGGATGATGAACGGTTCGGTGTACGTCTGCTCCCCGACCGTGAGGCGCACCTGATAGTCGCCGGGGATGGCGCGCGGCATGACGGCGCTCTCCTGCATCATCCGCATCCCGCCGCTGCCGACATCGCTCTCCAACTTCGTCGGCCCGTCGTAGTGGTAATCCCAGACGAAGCGACGCGCTCCCAGCTCGGCGGGCACGCGGGGTGCGTCTTCCGCATCGCTCTTAAACTCGCGGATTACGTTGTCCTTCGCATCGAGGATCGTGAGCGTCACCACGCCCTCCGGCTTGTCGCGCAGGTGGTAGTGGATGATGACGCCCTCCGGCGGGTTCTGGCCGGCGTCGAGGAACGTCTCGGTCTTCGCGCCGCTCTCCGCCTCGGTGGGGCGGAACCCGACGGTGATGGGGCCGGTCATCTTGTAGTTGAGGTAGACCGGGGATTTGCGGTCGAAGGCGCGCCCGTACAGACGGTACCGGGTCGTCGGGCGGGGTGTGAAGAGGTGCGCCGGGGCGTGCGCGATCTCGTCGTGCATCTGATGGAGCGGTGTGATGTCGTCCAGAATCCAGAACGACCGCCCGTGCGTCGCGGCGACGAGGTCCGTCCCCTTCACCACGAGGTCCCAGATCGGCACGACGGGTAGGTTCGTCGCCAGCCGCGCCCAGTGCGCGCCATCATCGAACGAGACGTGGATGCCACGTTCCGTCCCCGCGTAGAGCAGCCCGCGCCGCGCCGGGTCCTCACGGATGACGCGGGTGAACTCGTCCGCCGGGATGCCGTTCGTGATCGTTGTCCATGTCTCACCGTAGTCGTTCGTCTTGAAGAGGTAGGGTTTTGTGTCGTCTGCCTTGTAGCAGGTCGCCGCGACGTAGGCGGTCGCCGCATCATGCGGCGAGGGTTCGATAATTGAGATCATCGCCCACTCCGGCAACTCCGGCGGCGTGATGTTCGTCCACTCCTTGCCGCCATCGCGGGAGAGGTGCACGAGGCCGTCGTCCGACCCGGCCCAGAAGACGCCCCGCTCCTGCGGCGACTCGCGGAAGGCGAAGATTGTGCAATAAATCTCCGCGCCGCTGTTGTCGGCGGTGATCGGCCCGCCGGAGGAGCGCTGCTTCTCCGGGTCGTTGCGCGTCAGGTCGGGGCTGATCGTCTCCCAACTGCTCCCCTCGTCCGTCGAGCGGTGGACGAAATTCGAGCAGATGTAGAGCACGTCCGGATTGTGCGTGGAGATTTCGACGGGGAAAGTCCACTGAAAGCGGTACTTGAGCATGTCCGCGCCCGCGCCGAAGCCCTGAATCTCCGGCCAAACGGTAACGTTGCGCTTCTGCCCCGTCTCCGGGTTCCACGCGATCAACCGCCCGTGACCCGCGCCGGTGCCGATGCCGCCGCCGAAGACGGTGTGCGGCGGCTTGGGGCTGACGGCGATATAGCCGCTCTCGCCGCCGCCCGGCTCGACGTAATCCTTCCACGAGATCGCACCCTCGAAGCTGATGCTCGGCAGGCGCATCGCCCAGTTGTCCTGCTGCGAGCCGTAGACGCGGTACGGCACATGCTCGTCCGTCGTCACATGGTAGAATTGCGCCGTCGGCTGGTTGAGGATCGAGGACCACGACCGGCCCCCATTGAAGGTGATGCACGCGCCGCCATCGTTCCCCTCAATCATCCGCTTCGGGTCGCGCGGGTCGATCCAGAGGCCGTGATTGTCGCCATGCGGCGTCGGAATCGCCTCGAACGTCCGGCCGCCATCGATGGACTTCAGGCAGTTGAGGTTCAGCACCCAGACGGTGTTGGCATCCTGCGGATCGGCGAAGACGTGCATGTAGTACCACGGGCGGCGGCGCAGATCGCCGCTGTCGCAGAGCCGCTCCCAGGTGTCGCCGTAGTCGTCCGAGCGGAAGAGCGCGCTGTCCTCCGCCTCGATCAATGCCCAGACGCGGCCCGGCTGCGCGGGCGATGCCGCGACACCGATCTTGCCGAGGATGCCCGTCGGCAAACCGGGGTTGCGCGTGATCTCCGTCCAACTATCGCCGCCGTCCATCGTGCGCCAGATGCCGGAGTCCTCGCCACCGCTCGACGCGCCGTGCGGGGAGCGTTGCCCCTGCCAGATCGCGGCGAAGAGGACGCGCGGGTTGCTCGCGTCCATCGCGATGTCGTGGCATCCGGCGCGGTCGGACTTGTACAGCACATGCTCCCACGTCGCGCCGCCGTCTTTCGTGCGGTAGACGCCACGGTTCGCGTTCGTCCCCCAGACATGGCCGAGCGCGGCGACGTAGACGAGATCGGGGTTCGTCGGGTGGATGATGACATCACCGATGTGGCGGCTGTCCGGCAGGCCGACATTCCGCCACGAGCGGCCCCCGTCGGTGGATTTGTAGACGCCGTCGCCGTGCGAGACGTTGCTGCGGATGGCGGTCTCGCCCGTCCCCGCGTAGATGACATTCGGGTCGCTCTCCGACACTGCGAGCGCGCCGACGGCAGAGACATTCCATTGGCCGTCCGTGATGTTCTCCCAGTGGGAGCCGCCGTTCGTCGTCTTCCAGACACCCCCGGCGCAGCCGCCGAAGTAGAACGTCCCCGGCTCCGTCGGGTGCCCCGCGACGGCGACGACGCGCCCACCCCGATGCGGCCCAATCGACCGCCATTCCAGTGACGTGAACAGGTGCAGGCTGGAATCCATGCGCTTTCTTCCCCTTTGTATGTGCACCACGGCGCCCCACCGTCGCGCGGACGAAACCATACCTTGTGCCGGGTATACTAGCATGGACGACCTGCCGCACTTAAGCGCCGGTTGCTGTTCCTCACCCCCGGCCCCTCTCGTACGGAGCCATCGCCCTGAAAGCACGACTTCTGTCAGACCTGTTTGGCGATGGAGAGGGGGAAGGGGAATGGTTTTGCAATTGGCTCTCGTGCCCGCTACGGCCCATTCTAGGAAAGGGGATTTCACTGATGCCCACCCTCCTGATCGAACACGCCACGCTGCTCGCGACGATGGACGACGCAGGCACGGAGTGGGCGGATGGCGGCGTCTTCATCCGCGACAACGTCATTGAGCAGGTCGGGCCGAGCGATCAGTTGCCGCGCACGGCGGACACCGTCATCAACGCGCGGGAGAGGGTCATCCTGCCGGGGCTGGTGAACACGCACCACCACTTCTTCCAGAATCTGACGCGCAACGTCCCCGCCGCGCAGGATGCCTCGCTCTTCACGTGGCTGAAGACGCTCTACCCGATCTGGGCGGGGCTGACGCCGGAAGCGATCTTTGTGAGCACGCAGATCGCGCTCGCGGAACTGATGCTCTCCGGCTGCACAACATCGAGCGACCACACTTACATATGGCCGAACGGCGCGCGGCTGGATGACCAGATCGAGGCGGCGACGGCAATGGGCGTCCGCTTCCACGCCGCGCGCGGCTCGATGTCCGTGGGAGAGTCCCAGGGCGGATTGCCGCCGGACCGCCTCTGCGAGGACGAGGCGGCGGTGCTCCACGACTCGCGCCGCCTAATCGAGCAGTACCACGACGACGCACGGTTCGCGATGCTGCGGATCGTCCTCGCGCCCTGCTCGCCCTTCTCCGTCTCGCCCGACCTGATGCGCGAGAGCATCGCCCTCGCCCGCGCCGCCAATGTCCACTCCCACACGCACCTCGCGGAGACGCGAGACGAGGTAACCTACTGCGCCGAGACCTTCGGCAGGACGCCCGTGGAACTGGCGGAAGACCTGCACTGGGTCGGGCCGGATGTCTGGCACGCGCACATGGTGCACCCCGGCGCGGACGAGATCGTGCGCCTCGGTCAGACCCGCACCGGCGTCGCGCACTGCCCGTCGTCGAACATGCGGCTCGCGTCCGGCGTCGCGCCGATCCGGCTGCTGCGGCAAGCGGGAGCGCGGGTCGGCCTCGGCGTGGACGGCTCCGCATCGAACGACAGCGGGCACCTGCTCAACGAGGCGCGGCAGGCGATGCTCCTCGCGCGCGTCTCCAGCGACCCGGCGGCGATGACGGCGCGGGAGGCGTTACGCCTCGCGACCCGTGGCGGTGCGGCGGTGCTCGGGCGGGACGACATCGGGATGCTCGCACCTGGCATGGCGGCGGATGTGATCGGCTACCGTCTCGACACGCTCGCGATGGCGGGTGCAGCCGTCCACGACCCACTCGCCGCGCTCGTCTTCACCCAGCCGTCCGACGTCGATTTCAGCGTCATCAACGGCGAGATGCGCGTGCACGAGGGCAACCTGCTCCCGGTCGATCTCCCGCCCCTCATCGCCCGCCACAACGCCATCGCCCGCGCCCTCGTCCGCCACGAACTGCGATGAAAGACCATAGAGCCACAGAGTCACAGAGAACACAGAGAAAAGAGGAGGGGAAACAAGGTAATCCCACATTCATTACCTCGTCTTATTTCTCGTTTCCTTCTTCTCTGTGTGCTCCGTGCCTCTGTGGCTAAACATCTTCCCGCGTCGTGTAGAATAGCGTGATGAATGACGCCGCAACGGCGCGGCGGCAATCGTTTCTCATGTTTTGAAGGAGTGATGGGTGAGCGCAGCGATTGAGACGGCAACACGGGAAGCATCGCACCGCGCCTATCGCGGCTACACATCCTGTGGCGACCTGCGCGCGAACAACGCGGGTGAGCGCGCCACGGTGCGCGGTTGGGTCAACCGGCGGCGCGACCACGGCGGCCTGATCTTCATCGACCTGCGGGATCGCTACGGCATCACCCAGTGCACGATCAACCCCACGAACGCGGAGGAGGCGCACGCCATCGCGGAGGAGGCGCGCTCCGAGTACGTCCTCGAAGTGACGGGCGCGGTCGTCCGCCGCCCTGCCGGGGCCGAGAACCCGCACATCGCGACGGGCGAGATCGAACTACTCGTGGACGGCGTGAAAATCCTCAACGCCTCCAAGACGCCCCCCTTCGTCATTGCCGAGGGCGCGGAGCAGGGCGACGTGGACGAATCGCTCCGCCTCACCTACCGCTACCTCGACCTCCGCCGCCGCAGGATGACCGAGACGATCATCCTGCGGCACACGGTCACCAAGTTCATGCGCGACTGGCTCTCCGCGCGCGGCTTCCTGGAGATCGAGACGCCGATGCTCATCAAGGCGACGCCCGAGGGCGCGCGGGACTTCCTCGTGCCGAGCAGCGCTTACCCCGGCGAGTTCTACGCCCTGCCGCAGTCGCCGCAGCAGTTGAAGCAGATCCTGATGATCGCGGGGATGGACCGCTACTTCCAGATCGCCCGCTGCATGCGGGACGAGAACCAGCGCGCCGACCGCCAGTTGGAGTTCACGCAGCTCGATTTGGAGATGTCCTTCGTCTCGATGGAGGATGTGCTCAACCTCGCGGAGGACCTGTACACCGAACTGACCGAGACGGTGACGGATATGACGGTGATGCGAAAGCCGTGGCCGCGCCTCACCTACGCGGACAGCATGGAGCGGTACGGCAACGACAAGCCGGACCTCCGCTTCGGCATGGAACTCAGGGACATCTCCGACCTCGCGCGGACGAGCCAGTTCGGCGTCTTCGCCAAGACGGTCGAGGGCGGCGGCGCGGTGCGCGGCATCTGCCTCCCCGGTCAGGGCACGATGACGCGCAAGGAGATCGACGCCCTGACCGCCCTCGCGCAGGGCTTCGGCGCGAAGGGTCTTGCCTACTTCATCATCGAGGAGCAGGGGGGCGCGCCCGCCGCCCGCTCGCCCATCGCCAAGTTCTTCACGCCGGAGGAGCAGCGCGCTATCTTCGCCCGCTTCGATGCCAAACCGGGCGACCTGATCGCCTTCGTCGCGGACGAGCGCACCCGCGCGGGCGACGTGCTCGCGCGCCTCAGGCAGCATTTCGGGCAGGCGCTCGGCCTCGCGGACCCGAAGGTGATGGCCTTCGCGTGGCTATTGGAGCAGCCCTTCGTCGAGTGGAACGCGGACGAGCACCGCTGGGACGCCGTCCACCACCCCTTCGTGATGCCCTTCGAGGAGGACATCCCGCTGATGGAGAGCGACCCCGCCGCGATGCGCGCGCAGCAATACGACCTCGTCGCGAACGGCTTTGAACTCGGCAGCGGCAGCATCCGCATCGCGCGGCGGGACTTGCAGGAGCGCGTCTTCCGCCTCCTGAACCTCGACGAGGAGGAGTTGCAGACGAAGTTCGGCGGCTTCCTGCGTGCCTTCGAGTACGGCGCGCCCCCGCACGGCGGCATCGCCCCCGGCATCGACCGCCTCATCATGCTCTACGTTAACGAGGAGAACATCCGCGAGGTGATCGCCTTCCCGAAGAATCAGGCATTCCAGGACCTGATGCTCGGTGCGCCCTCCACCGTCTCACGGCGGCAGTTGGACGACCTCCACATCGCCGTCGTAGAAGTAGTGGGCAGTGAGTAGTGGGCAGTGGGCAGTGATGCGGAACCCGGTATCCTTACCGCCCACTGCCCACTGACTTCGTCACGCACCGATGATCGAACGGAAGCGCGTGTCGTCCTCATAGGGGCCGACGATGGCGAGGTTGAGGCGTTCCGGCAGGAACAACTCGCCGGCGAGCGCCTGCACATCCTCGATCGTCACGGCGTTGTAGTGGGCGACGACATCCTCCGGCGTCAGGATGTCGCCGAGGAGCAATTCCCGCATCCCGATCCACGATGCGACGGGCGCGCTCCCCTCCAACCCCATTAGCAGGCTCCCCGTCACATAGCGGCGGGCGCGCTCGAACTCCGTCGGCGTGACGGGTTCGGTGCGCAGCCGCACGAGTTCGTCGAGGATGGCGCGGACGGTGTGCTCGGCGCGGTCAGGGTCCACCCCCGCGTAGATCGTCCCCCAGCCGACATCGACGAGCGTCGGGAAGTACGAGCCGACGTTGTACGCGAGGCCGAGGTCCTCCCGGATGCGCATGAAGAGGCGGCTACTCATCGTGCCTCCGAGGATGATGTGCAGGAGGTATTGGGCGTACTTGCGCGGGTCGGAGTAAGAGATGCCCTGCACCGCCAAACTGAGATTCGCCTGCTCGATCTCCCGCCCGACGAGCGCGACGCGCGGCTCAGTCTGCGGCGTTGGCACGAACGGCGTCACCGCAACGTCGCGCCCGCTGGGGAGATCGCCAAACGCGGCGTCCGCCAGCGCGACGACGGCGTGATGCTCCACCTTGCCCGCCGCCGAGATGACGAGGCGTTCCGGCGCGTAGCGCGTGGCGAGAAAGCCCGTCAGCGTGTCGCGATCCAACTGTGCGACGGTCTCCTCGAAGCCCGCGATCGGTCGCCCGACCGCCGCGTCGCCCCAGAGAACGCGGTCGATCAGCTCGCCGACCACCTCATCGGGGATGTCGTTGATGCCGCGAATTTCCTCCGTGATGACCTCGCGCTCCTTCTCAATGTCGTCGTCGCGGAAGAGGGAGCCGCGCAGCATGTCCGCCAGCACATCGAACCCGACATGGAGCGAGTCGTGCGGCACGCGGACGGAGTACGAGGTCGTCTCGCGGCTCGTGCCCGCATCGATGTTACCACCGAGCCCCTCGATCTCCTCAGTGATCGCGCTCGAATGCGGGCGACGCGGCGTCCCCTTGAAGAGCATGTGCTCGATGAAGTGCGCGACGCCTGCCTCGGCGTCCGACTCATCGCGCGAGCCGACGCGGTAGTTGAAGTGGAGCGTCGCCGAGCGCACGTGCTCCATGCTGCTCGTGACGACGCGGACGCCGTTTGGGAGCGTCGTTTTCTGATACATCTGGTCGCTATTACTGTTCAATGGAGTTCCTCAAGGTAGGCATGAACGAGGCGGAGCGCCGCCTCAGCGGATGCGATGATGTTCGGCAGGCGATCCCCATCCCAGAGATGGCGCTGGCATCGCTCGACGCCGTCCGCCGCGAGCGCGATGTAGACGAGGCCGACGGGCTTGGTCGGCGTCGCGCCCGTGGGACCGGCGATCCCGGTGCTCGCGATGCCGATATCCGTGCCCAATTTGCGGCGGACACCGCGCGCCATTGCGAGCGCGACATCGACGCTGACCGCGCCGTAGCGCTCCAGCATCAGCGTGGGGACGCCGAGCAGGCGGTGCTTGGCCTCGTTGGAGTAGGAGACGATCCCGCCCTCGAAGTACGCGCTGCTGCCGCTCACGCCCGTGATCCGCGCCGCGATCAGGCCACCGGTGCACGACTCCGCCGTTGCGATCGTGCGCCCGTGCCGCGCGAGGAGTGCGCCGATACCAGCATCAATCGCTTCGTTCTCCGTGTCGATCGCATCCGGTGTCGATACATGCGCATACAGGGCGTTCAATGTGTCCATAGCGGCGCAGTATATCACCCGCATCCCGGCGGCGCGCAACGCCTGACCGGAAGCCGGGGAGAACCGCAGAGGCGCAGAGGACGCAGAGGAATACAAAAAGAAGATGGGAACGCATCCCCTTAATTCTTTCCTTCCCCTCTTCCCTCTCTGCGTTCTCTGCGTTCTCTGCGTCTCTGCGGTTCATACCCGGTTTCTCCCCGGTTTGTTGTCCCTCGTTCCTCTGTCGATGGCACGGATCAAATATTGTCAAGTGGGGAAACGTCTGGTACCCTCCTTGTGTTGACGCACATGTGTGCAAATCCTCACATCGAAAGCGTGCGGGTGCGGTGTTCAGAAAGGGAAATCGGGTTGACTGGGGTTCGTCTCCGCGCCACCGTCGCGCTCATCGTCCTGTTCCTCGCCGCGTTCTTCTCTCCCGTCGCCACCAACGCAACCGCGCCGCCATCGTCCTACTTCGCCGAGCCGCTCGATCCGCTCGCCCGCGATCACGTCGCAGGGTCACTGCTCGTCGGGTTGCGGGGCGCGCAGGATGCGTCGGTCGTCCATCTGAGCGAAACCGACACGCTCGTGCATCTCCAATCGGCGGGGAGTTACGAGGCGCGCACCAGCCCGACCGATGAGCGGGAAACGTACGCCCGGCTGCTCGCCGACCCGCGCGTGGCGTTTGTCGAGCCGAACTACCGGATGCACGCAATGATCGTGCCGAACGACCCGATCTACCCGCGGGAATACTGGACGCGCAGCGTTAACCTCGAACCCGCGTGGGACGTGACGACCGGCTCGCCGAATGTTATCGTCGCGATCATCGATGTCGGCGTCTACGTCGATCACCCGGACCTCAAGGGTCGGCTGCTCCCCGGCTATAACTTCGTCGACAGCACCACGAACGTCAACGACGATTCCGCGTCACAGCACGGCACGGTCGTCACCCTGCTCGCCGCCGCGAAGGGCAACGACGGGTACGGGCAGGCGGGCGTGGCGTGGGGCGTGAAGATTCTGCCAATCAAGGCGATCAATAAAGAGGGCGACGGCAACAGCCGGTGGGTCGCCGACGGCATCCACTGGGCAACAGATCACGGCGCGATGGTGATTAACCTCAGCCTCGGCGGGCCGGACTTCTCGCAGTCCGTGGCGCGCGAAATTGGCTACGCCCGCTCGAAGGGCGTCGTCATCGTCGCGGCGGCGGGGAACGACCCGAACGAGCGCGACTACCCGGCGGACGACGCCAATGTCATCACCGTCGGGGCGTCGGATGCGAACAACAACTACGCCGATTTCACCTCCGTCGTGAATAAAGTCGATGTCGCCGCCCCCGGCGTGAGCATCCCCGCGCTGCTCCCCGAACTCGGCAACGACGTGTACGCGAAGTCCGGCACCTCATTCTCCGCGCCGATTGTGACGGGGGTGATCGCGCTGATGCAGAGCGTCCGCCCCAGCATCCGACAGGACGAAATCCTCTCCATTTTGAAGAGCACCGCCCGTGATATCGGCACGCCGGGGCCGGACCCGCAATCTGGCGCGGGCATCGTCGATGCGAGCAGGGCAGTCCGGGCGGCGCAAACGAAATCGAGTCAGCCGCTCGCAGCCGCGCCGTACACCGCGACGTACACACGCTACGACGGCCCCGTGCTCTCCGGTGCGGTGAAGCGCGGCTTCATCTGGGGGCCGCAGGTGGTTGGCCAGCGCTCCGAACCGTACGCCGACGCGCCGGGCGGCCAGCGCGATGTCTGGTACTTCGACAAGGGCCGGTTCGAGTTGAACAACCCGGCAAATGGTCAAATCACGAGCGGCCTCCTCGTCAATGAGATGGTCAGCGGGCAGGTGCAGACGGGCGACACCGCGCGCCAGAACCGCTCGCCCGCCGCCGTGGCCGTCGCGGGGGATCCAAACATCCCCGGCGCGATCACTTACGCGACGATGAACGCGGTCCGTTCCGCCCCACCCCGCGCTGTCGGCGGCGCGATCACCGAGCAACTGCGCGCGGACGGCTCGCGCGGCGCCGCCACCAGCCCGGACAGCGGGGGCGTGACGACCGCCGTGCTCATCCCGGAGACGAATCACACCGTCGCGTCGGTCTTTTGGCAATACCTGAATAGCACCGGGGTGACGATCCAGAATGGTCAGCCCGTCAATGGCGCGCTCTTCGACCCGACATTCTTCGTCGTCGGCCTGCCGATCACCGAGGCGTACTGGACGACCGCGACGGTCGGCGGCGTGCCAAAGACCGTGCTCGTGCAGACGTTCGAGCGCCGCATACTGACCTACACTCCGAGCAACCCGGACGACTTCAAAGTCGAGATGGGCAATGTCGGCCTGCACTATCTGGCGTGGCGGTACGGGCAGTAGACGAGTAACGAGTAACGAGTAACGAGTAACAAGTGGCCGGAGACAGTCAG
>JAABUT010000374.1_pt1 | contig 76907 bp, 68 predicted proteins | sample 5559281 | NCBI WGS metagenome assembly JAABUT01 (sample SAMN10711880, study PRJNA513359) | rock metagenome | isolation source: Antarctica rocks | place: Antarctica: Victoria Land, Ricker Hills nord | collected 2016-01-04 | reverse complement strand
CCTCAACTTCACCGCCGGCCAGACCATCCCCAACCTGGTCCTCGTCCCCCTCGGAACCAACGGCACCGTCACCCTCTACAACAAGGCCGGCACCGTCGACGTCCTCGCCGACCTCGTCGGCTACTACAGCTGACCGATCGGTGACCCGACGCCGGGCAGCCCCGGTCGAGGCGAGATCCGAACGCGTCCTCGTGACCCGGACCAGCCCGTCCAGGCCGCTCGCGCGGCCTCGAGGTTCGCTATTCAGGGTGGCGACGCGGCCGGCACGGGCCACACCGAATCTGCGGAATTGGGATGACCCTGTAGCGCAGTCGGCGCGATTCTTCACGTTGAGTCATTGCGGAATGCCTGATTTGCCCGTAGTGTCACGTTCTGCAACGTCCGATTGTCTCCGGGGGATCTCACATGCATTTCCGTCGTCTGAGTCGCCACGTCGCACGGCTGATGGTGTGCACGGCGTTAGCGCTGGCTGCTGCTGTTCCCGCGGTCGGTGCCATCGCCGACACGAAGCCCGCCGACCCGGTGACCACGCCGACGACGGTGAGCGCTGATCCGCTTCCCACCGTCCAGGTCAACGGTGTCGTGTGGTCGCAGGTCGTCGTCGGTAACACGGTGTATGCCGCCGGAAGCTTCACCACCGCCCGCCCGGCCGGCGCCGCACCGGGGACGCAGACCACGACGCGTCACAACCTCCTCGCCTACGACATCACCAGCGGCAAGCTCATCACCTCGTTCGCCCCCGACCTCAACGGCCAGGCCCTCGTCGTCGCCGCGTCACCCGACAAGAGCCGGATCTACGTCGGCGGCGCGTTCACCAGGGCCAACGGACAGCCGCGGGCCCGGGTAGCCGCGTACAGCACCGCCAGCGGCAAGCTGGTCCCGACTTTCGCCCCGGTCGTCGGCGCGACGGTTCGCTCCATCACACTCACCGACGCGACCGTCTACGTCGGCGGCGACTTCACCACCGTGTCCGGCCTCGCGCGCCCTTACCTCGCCGCCATCCTCTCGAGCAACGGCGTGCCCACCAGCTGGAACCCGAAGCCGAACGGCGCGGTCACCGCGATGGCTCTCGACGCCAAGGCGACCAAGCTCATCGTCGGTGGCCGGTTCACCAAGGTGGCGACCACGGCGGCGTACGGAATGGCGGCGCTCAAGCGCACCGCCACCGGCGTCACGCTTCCCTGGGCGGCGTCGGCGACGATCCGTAACGCCGGGTTGAACTCCGACATCACCAGCCTGCGATCGGACGCCACGTCCATCTACGGCACCGGCTACGTCTACGGCGCGGGCGGCAACTTCGAGGGCACGTTCCGCGCCGACGCGGCCACCGGGAAGATCGTGTGGATGGAGGACTGTCACGGCGACACCTACTCGGCGTTCGCCACGCGAGCACCGTCTACGTCGCAAGTCACTCCCACTATTGCCAGAACATCGGCGGCTTCCCCGAGTTCAGTCCCCGGCAGAACATCCGCGCCACCGCCTTCACGAACACCGCGACCGGCACCATCAAGACCAACGCCCAGAAGAACTACGCGAACTTTGCCGGCCAGCCCTCGCCGACACTGCTGACCTGGTACCCGACGATGTGGCCCGGCACGTACACCAAGCAGGGCCAGGCCGCCTGGAGTGTGGCCGGGAACTCGCAGTACGTCGTCTACGGCGGTGAGTTCCCGACGGTGAACACGACCGCACAGCAGGGTCTCGTGCGGTTCGCGATCCCGAGCCTGGCGCCGAATCTCGTCCGGCCGACGACCAGTGCCGGCCTGACGCCGACCGCGACCAGCACCGTGGCCGGTCAGGCCACCATCACGTGGACGGCGACCGGCGACCGTGACAACGGTCAGCTCACGTACAAGGTCTACCGAGACTACGAGGTCATCACCGGCGCGCCCGTGTGCGTCGTGACCGACGGGAGCCTCTTCTGGGCTCCGAAGGCCCTCAGTTGCGTCGACACCAGCGCACCCCCGGGCGCCACGGTGAACTACCGCGTGATCGCGTTCGACCCCTATCTGAACCGGAACACCGGCAACGCGGTGACGGTCAGCATCGTGGGACCGACCGCCACTACGACCCCGCCGAGGACCGGGCTCACGCCGGTCGCCCGCCGGATCCCGCCGGTACCGGCCGCACCGACGCCGACCGCCACCCCGACCGTGACCGCCACCCCGACCGTGACCGCCACCCCGACCGCGACCCCGACCACTTCGGTCGTCCCGGCGGGCTAAGCCGCTCCCTCGGAGCGGCCGAGTCGTCCGTCCCCGGCCCGCCGCACCAGGAGTTCCGTGGCCGCGCGGGTCACCACGTTCGGATCACCGTTGAGCTGTCGCCGGCACAGGTCGATCAGCGCGAGCAGATCGAGCGCGCGCGAGGTCAGCAGCGGCTGCTGCCCAGGCGACGGCGCAGTAGCCAGGAACCGACGCTCGAAGGCCCGTCCGAACGCGGTGTCGCCGTCGAAGCGCAGCATGTTGCCAAGGTCGGTGACTGGTGCGCCGGCGTGTGCATACTCCCAGTCGACCAGCCCGGTGACGACAGCCTCGGCGGGGTCGACGAGCAGGTTCTTCGGGTTGAAATCGCTGTGCACCAGGCAGTAGCGCTCGACCTCGGCGATGAGATCCTCGGCCTGATCGGCGATCGCCCTCAGCCCGTTCGCGGAGCCAGGGAAGCCGGCCTCGATCAACCTGTCGGCGTCGTCGGTCGGTCCGGCACCGCGCGGCCATGGTTCGAGCCGCAGGTCGAGGCCGTGCAGGGACCCCGGCCGCTGGAACGGGATGCCGACGAGCCGGACCGCGACGTCGGCCACGGCGACACCGAGGCGGCCCGCGGTGTCGTCGTCAGCTGTGGCCAGCACGGTGTCGAGTCGTTCACCGGGCAGCTTCGACATGACGATCAGCGTCGGCATGAGCGCGGCGCCCGTCTGCTCGGGCACGTCCAGCGTCGCCTCCAGCACGGTCGGAACCGGTAGCAGTCCGGCGAGCAGCCGCAGCAGCCCGACCGTCACCGCCGCCCGGCTCGGGTCTCGCGCGAACAGCCGCACCACCGCCTGGTCGGCGCCGGTGGCATCGCCGTCGGCGAGGTCGACGAGGAACGTCTCGCCGGAGTACCCACCCGCGAGCGGCGTGACCCGGACGCCGAGCAATGCTTCCGCGGCAGCGAGCACGTCGGACATCACCGGCCTCAGGCCGGGGCGAGGAACGCGGCCAGGGCGGCGGCGAGCTGGATCGGATCGAGGGCGCTCATCAGCTCACGGATCGAGTGCATGGCGAGCTGCGGCGCGCCGACGTCCACCGTCGTGACGCCGAGGAGCGTGGCGGTGATCGGGCCGATGGTGCTGCCACACGGCAGATCGGCCCGGTGGACGTAGCGCTGCAGGTTCACGCCCGCCTGCGTGCACGCGGCAGCGAATACCGCGGCACCGGCGGCGTCGGTGGCGTACCTCAGGTTGTGGTTGACCTTGAGGACCGGACCCTCGCCGGCGAAGATCGGATGCGTCGGCTCGTGTTTCTCCGGATAGTTCGGGTGGATCGCGTGGGCCATGTCGCTCGAAGCGCACACCGATCCGGCCAGCATCCGCAGGTAACCGTCACGGTCCCGGCCGGCCGCGAGCGCGATCCGCTCGAGCGTCGTGGCGAGGAACGGGGAGGCGGCTCCCCGGTCGGACGAGCTACCCACCTCTTCGTGGTCGAACGCCGCCAGCACCGGCACGATCCGCTCCTGATCCTCGGCTGACCCGGCGATGTCGGCGAGCGCGCGGAGACCCGCGTGAACAGAGCACTGGTTGTCGAGGCGGGCGGCGGCGACCAGGGTGCCGTCGCGCCCGACCCGACGTGCGGGTGTGACGTCATGGAGCATGAGGTCCCAACCAACGATCTCGTCGACGCCGTGCGTCTCTCCCAGTTGATCGCCCACCCAGGACGCGAACTCACCGTGGCGTGGGGACGGCCCGGTTGCCCATACGGGCATGAGGTGGCGTTGGGGATCGGGACGGACCCCGCTCGTGTGAAGGTCCCGGTCGAGGTGGATGGCGAGCTGGGGGACGCGGAAGATCGGCTCGTCCACGCGCACGAGATGCTCGCTGACCAGGTCGCCGCGGCGGGTGAACACCCGGCCGGACAGCCCCAGATCACGATCCATCCAGGAGGCGACGAGTGCGCCGCCGTAGGGATCGACCGAGACCTGCTGCCACCCGACGGCACCGAGGTCGGCGTTCTCCTTGACGCGCAGGTTCGGGCTGTCGGTGTGGGCACCGGCGATGCGGAAGGACGCATCGTCGGCCAACGGAGCCGACGGCACCACCCAGGCGACGAACGAGCCGCCGCGGACGGTGACGTAACGGCCGGGCTGCGACGGCCACGGCTGCGTCTCGTGCACCTGGACGAAGCCGTCGGCGGCAAGCCGGTCGACCGCGCTCGCGCTCGCGTGGAACGGCGACGGCGAGGCGTCGATGAACGCGCACAGGTCGTCGGCAAAGGCGAGCGCCAGGTCGTCGGACAGGGCGGCGTCGTCCATCGGATCAGAGGAGGAGTCGGTCACATCACGACCCTACCGACCCGGACGGACAGGGTCCCCGGGTCAGTGCGCCGCGATCGCCGCGACGCCCGCGACCAACCGGTCGACGTCAGTGTTGTCGGTGTAAGGCGCGAGGCCGGCCCGGACGCCACCGGCCACGCCCAAGCCGAACCGCTCCGCGGCCCCGATCGCGTAGAACGACCCGGCCGGTGCGTTGACGCCGCCCGCGGCCAGTCGCGCCGACACGTCCGCGGAGTCCACGCCCTCGAGGGTGAACAGCGCCGTCGGCGTACGTGCCACCGGCGATCCGACGAGCCGGACCCGGTCGATCCCCCTCAGGTCGCGGAGAAGCCGGTCGAAGAGCTCGGCCTCGTGCTCCTCTACGGCCGCCATCGAGGCGAGGAGCCGGCGACGCCGGTCGGGCTGCCCGGGGGTCAGCGCCGCGAGGAAGTCGACGGCGGCGGTGGTCCCGGCAAGCAGTTCGTAGGGCAGGGTGCCCAACTCGAACCGTTCGGGGACGGCGTCGGTGGAGGGCCGCAGCTTGTCCGGATGCAGGGTCTCGAGCAGGTCGGGCGCCGCGGCGAGGACGCCGCAGTGCGGGCCGAGGAACTTGTACGGCGAGCACAGGTAGACATCGGCGCCGAGGCCGGTGACGTCGACCGGGGCGTGCGGGGTCAGGTGGACGCCGTCGACGACGAACAGGCCGCCGGCGGCGTGCACGAGGACCGCGATCGCAGCCAGGTCGGGGCGGGTACCGACGAGGTTGCTCGCGCCGGTGACGGCGACGACGCGGGTGCGATCGCTCAGCACCGCGCCGACGGTGGCGACCGTCAGCTCGCCCGTCACCGGGTCCGGTTCGGCGACCCGGACCCGCACCCGCGCGCCGGCCGGCGCAGTGCTGGCTGCCTGCATCCACGGGCGGATGTTCGCGTCGTGGTCGAGGCTGCTGACCACGATCTCGTCGCCGTCGCGCCAGCCCTTCGCCATCGTCCGCGACAGGTCGTAGGTCAGGGCGGTCATGCTCCGGCCGAAGACGATCCCGCCCGGGCTCGCTCCGAGCAGGTCGGCCATCGCCGACCGGGCTGCAGCGACCAGGTCGTCGGCGAGCCTGGACGCCGCGGTCAGCGGGCCACGGTTGGAGATGCCGGCGGTCAGCGTGGCGGCCATCGCGTCGGCCACCTGACCTGGCACCTGGGACCCACCGGGGCCGTCGAAGTACGCGACGCCGGTGGTCAGGGCCGGGAAGTGGGCACGAACTGCGGCGACGTCGAGACCCATGGGCACGATCCTCACAGACCGCGCCCGGACGACGTCACCGGGCCGTCGGGTCGGGGCCGCTCGGGGTGTCGCAGGTCAGCGAGCCGAGCGTCGGCGCTGCCGCTGACCGGCCCGGCCGTCTCGGCGTGCGAAGGACGGGCGGGTAGCCGGCCGGCCGCGACCGGGCACACCGGGCACGCCGACCGGACGGGAGTCGCGGCGTGGGGCGGGCGGCACTACGACGACCGGCTTGGCCATCACCCGCCTGCCGGGTGCGACGACTCGGGCGGCGGCCGGCCCGAACCGGCCGGCCCGGGCCGCGGCCATCACCTTCGCCGGCGGTACCCGCCGGTAGGTGATGAAGCTGTTGAGGAGCAGACCGACCGAACTCGTCACGATCACGGCGACATCACCGACGAGCAGGCCGTAGGTGGCCCACAGCGTCGAGCAGATCACCGTGATCGCGAGCGTGACCGGGGCGAGGCCCGCCATCGACCGGCCCGGACGCGCAGCGATCGCCAGCTGCGGTACCAGCCGCACCATCGAGACGGACACCGCGACGGTGGCGACGATGATGGGCCGGTCGATCCACGCGAGGGTGAGGATCGCCGCCACGCAGGCCAGCGTTCCGACGACCGCGAGAAGCTGCTCGCGTCGCGTCGCACGTAGGGTTATCAGAACGATGACAATCCCGCCGGCGGCCACCATGGCGAAGGCGTTGCTCACCGTCTGCGCCGCGTCCCGGGAGAACAACCCATGGGAGAACCACAAGCCTATACAAGCCAAACTCAGTATCTGCGACGTGACCGAGACGCCGGTACCGACGCGGGTGCGCGCCAACCGCAGGAACTGCGGCCAACCACCGGCGACCCCCAGCGTTCCGGCGACGAAGCCGAGGATGAGAACAGCAGGTGGTACTCCCGGGGACATGGAACGCCATCATGTCAGCATGCGCACATTTGTTCCGGTACGTCCGGGTGACAAGACACGCGTGTCGCGAGCACTGGTATGACAAGTACAGACGCCAGGCCTATAGGCATCGCACACATGTCAGCAGAACATCTGAGGGTGGCGGTGCCGCACGTAGGCGTCAGTGCGCGGCGTCTTGCCAGCTGTGACCGTGCCCGACCGAGACCTCGAGCGGGACGGCGAGATCGGCGGCCGCTCCCATCTGCTCGCGCAGCAGCTCCGACATCGTGGCCAGCTCCCCCGTCGCCACTTCGAGCACGAGTTCGTCATGCACCTGGAGCAGCATCCGGGACGCCAGCCCGCGTTCGCGGATGGCTCGATCGACACCGATCATCGCCACCTTGATGATGTCGGCGGCCGATCCCTGGATGGGGGCGTTGAGCGCCATCCGCTCGGCCATCTCACGCCGCTGCCGGTTGTCGCTGGTGAGGTCGGGCAGATAGCGCCGGCGGCCGAGGATGGTCTCGGTGTAGCCGGTGCGACGGGCTTCGTCGACGATGCCGCGCAGGTAGTCGCGCACCCCGCCGAAGCGGTCGAAGTACTCGTCCATCAGCAGCTTCGCGTCGTCGGTAGAGATGTCGAGCTGCTGGGACAGCCCGTACGCCGACAGGCCGTACGCCAATCCGTAGTTCATCGCTTTGATGCGCGCGCGCATCGGGCCGTTGACCTCCGAGGGGTCGACCGAGAACACCCGAGCGGCGGTGACCGCGTGGAAGTCCGCACCCGAGTTGAACGCCTCGATCAGCCCGGCGTCCTCGGACAGGTGCGCCATGATCCGCATCTCGATCTGGCTGTAGTCCGCGGTCAGCAGGCACTCGTAACCGGTCCCGACGATGAAACCCTCGCGGATGCGGCGGCCCTCGTCGGTCCGGATCGGGATGTTCTGCAGGTTCGGCTCGGTGGAGCTGAGGCGGCCGGTCGCAGCGATCATCTGGTTGAAGGTCGAGTGGATGCGGCCGTCGTCGGTGATGGTCTTGCGCAGTCCCTCGACCGTCGTGCGGAGCCGGGTGGCGTCGCGATGTTCGAGCATGTGCGCGAGGAACGGGTGCTCGGTCTGGGCGTAGAGCGCCGTGAGCGAATCGGCGTCGGTGGTGTAGCCGGTCTTCGTGCGCTTCGTCTTGGGCATCTTCAGCTCGTCGAAGAGCACCACCTGCAACTGCTTGGGCGACCCGAGGTTGATCTCCTTGCCGATCACCTCGTACGCCGAGGCCGCGGCTGCCTGCACGCGATTCGCGAACCGGCTCTCGAGTTGCTCGAACAGGTCGTCGTCGACGGCGATGCCGACCCGCTCGATCCCGGCGAGCACCTCCACCAGCGGCAGTTCGACCTTGGCCAGCAGGTCAGTGCCCCCGCGGTCGGCGAGCTCGGTGTCGAGTGCCGCAGCGAGGTCGAGCACGGCACGTGCCTTGATCATCGACGCGCCAGCCGCGTCCTCGCCCATCCCGTCGAGGCTGAGCTGGCCGTCCTGCGCGGTGTCGTCCTTGAGCTCGCGGTGCAGATGCCGCAACGCGAGATCGGCCAGGTCGTAGGACCGCTGGTCGGGTCGCGAGAGATACGCCGACAGCGCGGTGTCGGCGGCGAGGCCGGCGACCGCGAAGCCGCGTGCAGACAGGGCCAGCAGCGGTCCCTTCGCATCGTGCATGACCTTCGGCAGGTCGGGATCGGCCAGGAACGCCGCCAGCGCCCTGTCGTCCGCGGGGGTGGCGGCGACGAGGTCGATGTAGGCGCCGGCGCCGTCGGCGGCGGCGATGGCGATGCCGTCGGCCTGCCCGGTGCCCGAGCCCCACCGACCGTCGACGCAGACGCCGATACGACCAGAACCCGGCTGGACGTTGGCGGCCAGCCAGGCCGGCACGCCACCCGGTTCGAGCGATGCGCCGTCGACGTCGAAGCCGGACTCGGCTTCGGGCTCGATGGCATCGAGGGACTCGAACAGCCGATCGCGCAGGACGCGGAACTCGAGGGCGTCGAAGACCTGGTGGACGGCGTCGCGGTCCCAGGCCTGCATCGCCAGTTCGGGCGGGGTGACGTCGAGGTCGAGGTCGCCGACGAGCTGATTGAGGCTGCGGTTCGTGATCACCTGGCCGAGGTGGGCCCGCAGCGACTCACCGGCCTTGCCCGGGATCTTGTCGGCCGCGTCCACCAGATCGTCGAGGGAGCCGTACTGGTTGATCCACTTGGCGGCCGTCTTCGGACCCACTCCGGGCACGCCGGGCAGGTTGTCGCTGGTCTCGCCGACCAGCGCGGCGAGGTCGCTGTAGTGATCGGGCCCGACGCCGTAGCGATCGAGCACGGCATCCGGGGTCATCCGGGCGAGATCGGACACGCCCTTGCGGGGATAGAGCACGGTCACTGTGTCGCTGATCAACTGGAACGAGTCACGGTCGCCCGAGCAGATCAGTACCTCGAGCCCCTCGGCGGTGGCTTGGCGGGTGATGCTGGCGATGATGTCGTCGGCTTCGAACCCGGGCATTTCCAAGGTGCGGATCTTCAGTGCCTCGAGCACCTCGCGGATGAGCGACACCTGGCCGTTGAACTCCGTCGGCGATGCCGACCGGTTGGCCTTGTACTCGGCGTACTGCTCGCGCCGGAACGTCTGCCGGGACACGTCGAACGCCACGACGATGTGGGTGGGCGCCTCGTCGCGGAGGACGTTGATCAGCATGGAGGTGAACCCGTAGACCGCGTTGGTCGCCTGCCCGGTGGCGGTGGAGAAGTTCTCGACCGGCAGCGCGAAGAACGCCCGGTAGGCCAGCGAGTGCCCGTCGAGCAGCAACAGCTTGGACGGACCCGGATCGCCGGACTTGCGCCTGGCCGCCGCAGCCGCCTTGGACGCGGCGATCTTCTTGGCCGCAGGAGTCTGCCGTGCTGCAGGAGTCTGCCGTGCCGCGGGTGTCTGCCGGGCCGATGGAGTCTGGGGTGTCGTCGTGGCTGCCACCCGCTGACTGTAACGAGCCGGACCGACAGTCGGCGTCCTCGTATCGAGCTGTGCCGGCAAGCGCCAGAATGGGGCCGTGACCACCGACACCGTCGACAACTCCGATTCCACCGGCACCCTCGGGCCCGACTTCCCCGTCCCACCCTTGCATGCGCGGATGGGGATCGTCGTCACGTCGGCAACCGCCCACCGGGCCCAGGGGACGCTTCCGGTCGAGGGGAACACCCAGCCGTACGGGCTCCTTCACGGTGGTGCGTCGGCCGTTCTCGCGGAGGGGCTCGGGTCGATCGCCGCGCACCTGCACGCGACCACGCTGGGCAAGCTGGCCGTCGGCGTCGACCTCAACGTGACCCACCATCGGGGTGTGCGAAGCGGACTCGTGCACGGTGTCGCGACGGCGATCCATCTCGGGAGTTCGGCAGTGAGCTACGAGATCGTCCTGACCGACGACGACGGCCGCCGGATCTGTACGGGACGTCTCACCTGCATGCTGATCCAGCCCCGATAGAGCGAGCCCGACAACGGGTTGACGCAACCGAACGATTGCCAACTTCATAGCAACCCACTGATTGCTATAGGAGACCCAGATGGCACTGGGACGGACCCTTGGACGCCCTGCACCCTCGACGCGGTGTCGCGGGCTCCGTACGCGAAGCTCGCTGCGTTCCGTGAGCGGATGGGCTGGAGCTTTCCCTGGTACTCCTCCTACGGGAGCGCGTTCGACTACGACTTCCACGCGACCCTCGACGACCGGGTCGCGCCGGTGCTGCTCCACGTCCGCACCGAAGGCGACCTGGCCGAGTCGGGAACCACCCTGGACGGGTGGGCCGTGGACGGAGGACATGCGCGGCGAGGAGCAGGGCGGCGTCAGCGCTTTCCTGCGCGTCGGCGACGACGTCGACTGTCGACAGCTGACTGGCCGGCCGTCGAGAGTGCGCAGTTGGCTACTCCCCCAGGTACGCCTTGCGGACCTCGGGATTGCGGAGCAGCTCGCGACCGTTGCCCTCGAGCCGGATGCTGCCGATCTCGAGCACGTAGCCGTAGTCGGCGAGCTCGAGCGCGGCCGCAGCGTTCTGCTCGACCAGCAGCACCGTCGTCCCCTGCGAACGGAGTTCGATCACGGTGTCGAGGATGCGGCTCATCATCAACGGCGACAGCCCCATCGACGGCTCGTCCAGCATGAGCATCGAGGGCCGCGACATCAGTGCCCGCCCGATCGCCAGCATCTGCTGCTCGCCACCTGAGAACGTCCCGGCCGGCTGGGCACGGCGCTCCTGCAGGACCGGGAACAGGTCGAACGCCCGCTGCAGATCTTCGGTTACGTGCGCGGCGTTGCGCTGGGTGAACGCGCCCAGACGCAGGTTCTCCTCGACCGTCATCCGCGGGAAGATCTTCCGGCCCTCGGGAGCGTGCGCGAGCCCGAGAGCGACGATGTCGTGCGCCTCGCGGTCGTCGATGCGGGCGCCTTTGAACCAGACCTCGCCGGCGAGCGGGTTTATCAACCCGGAGATCGTCCGCAGCGTCGTCGTCTTGCCGGCACCGTTGGCGCCGATCAGCGACACGACCTGACCCTCGGGCACCGAGAAGCTGATGCCCTTCACCGCTTCGACCTTGCCGTAGGCGACCCGCAGGTTCTTGACCTCGAGCATGGCCGTCATGCGCCCGCCTCGGGTTCTCTCGGCGCTGCCGGCTCGTCGTCGGGCGGGTCGTCGGCCGCCGACTCGCGGCCGGTACCGATGTAGGCCTCGATGACGCGGGGATCGGACTGCACGACCGCCGGCGGACCCTCGATCAGCACCTCACCACGGACCAGGCAGGCCACCCGGTCGCACAACGAGAAGATGAACCGCATGTCGTGCTCGATGACGACGATCGCCAGCCCGCGTTCACGGATATTGACGATCAGCTCCTCGACCGCGCGTGTCTCCTGCGGGTTCATCCCCGCGGTCGGCTCGTCGAGCAGCAGCACCGACGGCTCGGTCGCGAGCGCACGGGCGATCTCGAGCCGGCGCTGGTCGCCGTAGGGCATCGACCGCGCCAGGTGGTCGGCCGACCGGGACAGGCCGACGTCGGTCAGCAGGTTGAGTGCGATCTCACGGGTCTCGCGTTCCTCGCGCCGGTAGCGCGGGCCTCGACCGATCGCGGAGAACGCCTTCGCCTTCGTCCGGCAATAACGACCCACCATCACGTTCTCGAGAGCGGTCATGTTGCCGAAGAGCCGGATGTTCTGGAACGTCCGCGCGACCCCGGCCTTCACCACCGCGACCGGCTTCGGCGGGAGCACCACGCCATTGAAGATCACCTGGCCCTCGGTGGGCTGGTACTGACCGGTCAGGCAGTTGAAGAACGTCGTCTTGCCGGCGCCGTTGGGACCGATCAGCCCGACGATCTCACCGCGATGGACGTCGAGGTCGACGTTGTTGACCGCGACCAGACCCCCGAAACGCATCGTCACTCCACGCGCCATCAGAACCGGTCCCGCGGGCTCAGCGGGCACGTCCAGGTGGGGATCCACCACGTCGTTCGCCGTCATCGCGAGCCCTCCGAACCGATCGTGGTGGTGGTCACGCCCAGGCCCGACTCGGTCTGCTGCTCGACGGAATCAGCCAGTGCCTCGTCGTCACCGTGGAACTCGAGTTGTCGACGCTTGCTCGGGACCAGGCCTTCCGGCCGGAACCGCATCACCAGGATCAGTACGAGCCCGAATGTGATCAGCCGGTACTCCGAGAAGAACCGAAACTTCTCCGGAAGCATCTTCAACAACATCGCGCCGAGGAGCACACCACCGACGGTGCCCATGCCGCCGAGGACGACGGCGGCGAGCAGGAACGCCGACTCGAGGAACGGGTACTGGTCGGGGGTGACCGAGGTGTCGTAGTGCGCCTTGACCGTCCCGGCGATCCCGGCCAGGAACGCGCCGCCGGCGAATGCGAGCAGCTTGAGGCCGAACGCGTTGACCCCCATCGCCTGCGCCGCGCGTTCGTCCTCACGGATCGCCACCCAGCCACGGCCGATCCGCGAGTTGTTCATGCGCACGAAGATCAGCACCACGAGCGCCAGCAGGACCAGCATGAGCAGGTAGTAGTTGGCCGGCCGGCCGATCGTGAAGCCGAACAGGTCGTGCTTGTCCCCGAAGTCGAAGCTGCCGATCGTGAGGTCGGGAACCGCCGGGATGCCGTTCGGACCGTGGGTGAGGTCGGGGCCGTTGCTGCCGTCGAGGTTGTTCACCGTCAGCCGGAAGATCTCCCCGAAGGCCAGCGTCACGATCGCCAGATAATCGCCCGAGACACGCAGCGTCGGGGTGCCGATGATGAGGCCGAGGGTGCCGGTGACGGCGCCGCCGATCAGTACGACCAGCAGGAACGGCGGGTGCCAGTTCACGCTCGAGTAGATGGAGGTGGACAGGATCGCGGCGACGTAGGCACCCGAGCCGAGGAAGGCGATGTACCCGAGGTCGAGCAGACCCGCGAGCCCGACGACGATGTTGAGGCCCATCGCCGTGACCGCGAAGACCAGCACCTGGACCATGATCGCCATGTTCGCGTCGCCGTGCTGGGTGAGCGGGAAGGTGAATGCGACGGCGAAGCTGCCGAGCATCGCCACCGTGCGCCGGCGGGCGAAGACGACGCTCAGTTCGCCCAGGACGCCGAGCCGTTGAGCGGCCGCGGCCAGGGCGGCGACGAAGAGTCCGAACGAGAAGAACTCCCAGGGATCGCCCTGGTTCAGGAGGTGGCTGACGGTGAGGAGGCCGATCGCGAGCACGCCGGCGAGGATCAGCACTTCGACCCAGCCGGGGAGATGCAGTCGCGGGTCGGGCACCTCGCGCTCGCCCAGGCTCCACGCGCCCACAGCCGCGACGGCGGTCCCGGCGAGGCCGATCCACAACCCTGGGTCGATGTCGAGGGTGCTTCCGAGCTTCACCACGATGCACAGCGCCGCGATGAGAGTGACCGCGGCGGCCCCGACGACCAGCGCGCGGGCGGCGCCACTGATGGCCGCCGTACGCACTGGCGACGACGGGCTCGCGAACACGCCGGCCAACACGAGGGCGACGCCGAGGACGAGCGCCCAGATCTGCGACCCGAACGGGTAGAAGGTGAGCGTCAGGTCACCGAGGATGTCGCGGTTGTAGGTCCACGGGAGCATCGCCGCGACGACCAGCAGGGCACCGCCGGCGATGCAGAGCGGCCGGGCCGGCCTCGCGAGATTAACCGTCATGCGCGGTCCACCACCCGCGCGCCGAGGAGACCGGACGGCCGGAACACCAGGACGAGGATGAGTAGCGCGAACGCGGTGACGTCTTTCCATGCACTCGGCAGGAGCTGGGTCGCGAGCGCTTCCACGACGCCGAGGACAAGGCCGCCCAGGACCGCCCCGGCGATGTTGCCGATACCCCCGAGGACGGCGGCCGTGAAGCCCTTGAGCCCGGCCAGGAAGCCCATCTTGTAGTCGATGTTGTTGTTCAGCAGCCCGTGACACACCCCGGCGACTGCGGCGAGTGCGGCGCCGACCGCGAAGGCGACCACGATCACACGGTTGACGTTGATGCCCATGAGTCTCGCGGTGTCGGGGTCCTGGGAGGTCGCCTGCATCGCGCGGCCCATCCGGGTGCGGTTGACGAAATACCAGAGGAACAGCCCGCAGACCAACAGCATGGCGATGGTGAACAGCGCACTGCGCGAGATCGAGATCTGGCCGAACTGGATTGCCGAGCCGGTGACGTAGTCGATCTGTGGGAACGAGATTCCCTTCTTCGCGTCCGGCAGGCCGGGAAGGTCGCCGTAGAACAGCCGCACGGCTTCCTGGAGGAAGATCGACACCCCGATCGCGGTGATGAGGGGTGCGAGCCGCGGCGCGTTGCGCAGCGGGCGGTAGGCGACCCGCTCCATCAGCACGGCGACGCCGACGGACACCACCATGGCGATGGCGATCATCACCGGAAGCGTCCAGATCGACGTAGAGCCGTTGAAGATCCACACGTTCGTGGTGAGGGCACCGAAGGCACCCATCATGAAGATCTCTCCGTGGGCGAAGTTGATGAGCTGGATGATGCCGTACACCACGGTGTAGCCGACGGCGATGAGGGCGTACAACGCACCGAGCGAGAGCCCGTTCACCAGCTGTTGGAGCAGCGCCACGCGGGTCTCCGCTTCGTTCGAGGGGCCAACCGGGAGGGGTGGGCAGCACCGTCGCCGCGACCGGGAGTCCCGGTCGCGGCGTCGCTGCTCGTTGCCTATTTGAAGGTGTCGGTCAGGGCCGGGACCCAGGTGGTGCCGGTGTCCTTGTAGACGGTCAGCACCTTCGAGGTGGTGTCGCCGAACTCGTCGAACGCCACCTTGCCGGTGACGCCCTCGAAGCTGACGTTCTTCATGGCATCGACGGTCGGCTGCAGGGCATCGGCGACCGACGCCGCACTCTTGAGCGAGACCTTGAGCGCTTCGATGATGGCGTTGGCCGCGTCGTAGGAATAGGCGCCGTACGCCTCGTAGGCCTCCTTGTAGCCGGCCGCCTTGTAGTCGGCGACGAACTTCTTGGCCGACGGCAGTGTGTCGACCGGCGCACCGACCGATGTCGCCAGGTCACCGATGCCGGTCTTGCCACCGGCGAGCTTGATGTAGTCGGCGGAGTACATGCCGTCTCCGCCCATCAACGGGATCTTCAGGGTGCTCTGCTTCATCTGCAGGCTGAGCGGGCCCGACTGCGGGAACTCGCCGCCGTAGTAGAGGAGCGCAGGCGATCCGACCTTCAGCTTGGTGATGATCGAGCCGAAGTTGCGGTCGTCGGGGTTGATCGTCTCGGCCCGGGTGATGGTGCCACCGAGCTTCTTGTACTCCTCGGTGAAGGCAGCGACCAGACCCTGGCCGTAGGTCTTCTTGTCGTGAAGGGTCGCGACCTTCGTGATCTTGAGTGTGTTGTAGACGTAACGCGCCGCGAACGGACCCTGGATGGAGTCAGTCGTGCAGGTACGGAAGTAGGTGGCGTAGACGCGCTTCGGTGCGGTCGCGAAGTCGGGGCCCTGAGTCAGGCTCGGGTTCGTGTTGGCCGGTGAGACCTGGACGATGTGAGCCGACGCGAGCACCGGCGCGACCGTCTGGGCGACCGAGGAGTTCAGCGTGCCGACGACGCCGACCACGGCGGTGTCGGAGGACAGTGCCGACGCCGCGTTCTTGCCGGTGTCAGGCGACGCCTGGTCGTCCTGGGCATCGACTGTGAGGGTCCAGCCGGGAATCGCGTTGGCGGCGTTGGCCTGCTTGACGGCGAGGTCGACGGAGTTCTTGATGCCGAGACCAAGGGCCGACAGGTCGCCGGACAGTGGCGCGATCACGCCGATCTTGGCGGTCTTCGTGGCGGTGGTGCTGCCGCCGCCGGAGCCCGTGTTCTTGCCGCGGGAACCACATGCCGACAGCGCCAGGGCCGCGGCGGCCATGGCGCCGAGACGCAGGGCGTCGCGACGTGAAGTCGGGCGGGAGCCGAGCGGGTCGAGGGGTGAATGCACGGTCTGGATCCTCCTGGGAGTCTTCTGCTGGACTGCTTGCCAGGTCATGGACCCGGCAAGTGGTCGGAGCGTAGATCAGTTCTGGCCGCGATTCGGACAGAAACTGCCCCTGTCACAGAAGCGTTACCGGGCATTCACAGCCCAACGGGCGATAACGGGCACCTCGGCGCTCAGGACCCGGCGGTGGAGGGACCGTCGGACGGGAGCGCGTCGCCGACCGACTCGTCGATCACGAGTTCGGCGACACGGCGCATCGGGACGCGCATGTCCATGGCCGTCTTCTGGATCCAGCGGAACGCCGCCGGCTCGTCCAGGCCGTACTTCGCCTGGAGCGCACCCTTCGCGCGCTCTACCGACTTGCGGGTCTCGAGGCGGTCGGTGAGGTCGGCCACTTCACTCTCGAGCGCGGCGACCTCGGCGTGCCGGGACACCGCGATCTCGATCGCCGGCACCAGATCGGCCTTGGTGAAGGGCTTCACCAGGTAAGCCATCGCACCCGCCTCGCGGGCCCGCTCGACGAGGTCGAGCTGACTGAACGCGGTGAGCATCACGACCGGGCAGATGCGGGCGTCCATGATCTGGCCGGCCGCGCTGATGCCGTCGAGCCGAGGCATCTTGACGTCCAGGATTGCGACGTCGGGCCGCAGTTCGGTCGCCATCGCCACGGCCTGCTCGCCGTCGGACGCCTGCCCGACCACGTCGTAGCCGAGTTCGCCGAGCATCTCGCCGAGATCGAGACGAACCAGGGTCTCGTCCTCCGCGATCAGGACGCGCTTGGCGGTGGCGGGAGCCGGCTCGGTCACGGCGACAGCGTACCGGGCGACCCGACCGCTACCATTCTGGCTGCGCCCCGGTACCCCAATCGGCAGAGGGAGCGGTCTCAAACACCGCACAGTGTGAGTTCGAGTCTCACCCGGGGCACCCATGCCGGCTCGTGGCAGTCCCGGTTTGCCGCCCTATCTGAGCGGATTTCGTTAGCAAGCCTAATGAGCTACGCTAACGATATGAACGCTCCGTTGCCGGCGCCCGCGCCGCCCGAAGTCCCGGCCCAGACGGCCCCCGCTCCGGTTTCGCCGGCCCTCGAGGCCAAACGACCACGCGCCCGGCTCAACACCTCCGAACTGCGCATGGCCTGTATGCGGGTCTCCCGCCGGGTCCGCTTCGAGAGCGAGGGCGACGTCCGGCCCGGACAGTTCGGCGTCATGGCGAACCTCGCCACCAACGGCGCGAAGACCCCGGGCGAACTCGCCAATGACGAGCGGGTGCAGGCCCCGTCGATGACCCGCACCATCACCATGCTCGCCGAGCGCGGCTGGGTACGTCGCGACGACCATCCGACCGACCGCCGGCAGATCCTGGTGTCGATCACCGACGAGGGCCGCGTAGCCCTGAAGGCCTCCCGCCGGCAGCGCGACGAATGGGTCAACCGCCGGGCCGCCACCCTGACCGACGACGAACGCCGTATCCTCGCCGAGGCCACGCCCATCCTGATGCGGCTCGCCAACTCGTGAGTCAGACGTTCCGATCCCTGCGCTACCCGAACTACCGGCTGTATTTCACCGGGGCTCTCGTGTCGAACGTCGGCACGTGGATGAGCCGGGTCGCACAGGATTGGCTCGTCCTCACCGTCCTCACTCCGGGCTCGTCGCTCGCGCTCGGCATCGTGACCGCACTCCAGTTCCTGCCGATGCTGCTGCTGGCGCCGTACGGCGGTGTTCTCGCCGATCGGTTCTCCAAGCGCCGCATCCTCACCTGGACCCAGTTCGGGATGGCGGTCACCGGCCTCCTGCTCGCCGTCCTCACGGTCACCGGCGAGGTCCAGCTGTGGCACGTCTACGCCATCGCGTTCGTCTTCGGCTGCATCACCGCGATCGACAACCCGGCGCGGCAGTCGTTCGTCTCCGAACTGGTGCCCGAGGACGACATCCCCAACGCGGTCGGGCTCAACTCGGCGTCGTTCAACTTCGCCCGTCTGCTCGGCCCCGGCACCGCTGGGTTGCTGATCGCCTTCGTCGGCATCGCGCCCGCGTTCTTCATCAACACCGCATCCTTCGCTGCCGTGATGATCGCGCTGCGGTTGATGAAGCCCGATTTGCTGAGCCCGGCCAAGCCGGTGGTCCGCGGCAAGGGTCAGCTGCGTGCCGGCCTGCGCTACGTACGCGGCGAGCCGCGCATCCTGCTGCTGCTGGTGATCGTGTTCTTCTTCGGCACGTTCTGCATGAACTTCCAGATCACCAACGCCCTGATGGCCGTCCAGGTGTTCCACAAGGGCGCCGGCGAGTACGGCCTGCTCGGCTCGATCATGGCGATCGGCTCACTGTCCGCGGCGCTGCTCGCGGCCCGCCGGAAGGTCCCGTCGTTGCGCATCTTGGTCATCGCGCTGTTCGGGTTCGCGGTGACCTCCACGATCGCCGGGCTGGCCCCGAACTATCTCGTCTTCGCGATCGCGCTCATTCCGCTCGGGTTGTCGGCGCTGACGGTCATGACGACGGCCAACGCGTCCGTCCAGCTCGCGGCCGACCCGCAGATGCGGGGCCGGGTGATGGCGCTCTACATGGCGGTGTTCATGGGCGGGACGCCGCTCGGGTCGCCGATCATCGGTTGGGTCGGCGAGGCGTTCGGAGCCCGCTGGACGATCCTGATCGGATCGATCGTCGCGCTGCTTGTTGCCGTCGCGGCGACGTTGACGCTGATGCACCGTCGCAAAGTGTCGGTCAGCGACCTGTCCGGCCTGGTTCACCTGCCCGCGCGGACGCACTGACGCGCAGCGAGTCCGACTCCGGATGTGCTACTCGGGCTTGCCGTACGCCGGCGCGAGGCGTGACACCGCGTCGCCGATCACGTGTACACGCAGGGCGTTGGTCGATCCCGGGATCCCGGGCGGGCTGCCGGCGACGATGACCACCTGGTCGCCCGGCTTGCACCAGTGCCGCTCGAGCAGCAGCCGGTCGACCTGGAGCACCATCTCGTCGGTGTGCGACACGGTCGGCGACAGGATCGGCTGGATGCCCCAGTAGAGGGCCATCTGGTGCTGGGTGGCGACGTCCGGGGTGAACGCGAGCATCGGCACCCGGGAGCGGTAGCGCGCGAGCCGGCGGGCGGAGTCCCCGGATTTGGTGAACGCGATCAGGTAGTCGGCGTCGAGCCGCTCGGCCACCTCGGCGGCTGCCTTGCAGATGACGCCGGACTTAGTGTGCGGCTCCCAGTCGATCGCGGCCATCCGCTCCAGGCCGTGGTCCTCGACGGCTTCGATGATGCGGGCCATCGTGCGGACCGACTCGACCGGATACAACCCGACGCTGGTCTCGCCGGACAGCATCACCGCATCGGCGCCGTCGAGGACGGCGTTGGCGACATCCGAGGCCTCGGCGCGGGTTGGCCGTGGCGAGGAGATCATCGACTCGAGCATCTGGGTCGCGACGATCACCGGCTTCGCGTTGGTGCGGGCGGCTTCGACGATGCGCTTCTGGACCAGCGGCACCTCTTCGAGCGGGAGTTCCACGCCGAGGTCGCCGCGGGCGACCATGAACGCGTCGAAGGACCTGATGATGTCGTCGAGGTTCTCGATCGCCTGCGGCTTCTCGATCTTCGCGACGATCGGTAGGTGCACGCCGACCTCGTCCATCACCTTGCGGACGTCGTCGGCGTCCGCACCGGAGCGCACGAACGAGAGCGCGATCATGTCGACGCCCTTCGCCAGCGCCCAGCGCAGGTCGTCGATGTCCTTCTCGGACATGGCCGGGACGTTGACGGCGACGCCCGGCAGGTTGATGCCCTTGTGGTTCGACACCGGGCCGCCGACGACGACGGTGGTGGTGACGTCGTTGCCGCTCACACCGACCACCTGCAACGCGATCCGACCGTCGTCGATCAGGATCGCGTCGCCGGAACGGACGTCCCCGGTCAGCCCGCTGTACGTGGTCGAACAGCACTCGGCGGTCCCCACGCAGGATTCGTCGGTGGTGATGACGAAGGTGTCGCCGGGAGCCAACCTCACCGGGCCGTCGGCGAAGTTACCGAGACGGATCTTCGGGCCCTGGAGGTCGGCCATGATCGCGATGGGCGTCCCCGCGGCTGCCGCGGCCGCGCGGATCAGCCCGAAACTGTGGTCGTGATCGGCGTGTGTGCCATGACTCATGTTCAGCCGGGCGACGTTGAGACCGGCGTCGACGAGTTCGGCGATCCGCTCGGGAGTCGACACTGCGGGGCCCATGGTTGCAACGATCTTCGCTCTACGCACGTCGTAGGACTCTAGCCCCTGCTCACCTCGCCGAACCTCGGGGCCACTCAGACCATGAGCGGGCGCGTCGTCGGTGCGATCGGCACCGGCAGCGTCGAGCCGGCGCCTTCGCGCAGGAACGTGTCCACCGCGGCAGCGGCCGCACGACCCTCGGCGATCGCCCAGACGATGAGCGACTGACCGCGGCCCGCGTCGCCGGCGACGTAGACGCCGGGGACGTTGGTGCGGAAGTCGCCGTCGCGCGCGATCGCACCGCGCGGCTCGAACTCGAGGCCGAGACCCTCGGTCAGCGGGCCGCGCTCAGGACCGACGAAGCCCATCGCCAGCAGGACGAGCTCGGCTTCGAGCTCGACCTCCGAGCCCTCGACCTCGGTGAACTTCCCGCCGACGAACTCGACCTCGACGAGCCGCAGCGCACGCAGGTTGCCGTCGTCGTCGGCGAGGAATTCCTTCGTCGACATCGCGTACTTGCGGTCGCCGCCCTCCTCGTGCGCCGAGGCCACCCGGAACGTCATCGGGTAGGTCGGCCAGGGCTGCGTAGGAGTGCGGTCGGTACCCGGCTGCGGCATGATCTCGAGCTGGGTAACAGTTTTCGAGCCTTGCCGGTGCGCCGTGCCGAGACAGTCGGCACCGGTGTCGCCGCCGCCGATGATGACGACGTTCTTGCCGCTCGCGGTGATCTGGGCTTCCACCTCGTCGCCGTTCACGACGCGGTTCGACTGCGGCAGGTACTCCATCGCCTGATAGATGCCGCGGGTCTCGCGCCCGGGTGCGGGCAGGTCACGGGCCGAGGTCGCGCCGACGGCCAGCAGCACCGCGTCGAACCGCTCACGCAGCTGCTCGCCGGTGATGTCGGTACCGATGTCGACGCCGGCACGGAAGATCGTGCCCTCGGCCGACATCTGTTCGATGCGGCGGTCGAGGAAGCGCTTCTCCATCTTGAACTCGGGGATGCCGTACCGCAGCAGGCCGCCGACGCGGTCGGCCCGTTCGTAGACCGCGACGGTGTGCCCGGCCCGGGTCAGCTGTTGCGCCGCGGCGAGCCCGGCCGGGCCCGATCCGACGACGGCGACGGTGCGACCCGACAGCCACTCCGGCGGCTGCGGGATGACCCAGCCCTCGTCCCACGCCTTGTCGACGATCGACACCTCGACGTTCTTGATCGTGACCGCACCGCCCGAGATCTTCTCGTCGATGGCGAGCACGCACGCCGTCTCGCACGGTGCCGGGCAGAGCCGGCCGGTGAACTCCGGGAAGTTGTTCGTCGCGTGCAGGCGTTCGATCGCGGCGAACCAGTCGTCGCGCCAGACGAGGTCGTTCCATTCGGGGATCAGGTTTCCCAACGGGCAGCCCTGGTGGCAGAACGGGATGCCGCAGTCCATGCAACGGCCGGCCTGGTCGGAGATGATCGGCAGCAGTGACCGGCCGATCGAGTCGCCGGGGTAGACCTCTTTCCAGTCCCGGCGACGTTCCTCGACGTCGCGGCGGGTGGCGCCGAGTCGTGGCGTGGTGATGAATCCTCGGGGATCAGCCATGTGCGGCCTCCATGATCGCCTGCATCGGGTCCTCGCCGGCGGCTTCGGCGGCGGCCCGGGCGGTGACGACCCGCTTGTAGTCGGTGGGCATGACGAGGGTGAACCGCCCACAGGCCGTCGGCCAGTCCGCCAGCAGCGCTTCGGCCACCGGTGAGCCGGTCTCCTCCAGATGCAGTTTCACCAACCCGGCAAGAACATGTGAGTTCTCGGAATCGACCTCGACGGGTGCGAGCTCGACCATGGCGTTGTTCACCCGGCCCGGGTCGACGTCGAGCACGTAGGCCACTCCCCCGGACATGCCGGCGGCGAAGTTGCGGCCGGTCCGGCCGAGCACGACGATCGTGCCACCCGTCATGTACTCGCACCCGTGGTCGCCGACGCCCTCGACCACAAGCGACGCGCCGGAGTTCCGCACGCCGAAGCGCTCACCGGCCAGCCCACGGACGAAGACGTGCCCGGCGGTCGCCCCGTAGCCGACGACGTTGCCGGCGATGACGTTGTCCTGCGCAGACAGGGTCGACCGGCGGTCAGGCCGGACGACGAGCCGCCCACCGGAAAGTCCCTTGCCCATGTAGTCGTTCGTGTCCCCTTCCAGGCGCAGGGTGATCCCGCGTGGGAGGAACGCACCGAAGGACTGGCCGCCGGAGCCGGTGAAGGTGATGTCGATCGTCCCGTCCGGGAGACCGTCCCCGCCGTAGCGCTTGGTCACCTCGTGACCGAGCATCGTGCCGACGGTCCGGTTGACGTTGCGGACGGGCAACGCCGCGCGAACGAGGTCGCCGGATTCCAACGCCGCGTGCGACAACGCGATGAGCTCGTTGTCGAGCGCCCGCTCGAGCCCGTGGTCCTGCTTGCGGGTGTTGCGCAGCGATGCGCCCTCTGGGAGGGTCGGCCGCGCGAGGATCGGCGAGAGGTCGAGCCCATGGGCCTTGTAGTGCTCGACCGCCTCCTCGACCTCGAGCAGCTCGACGTGCCCGACCGCCTCCGCGACGGTGCGGAAACCCAGCTGAGCCAGGAGTTCACGCACCTCCTCGGCGATGTACTCGAAGAAGGTGACGACGAATTCGGGCTTGCCGGTGAAGCGCTTGCGTAGCTCGGGGTTCTGGGTCGCGACGCCGACCGGGCAGGTGTCGAGGTGGCAGACGCGCATCATCACGCAGCCCGACACCACCAGCGGAGCGGTCGCGAACCCGAACTCCTCGGCACCGAGCAGCATCGCGACCACGACGTCGCGACCGGTCTTGAGCTGGCCGTCGGTCTGCACCACGATGCGGTCGCGCAGGCCGTTGAGCAGCAGCGTCTGCTGAGTCTCGGCGAGGCCGAGCTCCCACGGGCCGCCGGCGTGCTTGAGCGACGTCAGCGGAGCCGCGCCGGTACCGCCGTCGTGTCCCGAGATGAGAACGACGTCGGCGTGGGCCTTGCTGACCCCGGCGGCCACCGTTCCGACACCTGCCTCGGCGACGAGCTTCACGTGCACCCGCGCGTCCGGGTTCGCGTTCTTCAGGTCGTGGATGAGCTGCGCGAGGTCCTCGATCGAGTAGATGTCGTGGTGCGGCGGCGGACTGATCAGCCCCACGCCCGGCGTCGAGTGCCGCGTCTTCGCGACCCACGGGTAGACCTTGTGCCCGGGCAGCTGACCGCCCTCACCCGGTTTGGCGCCCTGCGCCATCTTGATCTGGATGTCGGTGGCTTGGGTCAGGTACTCGCTCGTGACACCGAACCGGCCGGACGCGACCTGCTTGATCGAGCTTCGGCGCTGGGGGTCGCGGAGTCGCTCGCCGTCCTCGCCGCCCTCACCGGTGTTCGACTTCGCGCCGATGCTGTTCATCGCGATCGCCAGCGTCTCGTGCGCCTCCTGGCTGATCGAGCCGTAGCTCATCGCGCCGGTCGAGAACCGCTTGACGATGTCGCTGACCGATTCGACCTCCTCGATCGGGATCGGCTCCCGCTCGGCGGTGAAGGCGAACAGCCCGCGCAGCGTCATGTGCCGCTTGGACTGGTCGTTGACGCCGGCCGTGTACTGCTTGAACACGTCGTACCGCCCGGCCCGGGTCGCGTGCTGGAGCCGGAAGACGGTCTCAGGGTCGAAGAGGTGCTCCTCACCCTCGCGGCGCCACTGGTACTCCCCGCCAACGTCGAGCTGGCGGTGCGCCGGGCGGATGCCATCCGGCGGGTAGGCCAGTGAGTGCCGCCGTTCGACGTCGGCGGCGATCTGGGCCAGTCCGATGCCACCGAGCCGGGAGGTGGCGCCGGTGAAGTACTTGTCGACGAGTTCCTGCGAGAGCCCGATGGCCTCGAAGATCTGCGCGCCGGTGTAGGACGCGACCGTCGAGACGCCCATCTTCGACATCACCTTGAGGACGCCTTTGTAGAGCGCCTTCGTCAGGTTGGCGGCCGCTTTCTCGGGCGTGATGTCGAGGTAGACGCCCTCGCGGGCCATGTCCTCGACGCTCTCGCCGGCCAGGTAGGGGTTGACCGCGGCCGCGCCGAAGCCGATCAGCAGGGCGACGTGGTGGACCTCGCGGACGTCTCCGCATTCGACGACCAGGCCGACCTGGGTACGGGTGCGCTCCCGGATCAGGTGGTGATGCACCGCGGACGTGAGCAGCAGGGACGGGATCGGCGCCTTGTCGCGGTTGGAGTGCCGGTCGGTGAGCAGGATGACCCGCGAACCGCCGCCGGCGATGGCCTCGCTGACGTCGGCGCAGATCTCGTCGATCCGTTCCGCCATGGCGTCCGCGCCGCCCGCGACGTCGTAGAGACCCGACACGACGTGGGTCGCGTAGCCGGGCAGGTTGCCGTCCCGGTTCAGGTGGACGATCTTGGCCAGCTCGTCGTTGGACAGGACCGGGAAGGGCAAAACCACCTGCCGGCAGGATGCCGGACCGGGGTCGAGGAGGTTGCCCTCCGGCCCGATCGTTCCTCCCAGGGACGTGACGAGCTCTTCGCGGATGGAGTCCAGCGGCGGGTTGGTCACCTGGGCGAAGAGCTGGGCGAAGTAGTCGAAGATCAGCCGCGGCTTGTCCGACAGCACGGCCAGCGGGGTGTCGGAGCCCATCGAACCGATCGGCTCGGCACCCGCCCGCGCCATCGGGGCGAGCAGAACGCGAAGCTCCTCCTGGCTGTAGCCGAACACCTGCTGACGGCGGACGACGGAGGAGTGCGTGTGCAGCACGTGCTCGCGCGGCGGCAGCTCGGGGAGGTCGATCAACCCAGCGTGCAGCCACTCCGCGTACGGGTGCTCCGCGGCCAGGGTGCTCTTGATCTCGTCGTCCTCGAGCAGGCGGTGCTCGTCGAGGTCGACGAGGAACATCCGGCCGGGCTGGAGCCGACCCTTCCGCACGATGGTCGTCGGGTCGAGATCGAGCACACCGGCCTCACTCGCGAGGACGACGAGCCCGTCGTCGGTGACCCAGTAGCGGCCGGGACGTAGCCCGTTGCGGTCGAGCACGGCACCGACCTGGGTGCCGTCGGTGAACACGACCGCGGCCGGCCCGTCCCACGGCTCGGTGACGGTGGAGTGGAACTCGTAGAAGGCCTTCCGGGCGGGGTCCATCTCGGTGTGGTTCTGCCATGCCTCGGGGATCATCATCAGCACGGCGTGCGGCAGCGTGCGGCCGCCGAGGTGCAGCAGCTCGAGGACCTCGTCGAAGGACGCGGAGTCGCTCGCACCGGTCGTGCAGATCGGGAACAGCCGCTCGAGGTCACCGGGGATCAGCGTGCTCGAGAGCATCGCCTCGCGGGCGAACATCCAGTTGCGGTTGCCGCGCACGGTGTTGATCTCGCCGTTGTGGGCGATGTAGCGGTACGGGTGGCTCAGCGGCCAGCTCGGGAACGTGTTCGTGGAGAACCGCGAGTGCACGACGGCCAGCGCGGACGCCATGGTCTCGTCGAGCAGGTCGGGGTAGAACTCCTCGAGCTGGTTGGTCGTGAGCATGCCCTTGTAGACCAGCGTGCGGGCCGACAGCGAGGAGAAGTAGACGTCGAGGTCGCGCTCGGCGCGGCGGCGCAGGCAGAACACCATGCGGTCCAGGGCGATCCCCGACACGACGCTGCCGTCGGCGGCGGGAGCCTGAGCCGCCAGCAGCAGGTGCTTGAGCCGGGGAAGACAGGAGCGTGAGGTGTGCCCGAGGATGTCGGGCTCCGTTGGGACGTCACGCCAGCCCAGGACGTCGAGGCCTTCCTCGTCGGCGAGCGCTTCGATGCCCTTCGCGACCACATCGGCGGCCTCGTCGGAATCGGGCAGGAACGCCATCCCGACGGCGTACTCACCGGCCGGGGGCAGCTCGAAGTCCAGGGTCGAGCGCAGGAACGCGTCCGGCACCTGCATGAGGATGCCGGCGCCGTCACCGGAGTTCGGTTCGGCACCCGAGGCCCCGCGGTGGTCGAGGTTGCGCAGCGCGGTCAGTCCGTTGAGGACGATCTCGTGCGAGGCGACGCCGGTGAGGGTCGCGACGAATGCGACCCCGCAGGCGTCGTGCTCGTAGGACGGATCGTAGAGACCGCTGGCGGGCCAGCCGGTGCCCTGATTGTGGACGGTGTCGGCCCGGTGCGATCCGGTCGAGCTGAGGAGCGGTTCTTGCGCGGCCCCGGTGCGGCGTTCGTCAGCCATGGTGGCACTCCAATCAGTCTGGGGAGTGTCGGCCGTCATGCCCGCGTGAGCGAGATACGACGAGCGGTTTCGTGTGACGGTGAATACATGCGAGGGGCAGCTCTGGCCCTCCGGCACCGCGCGACAGCCTAGCGGACGGCGGTATGACCCGGTGGCCGTCGCTGGGGCAGCGCTGAACCCGGCGCCCGGCCGCCGAACTCCTGGGCGAGACGTCAGTCGGTGGCCTCGGCTGCGGCCGGTTTGACCGCCGGCGCGGGATCGGCGTCGCGGTAGACCGACGTCTCGCGGCCGGGGTGTCGTCGGGATGAGAGGACGAAGGCGATGGCAGCGCCGAGGCAGACGATGATCGAGACCCACACGTTGAGCCGGAACGGGCCGATGTGGTGGGCCGGGTCGATCCGGAGGTCCTCGATCCAGCCCCGCCCGACCGTGTAGGCGAACACGTAGAGCGCGAACACACGCCCGTGCCCGAGCGAGAAGCGGCGGTCGGCCCAGACGCACAGGATCGCCACGCCAACACACCAGATGGACTCGTAGAGGAACGTCGGGTGATAGGTCGCCTGGTCGAGGTAACCCGCCGGCCGGTGCGCGACGTCGATCTCCAGGCCCCACGGCAGCGAGGTCGGCCGGCCGAAGAGCTCCTGGTTGAACCAGTTGCCCCACCGCCCCATCGCCTGGGCGATGACGACGCCGGGAGCAAGGGCGTCGGCCATCGACGGCATCTTGATGCCGTTGCGCCGGCAGCCGATCCAGGCACCCAACGCCCCGAGCGCGATGGCGCCCCAGATTCCCAGCCCGCCGTGCCAGATCTTGAGCGCGTCGATCGGGTGGCCGCCGGCGCCGAAGTAGTTCTGGTAGTCGGTGATGACGTGGTAGAGCCGGGCGCCGACGAGGCCGAACGGCACCGCCCAGCACGCGACGTCGGCGGCCTGGCCCGCCCGGCCACCGCGGGCCACCCAGCGACGGTTGCCGATCCAGATTCCGACGAGGGCGCCCGCGATGATGCAGAAGGCATACGCACGCAGCGGGAACGGCCCGAGATGCCAGACACCCTCCGAGGGACTCGGGATGGACGCGAGGATCAGCGGGGCGGCACCGGCAGTGGACACAGCGGGAGAGCCTACGGCCAGCCTGAGGTCTTACTTGGCCGAGAGCGCGGCCGCGGCGACGGCCTGCATGATGCCGTCACCCGTCATCGACGCGGCGGGAACGAGCTTGCCGTTGACGTAGGCGGTCGGCGTGCCGGTGACTCCGCGGGCGTCGCCGGTGTCGTCGATGGACTTCACCCATTCGTTGAAGGTGTCACCCCGCACGCATCGGCCGAAGTCACTGCTGGTCAGCCCGACGCTCTTGCCGATGTCGGTGAGCATCGAGTTGGTCCACTGCTGCGCAGCGGTGTCGTAGTTCGCGTAGAGCGCGTCGTGGTACGCCTCGGCCTTGCCCTCGTCGGCGGCACATGCGAACGCGTTGGCGGCGAGTTCGGTCGGCCGGCCGAAGCCGGAGAGTGTGAGTGGGTAATAGGTGACCTTGATCGACCCTGCGGCAACCGCAGATTTCACCTGCGCGCCGAGGGTGGTTTCGAGGTCGGCGCAGTGCGGGCAGCTGAAGTCCTCGAACAGCTCGAGCGTCACCGGGGCGGTCGTCTTGCCCGCGCCGACACCCCAGCCCATTCCGGCTGCGGTCGACGTCGCCTGATGTGGGAGGTTCGGATCGGTGGTCGACAGGCCGACGCCCGCGCTCACCGACGGCGACGGGGTGGCCGAGCCGCTGGCCGTCGCGGCGGGCGTCGCCGTCGCGGTGTAGCTGGGGACGACGTTGCGCGGAGCGGCGGCGTTCGGGTTGCTCTTGTTGCGCTGGTAGGCGACCAGGCCGCCGAGTGCGGCGACGACCGCCACGACGACGACCGCGACGACGATGGTCGTCACCGTGCGGCGGCGCTTCGCGGCTGACTGGGCGGCCTCCCGGTCGGCACGTGCTTTCTCGCGGGCCTTGCGGGCGGAGTTGCCTGCCCCGGACGGGTTACGCCCGGATCCCGGGTTGCCGTTAGCCATGCTCTCGCGGACTCGCTCTCTGTATGCCGATCGGACTGCCTACCAGCAGAACCTCGGTCATTGTGACCGGTCCCGACCAACGATCGTGCGACGACGTGGCGCGCGCCGGCGTCAGCCGCCGGTGCCGGTGCGGCGGCGGACGCCCTCGGACAGGTCCTGCGCCAGGGCTCGGGCCGCACGCAACGCCGCCGCGGCATCGTGCGCATCGAGGACGGCCCGGACGAAGGCGGAGCCGACGATCACGGCGTCCGCGAAGCCCCCGATCTCGGCGGCCTGGTCGCCGTTGCTCACGCCGAGACCGACACCGATGGGTAGGTCGGTGGCGGCGCGGGCGCGTGCCACCAGCTCCGGCGCCGCCGAACTGGTGGCCGTCCGGGCGCCGGTGACGCCCATGATCGAGACGGCGTAGAGGAATCCGCGGGTGACCGCGGCGGTTGACACGACCCGGGCCTGCGGAGACGACGGGGCGACCAGGAAGACCCGGTCGAGCCCGTTCGCGTCGCTGGCCGCCATCCACTCGCCGGCTTCTTCGGGGATGAGGTCGGGGGTGATCAAGCCGGCCCCACCGGCACCGGCGAGGTCGGCGGCGAAACGGTCGACGCCGTACCGCTCGATCGGGTTCCAGTAGGTCATCACCAGCGTCGGGACTCCGAGCGCGGCCACCGCTTCGACGGTGGCGAGGACATCGGTTGTGCGGGTGCCGTTGGCGAGAGCTATCTCGGCGGCACGGGCGACCACCGGTCCGTCCATCGTCGGATCGCTGTAGGGCAGGCCGATCTCGACGACGTCGACGCCACCGTCGACCATCGCGGTGATGGCGTCGCGGGCGCCGGCGACCGTCGGGAAGCCGGCCGGCAGGTAGCCGACGAGGACTGCTCTGTTCTCGGCACGCGCCGTCTCGAAGGCGCGTGTCACCCCGCGTCCTACCGTGTTCGACGGCGCGACGGTACCCGCTGCGGTCACAGCGTGGCCTCACCGTTCTCGTCGAGCGTCGGGTTGTCCTGGGCGTCGAGCAGGCCGAACCAGTGGGCGGCGGTGTCGACGTCCTTGTCGCCGCGACCGGACAGGCACACGACGATCGTCGCGTCGGGCCCGAGCTCGGCCGCGACCTGGGCCGCGCCGGCGAGGGCGTGCGCGGACTCGATGGCCGGGAGGATGCCCTCGGTGCGACAGAGCTGGCGCAGCGCGTCCATCGCCTGCGCGTCGGTGATCGGACGGTAGGTGGCCCGGCCGGTGTCAGCGAGCCACGCGTGCTCGGGACCGACGCCCGGGTAGTCCAGGCCGGCGGAGATGCTGTGGCTCTCGATCGTCTGCCCGTCGTCGTCCTGGAGGAGGAACGAGCGGGTGCCGTGCAGGACGCCGACCTGGCCGGCCGAGATGGTGGCCGCGTGCCGGCCGGTCTCGAAACCGTCGCCGCCGGCCTCGAAGCCGTACAGCTTGACGCCGGGGTCGGGGATGAAAGCACTGAAGATGCCGATGGCATTGGAGCCGCCACCGACGCACGCGCAGATCGCGTCGGGCAGCTGGCCGTCGCGTTCGAGGATCTGCCGCCGGGCCTCGTCGCCGATGCCGCGGCAGAAGTCACGGACCATCGCCGGGTAGGGGTGGGGGCCAGCCGCGGTGCCGAGGAGGTAGGCAGTCGTCTCGACGCTCGACACCCAGTCACGGAGCGCGTCGTTGATGGCGTCTTTCAGCGTGCGGCTACCCGAGGTGACCGGAACGACGGTGGCCCCGAGGAGCTCCATCCGGGCGACGTTGAGTGCCTGCCGCTTCGTGTCCTCCTCGCCCATGTAGACGATGCATTCCAGCCCGAGGTAGGCGCAGATGGAGGCGGTGGCCACGCCGTGCTGACCGGCGCCGGTCTCAGCGATCACGCGGGTCTTGCCCATGCGCTTGGCGAGCAGCCCCTGTCCGAGGACGTTGCGGACCTTGTGCGCACCGGTGTGGTTGAGGTCCTCCCGCTTGAGCACGATGCGCGCGCCCAGCTGCGCGGACAGCCGCTCAGCCTCGTAGAGCAGGCTCGGCACACCCGCGTACTCCGCCAGCATTCGGTTGAGTTCGGCGTTGAAGCCGTCGTCGTTGCGGGCCTGGTGCCAGGCGTCCTCGAGCTCGTCGAGCGCGGCGACCAGCGCCTCGGGCATGAACCGGCCGCCGAACTTACCGAAGTGCCCGGAGGCATCCGGCATCTCGGGTGACCGGTCAGATGACGCGTCGGAGGACGGGACCGTCGCGGTCGCGTCGAGGAGTTCAGCCATGCTGCACCGCCGGGTGTTCGCCTGCGGCCACCAGGTCGGCGACCGCTTGTCGTGGGTCCTTGCCGGTCACGAGCGTCTCGCCGACGAGAACGGCGTCGGCGCCGAGCCGGGCGAGGTCGATGACGTCGTGGGGGCCGCGGACGCCGGACTCGGCGACCTTGACCACCGAGTCGGGGATGCGGGGGGAGAGCCGCGCGAACGTCTCGCGGTCGACGTCGAGGGTTTTGAGGTTGCGGGCGTTCACGCCGATCACCTGAGCGCCGGCGTCGACGGCGCGTTCGACCTCGAGTTCGTCGTGCACCTCGACGAGCGCGGTCATCCCGATCGACCCGGTGCGCTCGATCAGCGAGACCAGCGCCTCCTGCTCGAGCGCGGCGACGATCAGCAGGACGACGTCGGCGCCGTAGGCGCGCGCCTCCCACAGCTGATAGGAGCTGACGATGAAGTCCTTGCGCAGCACCGGGATGTCCACGGCGGCGCGGGTGGCGGCCAGGTCGGCCAGGCTGCCACCGAAGCGGCGTCCCTCGGTGAGGACGCTGATGATCGACGCACCACCGGATTCGTAGGCGAGCGCGAGCGCGGCCGGGTCGGCGATGACCGCGAGATCACCCTTGCTCGGGCTGCGTCGCTTCACCTCGGCGATGACGTTGACGTTGCGAGCCCGGAGCCGGCTCAGCGCGTCGACGACTGCCGGCGCGCGGTTCGCCCGCTGCTTGAGATCGTCGAGGCTGACGCTCTCGGCCCGCACCGCGAGGTCCTCACGAACCCCCGCCACGATGTCGTCCAGCACGGTCACAGCCGATGCTCCCTTCGCTCGGGCGTATCCGACCAGGGTAACGAGGATCGAGACGGTGACCGAACGCGGGCCGTTCGACGGCGCCGATCCGCGACCCCGATGCCTCCCACGTATCCGCCACGCGGAACCGGCGGCCGTCACCTCGGAGGAGGGGGCGGCCGCCGGTTCAGAGGAGCGTGGCGGGTCAGAAGAGCTTGTTGCTCTTCGGCGCACCCGGGTAGACGACGGTGCTGATGATCTTGTCCGACAGGGTCTGGCGCTTGGCGTCCCACAGCGGGAACAGGTAGCCGATGTAGCAGATCCCGTCGACGACATGGGCCAGGTCCCGGACGAACGCCATCCCCGGGCCGATCGGCTGGCCGTCGGCTTCGCGGACGAGCTTGAGGCCCATCACGCGCTTACCCCACGACTGCCCGGTCTTGCCGGCGGTGTACCAGCGGTTCCAGATGCTCACGGCGAGTGCGCCGACCGCGTAGATCAGATACCCGAGCACGGCCAGGAGGCTGACGCCCGCACCGCTCGAGTACGTGCCGGTCGCCTGGTCGTAGGACGACGCCGTGCCCGCAGCACCGACCCCGATGAGGATGCTGCCGACGATGGCGAAAGGGAGGATGAGGACGTAGTCGAGCAGGAACGCACCGACGCGCTGGCCCCAGCTCGCGTAGGCCTCCTTGGGCATTCCGACCGCGCCGTAGGGGTTCGCCGGGGCCGTGGGAAAGCCGGAGTTCGGGGCGTACGGCTGCTGACCGTAGGGCGCCGGAGGCTGCTGTCCGTACGGATCAGCCGGCTGCTGACCATAGGCACCAGGCGGGGGTTGCTGGCCGTATGGACCGGACGGCGGCTGGCCGTAGGGGTCCGCCGGGGACTGCTGGCCGTAAGCCGGTGGCGCAACCGGCGGTGCGGTGGGCGGTCCCGTCGGCTGCGCGGGCTGACCGTAGGGGGCTGCCGGTGGCTGGGTCCAGGGCGACTGGTCCGGAGCAGGCTGCTGCCCGGCGTCGTCCTGGCCAGAGCCGTCGGCGGGCGGGTTCGGGGTGCTCACGGATATCTCCTCGAAGGCGGCGGATGTGCTGTCGTGCCTGCTCAGGGTACCCGCACGACGGCGTTCAGCTCGGATTCGACTGTGGGTAAAGGCCTATCCTTCGAGTCGTGACCGCCGTTGCGCAGCCGACCCCGCCGCCCGCACGCCCGGCGATCGCGCGCCCTGATCGGGTGCGCGAGATCGGCTCGTTCCTCGCGGTGGGAACCGGGCTCTCGGCGCTTTACGTCGTGTCCGGGCACCACATCGGGCTTCCGTGCCCGTTCAAGCTGATCACCGGTTGGGACTGCCCGTTGTGCGGCGGTACCCGGATGGGTGCATCGCTGATGCACGGCGACGTCTCCGCCGCTTTCCACTACAACCCGCTCGCGCTGATCGGCCTCACCGGCCTCGGCCTCGGCTGGCTGGTGCTGCTGGCGCAGCGGGCCGGAATCGTCAAGCGGCGGGTGCCGGTCGTGTCGAAGCGGTCACGCCGCGTCCTCGGTGTCGCCACGCTGGTGGTGGTGCTGGCCTTCACGGTGGCGCGAAACCTGCCGGTGGGTCCACTGGCAGGTTGGCGGGTCTAGCAGGCTGGCGGGTCTAGCCGGCTGGCGGGGTCTGACCGGCAAGCACCGGCCGCCGGCTCACTGCGCCGCTGGGTGACCCTGCTTGCGTTCGTTGTCCGCCATCAGCTTCCACACCAGCGAACCGATGATCGGTCCGGCGACGGCCGCGATACCGAACAGGATCCAGGCACTGAAGATCACGGCGAGGCCGGCGACGACCGCTGCCGCCGCGATGATGACGACCCCGGTCCATGCACCCGGCGAATTGCCGTGCGCATCGTGCGCGGCGGCCTGGGCCGGCTTGGTGCTCGGGTCGCTCATGGCGACAACCTACAACGTCGGATCCTCGCCGCGGTCGAGGGCTTGCCAGGCGTCGTCGTCCGCCGACCCGACCGGTGCCGACGGTGAGCCGTAGCGATCCGACGAGCGGGATCGCCAGCCGCGCGCACCGACGATGCCGGCCACTCCGGCCACCGTCGCGACGAGCGCGGACGCCGCGCACAGCCACGGCCAGGCGGTCGGATCGAGGTGGGCCGGCGAGATGATGCCGGCGTCGAGGGCGATCGCGAGGGCGATCGTGGTGACCAGCGTGACTAGGGCGGCGACGATCGTGCGGGCCGGCGCACTCCGGACCAGCAGGAGCACGAGCGTGCCGGCGAGCGCGGCGAGCGCGCAGGCACGTACCGCGGGCGCGATCTGGGTGCCGGCGACGGCGGCCTGGCTGGCGAGCCCGGTGATCGGATCGGCCGCACCGTTGCCGACGCGCCACGTCCGGCCGCTGCACGCGAACGCGGCCAGTGACCCGGCGAGCAGGGCGGCCGCCACCACCGGACGGCCGGTGAGCCGTCCGAGCCGGGAAGTCATTCCAACCCGGCCAGCGTCGAGGCGACCGCCACCGCTCGGAGCACAGCGGCAGCCTTGTTCTGGCTCTCGATGTCCTCGGTCGCCGGGTCGGAGTCGGCGACGATCCCACCGCCGGCCTGGACGTAGGCGATGCCGTCGCGCAGGATGCCGGTGCGGATGCCGATCGCCGTGTCGAGGTCGCCGGCGAAGTCGAGGTAGCCGACCACTCCCCCGTAGAGCCCACGACGGGTGGGCTCGAGCCGTTCGATGATCTGCATGGCGCGGACCTTCGGTGCGCCCGAGAGCGTCCCCGCCGGGAACGTCGCACAGAGCGCATCGAACGCGGTCGTGCCCTCCTGCAGCCGGCCGACCACGGTCGACTCCAGATGCATGATGTGGCTGTAGCGCCGGACGTCGGCGAACTCGGTCACCTCGACGGTGCCGGGGTCGCTCACCCGGCCGACGTCGTTGCGGCCGAGGTCGACGAGCATCAGGTGCTCGGCCAGCTCCTTCTCGTCGGTGCGCAGATCGGCCTCGTAGGCGGCGTCCTCGGTCGGCGTGGCACCGCGGGGCTTGCTGCCGGCGATCGGATGCAGTACGACCTGCCGCCCGGTGACCTTGACGTGGGCCTCCGGGCTGGAGCCGACGACGTCGAAGCCGTCGAGTCGCAGCAGGAACATGTAGGGGCTCGGGTTGGTCAACCGCAGCACCCGGTAGACGTCCAGCGCATCGGCACTGACGTCGGACTCGAAGCGCTGGCTGACGACGACCTGAAACGCCTCGCCGGCCCTGATCTCCTCCTTGGCGATCTCGACGGCGGCCTGGAAGTCCCCGGGGGTACGACGCCGCCGGATCACCGGCTGGGCGCCGAAGTCGACGACGGCCACGTGTGAGGGCAGCGGCGCCCGCAGAGCGTCGGTCATCACGTCGAGCCGGGCGACGCAGTCGGCGTAGCAGGACTCGACGCCGGTGTCGCGATCGTCGAAGTTGACGCCGTTCGCGATCAGCCAGACCCGGCCGGTGTGGTGGTCGAGGACGGCGAGGTCGGTCGCCAGCATCATCACCAGCTCGGGGATCTTCAGGTCGTCGACGGTGTCGTCGCCGATGTTCTCCAACCTGCGGACGATGTCGTAGCCGAGATAGCCGACCAGGCCGCCGGTCAGCGGCGGGAGTCCCTCGATGCGGGGGGTGTGCAATGCGGCGACGGTCTGCCGGACGGTGTCGAGCGGGTCGCCGCCGGAGGGCAGGCCGACGGGGACGTCACCGGTCCACACCGCCACACCGTCCCGTTCGATCAGGGTCGCCGCGGCTCGGACGCCGATGAACGACCAGCGCGACCACACGCCTTGTTCGGCGGACTCGAACAGGAACGTGCCGGTGCGGTTGCCGGCGAGCTTGGCGTACATGCCGACCGCGGTCTCGGTGTCGGCGAAGAACGTCCGCACGACCGGGATCACCCGGGAATGCGGGGCCCGCGCGCGGAAGTCGGCGAGGTCCGGGGTGGTGATGCCGTCGGTCATAGCGTCACCCCGACCGACATGGTCCGGTTGTCGAAGCACGTGCGGTCACCGGTGTGACAGGCCGGTCCGTCCGGGTCGACGAGCAGTAGGAGCGTGTCGCCGTCGCAGTCCGTCCGCAGTTCGCGTACGTGCAGGTAGTTGCCCGAGGTCGCGCCCTTCACCCACTGCTCGCGACGGCTCCGCGAGTAGAAGGTGGCAAGACCGGAGGCGCGGGTGGACGCGAGCGCGGTGGCGTCCATCCACGCGACCATCAGCACGTCACGCGACGCGACGTCCTGAACCACTGCGGTGACGAGGCCGGCGTCGTCGAAGTGGACCTCGACGGCGTTCGACGGACCTGGACGGTTCTCGGCTGACACTCCGTCATTGTCGCGGCTCACCGCCCTCACGGCGAACCGGGCCTGTCACAGCCGCGGGAGACGGCCCGGCGGCCTGACCTGGCTGGTCAGCCTGCCCACTACCCTTGGCCGGTGACCAACTTCGCCCGGACCGAACGCGCAGCGCTGGCCGATCTGTTCGACGAGATCGGCCCTGACGCGCCCACGTTGTGCGCAGGCTGGACGACCACCGAGCTGGCGCTGCACCTGGTGATCCGGGAACGGGCGGACCCCGCACAGTTCGCCGATCGCAGCACTCCGCTGTCGGGTTACCTGCAGCGCCGGCGCCGCTCGATCCTCGCCGAGAACGGTTACGCCGGGCTGGTCGAGACCTTTCGCACCGGTCCGCCGCGGTTCTCTCCGTTCGCGCTGCCCGGGATGGACGCGCGCGGCAACACCGTCGAGCTGTTCGTGCACCACGAGGACGTGCGCCGCGCCGCCCCCGAGTTCACCTCGCGCACGTTGTCCAACGAGTTCGAGGGAACCCTGTTCGCATCGGTGACGACCATGAGCCGGCTGTTCCTCCGGCACTGCGCGGCCGGTGTCGAGATCAAGACGCCGGACGGCCGGACGGCGACGGTCAAGAAAGGGACACCGGTGGCCACGCTGACCGGCAAGCCGAGTGAGCTGGTGCTCTACCTGTTCGGCCGGCGCGCGGTGGCCGACGTCGAGATCAGCGGTGACAACGCGGCGCGGGAAGCGCTTGCGCACGCGAAGCTCGGCATCTGACCCGGCTGCCCCGATCGGCTCCCCGCGACCGATCGGCTCGATCGGCTCGCCCGGCGCTAGGCTTGGCCGGAGTTCCACACGACAGGGGAGCGCAACAGCGCTGAGAGTGCGGACCGGCCCGGGCGTCATCGCCTGGATACCGGCACCCGCAGACCCTCGAACCTGATCCGGGTCATGCCGGCGAAGGAAGTCGAGTAGTTGTGTCGACGGCCGTGGCGCGCGGGTGTCCCGGCGCCGCATCACCGGCGACCTCTCCGTACAGCCCCTCCGCGATGTGCCCGGCCACGCGCCGGCGCACGACAGGAGGCAGTCATGAGCACCACCGGTAACCGCAAGTCCATGGCCGGCGTCGACGAGGGCACGGCGACCGCACCCCGCCGGCAGTGGCGAACCGTCGATGCGGTCGTCGCCGCCGTACTCGGGGTCGCGTTCGGCGTCGTCTTCGCCGGCTGGAACGCGCTCTGGAACGCTCTCCAGCCGGCCTTCGTCGGATTCCCGCCGGCGCAGGGGGTGATGTACGGCCTGTGGATGCTGCCGGCGGTGCTCGGGATGCTCATCATCCGCAAGCCCGGGGCCGCGGTGTTCACCGAGCTCGTCGCCTCGCTGGTCTCGATGCTGTTCGGTGGTTGGGGCCTGACAATTCTCGTCTGGGGCTTCTTCGAGGGACTCCTGCCCGAGCTGGTGTTCGCCGCCTTCGCCTACCGCCGCTTCGCCACACACATCGCCGCACTGGCGGGAGCGTCTGCCGGGCTGATCGCCGGGGTGCTCGACACCGTCTACTACTACCCGGACTGGGCCGTCGGCTGGAAGCTCGTCTACGGCGTCCTGCTGGTCGTCAGCTCGACGGTGATCGCCGGTCTCGGCGGGGTCGCGTTGGTGAAGAGCCTGCGTCGCACCGGGGTGCTGTCACCGTTCGCTTCTGGGCGTGGGTGAGCCGCGCTGACTGACGGGCCCGTGATCCGCCTGCGGAGTTGGGGATTCCGGCATCACGGCAGGTCTGCCCCGACGCTGTCGGGAGTCGACTTGGAGGTAGCGGCCGGCGAGCGCGTACTTCTGCTGGGAGCGTCGGGTGCGGGTAAGTCCACGCTCCTGAGGGCGATCGCCGGACTGATCGACGACGCCGGTGAAGCCACCGGTGAGTTACTCGTCGACGGCGGCCGCCCGCGGGCCGGTGGTGGCGGATGCGCTTACGTCGCGCAGGATCCGGCCGGGGGGCTGGTGATGTCGCGGGCCGGCGACGACGTGGCGTTTGGGCTGGAGAACAGCGGAGTCGAGCCAGCATCGATATGGCCGCGGGTCGACGCTGCACTCGCCGCCGTCGGACTGGCCGGGTTCGGGTCGCGGGACACCTCCCGGCTCTCCGGTGGTGAACAGCAGCGGCTGGTGCTGGCGGGCGCGATGGCGATGCGGCCGCGGATCCTGCTGCTGGACGAGCCGACCGCTCTGCTCGATCCCGACGGCGCCGCTGACGTGCGCGCGACCGTGACGGCGTTGGCGGACGACGAGTCGATGACGGTGCTGCTGGTCGAGCACCGGATCGACGAGTGGGCCGGCCTGATCGACCGGGTCGTCGTCCTGGCCGCCGGCGGCGGTGTCGTGACCGACGGTCCGCCGTCCCGGGTGTTCGCCGAGGATGCCGACGAGCTGGCGCGGCTCGGGGTGTGGGTGCCCGGCGGTGCGGTCACGGAACCGCGCCGTGCGATTGCATCGTCCGCGCCCGCGGTTCTGCACGGTGACGCCTTGACGTTGCGGTACCCGGACACGCTGACCACCGCCGTCTCGTCCGCGTCGGTGGAGCTGCACGCCGGCCGCCTGCTGGCGGTCACAGGTCCCAATGGTGCGGGCAAGTCGAGCTTGGGGCGGATGCTGGCCGGGTTGGTGCGTCCCACCTCGGGTGGCGCTTACGCCGGCGCGTCGGGAAAGCCGTTGCACCGTTGGGGTTCGGCGGATCTGGCCCGGACCGTGGGGATGGTGTTCCAGAATCCGGAGCACCAGTTCGTGGCGTCGACCGTGGCCGGTGAGCTGGCGGTCGGGCAGCGCGTCGCGGGCGTCGACCTCGCCGCGCGGTCGAGCCGTGTGGACGACCTGCTGGAGCGGCTGCGGTTGACCTCTCTGGCGTCCGCCGATCCGTTCACGCTGTCGGGCGGCGAGCAGCGACGGCTGTCGGTGGCGACCGCGCTGGCGGCGGCGCCCGCGGCGGTCGTGCTGGACGAGCCGACGTATGGGCAGGACCGGGCGACGTGGAGTGAGCTGGTGGATCTGCTGGATCAGGTTCGCGCCGACGGGACCGCGTTGTGCTGCATCAGTCATGACGAGGCGCTGGTCGAGGCACTGGCTGATGATGTTCTACGTCTCCAGGCACCGTCGGCGGGGTCGGGCGTATGAGCCTGATGCAGCTGGCCACCGTCGACCCGTCGTCGGTTCTGGGCCGGCGGAATGCGGTGGCGAAGCTCGGGGCGTGCCTGGTGGTGTTCGTCGGGCTCTTCCTGACGGTCGACCCGGTCACGCCTGCCATCGTGCTGGTGGCGCAGCTGATTGCGCTGCCCCTCCTCGGTGTTCGCATGCTGACACTCCTGCGTCGGGGCTGGTTGCTGTTGATCGCGGCCGCGGCGGTCGCGTTGACGAACCTGTTGTTCTCGGCGGCGTCGGATGAGCCGGTGCTGTTTCGCGTCGGGCCGTTCGCGGTGACCGCCCGGAGCCTGTCGGCGGCGGCCGGGATCACGCTTCGCCTGTTGGCGATCGCGCTGCCGGGCGTCGTCTTCGCGGCGACGACGGATCCGCGCGATTTCGCCGACGCGCTCACCCAGCAGCTGCATGCACCGCCGAAGTTCGTCTTCGCGGCGTTGGCAGCGTTGCGGCTGGTGCCGTTGCTGGGCCTGGACTGGCAGATGTTGATGATGGCGCGACGCTCGCGGGGAGTTGCCGGTGGTGGGCCGGTCGCACGGATTCGCCTGGCCGGGCAGACGTTGTTCGCGTTGCTGGTGTCGGCGATCCGACGCGGGACACGGTTGGCGACGGCGATGGATGCACGCGGGTTCGCGAGTGGGATGGAGCGGACGCAGGCCCGTCATCAGCGGATGCATGGCGCCGACTGGCTGTTGCTGGCGTGCGTCGGCCTGCTGCTCGCGGGAGCGATCGCCGTCAGCGTGATCGGTGGTCACTGGCGCTGGGTCCTGAGCTGACGGGTCGCCGAACCGGGGAGCGGCGATGGAGCGCTGGCACATGCGCATGAGCCGAGCCGGCACCCCCGAGGTCATCCCACCCGTGGTCGGTGGTCCGGTCAGCGTGCGGGTCGAGCCATTACCGAGCTGCCACACCTTGATCTGAGCGAGGTCGACCACTGCTGGCGGCGTGCTCATCGTGGTCAGGGGAGAACGCTGGACCCGACCACCAACAATCCATCGAGACCGAATCCTCGAGCGGGCAACGCGAATCTCAGCTACGGACGGTCACCGGCCGAAATCCCATCGGCTGATCCGAGACTGCAGAACCCCGCGGTTCTCGCCGCGTGGAACCGCGGGTTCCTACAGTCTCACCGCACTGGCGCAGGGTCTTGCCGCGGGCAACCACCCGTCTGCGGCAGAAGTGGTCGCTGGGCTACCCGACACGCCGGGAAACCCGTACGGGAGCGACCACTCGACGGCCCCCGGCCAATCAGCGTACTGAAACTCCTGCTGCCGACATGGCTGCCTTGACCTCGCCGACGCTCAGGTCATCGAAGTGGAACACGCTCGCTGCGAGCACCGCGTCCGCGCCCGCACCGACCGCAGGCGCGAAGTCAGAAGCACGACCGGCACCACCGGAGGCGATCACCGGAATCGACACACGCGCACGCACCAGCCGGATCAACTCGAGGTCGAACCCGTCCTTCGTCCCGTCGGCGTCCATGGAGTTCAGCAGGACCTCTCCTGCACCCCGGCGCTCACCTTCCTCGACCCACATCAGCGCGTCGATCCCCGTCCCCTGATGCCCTCCGTGCGTCGTCACCTCGAAGCCCGACGGCACGCCGACAGCCCGGCGAACGTCGGCCGACAACACCAGCACCTGGCTCCCGAACCGGTCGGCGATCTCGGAGATCAGCTCGGGCCGCGCGATCGCCCCGGTGTTCACCACCACCTTGTCCGCACCGGCACGCAGCAGGACGTCGACGTCGCCGACCGCACGCACTCCACCGCCGACCGACAGCGGGATGAACACCTGGTCCGCGGTCCGGGCGATGACGTCGAGCATCATCGAACGTCCGTCCTTCGACGCCGAGACGTCCAGGAACGTCAGCTCGTCCACACCGGCGGCGTCGTAGCGACGCGCGAGTTCGACCGGTTCGCCCGCATCGCGGTGGTCGACGAACTTGACTCCCTTGGTCACCCGGCCGCCGGCATTCACGTCGAGGCAGGCGATCACCCGTACGGCAAGGCTCATCGGCGACTCCGTCCACGCCAGGCCTGAAGCCGTGCCGGCGTCTTCGTGGGCGCGCCGCCCTGCTCCCACAACCTGCGCCACTGCGCAGCCTTCTTCGGGCCGGTCGGATCCGGCGTCGCTCCAACGGCGGCACGTTGCTGCGCACCCCACCAGGTGCTGGCATCCTCGTCGAGAAGCGCGGCGACAGCTGCCTGCACCCGTGGGGCGAACTGCCGGATCGACTCGCCCTCGGCAGGCTCGACGGCCGGACCGAAGCGCAGCCGCACCTCTGGTCGACCCGGTCGTGGCCAGCGCGCACCCCGGGGCATCGCGGCACACGAGCCGCGCAGCGAGATCGGCACCACCGGGACCCGGTGTTCGACCGCGAGCCAGGCGGCGCCCATCCGGAAGCGCGTCATCCAGCCGTCGGGTGACCGCGTTCCCTCGGGGTAGACGACCATGCTCCAACCCGTGCGGAGCAGGGTTCCCGGGAGGTCGGTGAGGCCGCCCGCCTTGCGTTCGACCGGGAACGTGTTGAACACCAGCGACGAGACGAACGCCCGCCACCAGGTGTCGAAGAAATAGTCCGCAGCCGCCGCCACCGTGGTTCGACGCCGGTAGGAGTCGGGCAGCGACAGCAGGATCATCGGGGTGTCGAGGTGACTGGAGTGGTTGGCGACGAAGATGACGGGACGGTTGTCAGCCGGAAGCGCGTCCCGCCCCAACGTGACCACCTTGATCTGCGAGTGCACGAGCGGCCGGAGCAGTCCCATCTGCACCATCTCGCGAGCTGCCCGTGACCACGGCCACCGACCCCACGCACCGGTGAATCCCTTGGCGGGGCTGGGAATGTGAACCCGGTCCCGGACCCGGGCGAGCCGCTCGGCGGCCGACAGCAACGACCCGGACGATTCCGCCGGCCCAGCTCCCGACGAGGCGGTGGCCGCGTCCGCATCCACCGTCGACTCGGCCGCGACGTCCCCGTCGGCGGCGGCCCGTCCGGCCGGTCCGTCCGGTCCGTCCGGTGCGCCGGGCCGGGAAGCGCCTGTCGGTTCGCTCATCGCACGTCGCTGATCAGGTGCGGCGGATTGTGCGCGTAGGTGATCGACGGTGCGTCGCCGACGGTGTGGCTGACGATCTCGAGCGCGTCCGCCAGTGTGGACGCCGCTGCGAAGCCGAGGTGCTTGGCCACCGTGCGATCCGCACCCACCCACACGATCTGACCGCAGTGCGCGAGTGCCGGCGCGATCGAGTTCCACGTCGCGAACGGGTGCAGGCCGGAGTAGGCGTGCGAGGTCCGGTAGAGGTGGTTGTACCAGGGGTCGGACGCGAACCGCTCCTCGAACTTCGCCGAGATGACGGCCGGATCGGTGCTGGTGGGCAGCACCTCGGCGTAGAAGTCGACGTAGCTGGGGTGCTGGAGCTGGCTGAATTCGCGGTGCAGCGGGTGGTACAGGATCACCGCGCCACCCTGGCGGACGATCGGGGTCCCCCGGTGCGACCCGAAGACGTGCCCGAGTCCCCAGCCCGCCGCGAGCACCGGGTTGGACACGACGCCGGCGTTGGCGGGGCCCCGGTACGGCACGCCGGCGATCAGGACATCGCTCTGCCCCGGCACCTCGACCACCTGCTGCGCGAGTACGGCATCGACGGCCTTCGCGGCCACGACCGCAGGCTCACCGGACCAGATGCCGGTGACGTCGGAACGGTCGAGCGAGCCACCGACTATCGCGCGGCGGATCTTCGCCGGTGCCACCCGCAACCCGGACCGCGCGGATGCAGCGGCCGCGTGGTCACGGATCGAGTACTCCCACTCACGCTTGTTGCTGAACTCGTAGGGCCGGCCGAACCACTCGTTGCCCACGGTGGCCGCGATCGTGAACAGCGGCAGGGCGTTGGCGATGACCTCGGCGGCACGCCGACGGATGTCGGAACGGACGAGGTTCCGTGCGGACGCGAGCCCGATCGGGATGCCGGCGGGGCCGAGGTCGTCGGCATTCTGGACGACGGTCACGAAGACGACGAGGTCGGACGCGGCGGCCCGCGCATTGATCCGGATCTGCTCACCGTCAGCGGTCTCACCGATCGGCGTCAGGTCGTCGGCGGTCGCGTCGGTACAGCTCAGCCCGCCGATGGGGGCGAACGACGGGTAGACCCGATCGCCGAGCAGCCGCTCGAGTGAAGCGGACGTGGGCTGCCGGCTGAGCCCGTTGGCGACCACGATGGCGACGTCGTCGACGCCGATCGCGGCGGCGGCCGCGAGCACCTGTTCGATCGCCCGCGCCCGGATGTCGACGCCGCGGATCGGCGCGATCGGAGTGCTTCCGTCGTCGACGACGACGGTCAGTGTCATCCCGGGACGCAGCAGCGACCGCAGCGGATCGCCGGCGACAGGGTGGGCGAGTGCATCGGCGACGGCACCGGCCGGATCGGGCAGCGGGGGAAGCGACTCCGGCGGATACAGCACGCGGGTGCCGAGCGGGAACCGCTCGAGTCGGTAGTGCTCGCCCTCGTGGACGACCAGCGCCGGCGTGCGGTCGTCGACCTCCAGGACGAAACCAGGCCGGGTCATCTACAGCTCCTTGACGGTGGCGAGCGGGATGGACGGGATTTGCAGGCGGGCCGTGATCGGCGTGTGCACCCAGTCCACGATCGGCCACCGGTTGGTTCGGGCCTCACGTTGGAGCGCGACGTCGGGACTGACCGCCACCGGTTGACCGACGGTACGCAGCATCGGGAGGTCGGCATGAGAATCGGCGTAGGCATAGGACCGGGACAGGTCGACGCCTTCACTGCGGGCGTACCAGGCCAGCCACGCCGCCCGGGACTCACCGACCAACGGCGGCGTCGCGAGGTAACCGGTGCAGCGGCCGTCCGGGCCGACGGCGAGGTCGGCGGCGATGACCGTGTCGAACAGCGTGGCGAGCGGCCGGGTCAGCGGTCGCACCTCGCCGGTGATCAGAACGGTTCGGTGACCAGCGGCCCGGTGGGCGCGGACCCGACGCAAGGCGTCCGGGCTGACCCGGGCGAGGATGTGGGGGGCCAGCACCTCGTCGACGATCTGCTCGAGGGCGGCCAGGTCGGCACCGGCGTACTGCCGGTAGACCGCGCGGAGGAACCCGCCGCGATCCTTGCGTTCGGCCATCACGTACTTCGGTAGCCGGCGGAGGATCGACCCCAGCTCGCCGACACGCTCGCGCACCCCGAGCTCGGGCATCCGCAGCATCGCGTAGGTCTCGACGACGTTCGTCGACAGCAACGTCCCGTCCATGTCGAACGCGGCGACGACGTCGCCGGCCGGCACCAGTGCACGCAGCGTGGGTGCTTCGACCGGGCCGCGGCGGCGGCGTGCGCGGTCCATGACCCGGATGGGGCGGGTGATGGCCGGGCAGTGGATGTTGACGATGTAGTCGTGCCAGTCGACGACGCCGGTGTCGAAACCGAACCCGGCCGGGCCCGCCGCGTCCGCGGGGTCCAGCGCGTTGTGCAACGCGAGGGTGTTGTCGTCGAGGAATTTGAGCTCGTTCATCGCGTACGGCTTGTACAGGTCGAGGTAGCGGCGCAGGTAGTCCAGCCGGGTCTTGTTGATGTCGAGGGTGTCGACGAGCTTTCGCACGTGCTTGCCGCGCGGCGCGTGCGCGAGCAGCCGGTCGGCAACCGAGTGTGCCCGCTCGCTCGTTGTCAGCAGTCGCTCGACCGAGTCGGCCCCCGGGAACTGCCAGTGCGGCAGCCGGACCGACCCGCGTTCGGTTGCCTCGAACGGATGCGCGTCGAAGTACTCGCGGATCAATTCGTAGACGCGGTTGAACGTCAACGGATTCCGTGCGCCGGAACTGACGTGGTAGTAACCGGGGCGGCCCGGCTCCGGTGTCGTCGCACAGACTGCGAGGATCGCGTTGACGACGTGGTCGGCCGGGACGATGTCGACCGTCGCGTCGGCGGCTGCGGGGAACTCGGGCAGCTCACCGCGGCCGTAGGCCAGGATGAGCGGCTCGGCCATCTTGAAGCCCTCGATCCAACCCGGATAGGGCGACAGCAGCGCCGACTCGATGATCGACGGCCGCACGATCGAGCACCGCAACGTGGCGCCGAGCTCCTCGACGACACCCTCGCCCATGGCCTTGGTGAACGTATAGCAGTCGGTCCACCCGAGCGAACGACCGCGCTCCCCACCGGCCTCCTTGAGCTTGTCGACCACCCACTCGCGCCGGCGCTCGTCCGCGAGTGCGGCGGCGGTGAGCGGCCCGGCCCGGCCGTGATCGCGCTCGGCCAGGCGGCGGAACTCCGCGAGCTGCGCCGGCATCCGGGACGCGTCCTCGATGAAGGCCGGCATCCGCAGTCCTAGTTCGGTCTCGGCACGCCAGTCGACGCGCGGCTCGACCGGGCCCTCGACGATCGACCCGCGGCGGCGGCCGGACACGTAGGCGGTGGAGATGTGGACGTAGTGGATCGGAGCACCGCGGCGCTCCTGGGCGTCCAGGGTCTTCTCGACCAGCGCCTTGGTGCCGAGGACGTTGGTGGCGATGGCTTCCTCGATCGAGGGATCGAACGAGACGTCACCGGCGCAGTGCACGAGCACGTCGATGGTGCTCGGGAGCTCACGGAGGTTGTTGAGGTCGCCCTCGAGCACGCTGACGCGGGCTTCCCGCAGGGCGGCGACATCACCGCCGTAGGCCGCGAGCGCGGCCGCGAAGGTCTTCTTGCGCAGGAGTTGCTCGACCCGTGCGACCGCGGTGTTGGAGCCCTTGGGTCGCACCATCGCCAGCACGTGCGTGCCGGGGAGGTCGGTCAGGATGCGCTGCAGCAGCGCTTCGCCGACGAACCCGGTCACGCCGGTCAGGGCGATGGTCTTGCCGTCGAGTTGATCGCGCAGTCTCACCGCGGCGGATGCCTCCTGGTTCTGGCTCGGGTGCGTTGCTCGGGCCGGAGCCGGCTCACCTTATCTGCCGGGAGCGGCGGCCAGCGCATCCGCGATGCGGAGGCTGCCGGCGTAGAGCGCCGTTCCGACGATGGCGCCTTCGACACCGACCGGTCCGAGTGCGGCGATCGCGGTGAGGTCCTCGACGGTGGTGACCCCACCGGACGCGATCACCGGCGCGTCGGTGTGCTCGCAGACGAGCCGCAGCAGGTCGAGGTTGGGGCCGGCCAGCATTCCGTCCTTCGCGACATCGGTGACGACGTAGCGTTCGCAGCCGGCCGCGTCGAGCCGGGCGAGCGTCTCGAGGAGGTCGCCGCCCTCACTGGTCCACCCGCGCGCGGCGAGCTTGCGCCCGCGGACGTCGAGGCCGACCGCGACGCGATCGCCCCACTGCTTGATCGTCGCCGCGCACCAGTCCGGGTTCTCCAGGGCTGCTGTCCCGATGTTGACCCGCCGGCAGCCGGTCGACATCGCCCACGCGATGGCGTCGTCGTCGCGCAGCCCACCGGACAGCTCGACGTGCAGGTCGACGGCCGCGATCACCCGGGCGAGCACCTCACGGTTCTCGCCGCGGCCGAACGCGGCGTCGAGGTCGACCAGGTGTAGCCAGTGCGCGCCCGCGTCCTGCCAGGCCATCGCTGCATCGACGGGGTCGCCGTAGTCCTGCCCGGAGCCAGCGACCCCCTGTATGAGTTGCGTCGCGTGGCCTTCGGTGACATCGACGGCGGGGAGGAGCACGAGCTCTGACATGGCCGGGAGCGTAGTGGCCGGTGGAGTGCAGTTGCCGACGGGTCTTGACGGCGATGAGATCTGTGACACATTCACCTGAAGGCCACTGCTCGGGAGGAGCGCCATGCGCATCAGGGAAGTCGTGTCGAACAAGGGGTCCGCTGTCGTCACCGTGACTCCCACCGCATCCGTCCGGGAGCTCGTCGGGCTCCTGTCCGAGCACAACGTCGGGGCCCTCGTGGTGAGCTCGGACGGCCGTGCCGTCGAGGGGATCGTCTCGGAGCGCGATGTGGTGCGGCATCTGCACACCACGCCCGGCCTGCTCGACGACACCGTCTCGTCGATCATGACCGCGAGCGTGAGCACCTGCGAGCCGAACGCCACGCTGGAGGATCTGGCGCGGCTCATGACGAACAGCCGGATCCGGCACGTCCCGGTGGTGGTCGACGCCCAGCTGGTCGGCATAGTCAGCATCGGTGACGTGGTGAAGAGCCGGATCAGCGAACTCGAGTTCGAGCGGGCGACGCTGCAGGACTACATCACCAGCGGCTGACCCTGGTCAACGAGCCGGCTGCCGGCAGCCGGCGCACCCACGTACGTAGAAGGGCCGCACCCGCGTCGCCGGACTTCTCCGGGTGGAACTGGGTCGCGCAGAGCGGCCCGTTCTCGACGGCGGCCACGAACCGGTCACCGCCGTGCTCCGCCCACGTCACCACGGGCGCGTGCATGACGGCGTTGGCGGTCATGTCGAAGTCGTGCACACCGAAGGAGTGGACGAAGTAGAACCGTTCACCCTCGAGGCCGGCGAACAACTCGCTCCCCGGTCCGGGCTGGACGGTGTTCCAGCCCATGTGCGGCAGGATCGGAGCGGTCAGCCGCTCGACCCGGCCCGGCCACTGGCCGAGACCCTCGGTGGGTTCGGCCGCGAACTCCACGCCGTCGTCGAACATCACCTGGAACCCGACGCAGATCCCGAGGACGGGGCGACCAGCCACGAGACGCTGGTCGATCAGCTTCCCGGCCTTGACCCGATCCAGGCCTTCCATGCAGGCAGCGAACGCCCCGACCCCGGGGACGACCAGTCCGTCGGCTTCGAGGGCCGCCGCCCACTCCGCGGTGACGGTGACGTCGGCGCCGGCCAGCTCGAGCGCACGCTGGGCCGAGCGGATGTTGCCGAAGCCGTAGTCGAGCACGACGACGGAGGGTCGGGCGGTCCCGTCGTCGGGAGTTGCCGCTGCCGCTGCCGCTGTGCTCATCCCGCGCCGCCGGCGTCGGCCTCGAGGGTTCCCTTCGTGGACGGGACGGAGGTCTCGCGCGGGTCAATCGCCACGGCGTCACGCAACGCGCGGGCAAGTGCCTTGAACTGCGCCTCGGCGATGTGGTGCGGGTCGCGACCGGCCAGCAGCGTCATGTGCACGCACAGGTGTGCGTTCGTCGCGATCGTCTCGATCACGTGCCTGGTCAGGGATCCGGTGAAGTGGCCGCCGATCAGGACGTACTCCTGGCCGCCCGGTTCACCCGAGCAGACGCAGTACGGCCGGCCGGACACGTCGACGACGCACTGCGCCAACGCCTCGTCGAGCGGGATCAGCGCATCGGCGAACCGTCGCAGTCCGACCTTGTCGCCGAGCGCCTGCCGGATCGCCTGGCCCAACACGATCGCGGTGTCCTCGACGGTGTGGTGAACGTCGACGTGGACGTCACCCTCGGCCCGCACGGTCAGGTCGAACAGGCCGTGCCGGGCGAATGCGTGCAGCATGTGGTCGTAGAAGCCGACCCCGGTGTCGATGTCGGCCTTGCCGGTGCCGTCGAGGTCGATCGTGAGCTCGACCCGGCTCTCGCCGGTCGTCCTCGTGAGGCTCGCGGTACGCATGTCAGTCTGCTGCCTTCCTGGCGGCGGAAGCACTGCCGGTCAGTGCGTTCCGGAACATCGTCATCTGATCGTCGGTGCCGATGGACACGCGCAGCCAGCCCGCCGGCCCGACCTCGCGTATCAGCACGCTGTGATCAAGCAGCTCCTGCCAGACGGCATGGCGCTCGGCGAAGCGGCCGAACAGGACGAAGTTCGCGTCCGACGGAGCGACCTCGAAGCCCTCATCTGCCAACCAGGCAGCGGTTTCGTCGCGACGGGACCGCAACTCCTCGACCCGGCTCTGCAGCTCGTCGGTGAACTCCAGCGCCGTCGTGGCAACCGCCTGGGTGATGTCGGAGAGGTGGTAGGGCAGCCTGACGATCCGCAGCGCATCGACGAGATCGGACGACGCGGCCAGGTAACCGACCCGTGCTCCGGCCATCGCGAACGCCTTGCTCATGGTGCGGGTGACGGCCAACCGGGGTTGGGATGCGAGCAACGACAGTGCGGTCGGCGGGCCCGGCCGACGGAACTCCGCATAGGCCTCGTCGACGACGACGACTGCCTGCGGCGCGAGCGACAAGACGAGCTCCACCTGCTCGATCGGCAGTGCCGTCCCGGTCGGGTTGTTCGGCGACGCGAGCAGGACGACGCTCGGCTGCTCACGGTCGAGAACCGTGGCCACCTCGTCGAGATCGAGCCCGAAGCTCTCGGCACGTCGCCCGACGACCCAGCGGGTGTGGGTGTCGCGGGCGTACTCCGGGTACATCGAGTAGGTCGGGGCGAACGACACGGCGGTGCGACCGGGACCACCGAAGGCCTGCAGGAGATGCAGCATCACCTCGTTGCTGCCGTTGGCCGCCCACACCTGCGCGGCGGTCAGGCCGTGGCCGAGGTACGCCGCGAGACCGGCCCGTAGCCGGAGTGCCTCGCGGTCGGGGTAGCGATTCATCCCGGCCGCGGCGACCGAGACCGCGGCGGCGATCGCGGTCACCAACGCAGCACTCGGCGGATACGGGTTCTCGTTGACGTTGAGGGGGGCCAGCACGTCGAGCTGAGGCGCACCGTAGGGCTCCTCGCCGACCAGTTCAGGGCGCAACGGGAGCACCTGATCCCCTGCCTGCATTGCGATATCAGCCATCTCAAACCTCGCAGACGGCGACGCGCTCGGCCAGTGCCGCGAAGACCTCGTCGGTGCCCGCGACGGCGACGTCACGGCCCGAGATCGTGCGGATCCAGGACGCCTGTCCCCCGGCCGCCCGCACCAGCGCGAAGCCGCCGCCCACGTCCCACGGCAGGACCCCGAACGCCACGTAGCCGTCCTGGGTGCCGTTCGCGACGTTGACGAGGTCGCAGGCCGAGCTGCCGAGTCGGCGGTAGTCGCGGATCTCCGCCAGCAGCAGACCGAACCAGCTGTGCGCGTTTGCCCGGGCGTCCTCGCCGCGTGGATAACCGACGCCGATGATGGCGTCGGCGAGCCGGTCGCACCGGCTGACCTGCACCCGTCGGGCACCGGTGGTCTCGCGGTCGGTCGCCGAGGTCGCGTCCACCACCGTGCCGTCGTCGACGAACGCCTCGAGGCCGGAACCCCAGAACACCTCACACGTGGCCGGCAGTGCGATGGCGCCGGCGACCGCGTGCTGGCCGGCCGGCGTGGGACCCTCCTCGATCGGTTCGACGCCGACGGAGACGGCGTGGTCGCGGCGGCCGTGCACGAAGTTCATCGTCCCGTCGACAGGGTCGACGAGCCAGCGCCACGGTGTCGTGCCGGGACGGCTACCGGACTCCTCGGCAAGAACCTCGTCGTCGGGTCGGGTGCGATCGAGGTGGGCCAGGATCGCCTCCTCGCTGGCGAGGTCGGCCGCGGTGACGAAGTCCGACGGCGAGGACTTGGTGTGGATCTCGAGTCCCGCGGGCGTCGCCGCGGCCCGGGCGAGCTCGGCGGCGATGGCCGAACGACCGGTGACGGCGAGGGCCCGCGCGAGCGCAACCAGCTCGTCCACGGACACCTCGGGATTCGCGATCACGAGCGGCTTCCGGTGGGGACGGACGTAAGGGACGCCACGGACGCGGACACGCGCACGGCGACCGCCGCGCCGTGCGCCGGGAGGTCTTCGGCCACCGCCAGGATCTGCACCGCGTCGGAGACCTGCTCGAGGGCCGGCAGGTCGTAGCGGATCTGCTGCATCGAGCGCACGAACGTGCGGACCGACAGGCCGGAGGAGAAGCACGCGCAGCCACCGGTCGGCAGCACGTGGTTGGAGCCGGCGCAGTAATCGCCCAGCGACACCGGCGAGTACGGGCCGACGAAGATGGCACCGGCGTTGACGATGCCGTCCGCGACCTTCTCGGCGTCCACGGTCTGCACCTCGGTGTGCTCGGCGGCGTAGCCGTTGGCGACCTCGACCGCCTGCGCGATGTCGTCCACCAGCACGATCGCCGACTGCTTACCGCTCAGGGCCGCGGCGATCCGGCCCGCGTGCTTGCTGGCCGCGACCCGGGCCGGCAGATCGGCCTCGACGGCATCGGCGAGCACCTCACTGTCGGTGACCAGCACGGCCGCGGCTGCCGGGTCGTGTTCCGCCTGGCTGATCAGGTCGGCGGAGACGAAGGCGGCGTCGGCACTCGAGTCGGCGACGACGAGGATCTCGGTGGGCCCGGCCTCGGAGTCGATCGCGACCACCGACGACACCACCCGCTTGGATGCGACGGTGTAGATGTTGCCGGGCCCGCAGATGAGGTCCACCTTCGGGCAGTCCTCGGTGCCGTAGGCGAACATCGGCACCGCGGCCGACCCACCGACCGCGTAGACCTCGTCGACGCCGAGGAGGCCGAGGACACCGAGGATCGTCGGGTGGATGCGGCCGTCGTGGTCCTTCTGCGGCGGGCTGGCGACCGCGAGCGACCGGACACCGGCGACCTGCGCGGGCACGACGTTCATCACCACCGACGACGGAAGCGGCGTGATACCCGCCGGGACGTAGAGGCCGACGCGTCCGATCGGGACGAGCCGGCGGGTGACGGTCGCACCGGGAGCCAAGGTGGTGACGGGCTGGTCGTCGAGTTCGCGTTCGCAGACCTCGCGGACGCGCTTGATCGATTCGAGCAGCGCGGCCCGCAACCCCGGCTCGAGCGCGTCGGCGGCCGCGGCCAGCTGGGCGGGATCGACGCGGATGTCGTCGAGTTCCACGCCGTCGAACCGCAGTGCGATGTCGCGGACGGCGGAACTGCCACGGAGCCGGACGTCCTCGCATAGCGGGGCGACCTGGGCGGCGGCCGCCGCTACGTCGAAGTCCGCACGCGGAACGAGATGGCGGTAGTCCAAGCTCGGGCTTCCGTCGGTCTGCCGTCTCCGGATGTCGATGCGCGCTATCACCCGGCTAGTTTAGGGTCCGTGCCGACGCGTCCGGGCAAGGCCAGACGTGCGGTGGGCGCCTGGGTGGGCAGTGCGGCAGTGCTGGTTGCCGTCGTCGGACTGGGTGCCAGGTACCTCTCCACCACTCTCGCTCCCCTCATCGACCTGGCGGCGGTGGCGCCGATCCTGATGGCCGCGGCCGTAGGCGCCGTCGTCGCCTTCTGGTTCGCTCGGTTGCGGGTGCCGACGGGCCTGGCCGTCGCGCTGGTGGTCGTCGTCGCGAGCACGCAGGCCCCGTTGTTCCTGGTCGACGCTCGCCCCGACGCCGTCACCGCGGTTCCACTCGTGATCCTCCAGGCGAACCTGATGGTCGGGCACACCGACCCGGCCGCCGTCGTCGCCCTCGTCCGTGACAACCACGTCGACGTCCTCACCGTCGAGGAGCTCACGCAGAGCCAGCTGGACGGCCTGGTGATCGCCGGTCTCGAGCGGTTCCTGCCATACGAGGCGGCGTTGCCGGCCGGTGGTGCTGCCGGAACCGGCGTCTGGACCAAGCACGCGATGACCAACATCAGTGTTCTCGCGGCGTCGACATTCCACTCCATCGTCGTGCGCACGACGACGTCGACGGGTGATCCGGTCACCGTCATCGCTGCGCACCCGCGGCCGCCGATCTCGGGCCATGCCGCGGTCTGGGACGACGAACTCCGGAGCCTGGACAGTCAGCTCGAGGCACGCGTGCTGGATTCCGACGACCCGATCCTCGTCGGAGCCGACCTCAACGCCACCTGGGACATGGTGCAGTTCCGCTCGCTCCTGCACGGCGGATTCGACGACGCCGCAGAGCTCGCCGGAGCCGGCATCACCGCAACCTACCCGACCGACAAGAAGGTCTTCGGAGTGACCGCAGCACCGATCCTCGCCATCGACCACGTGCTCGTCCGGGGTGCCGGCGTCTCGCGAGTCCGCATCGTCGACCTGCCCGGCTCGGACCACCGCGGGCTCCTCGCGACGGTTCTGGTGCCGACCGGCGCGGTGGCGATCCGGGTGGGTTCGTGACCGGGCGCTCCGGCGACGACGCCACGATCCGGCCGGCGACGCCGGACGACGCCGCCGCGATCCTGGAGGTGGTCCAGTCCGCGTACCGGGGTGAGGAGAGTCGCGAGGGCTGGACGACGGAGGCCGATCTGCTCGACGGCGTCCGCACCGACCGGGCCACTGTCACCGCGGCGATCTCGGGACCGGCCGGTCTGATGCTGGTCGCGGTCGACGGGCCGGACGCATCCACTGGGACGGTCATTGCGTGCTGCCAGTTGGAGCGGCGCGCCGACCCGGTCGCCTACTTCGGCATGTTCGCGGTCCGCCCGCAGCGTCAGGGCGGCGGGCTCGGGCGCCGGTTGCTCGCCGCGGCGGAGGACTACGCGTCGTCGCAGTGGGCGGCCGGTGCAATGGAGATGACGGTCATCATCCAGCGCGACGACCTGATCTCCTGGTACGTGCGGCGCGGCTACGTCCGGACCGAGCAGACCCGGCCGTTTCCCTACGGTGACTCGAGGTTCGGCCGGCCACGTCGCGACGACCTGGAGTTCGTCGTACTGCGCAAGAGATTGCCGGTCGCTACCGGGTGATGACGACCGCGGCGAGCACGACGAGGGCCGCGACGATGACGACGAGGGCCAGTAGACGGGCGACGGCGGCCGGTGAGCGACGACGCGCCACCAGGGTCGCCGGCGGGAGCTGACCGTCGGCGCCGACCAGGGCACGCGCGGGAACACCCCACGGGAGCTCGTCGGGGCGGAGTCGGTCGGGGTCGTCGTCCGATTCGGCCGGCGCCGGGACGGGTGGGCCGGTCGTCGTGGCGGGCGGGGTGGGCGGCGACAGCTGCGGAGCCCACGGGGCGGGGCCGGCCGATCGATCGGGTGGATTCGGCGTGAGGGCCGGCGTCGAAGGTGAAGCCGGCGAGGGAGCTGGACGGACCGGAGTCCAGCCACCGGTGCGTGTCGGAAGGGCCGGCCCGATGGGTTCGCCGGTGTCGGGCGCCCGGTCGTGGTCGTCGGGCTGACTCATCGCGCTCCCCCAGGCTACGGACACGGGCCGTGCGCTGTGACGGTCCTTAGCAGACAACGCTAGCGCAGCCTCAGCCGGGTCGGCGTCGACCGTCGGACACGATCGACGCCGCGAGCACGATCACGACGGCGATGATCGGCGCGATCGTGACGATGCCCCACGCCTGGAGAACCAGGGGTCCGGTCACCTCGTGGTTGTCGCCGGCCACCGGATCCCACGACCAGACGAGGCGGGAGTTCACCAGTAGCTCACCGACCGCGAACATGACGAAGAGGCCGACGGCTGCGAGCACGAGCGCGAGCGGCGCACGCCATCGGCTGACCGGACTGACCGCGACGAGGGCTGCGACCCCGGCGGTCACACCGACGGCGATCGACAGGATGACGAACCAGCCGTCGGCATCGACGACCCGCCCGGCAGTCGCCTCGGTGATCGGGAAAGGACCGACGACGGTGACCAGGAACTGGAGCCTGGGCGCCAGATGCGACCAGATGATCCCGGCGACGACGGCGACGACGAGAACGACTGCGAGCGCGGCCGGCGTGGACCACCGGGACCGCGAACGCGTTGGAACCGTCGTCGGTGGTATCGGGGACTCGACGACGTCGGCGGAGTCCAGCGTCACGCCGGTACGCACTCGGAACCCAGCAACGCCTTCAGGTCCCCGATCAGTGCCGGCGTCGGCGCCACCTTCCATCGGTCTTCGAGCTTCATCACCAGCGTCTTGTCGGTCGATCTCAGGTGGAGGTGTACGTTCGAGGGCCCTGGATGGGTGCCGAAGATCTCCTTCAGTCGGCCGATCAGCACCGGTGTGCACATCTGCCTCGGCAGGATGATCGACACCGGCCCGTCAGAACTCCTGCTCAGGTCGGGCGTCGACAGCTCGGCGGCGATGATCTGCGGTCCGTCGTCGCGGCGGTCGAGGCGCCCCTTAACGACGACAACGGCATCCTCGGTCAGCTGCAGGGCATGCAGCTGGTAGGCGGATGGAAAGAACAGAACGTCGACGGACCCGGTCTGGTCCTCGATCGTCGCCACCGCCCAGGCGTCACCGCGCTTGGTCATCTTGCGCTGCAGGCCGACGATCATCCCGGCGATCGTGACGTTGGCCCCGTCGGGCTTGTCCTCGGCCGTCAGGATCTCGGCGATACTAGCGTCGCTCAGAGCGGTCAGGATGTGCTCGAGCCCGTTGAGCGGGTGGTCGGAGACATAGAGGCCGAGCATCTCCCGCTCGAACGCGAGCAACGTCGACTTGTCCCACTCGGCGACGTCGGGCTCGTTGTAGGGAACGGGCGGTGTGTCGTCGCCGCTGTCGGCGAAGTTGAACAGGGAGTCCTGCCCGTTCTCCTCGGCTTTCTTGAGTTCGACGACACTGTCGACCTCGTGCTCGTGGTCGAGCATCAGCGCGCGCCGCTTGTGCCCGAGGGAGTCGAACGCACCTGCCTTGACCAGCGACTCGACGACCCTCTTGCTCACGACCGGCAGCGGCGCCTTGGCGAGGAAGTCGCGGAAGTCGGTGGACGGACCCTTGCTCCGACGTGCCTCGACGATGCCGTCGACGACGTTCACACCGACGTTGCGGACGGCGGTGAGCCCGAAGCGGATGTCGGTGCCGACCGGGGTGAACTCGGCCTCGGACTCGTTGACGTCGGGCGGCAACACGGTGATGCCCATCCGGCGGCACTCGGCCAGATAGATCGCCATCTTGTCCTTGTCACCCTTGACCGAGGTGAGCAGTGCGGCCATGTACTCGGTCGGGTGATGCGCCTTGAGGTAGGCCGTCCAATAGGCCAGCCGCCCGTACATCGCCGAATGCGCCTTGTTGAACGCGTAGTCGGAGAACGGGATGAGGGTGTCCCACAACGCCTTGATCGATCCAGCCGAGAAGTTGCGGGCCTGCATGCCCTTCTCGAAGTTGACGTACTCGGCGTCGAGGACGTCCTTCTTCTTCTTGCCCATCGCTTTGCGCAGCAGGTCGGCGGAGCCCATGGTGTACCCGGCCAGCTGCCGGGCGATCTCGACGACCTGTTCCTGGAAGACGATCAGCCCGTAGGTCTCGCCGAGCACCGGCTCGAGCGCCTCGGCGAGTTCGGGGTGCAGGTACTTGATCTCCTGCTGACCGTTCTTGCGCTGCGCGTAATTGGTGTGCGAGTCGGCACCCATCGGGCCGGGGCGGTACAGCGCGATGAGGGCGGCGATATCGGCGAACGAGTCGGGTTTCATCAACCGGAGCAGGGATCGCATCGGCCCACCGTCGAGCTGGAACACCCCGAGCGACTCGCCCGCGGACAGCAGCCGGTAGGTGTCGGGGTCGTCGGTCGGCAGGTCTTCGAGCACCAGGGTGATGCCGGCGTTGTGGGCGATGTTGTTCACCGCGTCGTCGAGGATCGTCAGGTTCCGCAGCCCGAGGAAGTCCATCTTGACGAGCCCGAGCGCCTCGCAGGTCGGGTAGTCGAACTGCGTGATGATCGCGCCGTCCTGCTCCCGCTTGGAGATCGGGATGAGCTCGAGCAACGGCTCAGAAGACATGATGACCGCGCACGCGTGCACACCGGCCTGACGTTTGAGGCCCTCGATGGAGCGCGCGTTGTCGACGATCTGGGCGACCTCGACGTCGGCCTCGTAGAGCGCCCGGAACTCGCCGGCCTCGGAGTAGCGCTTGTGCGCGGGGTCGAAGATGCTACCCAGCGGGATGTCCTTGCCCATCACGGCGGGCGGCAGCGCCTTGGTGATCTTGTCGCCCATCCCGAACGGGTAGCCGAGGACGCGGGATGCGTCCTTGACGGCCTGCTTGGCCTTGATCGTGCCGAAGGTGACGACCTGGCTGATGCGGTCGGCGCCGTACTTCTCGATCACGTACTGCATGACCTCACCGCGGCGGCGCTCGTCGAAGTCGATGTCGATGTCGGGCATGGACGGGCGTTCGGGGTTGAGGAACCGCTCGAAGATCAGTCCGTGCTCGAGCGGGTCGAGGCCGGTGATGCCCATCGCGAAACCGGCCATCGACGCCGCACCCGAACCGCGGACACCGGTGCGGATGCCGCGGTCCTTCGACCAGTTGATGAGGTCGGCGACGACCAGCATGTAGCCCGCGTAGCCCTTGCCGATGATGATCTCGGTCTCGTAGTCGGCTCGCGCTCGGACGGCCGCATTGATGCCCTGTGGGTATCGCCAGGCCAGCCCGGTCTCGACCTCCTTGAGAAACCACGACGTCTCGTTCTCCCCCGGCGGGCAGGCGAACGCCGGCATGTACCGGCCCTCACCCTCCTCGAAGGACACGTCGCACCGCTCGGCGATCAGCAGCGTGTTGTCGCAGGCCTCGGGGATGTCGGCGAACAGGCTGCGCATCTCGGCCGCGGACTTGAGGTAATAGCTGTCGCCGTCGAACTTGAACCGGTTCGGGTCGGCCATGGTCGAGCCCGACTGCACGCACAGCAGGACGCCGTGCCCGACCGAATCCTCCTGCTTGACGTAGTGGAGGTCGTTGGTCGCCACCAGCGGCAGGTGGAGGTCCTTGGCCAGGTGCAGCAGGTCGTCGCGGACCCGCTTCTCGATGGAGAGGCCGTGCTCCATCAGCTCGCAGAAGTAGTTCTCCGCGCCGAAGATGTCGCGGAACTCTGCCGCCGAGGCGACCGCGTCCGCGTACTTGCCGAGTCGCAGGTACGTCTGGATCTCACCGGACGGGCAGCCCGTCGTGGCGATGAGCCCCTTGCCGTACGTGTTGAGCAGTTCGCGATCGATGCGGGGCTTGTAGAAGAAGCCTTCGAGGCTCGCCTTCGACCCCATCTTGAACAGGTTGTGCATGCCCTCGGTGGACTGGGAGAGCAGCGTCATGTGGGTGAACGCGCCACCGCCGGAGACGTCGTCGCCGCCGCCGTTGCCCCACTGCACGCGGCGGCGTTCGAACCGCGACGTCTTGGGCGTGACATAGGCCTCGAGACCGATGATCGGCTTGACCCCGTGCGCCTTGGCCTTCTTGTAGAACTCGTAAGCCCCGTAGAGATTGCCGTGATCGGTGATCGCGATCGCCGGCATGTTCATCTCGGCCGCGCCGGCCATCAGGTCCCCGATGCGGGCCGCGCCGTCGAGCATCGAGTACTCGGAATGCACGTGCAGGTGGACGAACGAGTCCTTGTCGTATCCCGACCCGCTCTTCGACACCGCACCCATCAAGACGCCGCACCCATCAAGACCATGCCCCTCGTTCGATCGACCGAATCCTCATCTTGCCCCACCGGACCGACATCCGTCGGCGTGTCCGCGCGCGGCCCGGACGTGTCGCCCGGCTGTCTCGAGTGGTGTCGCGGTCAGTCTCGAATGGCGTCGAGCGCGGCGGCCAGATCGGCCGGGTAGGCGCTGCTGTACTCCGCCCGGACACCCGTCGCAGGGTGCACGAACGTGAGCCGAACGGCGTGCAACCACTGCCGCGTCAGCCCGACCCGCGCGGCCAGTGTCGGGTCGGCCCCATAGGTGATGTCGCCGACGCAGGGGTGCCGCAGGGCGGCGAAGTGCACGCGGATCTGATGCGTGCGGCCGGTCTCGAGGTTCACCTCGAGCAGGCTGGCGTAGGTGAACGCTTCCAGCGTCACGTAGTGAGTGACGCTGTGCTTGCCGCCGGCGACGACCGCCCACTTGTAGTCGGCGGTCGGATGACGGGCGATCGGCGCGTCGATGGTGCCGCTGCTCGGGTCGGGGTGGCCCTGCACGAGGGCGTGGTACGTCTTGTCGACGGTGCGGTCGCGGAACGCGTCCTTCAGTTCGCGGTACGCGCGCTCGCTGCGGGCGACCACCATCAGCCCGGACGTGCCGACGTCGAGCCGGTGCACGATGCCCTGGCGCTCGTTCGCACCGCTCTTGGCGACCGTGATGCCCGCGGCGGCGAGATGTCCGAGCACCGTCGGGCCGGTCCAGCCCGGGCTCGGGTGCGCGGCCACACCGACCGGCTTGTCGATGACGACGAGGTCGTCGTCGAGGTGCACGATGCTCAGGTCGTCGGCCAGGGCCGGGATGACGCGGGCCTCCGGATGCGGGTCCATGGCGGGGGCCAGATCGGCGATCAGGGTCGCGCCGGCGAGCAGCCGGTCGGACTTGCCGACGACCTTCCCCGCCACGGTCACCAGGTGACCACCGGTGAGTTCGGCGGCGCGGGCACGTGAGATGCCGAAGAGCCGGGAGAGGCCGACGTCGACGCGCTCGCCGGCGAGCTCGGGAGGCACCTCGACGGAGGTGAGGTCGGTGCCGATGTCGGTGTCCGTGTCGATGTCGGCAGCCGGCTCGAAAGGATCGGGTGTCATCGGCCGCCGCCGTCCATCGTGCGGCCGGTCAACGAGAGCGCCACGATCAGGATGGCGCCGGCCACCACGGCGGAGTCGGCCAGGTTGAACACCGGCCAGTGCGGCAGTTCGAGGAAGTCGACGACGTGTCCGCGGAGCACTCCGGGGTCCCGGAACAGCCGGTCGGCGAGGTTGCCGAGGGCACCGCCGAGGATGAGGCCGAGCGCGATCGTCCAGGGGAGCGACCGGCACCGTCGGGACACGATCACGACGGCGATGGAGACACCGATGACGATCAGGCTCAGCAACCAGGTGAGGTTCGTCGCCTGCGAGAACGCCATCCCAGGGTTGCGCAACAGGGTGAGCTGGAGGAACGACCCGACGAAGTGGCGGGTCTCGCCTCCGACGAGATGGGTCATCGCCAGCTGCTTCGTGGTCGCGTCAAGCGCGACGACGACCACTGCCAGCCCGAAGAAGACGGACGGATACGCGCCGCCCGGGCGCAACCCACGGGCGGGTGGCACCACATCGACGTGACCCGGGTCAGTCGTGGGATCGATGCTCAGCGACGTTCCTCACGCTGTTTGCACGGGACGCACAGGGTGGCGCGCGGGAAGGCCTGTAGGCGTGCCTTGCCGATCGGGTTGCCGCAGGACTCGCAGCTTCCATAGGTTCCGTCGTCGATGCGGCCCAGTGCGCGTTCGACCTGCTCGAGCAGTTCGCGGGTGTTGTTTGCCAGCGACAGCTCGTGCTCGCGGTCGAACGTCTTTCCGCCGGAGTCGGCGGTGTCGTCACCGGAGGAGTCGGCCGAGTCGATCAGCAGATCGGCCAGCCCCTTGTCCGCGTCGGCGATCTCGGCGATCAGCCGCGTCCGGTCGGCACGCAGCACCGTCGTCTGCTCGTCCAGTTCGGCGGGCGTCCAGGGGCTCTCGTCCGCCCTTACGGCCAGATCGGCGGCGCCTGCTTCGGCCTTGGTCCTTCGTGTTGCTGAGGTCACTGGTGCCTTCTCGGTTGTCTGTGTTCGGTCTGTTCGCGCCGGTGTGGCCGGCGACGGCGCCGGTACGTCGGTGGACTTCTTCGCTGACGCCGTCATCGAGACCGGCGACTTCTTTGCGGCCGCTGCCGTCTTCGATGCCGCGGCCTCGGCTGGTGCGTTCGTCGGGGTGGTCGGCTTCGTCGTCTTCTTGTTCGCCTTGGTTGCGGACGTCTTCGTCGTCTTGGTCGTACCGGCCTTCGCGGTCGTCTTCGTCGACGGAGGAACATCCGGTGACTCAGTGTGCACGTTCGACATCGAAATCGCTCCCGTCAGTCCTTGACGGCCCCGGATCGAGGGTCCGCCGCAGGATAGGCCGGGGATGCATGCAATGCCACCGGGCGCGTCGACCGTCCCGGCACGTGGTCGACCGGGGCGGATACCGTCACCCGACCGTCCGTAGGGTGCACCTCGTGATCGGCCACATCATCAGCGTGCTGATCTTCCTGACCGCGATCACGGTGGTCGCCGAACTCGCCGACTCGGCCGGGGTCTTCACCGTCGCGGCAGCACTCGCGGCGCGGCTCGGTGGGGGACGCGTCTGGCTGCTCTGGCTGGCCACGTCACTGGTGGCCACGCTGTCGACCATCTTCCTGTCGCTGGACACCACGGCGGTCCTGCTCACCCCGGTCGTCGTCACGATGGCCGTCCGGCTCGGGATCCCGGCGCTGCCGTTCGCGATGACGACGGTCTGGCTCGCCAACACCGCATCGCTCCTGCTGCCCGTGTCGAACCTGACCAACCTGCTCGCGCTGCCGTCCTTCAACGATCTCGACATCGGCTATCACGGCATGGTGGGCTGGACGTGGCGTCCCGCGGTGGTGGCCATTGGGGTCACGCTGGTCACGTTGGCGGTGATGTTCGGTCGGTCGATGCGCGGCCGCTACGTCCTCGTGCCGGTCGAAGGGCCGACGGATCGGGTCCGGTTCACCGTCGCCGCCGTCGTCTGCGTCGCACTGGCGGCCGTGCTCGCGTCCGGGGTGAACGTCGTCTACCCGGCGTGCACGGCGGCGGTGGTGCTGATCGTCGTGACAGCGGTCCGGGCCCGGGAAACCTTGACGTGGCGGCTCCTGCCGGTGCGGGCGGTCGCGCTCGCCGCGGTGCTGTTCACGGTCGTCGGGCTCGCCGGTCAGCTCGGGCTGACCCGCGTCCTCACCGACGTGCTTCCCGGCGGCTCGGACCCATCCGCCCTCTTCGGACTCGGTTTCGGCAGCGCGCTGGCTGCGAATCTCGTCGACAACCTGCCGGCGTTCTTCGCGCTGCTACCTGTCGCCGACGACCATCCGGCCCGACTCGTGGCGGTGCTGATCGGGACGAACGTCGCGCCCATCGTCACGATGTGGGCTTCACTGGCGAACATCCTGTGGCGGCAGCGGTGCTCCCGTGCCGGTCTGAAGATTTCACGGCTGGGCTTCGCGGCCCGCGGCGCGATCCTCGCGCCCATCGTCACCGCCGCTTGTCTCGCCGCGCTCAGCTGGTCCTGACGACTCGACGTCGACGGTTTCACCCCGCAGCGGCCCGTTTCATCCTCTACAAGAGCTGAAACGTCCTCGGCAAAGGTGAAACAGCCCCGACGACGACCGACGCTGCCGTCCCGTCGTGGGCGGCAGCGTCGGTCGGTGCTCACGTGAGTGCTGGTGCTCATACGGCTCAGCCGCTTTCGTCGCCCAATGCCCGCAGGTGCGGCGTCTCGTCGCCGTCGGATCGCGAGTGGTTGCCGGCCGCGACGTCGTCGGCGTGCGACGGCGTCGAGTCCAGCGCCTTGAGCTGGTCGGTGAAGTAGCCCTTGAGCCGGCCCCGGTAGTCGCGCTCGAAGGTGCGCAGCTCCTCGACGTCGCGGGCGAGCTTGTCGCGCTCGGCCTCGAGTTTGCCGAACAGCTCGACCCGGCGCGCACTGACCTCGCGGTTGAGGTTGTCCGCCCGCGTACGGGAATCGGCCTCGAGCCGTGAGGCCTTGCCGTGCGCTTCGTTGGTCAGGCGCTCGGCGTTGTTGCGTGCCTCGGTCTCGGCACGATCGGCGTTCGCCTTCGCGGTGGCCTGGAGCCGGTCGGCTTCGGCGCGGGCGTCGCTGGTCAGCTTGTCGGCCTGCGCACGCGCCTCGTTCACGAGCTCGTCCGCGCTGATCGCGGCCTTCTCGAGGATCCGGACCGCAGCCGTCGACGCCTGCGACACGGTCTGCACGGGAGGCGCAGCGGCGGGAGCCGGGGTCGGGTCCGGTGCCTGCGCGGCCGGTGCTTCCGGCTCTGCGACCTTGGCCGGTGGCGCCTTCTCGGCAGGAGCCGGCTCGGGCCGATCGGACTGCAACGACTCGATCCGGGCACGCAGTGACGCGTTCTCGTTGTTGAGCCGTTCGAGCTCGTGCTCGACCTGGTCGAGGAAGAGATCGACCTCGCCCATGTCATAGCCCTCGCGCAGCCGCACCGTCTCGAACTGCTTGTTCCGCACAGACTCGGGCGTCATCGTCATCGGTCACCTCAAAGATTGATTGACGTACTGGATGTTCTCGGCGTGGCACCTGGTCGACGATTTTCGTCGCTGTCGGCGGGATGGACGACGTCGCCGGCCACCGGCCGGGGTACACCGTACCGCTACCGACGATGTGGTCACAGGAGCGCGACGTGTGCTGACCGGCCACGGTCATCGCACGGTCTGGATCAGAGCAGGAGCCTCGACACGGCCCAGCGGCCGACGTAGACGACGACCAGCACGATCAGGAACGCGACGTCGACGCCGAAGCCGCCGAACCGCAGTGGTGGGATCAGCCGGCGGACGAGTCGCAGCGGCGGGTCGGTGACGGTATAGACGATCTCGAGGCCGACGAGGACGGGCCCGCGCGGCGTCCAGCCGCGTGCGAACGACTGCACGACATCGGCGACGATCCGGACCATCAGGAAGATCAGGAAGATCGACAAGACGTCCCAGGCGATGATCCCGACGACTCGCACCGAACACCTCCGTCCTCAGACATCTGGGTCACGGGCGGCTGCACGTGCCCTGGCAGCCTAAAGGTCGGAGCCCAGCCGAACCCACGCACGCCCGCCGACCGGAGTCGACGGGCGTGCGTGCGGATGCACGGGACGCGTTGGGCGACCCCGGTACCGCGATGGGGTCAGGACTGGTTGAAGAACTCCGTCTGGATGATGCGGGCCTTGTCCTCGGCGGTGACCTCGACGTCAGCCGGTGAGAGCAGGAAGACCTTCGTGGTGATCTTCTCGAGGGTGCCGCGGAGTCCGAAGATCAGGCCGGCGGCGAAGTCGACGAGACGCTTGGCGTCCTGGTCGTCCATCGAGGTCAGGTTCATGATCACCGGTGTGCCGTCGCGGAAGTTCTCGCCGACGACACGCGCGTCGTTGTAGGTGCGCGGGTGCAGGGTGGTGATCCGGGACAACTCGGCGCGCTCCTTCACAGCGCGGACCGGAGCGACCGGCGCGGGCCGGCGATCGGGCAGCGTCGCGACAGTCGAGGCGTCGTCATCGGGATCCTCCTGGTGGGCGTGACCGCGGCGACGGGTGTCGGCGGGTACCGCCTCCTCGTCCTCGAACTCGTCGTTGTAACGGCGGTCGTCGTCGACGAGGCCGAGGTACTCGGCCATCTTCTTGATAGCGCCTGCCATAGGTACACGCCCTTCCGGACAACGATTTCGTTCGTCAGCAGATGGTGGGTGGTGATGGTGATCGGTGGTACCCGTGGGAGCGGCATGCGCCGACACCGCCTGCACGCTGGCCCCGTCCGCCGCACGTTACCGGAGCAGGCGGCGGGGACCGAGCAATGCCGCACCGACACGCACATGTGTCGCCGAGTGCCTGACGGCCGCCTCGAGGTCACCGCTCATCCCGGCCGAGACGGCGCTGGCATCCGGATGGTCACGGCGGAGGACGTCGGAGATCCGGGCGAGCTCGGTGAACGCGTCGTCCGGGTCGAGACCGAGCGGCGCGACGGCCATCACGCCCGCGAGTCGCAGGCCCGGTGCGCTCGCGACGTCGGCGGCGATCCGACTCACCTCGGCCGGTCGTGCCCCGCCACGTCCGGGCCGTTCCACCGGATCGAGGTCGACCTGCACGAAACAGTCGAGCGGGACCGAGCGCTCGACCGGTTGACGTGACACGGCGGACTGCAGTGAGGTCACCAGCGTGGCGCGGTCGACGGAGTGTACGGCGACCAGGCCGGGGAGTCCCACGAGCCGGTTGACCTTGTTGGTCTGCAACTGGCCGATGAAGTGCCAGTGTGCGGACGGCACCCCGGCCGCCTTGGCGCGCAGGTCGTCCACACGGTTCTCACCCAGCTCGGTGACACCGAGCCGGGTGAGCTCGGCCGCATCGGCCACCGGATACGTCTTCGTGACCGCGATCAGGGTGATCTCAGCAGGCTGACGTCCTGCCGCCGCCGCCGCGGCAGCCACCCGGGCACGCACGGCCCGCAGGCCGTCGGCGAGTTCAGCCCGCCGCGCCTCTGATTGGGCCGGTTCGCCGTCGGGACGCGTGCTCACTTGAGGAAGTCGGGCACGTCCAGCTCGTCGTCGGGCCTCGCAGCGGGACGCCTGGGCGCTGCCGTCGGCGTGGCACTCGGAGCGGACGGGACGGGCTCGGGCGCCGGCGTGGCCGGCCGCTCCGACCGAGGGGTCGGGGTGATCGGCTGGGCGACCGGTGCCGGGATGGCAGCACGGGTGGCGGCCGCGGACTGCGGGCGCATGGCCTGCTCACGACGGCGGGGCATGCCGCCGTCGAAGCCGGCGGCGATGACGGTGACCCGGACCTCGTCGCCCAATGAGTCGTCGATGACGGCGCCGAAGATGATGTTGGCGTCGGGGTGTGCCTGCTCGGAGATGACCTGAGCGGCCTCGTTGATCTCGAACAGGCCGAGGTCGGAGCCACCCGCGATGGAGAGCAGCACGCCGTGCGCGCCTTCGATGCTCGCCTCGAGCAGCGGTGAGTTCACCGCCATCTCGGCGGCGGCGACCGCGCGGTCCTCCGCGCGGGCCGAGCCGATGCCCATCAGGGCGGAGCCGGCGTTCGACATCACGGCCTTCACATCCGCGAAGTCGACGTTGATCAGACCGGGGGTGGTGATCAGGTCGGTGATGCCGGAGACTCCCTGCAACAGCACCTGATCGGCCTGTTTGAACGCGTCCAGCACGCTGACGCTGCGATCGCTGATCGAGAGCAGCCGGTCATTGGGGATGACGATGAGGGTGTCGACCTCTTCGCGAAGCGCGTCGATGCCCTCTTCGGCCTGGTTCGCACGACGGCGGCCCTCGAAACCGAAAGGCCGTGTGACCACGCCGATGGTCAGCGCACCGAGGGATCGCGCGATGCGCGCGACGATCGGAGCGCCACCGGTGCCGGTGCCACCGCCTTCCCCAGCGGTGACGAACACCATGTCGGCGCCCTTGAGGACTTCTTCGATCTCCTCGGAGTGATCTTCGGCGGCGTGCCGGCCGACGTCGGGATCGGCACCGGCGCCCAGGCCCCGGGTCAGGTCTCGGCCGATGTCGAGCTTGACGTCGGCGTCGCTCATCAACAGGGCCTGGGAGTCGGTGTTGATGGCGATGAACTCGACACCCTTGAGACCGGTCTCGATCATCCGGTTGACGGCGTTCACTCCGCCGCCGCCGATGCCGGCCACCTTGATCACGGCAAGGTAGTTCTGGGGTGCGCTCACAGGTCGTGGCCTCTCGGACGATCGGGGTGTCTGCGTTGCGGGTGGACCGCCACTTTCTCACGGCACGGCGGGCAGGGCGTACCGCCGACACAGGCTGCAAATGGGCAAAATCTCTAGCTGTAGTTGAGATTCATCCCCCTCGAGCAACCATGTGACAGAGTCGGCAAACCCTCCACCTGCAGTTGGGGCACACGCTATCGCAGCGGGATCGGCTCCGGTCAACAACCACGGCGCGTCATCGAACGGCTGCGGTCAGCGTCTCGTGCCGCAGGTCAAGCCTTGGTGGTGGGAAGGCCCGGTGCGCTGACGTCGTACAAGCGAGCTTTCTGCTTGAGCAGCGCGGTCAACACCCTGGCCTTCTGCGGAGTGTCGTCCGAACTCCCCCACACGATCGTCTGCTTCGTTGCCGTGGTGAGAGTGATGGAGTCACGCGAGGGAACCCGGATCGAGGTGATGCTCGACCGCACCGCGGCCGGCAAGGCGGCGACCACTTCGGCGGCGCTGGTCACAAGTGCCGGACTCGTCGGCGCGTCCACCCTGGTGATGCCTGCGGGCAGCGAGGACGCGGACGACACCACCACGCCCTGCTCGTCGACCAGCCGCCAGCGGCCGGCCGCCTTGTCCTCGTAGCCGACCACGGCGACGCGCGCGACGATGCGCACGTCGACGGTCCCCGGCCAGGCGCGGGTCACGGTGACCGTCTTCAGGGTCGGAACCGCCGCGGAGATGTCAGCAGCCGCGGCCGCTACGTCGACCCGCGCCATCGGCATGCCGGTGCGCACCGGGAGCGCGGCTTCCACCTGGCTGCGCAGGGTGCGGTCACCGCCGGAGACCGTCACCTTCCGCACCCCGATGACGGAGGTCGCACCGACCACATAGACGGCGGCGGCGATGACCAGGACGATGACCACGGACAGCAGCCGTCGCAGCCACCGGCGACGCGGCCACCACCGACGCCGCCGCGGCATGTCGACCAGGGTCGCGCTACTCATGCGCCGGCGTCCGCAGCACCCGTGTCCACGGCACCCGTGTCCACAGCATCCAGGTCCACAGCGTCCGCGTTGCCGGCCGCGAGCAGCGCGAGCAGCACCGGTCCCGCGGCCGCGACGTCGCCCGCGCCCAAGGTGACCACGAGGTCGCCCGGACGGACCAGTTCGGCTACCCGTTCCGGGCCGGTGTCCAGATCGGGTTCATAGACGACCTCGCCGGCCGGCAGGTGCACGTGGTCGGACACCAGCGTCCCGTCGACGCCCTCGATCTTGGCGTCGCCGGACGGGTCGAGGACCACGACCGCGTCGGCGAGCTCGAGTGCCCGTGCGAGCTCGGGCCCCATCCGCTGCGTGCGGGTGTGCCGGAGCGGGCGGTAGAGCACGACGACGCGGCCGGCCCCCGCGGCGTGCCGCGCGGTGACCAGGGTCGCGGTCATCTCGGTCGGGTGGTGGCCGTAGTCGTCGAAGACCCGGACTCCCCCGGCCGCACCCTTGAACTCGAACCGCCGTCGAGTGCCGCCGTACGCGCTGACACCGGCACAGGCCTCCTCGGCAGAAAGCCCGAGTTCGAGCAGCACCGCCACGACCCCGGTGGCGTTCAGGGCGATGTGGCGCCCGGGTGCCGACAGCGCGACTGTGCCCAGCGGCAGCTTCGCGCCGTCCGCGCCGATACCGAGCAAGCGGAAAGTCGACGAAAGCTCGGCGAGCTCGAGGCCGACGCTCTGCACGTCGGCGGCCGGTGCCTCGCCGTAGGTGACGACCCGGCGTCCGGTGGCGGCGACCCGGCGTGCGAGCGCGAGCGAGCCGGGGTCGTCGGCGCAGGCGACCAGCACGCCGCCTTGCACCAGGTGGCCGGCGAACACGTCGAACGCGGCGTGGTAGGCGTTCGCGTCGTCGCCGTAGTTCTCGAGGTGGTCGGGGTCGACGTTGGTCACCATCGCGATGGACGGTGACATCTGCAGGAACGCACCGTCGGACTCGTCCGCCTCGACGACGAAGATGTCCCCGCGGCCGGCATGCGCGTTCTTGCCGGTATCGAGGAGCACGCCGCCGACGATGAAGGACGGATCGAGGCCGGCGTGGCCGAGCGCGGTGACGAGCATCGCGCAGCTTCCGGTCTTGCCGTGCGCGCCGGCCACCGCGACCGCCCGATAGCCGTCGAGCAGCGCGGCGGTCGCGGTCGCGCGGTGGATGACACGGACCCCGCGGCGGTGCGCCTCGGCCACCTCGACGTTGCCCGCGGGGGTGGCGGTGGACACGATGACGGTGTCCGCGCCGTCGATGTTGCCGGCACGATGCTCGGACCAACAGACGATGCCGAGGTCACGAAGTGCTTGCACACTGGAGGATTCCTGCGTCTCGCTGCCGGTGACGGGGATGCCGCGCTCGAACGCGGTGCGCGCGATGGCCGACATGGCGACGCCACCGATGCCGACGAAGTGAAGGTGCCCGAGCTCGGCCGCGGACGGGATCGAGTCCGGCACCTCGAGGATCACTCCGCCTCCGCGGCGGCGGCTTCGACGAGGTCGGCCAGCCTGGCGTCGGCGTCGGCCGGCATCAGCGACCGCGCGACTCCGGACATGGTGGCGAGCCGGTCGGGGTCGGTGGCGAGCGGAATCACCGTCGAACGGACGTAGTCGGCGGTGAGGTCGGCGTCGTCGATCATCAGGCAGCCACCTGCGGCAAGGAGACCGGCGGCGTTGCGGCGTTGTTCGCCGTTGCCGATCGGCAGTGGCACGAAGACTGCCGGGAGTCCGACCGCCGCGACCTCGGCCACCGTGTTGGCCCCGGCGCGGCACAGCACCAGATCGGCTGCTGCGTAGGCGAGTTCCATCCGATCGGCGTAACCGAGCACGACGTACGGCGGCTGCTGCCCGGCCAAGACCAACTCGTTGCGTGGGCCGACGATGTGCAGAACGCCCACCCCCGCGCGGGCGAACGCGTCGGCGGCGGCCGAGACGGCGGCATTCAGCCGCTGCGCGCCCTGCGATCCGCCGGTGACGAGCAGAGTCGGCGCCACCGGGTCGAGGCCGAAGCCGGCGCGTGCCTGCGACGCCAGTGCCGCACGGTCGAGTTCGGCGATGACGTGCCGGATCGGCAGTCCGGTGAACACCGCGTGCGGCAGCGGAGTGTCCGGGAAGCTCACCGCCACCTTCTTCGCGACGAAGCGTGCGGCGAACCGATTCGCGATGCCGGGCAGGGCATTCTGCTCGTGCACCACTACCGGGATGCTCATCCGCTTGGCTGCGACATAGGCCGGCATCGATACGTAGCCACCGAATCCGACGACGACGTCGGCGTCGGCCGCCCGAATGGCACGCGCGGCGGCGTCGACAGCTCTGCTCAGTCGACCGGGCACCTTCAGCAACTCCACCGACGGTCTGCGAGGCAGCGGAACCCGCGGGATCACCGACATCGGCAGGTCGTGTTGCGCGAGCACGGTGCGCTCGAGACCTTCGACGGTCCCGACGCAGTGCAACGACACGGCCGGGTCGCGACGGCGCAGTTCCTCGGCCAGGCTCACCAACGGTGACACGTGTCCGATGCTCCCGCCGCCGGCCAACAGGACGGACAGGGTCATCCGGCCGGCTCCGCCACACCGTTCGATCGGCGGCGGCGTCGCCACCACCGTCGACGGCCGGCGAGTGCTTCGACCGCTCCGGGTTCGGCGCGGGCGAACGACAGCAGGAAGCCGACCGCGATCAACGTCGGCAGCATCGCCGACCCGCCGTAACTGACCAGGGGTAAGGGGATCCCGGCGATCGGGAGGAGTCCGATCACCGCGCCCATGTTGACCAGCGACTGCGCCATGAACCAGGCCACGATCTCGGCGGCGGCGAACCGGATGAACGTCGTGTTCGCCCGCATGGCGATGCGGATGCCGGCGTAGGCGAGGGTCAGGAACAGCACCAGGACGACGAGAGTGCCGGCCAATCCGAGTTCTTCCCCGATGACGGCGAGGATGAAGTCGGTGTGCGCTTCGGGCAGTGCGCCCCACTTCTCTTTGCTGGCACCGATGCCGACTCCCCACCAGCCGCCGGAGGCGAGGGCGAAGAACGAGTGCGAGGCCTGGTACCCGGAGTCGTGGATGTCGGCAAGGGGGTTGGTGAATCCGAGGACGCGTCGCATCCGGTTGGGGCTGCTCAAGGTGAACGCGCTGATGACGCCGAGCACGACGAGCACCGGGACCGCGAAGAACCGCAACGGCACGCCGACGATGAACAGAGTGGTCAGCGTGATCGCGAAGAGCACCAGGGCGGTTCCGAGGTCACCGCCGCCGAGGACGAGCGCGAGCAACAGCGTGAAGACCGGGATCAGCGGGATGAACAGGTGTTTGGGCTGTGCCAGCAGGCGTCCCTTGTAGGCGAGCACGCTCGCGCTCCAGATCACCATGGCGAGCTTCGCCGGCTCCGACGGCTGGACCTTCAGGCTCGAACTCCCGAGCTGCACCCAGTTCCGGTTGCCGTTCACGGTGACGCCCATACCCGGGATGTAGGTCAGGGCGAGCAGGCCGATGGAGACGAGAAGCGCGAGGTAGGCGAGCCGGCGCAGCCAACGGTGCGGGAACCTCGACGCCACTAAGGCCATCGGGAGTCCGACGGCCACCCACACTGCCTGGCGGAAGAAGATGGAGTACGGCGACCCGGTCGACTGCAGCGACATCACACTGGAGGCAGACAGCACCATCACCAGACCGAGAGCCAGCAACAGCGCCGCCGGGGCAAGGACCAGGTAGTACGACGTCGTGGGCCGGTCGAGGACCGCCTTGCCGGCGTCCAGCCAGGCGCGCAGCGTCGGCCCGGCGGACGACCTGGGCGGCTGATCCGGATCAGGAGCTGACGCCGAGCCGCGCCGATCCTGCGTACTCGTCGTCACCGCGTCGGGTTCCTCTCCTCGGTTGATACCGGTACCGGGCGGCGCCGTCGATCGGCTGGCCGGCTGTGGACGCGTCGGCGCTACCGCCCGTGCTGGTCGCGGACCGCCGCCACGAAGGCGTCGCCCCGGCCGGCGTACCCGCTGAACATGTCGTAACTCGCACAACCCGGTGCGAGGAGCACGGTGTCACCGGGCCGGGCGAGACGACGAGCCGCCGTAACGACGTCCGTCATCGCCTCATGATCCCGTCCCGGTACGTCGATGACGGGCACCTGCGGGGCGTGTCGCGCGAGTGCGTCCGCGATCACGCCACGGTCGGCACCGAGCAGGACGACGCCGCGTAGCCGGCCGGCGACAGCGACGACGAGGTCGTCGAAGGTCAGGTTCTTCGCCTGTCCGCCGGCGATCCAGACGATCGGGTCGTAGGCGTTGAGCGAGGCGAGGGCCGCGTGCGGGTTGGTCGCCTTCGAGTCGTTGACGAAGCGCACGCCGTCGAACTCACCGATGTCCTCGATCCGGTGCCGGTCGAGGCGGAACGCGCTCAGCCCCGCGCGGACCGCTGCGGTGGACACTCCGTGGGCACGTGCGAGTGCCGCCGCGGCGAGCGCGTTGGCGACGACGTGCGGGGCGCGGCTGGGCAGTTCGTCCACGTGGATCAGTTCAGCGGCGGCGTGATAACGGTCGTCGATGAACGCACGGTCGGCGAGGATCCCGTCGACGACGCCGAGCTGGCTGACCGACGGGATGCCGAGGGTGAAACCGATGGCCCGTGCGCCCTCCACGACGTCGGCGTCGCGGACGAGCCGTTCGGTGGCCGGGTCGTCGACGTTGTAGACGCAGGCCAGTTCGGTTCCGTCGTAGACGCGGCCCTTGTCGGCGACGTAAAGGTCCATGCCGCCGAAGAACTCGAGGTGGTCGGGCGCGAGGTTGAGCACCACGGCGGCCTGCGGCGACAGGCCTGGGCTGTAGTGCAACTGCTGCGCGGACACCTCGACGGCGAGAGCGACGGGCGGGTCGGGGTCGAGGATCGCGTCCAGCGGCGAGGCGCCGATGTTGCCGACCGCGAACGCCCGCTCGCCGGCCGCCTGCAGGATCGAGGCGAGCATGCCCGTGGTGGTGGTCTTGCCGTTGCTGCCGGTGACGCACAGCCAGGCCGGCCGGTGCTCGGGATCCTCGAGCCGCCGCGCGAGGTCGAGGTCGGTGAAGACCGGGACGCCGGCTGCCAGGCTTGCGTGCACGAGCGGCGAAGTGGGCAGGAAACCGGGCGAGATGACGACGAGGTCGGTGCCCGTCGGTAGTACGGAGGTGATGCCCGGGCCGGTGCGGACCCGTCCGCCGAGAGCCTCGACGATGCCCGCACGCTCGGCCGCCGGCCCGGTCGGCTCGCTGTCGGCGAGGACGGTCACGTCGGCACACACTCCGAGAAGCGCGGTGGCAGCGGCGAAGCCGGTCACGCCGATACCTCCGACGACCCCATGTGCGGATTCCCACGGTGACGTTCGGTCGGCTGCCCAGAGCCACGGCAGTGCGGCCGTCGGGAAGTACCGGCGCATACCCGCGCCGAGGCCGACGTCAGTCATCTGGCGTCACTTATCTGGCGTCACTCATCGGGCGACCAGCCACTCGGCGTAGAAGATGCCGAGGCCGGCGGCGACGAACAGCCCGCAGACGATCCAGAACCGGATGGTCACGGTGATCTGCTGCCAGCCGCGGAGCTCGAAGTGGTGGTGGATCGGCGCCATCCGGAAGATCCGCCGGCCCTGGCCCGTACGCCACTTCCAGAACTTGAAGTTGCCCACCTGGATGATCACCGACAGCGACTCGATCACGAGCAGGCCGCCGAGGATGAACAGGAGCAGTTCCGTGCGGCTCATGATCGCCAGCCCGGCGATGGCGCCGCCGAGCGAGAGCGCGCCGGTGTCGCCCATGAAGATCCGGGCCGGGGCGGCGTTCCACCAGAGGAATCCGAAACAGGCGCCGACCAGGGCGGCCGAGACCACCGCGAGGTCGTAGGGGTCGCGCACCTGGTAGCACTGCGCGCCTTGGAGAACCCTGCAGGAGCGGGTGAACTGCCAGATGCTCATCACCAGGTAGGCCGCAAAGATCATCGTCGCGGCACCGGTGGCGAGACCGTCCAGCCCGTCGGTGAGGTTCACCCCGTTCGACGCCGACGCGATGATCAGGCACGCCCACACGACGAAGAGGATCGGTGCGAGCTTGAGGGGGGTGATGTCACGGATGAACGAGATGTTGAGCGAGGCGGGCGTGAGGTCGTTCTCGTTCGGGAACTGCAACGCGAGCAGGGCGAACACGACGGCGACACTGAACTGACCGCCGAGTTTCGCCTTCGACCGGAGCCCGAGACTGCGCTGCTTGAAGATCTTGATGAAGTCGTCGGTGAAGCCGACGGCGCCGAGGCCGGCGAACAGGAACAGCACGAGCAGCGCCGATGCCGTCGGTCGCCACCAGAAGATCAGGTGCGGCGCCGCGTAGGCGACGATCACCGCGACGATGATGACGGCGCCGCCCATCGTCGGCGTCCCACGCTTGGTGTGGTGGCTGGTCGGCCCGTCGGCGCGGATGACCTGCGCGTAGCCGCGGCGGGCGAAGATCGTGATCGCCATCCGGGTGCCCAGCAGCGTGATGAGCATCGACAGCCCACCCGCGACGAGGATCGACCTCATCGAGCCGGCACCGCCGCGGCGAGTTCGTCGCCGAGCCAGCGCAGGCCGGCGTCGCGGGAGGACTTCACCAGGACGACGTCGCCCGGCCGCACCAGTCCGCGCAGCTCCTCGGCTGCGGCGTCGCGGTCTGCCACCTTCGTCGCCCTCGTCTCGTTGGCCGCGCTGCGCGCGGCGTCGTGTGTCCGGTCGGCGGCGATCTCCACCGCTCCTTGCGCGAGCGCGCCGGCGTGGATCGCCGACGCGCCGGCACCGACCGTCAGGATGACGTCGACACCACTGTCCACGGCCAGTCTGCCCAACCGCTCGTGCTCGGCCGCGCTCGCCCCGCCGAGCTCGAGCATCTCACCGAGAACGGCGACGGTTCGCCGTCCGTCCCCGATCCGGACGAGGGCCCGGATCGCAGCGGCTGCGGAATCGGGACTCGAGTTGTAGGCGTCGTTCACGATCGTGACCCCGTCGGCGCGGTCGGTCACCTCCATCCGCCAGCGCGCCACCGGGTGCTGCCCGGAGAGTCCGGCGGCCACCGTGGCGACGTCGGCCACCTCGAGTGAGAGCACGACAGCCGCCGCGGCCAGCGCGTTCGAGACGTGGTGCTCCCCCACGTAGCCGAGCCGGACGGCTGCGCGCCCGGCCGCGGTCACGAGGTCGAACGCGGCACGTCCACGCTCGTCGGTGACGACGTTCTCGGCGCGGACATCGGCGGTCGCCGCCCGTCCGAAGGTGCGGACCGGCGCGATCGTGCGGGCGGCCATCGCCATCACGAGATCGTCGTCAACGTTGAGGACGGCGATCCCGTCGGCCGGCAGGGCTTCGACGAGCTCACCCTTCGCCTGGGCGATGGCCGCCCGTGATCCGAACTCACCGATGTGGGCGGTCCCGACGTTGAGTACGACGCCGACCGACGGCGGGACGACGCCGGTCAGGTAGTCGATGTCGCCGATCGTGCGAGCGCCCATCTCGAGCACCAGGAAGCGGGTGTCGGGGTTCACCCGCAGCGCGGTGACGGGAACGCCTATCTCGTTGTTCAGGTTGCCCTCGGTCGCGATCGTCGGCGCCTGGTCCGCGAGCAGTGCCGCGAGCATCTCCTTCGTGGTAGTCTTGCCGTTCGACCCGGTGACCGCGACGACGGTCACCGCCGGGACGAGCGCGACGACCGCACCCGCCAGCGCGCCCAGGGCATGCAGCGTGTCGTGCACCACGAGCAGCGGGAGGTCGGCGCCGGGCCAGCGCGAGGTGTCGTGCACGACGGCCGCGCAGGCACCGCCCTCGAGCGCGGCCGGTACGAAGTCGTGCCCGTCCGCGTGCTCCCCGGCCAGCGCGACGAACAGGTCGCCGGGGCCGGCGTCGCGACTGTCGAAGACGACCCGGCGAACCGCGGTGGCGTCCGGGTCGGGCACCGGCGGTGCGATGGCACCGATCGCGGCCGCGGCCTGCGCCAACGTGAGGGTGATCATGCGGTCGCCGTCCATCGCCGGATCTGCTCACGGTCGTCGAAGGGGTGGATCGTGCCGGCGACGTCCTGACCCTGCTCGTGACCCTTGCCGAGGACGATCACGATGTCGCCGGGGCGCGCGCGTTCGAGCGCGAACGCGATAGCTGCGGCGCGGTCGCCGATCTCGACGAGGTCCCCGGCGAACCCGGTCGAGCGTGCGCCGTCGAGCGCGGCTGCACGGATGCTGGCCGGATCCTCGGATCGCGGGTTGTCGTCGGTGACCACGACAACGTCGGCACCGCGCGCGAGCGCGGCGCCCATCGGACCGCGCTTGCCCGGATCGCGGTCGCCGCCACAGCCGGCGACCGCGAGAATCCGAGCGCCACGCGGCCGCACCAGCGCGGCCAGCGCACTCGTGATCGCTTCCGGGGTGTGGGCGTAGTCGACGTACGCGACCGCCCCGGCGGGCAGCTCGAACCGCTCCATCCGGCCGGGAACGCGGGCGTCGGTGATGGCGGCCGCCGCTACTGCCGGGTCGCCGCCGATGCAGTCGACGAGCGTGACGGCCATGACCGCGTCGGCGAGGTTGTGCAGGCCCGGCATCCCGACGTGGACGGGGACCCTGCGACCACGCGGGAGCCGGATGACGGCGTGGGTTGCCCCGGTCGGGTCGACGGCGACCGCCTCGACGGCGACGTCGGCAAGCCGGTCGCCGACCGGTGGGGCGCCCGCGGTCGAGACGGTGACGACGGGGATCGGGGCGCGTGACGCCAGCCGCCGTCCCCAGCCGGTGTCGACGTCGATGACACCGACGCCGGCTCGGTGGGCAGCGAACAGTGACGCCTTCGCGGCGAAGTAGCTGTCCATGTCGCCGTGGAGATCGAGGTGGTCCTCGGCCAGGTTGAGGAAGCCCGCTGCGGCGAAGTGGATGCCGTCCACCCGCGCGAGTGACAACGCGTGACTGGACACCTCCATCACCACCGCGTCGCAGCCGGCCTCGCGCATCGTCGCGAGGGTCGCGGCCAGCTCGGTTGATTCGGGTGTCGTGCGTGACGCGGGTCGCACAGTCGACTCGGCGTCGGTGGGTCCTCCGATCTTCACCGCGATCGTGCCGATCAACCCGGGCCGGTGGCCGAGAGCGCGAAGGGCCGCTTCGACGAAGAACGCGGTGGTCGTCTTCCCGTTGGTGCCGGTGATGCCGATCATCGTCATCGCGTCGGCGGGGTGTGCGTAGAGGTCGTGCGCGAGGGGCCCGGCGACGGCACCCGGATCGGTGGCGACGACGGTAGCCAGGCCGGCATCCAGGCAGCGGTTCGCACCCGCCGCGTCGGTGAGTGCGGCGACGGCGCCGGCACGCCGGGCGCCCTCGGCAAAGGCCGCGCCGTGCGAGCGGCCGCCGGCCCGGGCGACGTAGAGATCGCCGGGCACAACGTCACGCGAGTCCTGGGTGATCCCGGTGACATGCACGTCGGGGTCGACGGACCCACCGAGGGCGCGCGAGCCGCCCGCCTCAGGATCGAGGGTGTCGAGCAGCCGGACGAGATCCGGCAGCGAAACCGACGGTGACTGCCGTGGCCGCAGCGGCCGGCGCCGGTCCCGGTCGGTCTGCTCAGCGGTCACGGCTTAGTTCTTACCCCATGTGATATTCAGGTTCGGTGCGACCGAGCCACTCGGCGGTACTTGGTACTTCTGCAGGGCGGCCTTGAGGATCTCGGCGGCGACCGGACCGGCGCTCCCGCCACCGCTCGCGTGACCGCCGACGTTCTGCAGATCGACGTACGCCACGAACCTGGGTGCGTCGGCGGGCGCCACCTGGGCGAAGGAGACGGTGTAGTTCTTGTAGCACCCGCAGGCCGAGTTGGCCTTCTGCGCGGTCCCGGTCTTGCCGCCGGTGCGGTAACCGACGATGGCGCCCTTGGGTGCGATCGCACTGGGCTT
>JAABUT010000373.1_pt1 | contig 76989 bp, 77 predicted proteins | sample 5559281 | NCBI WGS metagenome assembly JAABUT01 (sample SAMN10711880, study PRJNA513359) | rock metagenome | isolation source: Antarctica rocks | place: Antarctica: Victoria Land, Ricker Hills nord | collected 2016-01-04 | reverse complement strand
GACCGAGATCCGGGGGTTGGCGACGACACACGACGTCGGGCCGACAGCGGTGCTGCCCATCGCGATCGGGAGCGACGACATCGGGGTGATGGTGGTTGCCTGGAGCACCGAAGCGGAGCCGTTCGTCGCCGAGCGGATGGAGCTGCTCCCCCCTCTCGCGCATCAGGTGGGCTTGGCCCTGATCGCGGCCCGGGGCCAGGAGTCACGCGCTCTGGTTGCTCTTCTGGAGGACCGCGACCGGATCGCGCGGGACATGCACGACCACGTCATCCAGAGGCTGTTCGCCACCGGGCTGTCCCTGCAGTCCGCCTCCCGTCTGGTGGTCTCGCCGACCGTACGGGCTCGGCTGGATGAGGCGGTCTCATCCCTCGACGAGGCCATCAAGGACATCAGGCACGCGATCTTCGAGCTGCACCGTGACCACGGCGCGAACGACCTGCGCCGGGAGATCGAGGAGCTGGTGGTCTCGGGGGGCGATAGCCTCGGGTACGTTCCCGACCTGACCATCTCCGGGTCGCTGACCGGCCTGGCCGCGGATCTCGAGGCTGACGTCATCGCCGTGATCAGGGAGGGGTTGGCCAACGTCGCCCGGCACGCGGGGGCGACCGCGGCCACGGTGGCTGTCCACGTTGCCGACACGGTCCGTGTCTCGGTGAGCGACAATGGGGTCGGCATGGCGACACTGTCGGCGCGAAGTGGCCTGGCGAACCCTAATGCGAGAGCCGCGGCCCGTGGCGGCTCCCTGACCTTGGAGGCGAACGTGCCCCGCGGAACCTTCGTGACCTGGGAGGCGCGAGTGAAAGGGACGTGAGGGTGTAGGACCAAAGGCACTGGTGAGGCGGTTCACAAGAGAGAAACGTGGACGTCATCCGGACGCCTTGTGCAGTCGCGTCCCCTCACACGAAGGCGACTCCATGAACAGCGTTCCCCGTCCTGATGTGGTCGCCGTCGGCGTCGACGGTTCCGCGGCGTCGACCGCCGCGGTCGACTGGGCGGCCGCCGAAGCCGACCGCCGCGACGCCTCGCTGCTGGTGGTCACCGTCGTCGAGCTTCCTCAGACCACCGGCAACTATCTCGACGACGCAGCCGACGTACCGTCCATAGTGTTCGACGACGCCCGGCGCCGGGCGACGCTGGCCTGCACCCGGGCGGCAACCGTACTGCCGGCCGGCCGGGTCAGCAGCGAGGTCGTGGAGGGGTCCGCCGCCGCCCACCTGGTCAAGGTGTCAGAGTCCGCCGCGCTCGTCGTCGTCGGCAACAAGCGCCGCAGCACATTCGGGTCGTTCGCCGCAGCATCGGTGTCCTTCCCTGTCGCCGCCCACGCCCACTGCCCTGTTGTCCTGGTCCCCGAATACGGCGGGCACTCCGGCGGGGACCAGAGCGCCGTCCGGGGCGTCGTGGTCGGCGTCGACGGGTCCCACGCCGCCTCCCAGGCACTGGCGTTGGCGGGTGAGATGGCGGCCCGAGCGGGTGAGCCCCTGACGATCGTCGGCGCGTGGGACATCCCGGCCACCGGGGCGTGGACCAATAGCGCCTGGGCCGACGGTGGAGGGGACCCCACCTGGAGTGAGGCAATGCGCGACGTCGCGACCGACACCCTCCAGCGAGCCGCCGCCTTGGTGCGCGAGCTGCACCCCGACCTCGACGTCAGCACCCAGGTCGTCCAGGCACCGGCCGCACGCGCCCTCATCGATGCCGGAGGGGCTGCCGCCCTCGTCGTTGTCGGCTCGCGGGGGCGGGGCGGGTTCGCCAGCCTTGTCTTGGGCTCGGTCAGCCACGCGGTGACGCACGACTGCGCCGCGCCGGTGATGATCGTCCGGTGACCGGCATCCGGGTCTTCCTCCTCGACGACCACGAGATCGTCCGCCGCGGGCTCCGCGAGCTGTTCGAGACGACGGACGACGTGCAGGTCGTGGGGGAGGCGGCAACGGGCGCGCAGGCCCGGGTCCGGATCCCCGCTGTGCGACCGGACGTGGCGATCTTCGACGCCCGCCTTCCGGACGGGTCGGGCATCGACGTCTGCCGGGACGTGCGATCTCAGGACCCGACCATCGCAGCCCTCATCCTGACGTCCTTCGACGACGGGTCAGCCCTGTCCAGCGCGATCCTCGCCGGCGCAGCCGGTTATCTCCTCAAGGACGTCAAGGGGAACGGCCTCATCGACGCCGTGCGGGCGGTCGCCGCCGGTCGACAGCTCATCACCGCAGCGGACATCGACCGGGCCCGCCGCAGCTGGGCCCGAGCGCCGCAGACCGACCCCCGGTTGAGCCGGCTGTCACCACAGGAGCAGCGGATCCTCGACCACGTCGCGCAAGGGCTCACCAACCGCCAGATCGCCGAGCAGCTGTCCCTGGCCGAGAAGACCGTCAAAAACTACGTGACCGCCGTCTTGGTCAAACTGGGGATGCAGAGCCGCACCCAGGCGGCCGTGTTCGCGGTGACCCACGGGAGCCTGGACGCTCTGGGTACCCCCCCAGCGTGAGTCTCGGGGAACTCCTCACCGCGGGTCGTAGCGTCGGTGACGCGCCAGTGTCCAGGAACCCGTAAGACTCCTGGACGCTCTGCTGTGTTGCTGGTCAGGGAGCGGCAGTCGTACTGTCTCGGAGCACCATTCGAGCGCGGGTGAACTGGGCCTCGTCGATCTCACCCCGAGCAAACCGCTGAGCCAACAGGTCCTCCGCTCGATCGGGCGCGTGGGGAACCGGTGGGGAGGCGTCCGCCCCGCCGCGCCGGACCAGCCACACCACCAGCGCGATGGGCAACGACCCCGCCACCAGCATGCCCAGGGACATCGCCAGCCACTGACCGTCGTTCACTGCCATCTGGCTCCACCACATCATGTCTGCCTCGTTCTTGTTCGTCGGTGTGCTGAGTGGACCCCGCGGCGTCGCTCAGAGGAGCCAGCGGTTCTTCTGGACGAGGGTGCGCCGGCTCCACCAGGCGCCCAGGCCATACCTGGAGGCGACGGCGAAGTAGGCGAACACGATGCCGATCAGGGCGTAGACGAGGTGGTAGTCCACGAACGGGTTCGTCGACCCGCTGGCCGCACCCGCGGTGTTGGACCGGGCCAGCGGCCACTCGGCGGCCCACATGCCCACCATGAGAACGACGTTGCTGACGGCCGCGATCCGGAGGCCGGCCGCGAGAATCATGGCGACGCCGATGCCCAGCAACGAGAACATGAACAGCGCATCGACCACCACCGACCCGGCGACGGACTGGAACAGACCCTGCAGCGGCCCGACCGCTACGTGCGACAGGAAACCGTTTGTGGGTGACCCGCCGTTCAGCCAGGACTTGGCTGCCGGGGTGGAGTAGCCGAGGCCGAACAGCTTGTCGAGGAACGCCCACAGCATGAGGAACCCGACGGCGATGCGAGTTGCGGCAAGCCAGGCGTACGCCGGCCCGGTGCGGGAATGGACATCGCCGTGCGCGACGACGGGGACGGCAGGAGTTGAGAGGGAGGTGCTCATGACGTGGCTTCCTTAGGTTGGGATCCAGCCGAACACCTCAACGGTGTCCCCAGAAAGGGACCCGCAACAGGTCCAAAGGTCCTGAGACGCGTACGCGTCGTCACACACCGGCGCCCTGGGGATCGAGGACTGCCTCAAGGGTGACCCGTCTGCGCGTGGGCGTGTTGGTCCGGTGCAGCGGAGGTCGGGAGCGCCCCGTGGCCGCGTCCAGCCGACATCGCGTCCGGTCGTGGCGAGTGGCTCGACCCGGACGACATGCGGCTCGTAGCCGACGTGCTGCGGGGACAGGGGATAGCCGAGGACCCTCCTGATGTCCCCCATCCGCGTGGCCTTGTCGACCTGCCCCGTCACCAAGACGTTCCAGGCTGTCCCGGCGGTCAGGTTGTACGTGCGGACAAGGAGGCTGTCGTCGTCCACGAGGTGGTCGAGCCGAAAGTGTCCGGGCGGCTATGGACGATCACCGCCAGACGCCCCACTGGTGTCCGACGCAGTCGGAACCAGCCGCCGACGGTGGAGTCTCTTGCCCCCCGGGGCCGCCGGTGTTCTCACGATCGGACGTCATCACGACGTTCCTCACCCACATGAGCGCCGACGCACGCCCTCGGTACCTGCGTTCAAGCCCGTGCGACGTGCAGCCGTCGGCCGGTGACACTCGACGCAAGCATACGAACGAACGTCGGCTTGTTGCCGTCTTGCCAGGGTGCCAGCCCGAGCGACATCGCCGCGATGGAGTCGGCGAGCTCCACAATCCGCTCGGCGCGCCCTTTGAGGACGACGCTCCAGGCGATGCCCTCCACCGCGTCGTACCCATCTGCCTCGAAGGCCACGTCACGTCCTACGGTCCCGGCGAGCTTGGTGCCCGCAGCGGTGCGAAAGACGACGCTGCCGTGGTCGACGATGTAGTTGACTGGAAAGATATCCGGGTCCCCATGGGACACCACCGCTAGGCGACCGACAGGCGTCTGCCTCAGCAGGTCCCAGCAGATGTGGGCGGGGAGCTCTTCGGTGTTGGACTCGTGCGTTGCTGTCATGAGCCCACCGTGTACCGGCCGGGGCGCGGTTAACAGGGTCGAAGGTCCCCCTCACCCCTTCGCCGCAGACACGCGGACCGAGCTCGACCTAGCCCTTGCTGGTGGGATGCGGCGAGCCACCTGACCGTGGCGCAGATCTACCTGCAGCAATGTGCTCCTGCGCCGATTGTGGCGGGCGGACGACGTCAAACCCCGGCTGTTAGGCCATTTGGGGGACCAGCCGGGTCTGCGAACGTTGTTTGCCGATCCAGGAGACCGGCCGTACGGCGCAGCCGAGGACACGAGCTCGGACCACGCGTGGCTCGACCGCGATGATGGCGCTCGGCCGGCGACAGTTGGGCCCCTGCCGGCGGCACCCTGGCTGCTCGACCTGCTCGACCTGCTCGAGCGACCGAGGGGGATCGGGCCGGAAGGCCTGGCGTGGTTCGCAACTGCTTGTGGATCCTGGAGCCGGCGCCCTGCGCGGTGCCCGTCACGTTCGAGGCGATCGCCATGATGACCGGTGTCGTCAGCCTGATCGCCCGCAGCGAGAACACGCCGCCAGTGTTATTTCTCAACGGAACCGACCTCGGGGCTCTCCCGCATGCCGCCGCCGCGTTCAGCCGGCCGCAGCGCCTCCTGAGGAGGACCTGTTCGACCGGGTCCTGCGAATCCTGTTCGCCGGACTGCCCGGTGACCCAGCGGCCCGCTAGCGTTGGCCCCGACGAAGGGAGCGCCAGGGTGCGCGACGACGCAAGGCCGGGCGAGGCGTATGACGTCATCGTCGTCGGCGCTGGCTCAGCGGGTGCGGCCCTGGCGGCCCGGCTCACCGAGTCAGGTCGGCTGACCGTCCTGCTGCTCGAGGCCGGTGGGCCGGACAAGGACACCAGCCTCCACGTCCCGGCGGCGTTCAGCACGCTCTTCAGGTCGGATCACGACTGGAGCTACGACACCGAGCCCCAGGAGCACCTCGGTGACCGCAGCGTCTACTGGCCCAGGGGCAAGGTGCTCGGCGGGTCGTCGAGTCTCAACGCGATGATGTGGGTCCGGGGTTTCGCGGCGGACTACGACGAGTGGGCCGCGCTGGCCGGGCCGCAGTGGTCCTGGGAGGCGCTCCGACCGCTGTTCCTCCGGGTCGAGCGCACCGTCGGCACCGCCGACAGCGACCACGGCACCGACGGCGCGGTCAGCGTCGAGCCGCAACGCGACCCGCGTCCCCACACCGCCGCCTTCCTGCGAGCCGCGCGCGAGGCGGGCTACCCGGTCGAGACTGCCAACGCGCTACAGCCCGAGGGTTTTACGCAGACGATGGTCAGCCAGCGCAGAGGGGCGAGATCGAGCACCGCGACGGCGTACCTCAAGCCGGCCCGTCGTCGGCGCAACCTCACCGTCCGCCCGGGTGCTCACGTCAACCGTGTCGTCCTCGACGGTCGACGCGCCACCGGTGTCGACTACCTGCTCGACGGCCGCACGCGAACCGCTACCGCCCGACACGAGGTCGTCCTCTGCGGGGGAGCGGTGAACACCCCTCAGCTGCTCATGCTCTCGGGGATCGGACCGGCCGACCGCCTGCGGCAGCACGAGATCGACGTGGTCGCCGACCTTCCCGAGGTCGGCCGCAACCTGCGCGACCACCTCATCTCCGGTCACATCGTGCGGGTCGACGCCGGGAGTCTCGCCGACGCGAAGCGCCCGCGCGAGCTCGCCCGCTACCTGGCCAGGCGTCGCGGCATGCTGACCTCCAACGTTGCCGAGGCCTACGGGTTCGTGCGCAGCGACCCGTCGCTGGCCTTGCCCGACCTCGAGATCCTCTTCGCCCCGGTGGCCTACGTCGGTGAAGGGCTCGTCCCGCCGCCCCGGCACGGCATCACCGTCGGCGCGATCCTGCTGCGACCGCACAGCACGGGCGCCATCACGCTGCGCTCACCCGACCCCACCGCCAAGCCGCTCATCGACCCGCGCTACCTCAGTGACGAGGGCGGCCACGACCGGCGCACACTGCTTGCCGGTATGCGCGTGTGCGAGGACCTGCTCGCCACCCCGGCCCTCCGCGCGCTCACCGACGGCACCTACGTCGTGCCGGAGGGCGCCGAGTCACTCGCCCCGGACGAGCGGGCGGCCCTGATCGTCGACGGGTTCGCCCACACCCTCTACCACCCGACGGGCACGGCCCGGATGGGCGCCGACGACGGCTCCGTGGTCGACCCGGACCTGCGCGTCCGGGGTATCGAGGGACTGCGGGTCGCCGACGCGTCGGTGATGCCGCAGATCATCCGTGGGCACACCAACGCCGCCGCCATCGTCATCGGCGAACGAGCGGCCGAGCTGTTGCTCGCGTCGAGCTGACCGGCCGCTGACCAGCCCTGACCAACCCCTGACCGGTGAGGGCAACGGACGCTCATCGGCACGCCTCCACCGAACCCACGGACATCTCGGGCACAGTTGGGCGAGCTGACCCGACACGCCGGACCGGTCCACGGAGGTACCCGAGATGAGCAGCAGCACGCCCGAGCGCCGCACCGAGACCGGGTCACCCGACCGGTCCGCCACCGAGACCGACGGCGCCCAACGCTTCCGCCCCCATGGGTCGGCTGGGCCCCCGACGTCGAGCACCGCGGCGACCCCCGTCGGTCGCGAGCGCGAGACCGGTCCCGTCGCGCGGCCGGGCCCGACGACCTCGTCGGCCGCAGGGAGCTCTTCGGCCGCAGGGAGCTCTGGCTCGACCGCGAAATGGGAGGACCCTGAGGAAAGCGGTCCGGAGCGGGTGCGCCACGTCGTCGACCGGTTCGACGGCGCCGCCGGCCTTCTCGTGCTGCGTCTGGTCACCGCCGTGATCCTCGCGATCCGCGGCCTCCAGAAGCTCCAGCACCTGGACGTCACGCGCGCCCAGTTCGCCCAGATCGGCGTGCCGTCCCCCGACACCCTGGCGGTCGTCGTCGGGGGCGCCGAGTTCGCGATCGCCTTCGCCCTCATCATCGGCGCCTTCATCCGTCTCGCGGGGCTCGGCATCGCGATCATCACCGTCGGGGCGCTCGTCTATGTCAAGTGGCACACCGGAGACATCTTCACGGCCGGCCAGCCCGGCTTCAACGGAGAGATCGAGCTGCTGCTGGCCGGTGTCGGACTGGCCCTGCTCGGCCTAGGTGGTGGCGGCTGGGGTGTCGACCGGAGGTTCCGGCGACGCTGACCCCCTCGCGTGCGGGCCTAGGCTTCCGGGGGTGACACAGGGGGATCCGGAGGCTGCTCGGCAGAGGGACAGCGTTGCTGACCTTCGAGCCTCCGAGGAGGTCAGCGACCGCATCCTCACCCTCCCCAATGTTCTTTCCGCGCTCCGCCTCGTCGGAGTGCCCGTCTTCTTGTGGCTCCTCTTCTCCGGGCAGGACCTGTGGGCGTTCGCCGTGCTTGCCCTCTCCGGCATCAGCGACTACCTCGACGGCAAGATCGCTCGACACTTCGGCCTCGTCTCCCGCCTCGGTCAGCTGCTCGACCCCATGGCCGACCGCCTCTATGTGCTCAGCACCCTCGTCGCGCTGACGATCCGCGACGTCATCCCGCTGTGGTTGCTCGTCGTGCTCGTCGCCCGCGACCTGTTCATGGGCGTCGTCATCGTCCTGCTGAAGCGGGTCGGGCAGACCGGCCTACCCGTGCACTTCGTCGGCAAGGCGGCGACCTTCAACCTCTTGTACGCCTTCCCGATCCTCCTGCTCAGCACGCTCGACAACCCCCTCGGCACCATCGCCCGCCCGATCGGCTGGGGGTTCGCGTGGTGGGGAACCGGGCTCTACTGGCTCGCCGCCATCCTGTATGCCGTGCAGGCCGGGCCGATCCTTCGCGCCGGGAGGCCGGCTGAAGGCCCATGAGCCAGACGCGACCGCGCCGGGATCCGACGCCCCCGTCCGAGGACCCTCGAGAACAGGGCCAGTTCGGCCAGTCGTCGATGAGCCTGCTGCAACAGCTGAGCGACCGTCCGCTCGACCCGTCCTACGCTGCTGCGGCGGCGCGCCGCGAGGCGGGGGGCCAGCCGCGGCATACCTCGACCCGGACGCCCGTCGTCATCATCTCCGCGGTGCTCATCGGATTCCTGCTCGTGGCCGCGGCCCAGGCGTTGCGGCCGGCCGGCACGACGGCCTCACGCGACAAGGCCCAGCTCATCGACCAGATCCAGGCCCGGCAGTCCAGGGGCGATGAGCTGGCCGCGCAGATCGGCGAGCTCAGTGGGCAGATCCAGAACGCCCAGGCCGCGGCGCTGGCCGGCCGGGCGTCCGCCCTCTCCGCGGAGCTGGACCGCTTGGAGCTGGTCACCGGAGAGGTCGCCGTGGTCGGACCCGGGATGGTGCTCACCCTGGACGACGCCCCTGACTCGCGGGCCGGCAGCGCCGCCGGGACCCCCCGCGACGCCAACGGGTTCCCCAAGGGGCGGGTCACCTCGTTCGACCTCCAGATCCTCACCAACGGCCTCTGGCAGGCCGGGGCCGAGGCCATCTCGGTTAACGGTCAGCGGCTGACCTCCCGCTCGGCGATCCGGTTCGCCGGCGACGCCATCCTCGTCGACTACCGACCGCTCAGCCCGCCCTATGTCATCACCGCGGTCGGCGAGGGTCGAGACCTGCAGACCGCCTTCGCGAGCTCGTCCTCCGGCCCCTACCTGAAGTCGCTCGGCGACAACTACGCGATCCCGTCCACCATCACGACGCAGGCGCGGGTCGAGGTGCCCCGCAGCCCGTCGTCGCGCCTCGTGTACGCGCGCCCGGAGGGCTCCGGCATACCCTCGAGCTCGCCAGGGGGAAACCCGACCACCAGTCCGACCAGCCGCACCATGACGGAGGGACCGACCTCATGATCCCCGCCATCGGCCTGCTCGTCGGTGTCGTCGCCGGCCTGCTGCTGCACCCGTCGGTGCCCGTCGGGCTCCAGCCCTACCTGCCCATCGCCGTCATCGCCGCGCTCGATGCCGTCTTCGGCGGCGTGCGAGCGGTGCTCGACGGCATCTTCGTCGACAAGGTCTTCGTCGTCTCGTTCCTCTCCAACGTCGTCGTCGCCGCGTTCATCGTCTTCCTCGGTGACCAGCTCGGAGTCGGGACGCAGCTGTCCACCGGCGTCGTCGTCGTCCTCGGGGTGCGGATCTTCTCCAACGTGGCCTCGATCCGGCGTCACCTGTTCAAGGCATGACGGTGGCCGAGCCGACCGATCCAGCTGCACCGCCCGAGCCGACCGCACCGGGTGATGGTCCGCCTGGTGGGCCGGAGGGCCAGGACGGCCAGGACGGCCACCGCCAGGGGACCCCCCGGCGCACCGACTCGGGGTGGCGCCGGCTGGCACGGGCCGGCGCCCCGCGCGGCACCAAAGCCCAGCTGCTCGGCGCCGTCCTCGCCCTCTCCCTGGGTTTTGCGCTCGCCACGCAGGTCCGGCAGACCCAGGGCGCCGGCCTCGAGGCCATGCGCCAGGACGACCTGGTCCGCGTGCTGGACGACGTCAGCCAGCGCTCCACGCGCCTCGACCAGCAGGCTCGCGAGCTGCAGGCTCAGCGCGATGCCCTCGCCGGCGGGGCCACCAGCAGCCAGGCCGCGATCGACCAGGCCACCGCACAGCTCGAGGCGCTGCGCATCCTCGCCGGCACCGCGCCCGCGCAGGGGCCGGGGGTCAAGATCACCATCACCGACCCCGACCAAAAGGTCAGCGCCGCGCAGCTGGTCGACCTGCTCCAGGAGCTGCGCGACGCCGGTGCCGAGGTCGTCCAGCTCGGCGCCAACCGCGTGGTGGCCAGCTCCTGGATCGGCTCCACCGGTGGCCAGCTGCAGGTCGACGGCCAGCCGCTGCCCCGTCCCGTCACCGTCCTCGCCATCGGCGACAAGGCGACGCTCGCGTCGGCGCTCAACATCCCAGGAGGCATCGTCGAGACCCTGCGCCGGGTCAACGCCACGGCGGTGATCGAGCAGGTCGACACGGTGCGCATCGACGCGTTGCAGTCCTCGCGAACCCCTCGTTACGCTCAGCCCGTGCCTGCCCCCAGCAGCGCGGCCACCCCCTAGAGAAGCGAGATCAGTGTCGTGAGTGACACCAGCGGGTCCGACTTTCCCGAGCAGCTGCACTACACCACCGACCACGAGTGGGTCGCCGAGCTCGATGGTCAGGCGGGAGCCGTACGGATCGGCATCACGGCGTTCGCACAGAGCGCTCTCGGTGACGTGGTCTACGTGTCCCTGCCGGCCGTGGGCGACACGCTGACGGCGGGGGAGTCCTGCGGTGAGGTCGAGTCGACCAAGTCGGTGAGCGACCTGTTCGCCCCCCTGTCGGGCACGGTCACGGCCGTCAACACGGCGCTCGACAGCGCCCCCGAGCTGGTGAACGCCGCGCCCTACTCCGACGGGTGGATGTACGAGCTCGCGGTTGCCGGGGACTCCCGAGAAGCACTCGACCAGCTCATGGACGCCGCGACCTACCGGCAGAGCGTCAGCTGAGCATCCACTAGGGTTTGGCGCATCGGCACGGACGAAAGAGAGGCGGCCATGACGGACCAGACGCGCAGCGAGGGCACCGACGAGACGCCTGTGCAGTCCACCGACAGCACCGCCCGTGTGCAGCCCTCCGGTCGGCAGGGTGAACCCACGACCATGCGCTTCAAGGGGGTCGGCGAGCACGACAACGTGGAGGTCGACGGCCGTGGGCTCAACGCCGAGGACCAGGCGACCATCGACGCGCTGCGGCCCGGCACCGGCCTGCTCATCGTGCTGCGTGGCCCCAACACGGGGGCGCGCTTCCTGCTCGACGACGCCGAGGTCACCACGGGCCGGCACCCCGACAGCGACATCTTCCTCGACGACGTCACCGTCTCGCGCAAGCACGCGGTCTTCGCCCAGGAGGCCGACGGATACGCCGTGCGCGACATCGGGTCGCTCAACGGCACCTACGTCAACCGCGAGCTCGTCGACCACCACGGCCTGCGCACCGGTGACGAGGTCCAGATCGGCAAGTTCCGCCTCGTCTACTACGCCGGCGGCCGCTCCGCGTGACCTCTGGCTCCTCCGACCACGCGGCCAGCCCGGCTGGCGCGGCGGAGTCCGGTGGCACCCGCACGATCGGTGCCGTCCTTGCTGCCCTCACCCCCGAGTTCCCCGACCTCACCATCTCGAAGATCCGCTTCCTCGAGGCCGAGGGACTCGTGACGCCGCACCGCACCGGCTCGGGCTACCGCACCTACACCGACGGCGACATCGAGCGGCTGCGCTACATCCTGACCGCCCAGCGTGACCGGTTCTGGCCCCTGAAGGTCATCCGGGACGCCCTCGACGCCCTCGACCGTGGGCTCGCCCCGCCCGAGGTGACCGCACCCGAGGGCGGTCGCCCACGCGTACCTGAGGCCATGGTCGAACGCCACGCACCGACCGCTGACCAGCTGGCTGCCCCGGCGACCCTGCGCCTGACCTCGCGCGAGCTGCGTGAAGCCGCCGGGCTCGACCGGCCGACGCTGGACGCCCTCGAGACCTTCGGGCTGATCCGGGCCGACGCGGCCGGGCATTTCGACGAGGACGCTCTGGCCATCGCCCGGTCGGCGGCGGCGTTGTCCGCCTATGGGGTCGAGCCACGCCACCTGCGTCCGTTCCGCACCGCCGCCGACCGGGAGATCGGCCTCGTGCAACAGCTCGTCCGTCCCCAGCGAGCCGCGCGCGGCGGCGGCGAGGCCACCGAGCCCGAGGACCCCACCCCCCAGGTGCTGCGCCTCTGCGTGACCCTGCACACCTCCCTGGTCCGCGCGGGTCTCCACCACCGCTGACCCCCCACCCCCCCTGTTGAACCGAACGCGGCGTTCGGTTCCGAACGCGCCGGTGCACTAGCGCGTTGGCATCCCGAACGCCGCGTTCGAGCTGAAAGGAGGGGAGCACGACGAGCGTGACCGACAGGTGGTGACCCCGATGACGAACCGCCGTTGGCCGAAGTACGGTGGAGCCGTGAAACCCGTCGACGTCCTTGGGGTCCGCGTCGAGATGCCCACGAACCAGCCGATCGTGCTGCTGCGTGAGCGTGAGGGGGAGCGCTACCTGCCGATCTGGATCGGCGCGGCCGAGGCCACGGCCATCGCCTACGCCCAGCAGGGCGTCGAACCGCCGCGTCCGTTAACCCACGACCTGCTCAAGGACGTCATCGAGACGCTGGGCCACACCGTCACCGAGATCCGCATCGTCGAGCTCAAGGACAAAGTCTTCTACGCCTTGCTCGTCATCGACGGGAAGCACGAGATCAGCGCCCGGCCCTCCGACGCCATTGCCCTCGCGCTGCGCACCCAGACCCAGATCGTTGTCGCGGAAGCGGTGCTCGAGGAGGCCGGGGTCGCCATCACGCCGGACGAGGATGACGAGGTCGAGCGGTTCCGGGAGTTCCTTGACCAGGTCTCCGCGGAGGATTTCGAGAACCCGCACCAGACCGATCCGCCCCCGACCACGCGCGACCCCTGACCCTCGACTAGACGTTGAGAGTGCCCGGGGGAAACGACACGCCCGCAGGCTCACCATCCACCGGTAGTTGACCCCGGCGTAGTTCGGACCTACCGTCAGGAGGTCGGGCCGGAAGCACGGGCATGTAACTACAGTCGTGGTGCCGCCCCGCACCTGCCCCTCGACCCCAGCGAGACGGCCGCCCCGAGCCCCAGGAGGACACCGTGAACGCCACGGGAGATGCGAAGCAGAGTGGCACGCACGTTCCTGCCGCGGCACAGGGCCTGCTGTTCGACGACGACCTGCCAGAGCTCAGCGAGGACACCGGCTACCGCGGTCCGACTGCCTGTAAGGCCGCCGGCATCACCTACCGCCAGCTCGACTACTGGGCCCGCACCGGCCTCGTCGAGCCGTCGGTGCGCAGCGCCACCGGGTCGGGCACCCAGCGGCTCTACGGGTTCCGCGACATCCTCGTGCTCAAGGTCGTCAAGCGGCTGCTCGACACCGGCGTCTCACTGCAGCAGATCCGGGTCGCGATCCAGGTCCTGCGCCGGCGTGGGGTCGACGATCTCGCTCAGATCACGCTGATGAGCGACGGCGCCAGTGTCTACGAGTGCACGTCGGCCGACGAGGTCATCGACCTGCTGCAGGGCGGCCAAGGGGTCTTCGGGATCGCCGTCGGTCGGGTGTGGCGCGAGGTCGAGGGGTCCCTGGCGGAGCTGCCGAGTGAGCGCGCCGAGGACGACGCGCCGGCGGCCCACTCCGGCGACGAGCTCAGTGCTCGTCGGCAGCAGCGCATCTCCTGATCGACCGGTTCGGCTTCCGGACCGTCGCGAGCTACGGCGCCGGCCGCCACGAAGCGGTGTCGTGAGCGTCCGTCCCGTGGCTGGTAGATTCACACTAGCCGCGAACAACCCGTACGGGAGAGCCCCCGGGCCGGACAGCGAAGGTCAGCTGACCGACAGCCGGGGCGCCGAAGGGGCAACACCCCGGAACCTCTCAGGCGCCAGGACCGCACGGGCGAGGCGACTCTGGAGCTGCGCAGCCGTGGACGACAGAGGGGGACCACCCTCGCGACCCCGGGAGACTTCACGTGACGCAGACCGCCGAGCCGAGCCTGACCCGCACGGCCATCGCCCCCACTGCCGACGCCGCTGCCGAGCCCACAGGCGACCCAGACATCGACCCTCGCTCGAAGACCGGCACCGAGCCGCTGCACGTCGACACCAGCGCCGCGGCGCCGTTCGTCGAGCGGCACATCGGCCCGTCACCCAGCGACATCGAGGCGATGCTCGAGGTCGTGGGTCAGCCGTCGCTCGACGCGCTCGTCGACGCCGCCGTCCCGGGCAGCATCCGGGTCCAGCGGGCCCTTCGCCTCGATGCCGCCCCGTCCGAGGCAGCGGTGGTCCGCGAGCTGCGCGGACTGGCCAACCTCAATACCGTCATGCGGTCGATGATCGGGCTCGGCTACTACGGCACGCAGACTCCGCCGGTGGTGCAGCGCAACGTGCTGGAGAACCCGGCCTGGTACACGGCGTACACGCCTTACCAGCCCGAGATCTCGCAGGGACGGCTCGAAGCGCTGCTCAACTTCCAGACCGTCGTCAGCGACCTCACCGGCCTGTCCCTCGCCGGTGCCTCCCTGCTCGACGAGAGCACCGCGGTCGCCGAGGCCATGACCCTCATGCGCCGCACGACGACGTCGGCCGCTGACGCGGTCCTGCTCGTCGATGCCCACACCCTCCCGCAGTCGATCGCGGTCACCCGGACCCGGGCGCTGCCCCTCGGCCTCGACGTCGTCGTCGTCCAGGGCCTCGACCACGTCGACTCGCTCGACGCACTCCGCGTCGCCGCCGGAGACCGCGACGTCTTCGGTGTCGTCGTCCAGTACCCCGGTGCGGACGGCGAGCTGCGCGACTTCCGGGCGCTCACCGCCGTCGCCCACGAGCACGGCGCCCTCGTCACCGCAGCCGCCGACCTGCTCGCCCTCACCCTCGCCACGCCTCCAGGGGAGTGGGGCGCCGACATCGCGGTCGGCACCACCCAGCGTTTCGGCGTCCCGATGGCCTTCGGTGGCCCGCACGCCGGCTACATGTCCGTGCGCCCCGGCCTCGAGCGGTCGATGCCCGGGCGGCTCGTGGGTGTCTCGGTTGACAGCGCCGGACACCCGGCATACCGGCTCGCGCTGCAGACCCGTGAGCAGCACATCCGCCGCGAGAAGGCCACCTCCAACATCTGCACCGCTCAGGTGCTGCTCGCCGTCATGGCCAGCATGTATGCGGTGTGGCACGGGCCGGCTGGGCTCGCCGCCATCGCACGCCGCACCCATGGTTACGCGCGGGCGCTAGCTGCCGGCCTCCAGCACGGCGGCGTCGACGTCGTCACCGGGGCGTTCTTCGACACCGTCACTGTGCGCGCGCCCGGCCAGGCCGACGACATCATCGGGGAGGCCGTCGCCCGCGGGGTCAACCTGCGTCGGATCGACGACGACACCCTGTCGATGAGCACCGACGAGACCACCACCGGGGAGGACCTCCTGGCGGTATGGGGGGCGTTCGGGGTGGCGGGTGGCGAGCCGGCCCCCGACGAGTCGGAGCCGGACTGGTGGCAGGGCGCCACCCGGACGTCGGACTACCTGACCCACCCGGTGTTCCACGCGCACCACAGCGAGACGGCCATGCTGCGCTACCTGCGCCGGCTGTCCGACCGTGACTTCGCCCTTGACCGGGGGATGATCCCGCTCGGCTCGTGCACGATGAAGCTGAACGCCACGACCGAGATGGTCGCCATCACCTGGCCGGAGTTCGCCAACCTGCACCCGTTCGCACCGGCCAACCAGACCGAGGGCATCCGCACCCTCGTCGCCGACTTGTCGGCGTGGCTCTGCGAGATCACGGGCTACGACGCGGTCTCGCTGCAGCCCAACGCCGGGTCGCAGGGCGAGCTGGCCGGCCTCCTGGCCATCCACGCGTACCACGAGGCGAACGGCGAGAGCCACCGGCGGGTATGCCTCATCCCCGCGAGCGCCCACGGCACCAACGCCGCGTCCGCGGTGATGGCCGGTCTCAAGGTCGTCGTCGTCGCCACGGACACGTCCAGCGGCAACGTCGATCTCCACGACCTCCGGGCCAAGGTCGAGCAGCACCGCGACGACCTCGCCGCCGTGATGGTCACGTACCCGTCGACCCACGGCGTCTACGAGGACACCATCGGCGAGCTGTGCGCGCTGGTCCATGACGCCGGCGGGCAGGTCTACGTCGACGGGGCCAACCTGAATGCGCTGGTCGGGCTGGCGCAGCCGGGCAAGTTCGGGGCCGACGTGTCGCACCTGAACCTGCACAAGACCTTCTGCATCCCGCACGGCGGCGGCGGTCCGGGCGTCGGGCCCGTCGGCGTGCGGTCGCACCTCGCGCCCTACCTGCCCAACCACCCGCTGACGCCGGACGCGGGGCCGGCCACCGGTGTCGGTCCGATCTCCGGCGCGCCCTACGGCTCGGCGGGCATCCTGCCGATCTCGTGGGCCTATGTCCGGCTCATGGGGGGCGTCGGGCTGACCCGCGCCACGGAGGTGGCCGTCCTCAACGCGAACTACATCGCCGCCCGGCTGCGCGAGCACTACCCCGTGCTCTACTCGGGGCACGACGGGATCGTCGCCCACGAGTGCATCCTCGATGTCCGTAGCATCACGCGGGAGACCGGCGTCACCGTGGACGACGTCGCGAAGCGCCTGGTCGACTACGGCTTCCACGCGCCGACGATGTCGTTCCCCGTGGCCGGCACGCTCATGGTCGAGCCGACCGAGAGCGAGGACAAGGGCGAGATCGACCGGTTCTGCGACGCGATGATCGCGATCCGAGGTGAGATCGCCACCGTCGCCCGGGGCGAGGTCGCCGTGGCCGACTCGATGTTGCGGCACGCCCCGCATACATCACTGGCGATCGCGGGGGAGTGGGACCACGGCTACGACCGCGTCTCGGCCTCGTTCCCGGTCGGGGTGTCGGCCCCGGACAAGTACTGGCCGCCGGTGGGTCGCATCGACGGCGCCTACGGCGACCGTCACCTCATCTGCAGCTGCCCCCCGCCCGAGGCGTTCGAGGACTGAGGTCAAGCCGGTGCACCACCCGGCCCTCCACCTGTCCGGCCGTTCACCTGACCGGACTCACGTGTTCGCTGTTTCCCGCGCCCCGAAACCGACGAACAGGTGAGTCCGGTGGGGGTGGGGGCGCTGCCGGGCTCAGGCGGCCGGGAACTCGACCCCGAGGACGGTGATGCCGGACCCCGTCGAGGTCTTGTCGACGCGGACCTGGGCGGGCACGCGGGAGCGCAGGTCGCTGACGTGGCTCACCACCCCGACGCACCGGCCGCCGTCGCGCAGCCCGTCGAGGACCGCCATCACCTGCTCGAGGCTCTCGTCGTCAAGGGTCCCGAAACCCTCGTCGATGAACAGCGTGTTGAGGTCGAAGCCGCCGGCCTCCTCGCGGACCGCGTCGGCGAGGCCGAGGGCCAGGGCGAGAGACGCCATGAAGGACTCTCCGCCGGAGAGGGACGCCGTGTCGCGGACCTGTCCGGTCCACTGGTCGCGCACCACGAGTCCGAGCCCGCTGCGCCGACCCCCGGCCGCCAGGTCGTCGGAGTGGGCCAGCTGGTAGCGGCCGTCACCCATGACCCGCAGTCGCTCGTTGGCCAGCATGGCCACCTTCTCCAGCCGGGCCGCGAGGACGAACGCGGTGAGCCTCATCCGGAGCGTGTTCTGGCCGCCGATCCCCGTCGCGGTGTCGGCCAGCTCGGCCAGCTGGACCGACCGGGCCGCCAACGGCCCGATGGCGGCCACCCGCGCGACCACCGACTCCCGGACCTGACCGAACGTCCGTACGGCCGCCTCGGCTCCGGTCTGCGCGTGCTGAGCGCGGCGGAGGGCGGCCCGAGCGGCGTCGGCCGCGGTCGTCGCGGCGTCGACGTCGGCGGGTGGCTCGAGCAGGGCAGCAGCGACCTCGGGGTCGGCGAGTGTCGCCTCCGCCGCCGCGCGGCGCTGCTCCAGGTCGCGGAGCCGGCGCCGCAGGTCGACGAGGTCGTCGCCCGGCAGGGCCGATGTGGTCGCCTCAACCACCGTCTCGAAACCGTTGCGTCGTAACGCTTCCAGGGCCGAGGACCGCACAGCGGCAGCATCGTCCTCCGCCTCGAGCGCGGCCGTCAGCGCATCGCGCACCTCGACCGCCGCGACCCTGACCCGCTCGTGCTCGTTGACGGCGACGTCGACGGACGGCGCCGCACAGGGACAGAGCCGCTGGTGCTCGTCGAGCAGCCGAGCCCGGGCGACGGCTTGTTGGTCGACCCGCTCCTGCACCTCGGCCGCGGTGCCGGCCGCCGCAGCCGCGGCGCGCTCCAGCTCGTCGACGGCGCCGACGAGCGACTGCCGGGCGGCATGCGCGCGAGCCAGCCGGGTCGCGACGTCGCCCAGCCGGACCACCTCGGCCGACGCCTGCGCAAGCCTCAGCCGAGCGGCGTCGAGACCCTGGACGAGGGCGGCAGCATCACTGTCGGCGACCTGGGGGTGACGATCTCGTGCACCGGCCAGGTCGGCCGTGCGCGTGGTGACCAGCTGCTCCGCGGCCGCTAGGTCGGCCTGCACCGAGGCGGTCGCCGACCGCGAGATCTGCCAGCGCCGCTCGGCGTGTTCCACATCGGCGACCGAGCTGCCCGTGGCGCCCGGCCTGGTCGGCGAGGGATGTTGAGGGGAGCCGCAGACCGGACACGGCTCGTCGTCGAGCAACCGCGCGGCGAGCTCCGCGGCCATGCCGTCGATGCGGGCCTGCTGGGCCACGAGGAAGGCCTCCCGCGCGTCCTGCTCCGCCTCTCGCCGCGTGACGACCCCCTCCCGGAGCGCCGCAGACCGGGCTTGCGCCGAACCGAGATCACTCGCCAGGCGCTGCACCTCGGTCCAAGCCTCGGAGTCAGCCGCCGCCGCGGTCCGGGCGTCCGCCGCCGACCGACCGGCGCGGACGTCGGCCTCCGCCTGGTCGACGCCCGCGGTGGCGAGGTCCAGAGCCGTCCGCTGTCGGTCGAGCGTGGTGCGCGCGGCCGTCGCCGACCGGGCGAGCTGGTCGAGCCGCGCGCGGTCGGCGGCCAGCCGTCGCTCCGTTGCCGCGGCCTCGTCGAGGGCCACCCCGTGCTCGTCGAGGGTCGCCAGCCATCCCGACGCCGTGGCCGGGGTCCAGTCCGACGCGGAGAACCGGGACAGGTGGGCCTGACCCGTCGAGACGCGGACCTCTGCGGCGTCGGCCCGGGACCGGGCCCGCGACAGGGCCCGCAGGTCGCCTGAGACCGCCTCCGCGCGCGTCGCCCGGTCGACCGTGGCGCTGAGGGCCGACCACCGCTCAGGGTCGGTGTCGAACGCGGCCATGGTCTCGCGCGCGACGCGCCCACGCCGCTGTCGGTCGGCCACGGCCGTCGCCCGCACCGCGCTTGCCTGGGCGGCCGACGCCGTGCTCTCCGCGTCGCTCGACGCCGCCAGGCACGTCACCGCGTGCAGCTCCAGCCGCTCCCGCACGTCGTCGACCAGCCTGGCCAGCGCTTCGGGCGCGACCGAACCCCAGTCGACCCCGTCGCCCAGCACCTCCGCGGGAACGCCACCCAGCACGTCCTCGGCCCGGGCGAGGTCCGTGGCCAGACGCTGCTCCCCCTCGACCAAGGCGGTCGCCAGCTCTCGGCGCCGGTCCACCAGCCAGGTCTCGACGCCGGCGTAGGTCGAGATGTCAAACAGCTTCTCCAGCAACGTGCGCCGCTCGTCCGCCGTCGCCCGCAGGAACGCAGCGAACTCGCCCTGGGGGAGGAGCACCACCTTGCTGAACTGCGCCAGGCCCATCCCTAGGACCTCCGTGACGATGTCGCCGACCTCGTCGGCGCGCGTCGTAACCCCGCGCCAGCGTCCGGCGGAGTGCTCCTCCAGGACCACTGCCGCCGGAGCCTTGGTGAACCCGTCGCCGCGCCGCTTCGGTCGGAGGAACTCCGGCGAGCGCGTCACCCGGAGCCGCCGCACCCCGACCCCGAACTCCAGTCGCACGACGGGCACGGCCTCCCGTCCCGCATGGTCGCTGCGCAGTGCTCGGCCACCCGGCCGCGCCCCGGGCACCCCCGCATACAGGGCGAAGCAGATCGCGTCGAGCAGGCTGGTCTTACCGGCCCCCGTGGGCCCGTGGATGAGGAAGATCCCGTTGACCCCGACCGCGTCGAAGTCGACGGAGACGGTGCCGGCAAACGGCCCGAACGCCGTGGCCTCGAGCCGGTGCAACCTCACGCGGCCCCCGTCCGCACGGCGAACAGCTCGTCGCCCAGACCGGGGAGCATGGCCCCCAGCTCGTCGAGCCGCTGGGCGCGCTCGACCCTCGACGCCTCGACGGCCTCGGCGAACAGCCCCCGCTCCTGGGCCGACGCCGGGTGGCCGCCCCGCACGTGGGCCAGGAAGTCGCAGCAGACGTCGAGGTCGTCGGTGCGCCGGCCGAGGGCGGCCGCGTAGGAGCTGATGGGGACGACCCCGCCGCGCGGCTCGAAGGCCAGCTGGAGCGTGTGCGGGAACCGTTGGCGCAGCCGGTCCATCGCCCCCAGGGGGCGAACCGGGTCCGTGAGCGTGACCTGGCAGTATGCCGCGGCCGCGCCGTCGAGCGCCGGGTCGGCCATCAGCTCGTCGAGGTCGCCGCGCAGCACCCGCAACGGCCGGTCGACCGGCGCGGCCACGAACCGGGACGTGGCCACGCCGGCGTCGTCGAGCTCGACCAGCCAGCTGCCCTTGGTGTGGCGGTGCTCGCTGAACGACATCGCCAGGGGTGATCCGCTGTAGTGGACGTGCTCACTCACCCGCTGCGCACCATGCAGGTGGCCGAGGGCGACGTAGTCGACCGCGTGGAAGACCGACGGGTGCACGGCACTGACTCCGCCGACCGAGATGTCGCGCTCCGACTCGCAGCTGGCCGCGCCCGTCACGAAGGCGTGGGCCATGACCACTGACGGTCCCCCTCGACGGGCCAGGTCGACCTCCACCCGTGACATGGCGGCACGCAGCACCCCGGCGTGGGTGCGCTCGGTCGCCTCGAGCGGGTCGGCGCTGGTCGAGGGTTCGAGGTAGGGCAGGGCGTAGACCGAGACGCCATCCACCGTCACCGGCGACCCCACCGAGGCCAACGAGGTGCGGATGTGCAACCCCGCCCGCTCCAGGAGGCGAGCCGCGAACCCCAGCCGGATCGCGGAGTCGTGGTTGCCGGACGACAGCACCACCTGTGCGCCGGCGTCGATGACCCGGGTGACCGCCTCGGAGAGCAGCTCGACGGTGGCGGGGCTGGGCAGGGCGCGGTCGTAGACGTCGCCGCTCACCAGCACGGCATCGACGCCCTCGGTGCGCACGGTCTCGACGAGGTGGTCGACGAACCGGGCCTGGGCGTCCAGCAGTCCGACCCCGTGGAACGCGCGTCCCAGGTGCCAGTCGGAGGTGTGGATCAGCCGCACGCTCCGAGGCTAGGACGCATGTACGACAGCCCCCGGCTCCGACACGGGCCGACACGGGCCGACACGGTGAGCCGCCCGCAGCTCACGTCAGCCGCTGCTCAGTCGACCTCCGCGAGGAAGGCGTGCACGAGGGGCACCGCCGCCGCACCCTCACCCGACGCGGCCGCCACCCGCTTCATCGAGTCCGTCCGGATGTCCCCGACGGCGAACACCCCCGGCAACGTCGTCTCCAGCGCCGCAGGAGGCAGCTCGTCGTGCCAGTGCTCCTGGGGCACGTCGCGGCCGGTGACGACGAACCCCTTGTCGTCACGAGCCACCTCCACCGGCAGCCACTCGCTGCACGGGTCGGCGCCGAGCAGGAGCATGAGGCCGTTGGCCTCGACCTCCTCCTCGTGCCGGTCGCGGGTGTCGCACAGCGTCAGCGACTCGAGCCAGCGTTCGCCTCGTGCCCCGATGACCTCGGTGTGCGGGCGGACGCTGATGACGGCGTTCGCGTCGATCTCGCGGATGAGGTAGTCCGACATGGCGGCGGCCAGCGACGCCCTGCGGATGACGATGGTCACCGACTTCGCGAACTTGGAGAGGTGCACCGCCGACTGCCCGGCCGAGTTGCCGCCGCCCACGACGTAGACGTCGCGCCCGGTCAAGTCACGGGCGACGCTCGTGGCCGCGCCGTAGTTGACGCCTCGCCCGATGAGCTCCTCGACCGAGTCCACCCCGAGCCGCCGGTAGGCCGCGCCGGAGGCGATGATCACCGTCCGGCCCCGCACCGTGGCCCCACCCTCCAGCCGGACGGTATGCGGGTCGCCGGGCTCCAGCGCCTCCACCGGAAGGCCTACGAAGAAGCGGGTCCCGAACCGGAGGGCCTGCATCCGCGCCCGCTGGGCGAGCCGCATACCGGAGATGCCGCGCGGGAAGCCGAGGTAGTTGCGGATCATCGAGCTCGTCCCGGCCTGTCCGCCGATGGCCTCGGACTCGAGGACGACGGTGGCCAGCCCCTCTGACGCGCCGTAGACGGCGGCGGCCAACCCCGCCGGTCCGGCTCCCACGACGACGAGGTCGGCCACGAAGCCGGGGTCGAGGTCGGCGACCGAGCCGTACATCTTGTAGGACAGGTCGGCGAGCGACGGTGCGCTCATGACCTCGTCCGGGTCGATGTCGAGGTCGCCGCGGGTCTCGTCCGGGGTGGCCCGTTTGAACGGGGTGCGGACCAGGGGGAAACGGGCATCAGGGCCTGCCGCGGCGACGATCGCCTTCCCAATCTCCGACGTGGAGTGGTAGCGGCGGTGGGGCATCCCCATCCGTTGGAGGTAGTCGACGATGCGGGCGACCTCGGCCGACGTGCTGTCGGTGACCACCTGGACACCGTCGACCTCGACCGCGTTGGTCGACCAGATCCAGTCGGAGAGCATCTCGACGACCGCGGCGTGGAACTCCTCGTCCCGCGCTGCCGTGGGGATCCCGAGCCAGGTGTCGAGGCGGCCCTCGGACAGCAGCGACCGCAACAACGGCAGCTTGGCGCCGTAGACGACCGGGGCCAACAGGGCGATCCGCCGGGCCGTCGGCGCGATGGTGTGGGCCTCGTCCAGGACGGCGAGCCCGGCACCGTCACTACTGTCGCCGTCGAGGTCTGGCTCGGCCGCGACCAGGGCGATCCCGTGGTGGTCGATGGTCAGCTCGCGGGCGGTGTCGAGCAGCGCGTCCGCGGAGGTGAAGAGGTGGATGTCGTAGTCGTGCGCGTAGCGCGAGGTGAAGGCCTCCTCGACCGCCGCGCGCTGGCGCTCGCTCACGGCGAGCAGGATCGCGGGAATGCCGGCGAAGCGAAGGTCTCCCATCTCCCTAACGTAGTTCGCCGGGTCAAGGCCGTAGACCGCGATCCGTCAGTCGTTCGGGTCGGCCACGAGGCGAACACCCCATCGCCAAGGGGACCCACACGGCATACATTGCGCTGCATGGGAACCGAGGTCAGCGCCGCGAGCTTCTCCCGCGAACAACGGCAGAAGTACCGCCAGAAGGTGCGCTTGAGCCTCGACGTCTTCGAACGCATGCTGGCGCACGCCAAGTTCGACTTCGACCGGGAGATGACCGGGATGGAGATCGAGCTCAACCTCGTCGACTCCGGCTACCGGCCGAAGCTCGACAACGCCACCGTGCTGAGCGCGATCGCCAACCACGAGTTCCAGACCGAGCTGGCCCGCTACAACATCGAGTTCAACGTCAGCCCGCGCACGCTGGAGGGCACCACCGCCCTCGACCTCGAGACCGACCTGCGCGCGTCCCTGAACGAGGCCGAGCGCAGGGCCAACGACGTCGGGGCCCACATCCTCATGATCGGCATCCTCCCGACAGTGATGCCCGAGCACTTCGAGGGCGACTGGATGAGCGCCAACACCCGCTACCAGGCCCTCAACGACGCAGTCCTCGCCGCGCGCGGTGAGGACATCTACCTCGACATCGAGGGCTCGTCGGGCGAGAAGCTCGACCGGTACGCCGACTCGCTCGCCCCGGAGTCCGCTTGCACGTCGATGCAGCTGCACCTGCAAGTGGAGCCGAACACCTTTGCCAGCTACTGGAATGCGGCGCAGGTGCTCGCTGGACCGCAGCTCGGGGTCGGCGCGAACAGCCCGTACTTCTTCGGTCGGCAGCTGTGGCACGAGACGCGGATCGAGCTCTTCACCCAGGCCGCCGACACGCGTGCGGTCGAGCTGAAGAACCAGGGCGTGCGGCCGCGGGTGTTCTTCGGCGAGCGCTGGGTCACGTCGATCTTCGACCTGTTCGAGGAGAACGTGCGCTACTTCCCAGCACTCCTGCCGGAGATCTCCGAGGAGGACCCGCTGGGGGTGCTCGAGGGCGGCGGGGTGCCCGAGCTGGCTGAGCTGCGGCTGCACAACGGCACCGTCTACCGCTGGAACCGGCCGATCTACGACACTGCGGGGGACCGGCCCCACCTGCGGGTCGAGAACCGGGTGCTGCCCGCCGGGCCGAGCATCGTCGACACGATGGCCAACGCGATGTTCTACTACGGCGCGCTCAAGGTGCTGGCCCAGGAGGACCGGCCGGTCTGGACGCGGATGAGCTTCGTGGCCGCCGAGGAGAACTTCTTCGCCGGGGCACACGACGGCATCGAGTCGCGGCTCTACTGGCCGGGGCGCGGCGAGGTGCCCGTCTCCGAACTGGTGCTGCGTCAGCTGCTGCCGATGGCTCATCAGGGGCTGACCCAGTGGGGCGTCGCCCCGGAGGTTCGCGACCGCTACCTCTCGGTGATCGAGGGTCGGTGCCTGAGCGGGCGCAACGGTGCGTCGTGGCAGATCGAGACGACGCGGCGCCTCGAGGAGCGGGGCCTGGCTCGCGAGGAGGCGCTGCGGCAGATGCTGGAGATCTACGCGGAGTACATGCACGCCAACGAGCCCGTCCACACCTGGCCGGTGCCGTAGCCGGGCCACCATCGCGCTCAGCTCACGGGAGGTCGAGCTTCGGCTCGTCGGGGAGTAGACGCGAGAGCGGGGAGGATGCACCACATCCACTTGTGGCGCATCCTCCCCTTTGTCGCTTTCGAGGCTCCCGGTGTCGACGCACCATCAGCTCGGAGTGTTGGGCCCCCTGGAGGGGGTGCAACACTCCGCACTAACCGTCAACGCAGCCCATCGGGAGCACCATGCCGCTCGTCCTGGCCATCTACACCGGCAACCGGCCGGTGAGTGGAGTCGAGGTCGACTGGGACGCCGTCGCCCACGCGCTCGACGAGACGAAGGACCCGCTACCGCTGTTGCGCTCCATCACCCCCGAGGGCACGCGTGTCCTCACGGCCGACGACGCGCTCGACCTTCGGGCGGAGTGCGACCGGCTCGCACCGCACGCCTCGAGCGAGGCGCGCTGGACCCTCGGCCGCCTCAAGGAGCTCACCGAGGCCGCGCTGAGCCTGCCGGACAGCGAGCTGCGCCTGGTGGGCTCGCGCCCGTAAAGGCCTCGGCGCGCCGGGTCTGCACGCCTGTCGGTCACCGGGCATACAGTGGCGTCAGCAGCCCTTGACTCCCTTGACGCTCCAAGAGGTGACCGATGACCGACCATGTCGCCCCCATCACCGAGAAGAACGCCGCGACCCTCGGCCAGCTCCTCGACCGCGTCGAGCGCCAGCTTGCCGAACGCGCCGACGAGCTGGCCCGGCAGGGCCGCAGCCTGGGCTCCCTCGGTGACCTCGACGACCTCGCCGCGCGCATGGTCGCGGCCCTCCCGAGCGTGCACCCGTGGGACGTCGCGCTCGGCCCGTTCTACGACACCCATGGCCTGATGCAGTGGCTCGGCGTCAGCCGCCAGGCGCTGGCCGACCGCGTCCGCCGGGGCACTCTCCTCGCCTGCCGAACCTCGGACGGGAGCCTGCTCTATCCGATCCTCCAGTTCGGCCGCACCGGGCAGGTGCGCCCGGGCGTCGTCGACGCCGTCGGCATCCTGGGCCGGGCCGGCGCCGACGGGTGGGCCGTCGGAGTGTGGCTCACCACACCCAGCCCCGCGTTCGACGGCGACAGCGCGGTCGACCACCTCGTCCTGCATCGCCTCTCTCGCGAAGCCGTCGGCCGTGTCGTGACGGCCGCCACCGCCGATGCCGCCGGATGGTCCACGTGAGCCGAGAGGTCGTCGCCCAACAACCACCGGGTAGGCCGCTCGCCGGTTTCCCGACCCGGCTGCTGGCGGCGGGGGAGCAGCTCTACCGCGCCCACACCGCCGCCCTCGGGCCGTGGTGGTTCGGAGCCGACGGGAGTGGCCGTTTCGACCTGACCGCGCCGCGCGGCACCTGCTACCTCGCGGCCTCGCCCCTTGCCGCTCTGCGCGAGCGGCTCGGCGTCGTCCTCGGGAGCCGCCCCGTCGTCCCGGCGTCGCTCCTCAGCGGTGCGGTCGTCTCGACGCTGGCGCTCCCGGAGGCTCGCGACGTCGCGGACCTCCAGACCGCCGACGCCTCGCGGTTCGGCGTCACCCGCGAGCTCGAGACGATGGTGCCGTATGCCGTGCCGCAGGCCTGGGCCCGCCATTTCGACGATGTCGGGCTCGGGGGAGTCGCCTACAGCCCTCGGTTCACGACGGGTGACGCCACGTCGTTCGCGCTGTTCGGGCCGGCCGGGGTCGCGGGGTGGCCGGTCGACTCAAGCCCGGTGCCGGCGGCCGGCGTCGGCGGAGCACCGGTGGCACTCGACCCGCCCCGACGATGGGACGTCACGGTCGTCCGGCCGCCTCGCACGCGCACCCGTTGAGCGCCCGAGTCGGGAGTCCCCGTGTCGGTTTAGCGCCCTCGCCCCTCCCGAACAAGCCCCCGGACGCGATCAGCGACGCTCTGGGGATGCCTGGTTCCACGTACGGATGGCCGGCTGCTCACGCTCCCACTCCAGGACGCTGATCGACCCGGCGTCCAGCAGCAGCTGCGCGCCCATCCGCACCTCCTGACGCAGGAACGTCACGGCCAGGATCCGCAGACAGTGCCCGTGCCCGACCAGCGCGACGTTGCCGTTCTGCAGCGTCGGCATGATGTCCCACAGCACCGACGCCGCTCGGGCCGACACCGCCTCGACCGTCTCACCCGGGGTCTTCCCGGGCACGACGCCGTCCTCGAACACCCGCCACGGGTAGCCGAGCGACTCGCGGATCTCCGCCGTCGTGAGCCCTTCGTAGCCGCCGTAGTCCCATTCGAGCAACCGTGGGTCGACCTCCGCATCCGGGAGGCCGGCCAGCTCCGCGGTGCGGCGCGCCCGTTCGAGCGGGGACGTGAGCACCCGGTCGAACGTCCACCCCTTGATCAGCTCACCGGCCCGGCGGGCCGCGGCCTCGCCCTCGGGCAGCAGCGGCAGATCGGTGAGCCCGGTGTGCTGTCCGGACTTCGACCACTCCGTCTCACCGTGTCGTAGCAGGACCAGATGGCCCTGGGGTTCAGCCGGTCGTCCACCCGGCGTCGGTGTGGTCACGTCGCCACTCTAGGGGTGCACCCCTCCTAGGGTGGCCGGCATGGACCTGGCCTACCGCATCGTCAACGTCTTCACCGTCGGGCAGGACCCGTTCTCGGGCAACCCGCTTGCTGTCTTCGAGGATTCTGCCGGGCTCGACGACGGGCTGATGCAGGCCATCGCTCGCCAGCTCAACCTCTCCGAGACCACCTTCGTCACCGGTCCCGGACCCGACGGGGTCGACGCCGACGTGCGCATCTTCACCCCGTCCTACGAGCTGCCCTTCGCCGGGCACCCCACCCTCGGCACGGCCTACGTCGTCGGCTCGCTGCTGGCGGCCAAGACGGCCGTCGTCCTCGGTATGCCGGCGGGCCGGGTCCCCGTCACGGCCGACGGGGCGCGCTGGACGCTGACGACGGCCGTGGCCCCGTCGACCCGTTCGGTGGACGCGACCTCCGCTGAGCTCGCGGAGACGCTGGGTCTCGAGGAGGCCGACGTGGCGGAGGGCGCGCTCTGGGTGGACACCGGCGTCGAACAACTGATCGTGCCGCTTGCGTCGGTCGAGGCGGTGCGGCGCGCGCAGGCCGACCCCCGGTTGTTGCGCCGGCACGCCGAATCCGACCGGGGTGAAGCGCTCACCTACGTCTGGGCGCCGACCGGTGACGAGTCCATCGAGGCGCGGCTGTTCTTCACGCAGGGCACCGCGGCGGTCGAGGACCCAGCCACCGGGTCGGCGTGCGCCAATCTCGGCGGCTGGTTCCATGCCCGGGGTGAGCGCGGCCTCCACCGCGTGATCCGCCAGGGGGACGCGGTCGACCGGCCCTCGGAGCTGCACCTCGAACTCGAACCCGACGGCACCATCCGCGTGGGCGGCACCGTGCACGAGCTCGGCGCCGGCGTCATCGTCCTCTAGCCGCGACCGGTCGCTGGCCCGCCGGCGCGCCGCACCAGCTCGAAGCAGACCACCGCGGCGGCGGCCGAGACGTTGAGCGACTCGACGCCGTCGGCCATGGGGATCGAGACCCAGGTATGCACGAGGTCGGCGACGTCGGCCCCCACCCCGGCGGTCTCCGACCCGAGCACGAAGGCGACGTGCTCCGGCCACTCAGCCTCGAACAGCGTCGAGGGCCCGTCGGACGCCAGCCCGACGAGGTGGAACCCGGCGGTCCGCAGCGCGACAGCGGCCTCACCCGCGGTGCCGACCTTGAGGATCGGTGCCCGGAACGCGACTCCCGCAGAGGCTTTGACGACCATCGGGTCGATCGAGGCGACCCCGCGGCGGGGGACGACGATCCCGTCGACACCCGCGGCCGTGGCGGTGCGCAGGATCATTCCCAGGTTGGCGGGCGTCGTCACCCCGTCGAGGAGCAGGACCCGCCGCAGTGAGACGTCGTCGAGCGCGTCGGCGAGGGGCCGCATCCGCGGCGCGACGACATCGGCGAACACGCCCTGGTCCTGGCGTCCGTTGCCGGCCAGCTTCTTGACCCGTTCGGCGGACGCGCGTTCGACCGGCACACCGCGGTCTCGGGCCAGGCCGATGATCTCGCCGACACCGTGGCCCCGCACGCCGTCAGCGAGCACGACCTTGTCGACCACGAGGGTGTCGTCGTCGAGCACCTCGATGACCGGGTTGCGGCCGTACACCGTCACGAAACGCTCCTTCGGTGATCCCGGACTCCGTCCGCTGTCACCGTGGCTCCACTTCGGTGATCCCGGACTCCGTCCGCTGTCACCGTGGCTCCACTTCGGTGATCCCGGACTCCGTCCGCTGTCACCGTGGCTCCACTTCGGTGATCCCGGACTCCGTCCGCTGTCACCCTGGCTCCCTTTGGAAGAGTTCTGCTGCGAGCCCTGCGGTGCCACCACGTGCGGCTATGCCTCGAGCCGCTCGAACGCGACTGAGTACGGCAACCCGGTGGCCCGCGCGGGCATACCCAGGATCATCGTCACCAGCTCGCGCGGCTTCGGGAAGTCGTCGGGCAGCACGTCGTTGTAGGCGTGGTGCTCCTCGAGCGACGCGATGGCCGGCTCGAGGTGCTCACCGACGTCGACGTAGTGGCTGGCTGCGGTGGACGCCCCCACCAGCACCGTCGTGATGCCAGTCCACGGCTCGATGCCCTCGGTCATGAGGTCCGTGAAGATCCACCGGTTGCCGCAGTCTCGCACCGCGTCGAGGGTGGCAAGGCCGACGGCGCGGTGGTCGGACTGGCTGAGCCGGTTCATGAACCGCACGTCGTGGCTCTGTGAGACGACGCACTCCGGCCTTCGCATCCGCATGACCTTGCACAGCTCGCGGCGCAGCGGGACGCCATACTCGATGACCCCGTCCGTGAAGTCGAGGAAGTCGACGACGTCGACGCCGACGACCCGTGCTGCGGCCACCTCCTCCGCCTCACGGACCGGTCCCGCCTCGTCAGGGTGCATGGTGTCGATGCCGGACTCGCCGCGGGACGCCAGCAGGTAGGTGACGGTCTTGCCCGCCTTGACCCAACGGTCGACGGCGGCGGAGAGGCCGTACTCGATGTCGTCGGGGTGGGCGACGACGCACATGACGGACTGGAAGCTCTCGTCCAGCGGCTCGAGGGCCGGGGGAGCCATTCCGGGAGGCGTGCTCATGGCCCGACCCTAGCGGCGGCCGGTGACGGACGGGGCAGACACCGCGGTCAGGCCAGTGCGCGCCAGAACGTGGTCAGCTGGCCGTCGTCGCCGACCAGGTGCACGGCCAGGCTGGGGGGCGCGTCGAGCCAGACGTGGGGCAGCGGCTCCTGGTCGAGCGTCACCCCCGAGACCACGCCACCGCCCACGAGGCACGGCCGCCCGGCGAACGTCGTCGCGCACATCGTGTGGTTGTGGCCGACGAGCACACCGACGACGTGCGGGTGCCGGGCCAGCACCGCCTCCAGCTCGCTGCCGTTGTGCAGCTGGATCGCGTCGGCGCGCTCGATCCCCACCGTGGTGGGCGGGTGGTGCAGGCACACGAAGGTCGGCCCGTCGAACGACCCCAGCTCGCTCTCCAGCCAGGTGAGGGTCTCTGGGGCGAGGAGGCCGTGGTCCTGCCGGACCCCGTCGACGGCGGGCACGAGGGAGTCCAGCATGAGGAGCCGGTGGGCGCCGACGTCCAGCGCTTGGTCCAGCGGACCCCAGCGCTCCGTTCCCAACAGGTGACGCGCAAACGGTTCCCGCACGTCGTGGTTACCCGTCCCGACCAGCAGCAGCCCCGTCCAGGCCGACAGCAGGCGGTGCGCCGTCGCATACTCCTCGTCGTCACCGTGGTCGGCGATGTCGCCGGTGACGAGCAGCACGTCGGGCGCGGGCGCCATGGCCATCACGTGCGCGATGACCTGCTCGGCCCGCTCGATCGACTCCGGCCGACCGCCGATGTGGAGGTCGCTGATGTGGGCGATGGTGAACACGGCGCTCGCTCCTATCCGTCGACTCAGCACGACAGACTGCGCAGTATGCCCGAACCTGCTCCGGCGGCCTCCGCACCCGACGCGCCCCTCGCCGGCGTCCGGGTGGTCACCACGGCGGTCAACCTGCCCGGCCCGGTCGCGGCCGCCCGGCTGCGCGACCTGGGGGCCGAGGTGACCAAGGTCGAGCCCCCCACCGGCGACCCACTGCGCGCGGTCAGCGACCAGGCCTACACCGAGCTGACGCACGGGCAGACCGTCGTCCGGCTCGACCTGCGGTCCGAGGAGGGCCACTCGGCCCTGGCTGACCACCTCGACCGCGCCGACCTGCTCATCACCTCCTCCCGGCCGGCCTCACTGTCCCGGCTGGGCCTCGACTGGTCGACACTCCATCAGCGCTATCCGCGGCTGTGCCAGGTCGCAGTCGTCGGCGCGGCTGGCGCCGAGGCCGATCGAGCGGGCCACGACCTGACCTACCAGGCCGCCGCCGGCACGCTGACTCCGCCGCACCTGCCGGTCGTCCTCGCCGCCGACCTCGCGGGTGCGGAGCGCGCGGTGTCCGAGGCCCTGGCCCTGCTGCTGGCCCGAGCGGCGACGGGATCCGGGGGCTACCGGGAGGTGGCTCTCCAGGTCGCCTGCGCGGACCTGGCCCGCCCCCGGCGCTGGGGGCTGACCGCACCTGGAGGGCTACTCGGTGGCGCGCTCCCCGCATACCGGCTGTATGCCGCGGCCGACGGCTGGGTGGCCCTCGCCGCCCTCGAGCCGCATTTCCTCGCCCGCACCCTCAGCCGTCTCGACGTGGGCGAGTCGGTCGCCGAGCTCGAGGCCGTGTTCGCCACGCGGTCCGCAGGGGAGTGGGAGGCGTTCGGTGTGGCGCACGACATCCCGCTGGCCGCGGTTCACTGACCGCGGGACGGGGGCAGGGACGGAGCCGGGTCGGGGAATGACGCCCGGCGCGCGTCGGTTGAGATGATTGAATCGTCAATCACCTCGGAGTGAGCGTTATGCAGTTCGGGATCTTCACCGTCGGCGACCTGACCATGGACCCGACGACCGCTCCCGCACTGCGCACCATCCGGGCGTCCTCGGCGACGTAGATGTCGTTGGTGATGACCGGCGCGGTCAGGGCGACCCATCCCGGCCTCAGACAGGAGCGGCTTCTGGGTGTCGGAGTGACTCCGGTGCGTCGGAAAGCCTCCGCTGTGGGGGCAAGGAGCAAAGGGGGACCGGGCTGCGCCGACGGAGGGTCAGCGCCGGCAGGCGAGCCGCCATGTTGCGGGCAAGAGGCCTGCGGCGACGACCACCTTGACGGCGTCACCGATGAGAAAGGGAACCACACCCAGCCCGAGCGCGACGGGCAGGTCCACGTGGGCGATCGCCATGAGCCAGGGGACGCCGACCGCGTAGATGGCCAGGTTGCCCAGCACCATGACGCCGGCGGTGCGCGTCGGCGTGCGCGTGGCGCCCCGCTCGGCCAGCCGTCCGACGAGCACCGAAGCGACGAGGAACCCGACGACGTAGCCAAAGGACGCGCCTCCCCAGCCGGAGGTCCCGTGCGAGAAGACGGGCGCCCCGGCCAGGCCCACGAGCAGGTAGAGCAGCATCGAGAGCGCACCGCGCACTGTGCCCAACGCGGCGCCCACCAGCAGGACGGCGAAGGTCTGCAGCGTCACGGGCACCGGGGTGCCCGGCAGGGGGAGCGCCACCTGTGCCGCCAGCGCGGTCAGGGCCGCCCCGCCGACGACCAGGGCCACATCGCGGGCCAGGCCGCCGGGGACGACGTCAGCGAGGACACGGGGGACGCGCGGGACGCGCGGGACGGGAAAGGCAACCGACATGGTCGGTGAGGCTAGCGGACCCCTCAGCCGCCGAGCAGGTTGGCCACGTCGTAGGTGACCGGCCGCTCCAGCTGGTCGACGGTGCACGAGCGCGCGTCGCGGTCGGGGCGCCACCGCACAAACTGGGCGGTATGCCGCAGCCGGCCACCTTCGAGGTAGTCGTAGCGCGCCTCGACGACGAGCTCGGGCCGCAGGGGCACGAACGAGAGGTCCTTGCCGGCGTTCCAACGGCTGCCCGCGCCCCGCCGCTGAGACGCGGTCATCTCCCCGACGTGGGCGGCCCAGTTCCATGGATGCCCCTCGAACGTCGTGACGTAGGGCGCCAGCTCGTCGACCAGTGCTCGGCGGCGGGCCATGGGAAAGGCACCGATCACACCGATGGACGCCAGGCGCCCGTCGTCCTGGTAAACGCCGAGCATGAGCGACCCGACCGCATCCGGCGACGTGGCGTGCGGCCGGTAGCCGGCCACCACGCAGTCGGCGGTGCGCTCGTGCTTGACCTTGGTCATGACCCGCTTGTCGGGCTGGTAGACGAGGTCGCGGTCCTTGGCGACCACGCCGTCCAGCCCTGCCCCCTCGAACTCCTCGAACCACCGGGCGGCGACTGCTGCGTCGTCCGTGATCGGCGTCAGGTGCACGGGGGGTTCCGCATCGGCCAGGGCCTGCTCCAGCCGCCGCCGTCGCTCGACGAAGGGGAGTGCGCGCAGGTCCTCATCGTCCAGGCACAGCAGGTCGAACGCGACGAAGCTGGCGGGGGTCTGCTCAGCCAACAGCCTCACCCGGCTGGCCGCCGGGTGCAGGCGCAGCTGGAGCAGCTCGAAGTCGAGGGCCCCGCGGGCCGGGTCGACGAGGACGATCTCACCGTCGACCACACAGCGAGGCGGTAGCTGCGCACGGACCGCCTCGACGACCTCCGGGAAGTAGCGCGTCATCGCCCGCTCGTTGCGGCTGCCGATCTCGACCTCGTCACCGTCGCGGAAGATCAGGGAGCGGAACCCGTCCCACTTCGGCTCGTAGAGCATGCCGAGCGGGATCGCGCGAGCGAGCTTGGCCAGCATCGGCTTCACCGGAGGCATGACGGGCAGCTGCATCGTCGACGCTCAGGCGCGGAGGCTGGGGGAGTGGACCGGCACGAGGCGACCGTATGCCCGCGGTCGGCCAACCGGCTGCGCGTGCGGGGCTGCTACCGGCGCGAGGCTCGACAGCGGCTCGTCGACGTCGACGGCTTGGGGGTCTCGATCATCCCGGCGAGGTTGTCCAACACCCGGCCCAACAGGTCGTGCAACGTCGCGACCTCCCGGGCGGTGAGACCGGCGGTGGCCTCATCGTTGGTCCGCGTCAGTCGATCCGGCGCCTGCGGCAACAGCTCGACCGACCGGGCGGTGAGGGCGATGCGCGAGGCCCGCCGGTCGCTGGGGTGGGGTGACCGGTCGAGGAGACCGGCCTTGGCCATCCGCTGCAACAGCGCTGCGGCAGTGGGTTGTTCGATGTGGGTGCGCTGCGCGATCTCCGCCTGGGTCAGCCCGTCGTCCTCGGCGAGCGCGACGAGGACCGGGGCGTAGGCCACACCCAGCCGCCGGAGCCGGGCCTCGGCCACCGCGCCGGGGTCTCGCTGTTCGGCTTGACAGCCGGCTGATGAGGGAAATCGGGGCATTCGAGAACACCCTCATGGGCGACTACTTCAAGACTGAGGAGCGGATCTATCGCAGCGGGCTGCCCCACCTGCCGTTCCGCAACGCGGCTCTACCTCGACACGGTGCCCGTCTACGTCGGCGGAGGCCGCGTGCTCGCACCGGGCATCCGGCTTCCAGCGGGGCAGGGCCGCGTCGCCTACGCCCTGCGCCGGGAGATGAGGGAGGCGCTGGCCAACGCGATGCTGGACCACAACGGTCCGGACCGCACCTACGTGGTTGCCGCCCCCGCGCATACGGTTTCGACGACGTGGCCACCGCGATTACTGAGATCTTCGGCACTTCGGTCACCTACGCCCAGGTCTCCGACGACCAGTAAAGGCCGACGCGATGGCCGCCGGGCTGACCGAGCCGATGGCCCGCCGCTTCATCGGCTTCTACTCCGACATCCGCGAGGACCAGCCGAGCGAGACCAGCCACGACCTCGAGACCCTGCTCGGGCGGTCAGCGGCATCGCTCGGGGCCGGGCTCGCTGAGGTCGTCGCGCTTGTAGAGCGCGTGGCGGCGAACCGGCCGACCCGCGGTTAGGCTCAGTTGATGTCCACGTATGCGTGCCCGTGACCGCAGTCGACAGCGAGCGTCCCCCGCTGTCCAAGCCCCCGGAGCTGAGCACGGGGGAGACGCGGTCCGCGAGCCGCCTGGAGCTGTTCTTCGACCTGGCCTACGTCCTGTGCATCGCCGAGCTCGCGTCGTCGTTGCTCACCGACCTCGACCGGCACGGGGTCGTGAAGTTCGTCGCCCTGTTCACCGTGGTGTGGCTCTCATGGTCGCAGTACACGTTGCACAACAACCGGTTCGACACCGACGACCTCATCCTGCGCTTCTCCAAGCTCGGTGCGATGCTCGCCATCCTCGGCGCCGCGGCCAGCATGAGCGCCGCCACCGGCGACAAGATCGTGCCGTTCACGTGCAGCTACGCCCTCGGGCGGGTCATCCTGGCGGGGCTGTACTACCGCTCGTGGTGGCACGTCTCGACCGCCCGCGGGACGACCGGTGTCTACCTCGTCGCGATGAGCGCGGTCGCCGGCCTGTGGCTGGCCTCACTCGCGTTCCCCACGCCACTGAAGTTCGTGCTCTGGGGAGTGGCGGTGGTCATCGACGTGGCCGCCCCCATCGTCGCCGGCCGGCGCCCGGGGCGGGCCCCGCTGCACCTCGAGCACCTACCTGACCGCTACGGGCTGCTCGTCCTTCTCGTCCTCGGCGAGGTCATCGCCAGCATTGCCACCGGGGTGCACGATGTGAAGTGGTCCGCCGTGTCCGTCATCATCGCGGTCGCCGGCTTCCTCGTCGCCGCTGCCCTTTGGTGGGCGTACTTCGACGTCGGCGGTACGGTCAGCGCGCACGCCATCCAGCGCGCCGACGACGAGGAGACGGGCAAGGCCGCGCCGGGCGCCGACGACGAAGGTGAAGAAGCCGGTTACCCCGATCTCGGCCTCGATGACCGCCGGGGAAATGGGGATCGGGGCGGTGGACCGGAAGACGTGACCGACCGCGAGCCGGTCGACGAACGGCACGACCTCTTCATCTACGGGCACCTGCCGCTGACCGCCGGCATCCTCGCTCTGGCCGTCGGCATCGAGGAGCTGGTCCTCCACCCGGACCGCCCCCTCCCGTCCAGCGCCAGCCTGCTCGTCACGGGCGGGCTGATCGGGTTCCTGCTCGGCGTGGCGATGCTGTTGCGCGGTGGCGAGCAGAAATCACGGCTCTCCATCGCCTGGCCGGGGACCACCGCCCTGGTCGCGCTCGTGTGGGCGTTCGTCGGAGCCCAGAGCGCCCTCGTGTCCTCGGCGGGGGCCGCCGCCATCGCCATCGCCGCCGCGGCAGCGGGAGCCGTCATCTCCCGCCGAACGCCCGGCAAGAGCCACCGCCCGGCGCGCAGCGCGCATACCGCGTAGACACGCCCGGCGCAGCACGCCGCGGCACCGATGTCACGCGGCGGGCACGGTTGTGACGCGGCGGGCACCGAACGGAGAGCTACATCCCTGGCAGGGGTGCAGCTCTCCACGCTCTGGGGCAGGGGGGGACCCGCCCTCACTCCCTCGGTCATTGACATAATGCCGATTATCGGCGTTCGATGCGCGCGCAGGCCAGCATCGCCCACCCGGGCCGTCTCGGCGACGGTGACCTCCTCGTCGTCGACCCAGGGACTGACCACGTCGGCTGCAGACGCCTCCGAGAACTCCGGGCGCGGCGTACACGGCGCACGCGCCGATGAAGACGGCCGCCACCGCGATCAGTGAGAACCGGGCCTAGAGCCGCCGCATCCCGTGCGAGACCGCCACCCCGAGCCGTCCACCATGACGGGCAGCCAGTCCTCGACGGCACCCTCGGCGATCACGCGCGAACAGCGACGCGCTTAAGCGCGCGACTCGCTCGATCGTGAGCAACACGGGTCCGACCCTAGCCCGGGCGGGGTCACGACCCTTTTGCCTCACACGCACCAATAGGCGGTCGGACGATGGATAGCCATGCGCGGCCCGCCAATCGGTGCGCGTTGCGCAGATTCGTTCGCACCGGCGGGCGGCATGAACCGGCCAGAGGTGACCTTTGGCGGGGTTGGGGGGGACCCCGGACTTGACGCATACCGATATAGGCATATGCTCGTCTCATGGCCCGAGCAGCGACGACGTCCGACGTCTTCAACGCGATCGCCGAGCCGCAGCGCCGGGAGATCCTCGTCCTGCTGCGGGCGGGTGAACGGCCGGTCACCGAGCTGGCCCAGGCACTGGGGATGACCCAGCCGGGGGCGTCCAAACACCTGAGGGTGCTCCGGGAGGTGGGGCTGGTGCAGGACCGCAGGGCGGGCAAGCAGCGCCTGTATGCCCTTGACGCCCACGGGCTGCGACCGGTCCACGAGTGGGCCGGCGGCTTCGAGCAGTTCTGGAACCAGAGCTTCGACCGGCTGGACTCCTACGTGCAGGACCTCCAAACGACACGACAGAAGGAGTGACCGATGGCAGCCACAGACCGGGACGCGCCGGCGCAGACATCGACGGCCGATCGCACGGTCGTCATCTCCCGAGTCATCGGGGCCCCACGGGACCTGGTGTTCGAGGCGTTCACCGACGTCCGGCACCTGTCGCGCTGGTGGGGACCCGAGGGGTTCACCACCACCACGCTGGCGTTCGACTTCAGCGTCGGCGGCGTGTGGGACTTCGTGATGCACGGACCGGACGGGACCGACTTCCAGGAGTGGATCTGTTGGACCGAGATCTTGCCGCCGGATCGGATCGCGTTGCTGCACGGTGAGTTCGATGGTGACCCAAACACGTTCAAGTCGCTTTTCACGTTCGTACCGAGCAGCGCAGGGACCCGGGTCGAGCTGAACACGGTGTTCCCGACCAAGGAGCTGCGCGACGAGGCGGTGGAGAGGTACCACGCGGTCGAGGGCGGCCAGCAGACCCTGATCAACCTGGCGGCCTACGTCACGGAGACCCTTCGACAAGGAGATGAGGGCTGATGGCCGGGACGGTGTTCTTCAGTGTGTCGATGTCGCTGGACGGGTTCATCGCGCCCGACTCCCCCGACGAGCTGATGGGGCGGCAGTGGATGGAGCTGCAGCGGTGGGTCTTCCCGACGCGCTTCTTCCGGGAGAACGTCTTGCTCGGCAGAGGGGGCGAAGAGGGGCCAGACAACGACATCGTGCGGGCGACGTACGAACGCACCGGTGCGAGCGTGATGGGCAAGCGCATGTTCGAGGCCGGCGAACACGCGTGGCCGGAGGAGGCGCCGTTCCACACACCGGTCTTCGTGGTGACGCACGAGCAGCGTGACCCGTGGGAGCGCCTGGGCGGGACGACCTTCCACTTTGTGAACGACGGCATCGAGCACGCGCTCGACCTGGCTCGCGAGGCCGCCGGCGACCGGGACGTCCGCATCGCCGGCGGCGGCGCGACGATCCTGGAGTACGTGAACTCCGGCCTGGTCGACGAGTTCTCGATCGCGCTCTCCCCCGTGCTCTTCGGGTCGGGGGTCCGACTCTTCGAGGGCGTGGACGCGGAACGCGTGGCTCTAGAGCCGGTGCGCGCGGAGCCGACGCAGCGGGCGACCCACCTGACCTACGCTGTCCGGCAACGCTGACCACACGGCCAGCACGCGTCCACGTCGCGACGCAACCTTGGGGAACGACGGCATGACCGGCCCCGCCGACCTCTATCCTCCGGTGTCATGGTTTGGGTAATTTGGCCCCGCTGTGCGTGATCCTCAGACCCACCGTTCTCTGACCCCGGACGTTCTATGACCCTCGAGAAACACGGCCCCGGCGGGACGTCCGACCTAGGGCGTCCGCTGACGGCGTCGGCCGACCCGGTCGACCGTGTGGTCCGGCTCGCCCCGACGTGGACCCTCTTCGCCCTCGTGGCCAGTGGGGTGCTGGTCGTCGGGATCGTCGTGTGGGCGCTGACGGGCACGGTGAGCTCGACGGTGACGTCGCCCGGGATCCTGCACGACATCGGCGCCACCACGGTCCGCGCGACCGCGTCGGGCCAGGTGGATCGAGTGCCGGTGACGGTCGGCGACATGGTCAAGACGGGCCAGGTCGTGACCGTCCTTCGGGACGGGACGACACTGACCGCTCCCCTCGAAGGACAGGTCGTGTCGGTCACCGTCTCCCCGGGCTCCACCGTCGTGCCCGGCCAGAGCGTGGTCATCGTCGCCGACCTGACCATCGACCCCCTCGTGGTCACGAAGGTGGCGCCGAGCTACATCAGCACGATCCGGGTCGGGCTGCCGGTGCGGATGGAGGTCGAGGGGGCCCCCGCCTCCCGGTACGGATACCTGGTCGGCACCATCAGCGACATCACCAACAACCCCTACAGCAACGCCCAGATCGCCGCACGGCTCGGGATCGACCAGCAGGTCGTGGCCAGCGAGCTCGGCGACGCGCCCGGGCTGCTGGCCGTCGTCCGGCTCCAGCCCGACCGCTCGACCCCGACCGGGTTCGCGTGGACCGTCGGCCAGGGGCCCTCGCTCATCGCCCAGCAGGGCGTGATGATCACCGTGCACACCGTCCTCAAGGAGTCCTCCCCGCTCGGGATGGTCTTTCCCCAGTTCGCCCCGCGATGACATCCCCCGCATCCTCCGCGCCGACACCCGAGGCCCACCTCGACGGCTCACCCGTCTCGGCCGCCACCGTCCGGGCGCGGCGGGTCAGGGTCCCCGTCGTCCTCCAGGTCGACGAGTCGGAGAGCGGCGCGGCCTGCCTCGGCATGGTGCTCGCGCACTACGACCGGGTGGTCCCGCTCTCCGCGCTGACCGAAGCGTGCGAAGCGTCGCGGGACGGGGCCAAGGCGGAGCTCATCGCGAAGGCGGCGAAGACCTACGGTATGCGGGTCGACAGACACGAGCGGGCGTTGGGTCGCCTGGTCGAGTCCGACGCCCTGCCGCAGATCCTGGCCTGGCGGTCGTGCACTGGGTGGTCCTGGAGGGTTACGACGCACGGTCAGTGCGGATCATCGACCCGGAAGTGGGACCCAGCACCGTCGGGTGGGGCGAGGCCGAACGGCTCTACGGCGGCATCACGCTCGTGCTCGAGCCTGGACCGGGCTTTGCGACCGGGTCCGACGACACGCCCCTTCTGAGGGACCTACGGAGCCGCCTGCGGCCCGCCCGTGCCGGGATCGCCCTGGGCATCGTCGCGGGGCTCTTCCTGCTCGTGCCCGGCCTCGTGCTCCCGCTGGTCGTCACGCAGCTGGCCACGGCCGTTCTCCAGCCGAAGAGCGGTGGCAACCCGGTGCCGTTGCTGGCCGCTCTCCTGCTGTCGTGCGGGCTTATCGGCGTGCTCACCCTGCTGCAGGGCTGGTTCCTCTCCCGGGTGCAGGCGAGGCTGACGGCGTCAGGGTCGTTCCGGGTCGTCGACCACCTGCTGCGCCTGCCCGTCGGCTACTTCTCGCAGCGTCCCGACGGGATGGCGGTGGCCCGGCTGGACCAGGTGTACTTCGTCTACTGGTTGCTCAGCGGGCCGTTGGTCAGCGCCGGTGTGGCGGCCGTCGGTCTGATCGCCTACGGCGTCGTCATGGTGGCCTTCAGCCCCCTGCTCGCCGGGGTGATGATCGGCGCCATGGTGCTCAACGTCGTGGTCCTCATCCTCGTCTTCCGCCGCCGACGCGAGATCAACCTCGTGCAGCTGCGGCAGGGCACGCGCCTGGCCGGGCTCAGCACCGGCGTCCTGTCGAACCTCGAGGCGGTCAAGGCATCCGGTGGCGACGACGCGGCCTTCGAGCGGTGGGCGGGGCACCAGGCGAGCTATCTGTTGGCCGGTCAGAAGGTCGGGCAGTCGAACAACGCCTGGGCCACCGTGCCTGTGCTGCTCGCCACCCTGACGTCGGTCACGCTCATCGTCCTCGGTGCGATGTCGGTCATGGCCGGCACCCTGTCGCTCGGCGTGCTCGTCGGGTTCCAGGCTCTGGCGACCTCGTTCCTGGCCCCCGTGAGCCAGATAGCCACGCTGATGCGTCAGTCCCAGACTGCCCGGGCGCGGTTGGCGGAGGTCAACGACGTGCTCCAGAGCCCCCCGGACCCCGGCTTCACGCCCGCGGGGGCCGGCGGGGTGACGACGCCGCTCCGGGGGGCCCTCGAGGTGCGTGGGGTCGAGTTCGGGTATGCCCACACCGATCAGCCGGTCGTCACGGGGGTCGACCTCACGCTCTCCCCCGGCAGCCGCGTCGCCCTGGTGGGCGGATCGGGTTCGGGCAAGTCCACCCTGGTCAAGCTCATTCTCGGACTCCACGAGCCGTGGTCCGGAGAGATCCTGTTCGACGGCCATCCACGCCGGGAGTGGGACCGCCGCCACCTGACCCGGGCGGTGTCGTTCGTCGACCAGCGGATCATGCTCTTCCAGGGCACGGTTCGCACAACCTCACCCTGTGGGACCACGCCATCCCCACAGACCAGCTCATTGCTGCCGCCCGCGACGCCTGCATCCACGACGACATCGTCAGCCGGGCCGGGGGCTACGACACCGAGGTCCAGGAGGGCGGGCGCAACTTCAGCGGCGGGCAGCGTCAGCGCCTGGAGATCGCCCGGGCCCTCGTCCTCGACCCCGCCATCCTCGTGCTCGACGAGGCCACGAGCGCCCTCGACACCGAGACCGAGAAGCGCATCGACCGCAACCTGCGACGCCGAGGAGCGACGTGCCTCATCGTCGCGCACCGGCTCAGCACGGTCCGCGACTGCGACGAGATCGTCGTCGTCGAGGGGGGACGGGTGGTCCAGCGGGGGACCCACGACGAGCTCGTGCTGGAGGGCGGACGCTACGCGCAGCTGGTGACGTCGGAGTGAGCACCCCGACGGCCACCGACGTCCCCGTGGCCCCGGGGGCGGCAGCGCACCGCCTCGTGGCCAGTGACCCCCTGGTGCTGGACCAGCCTGGGCAGGCGTGGTTCCTGACCAGTGGGGAGGTCGACCTCTTCGTGGTCCCCACCGACGACCTCGGCCGGCCCGGGCGGCGGTCCTTCCTGGCGTCGGCCGGGCCTGGGACCCTTCTCCTGGGCGCTGCCCCCGCGCACACCGGCGGCCAGACCTGGCGGTTGACGGCGGTCGGCGTGGACGCGGTCGCCCTGCTGCTCGACGACGGGTGGGTGGCGTCCCTGGGCGCCAACCCCACGCTCGAGCTCGGCCTGCACGGGTGGCTCTCCGCCACCGGCTCGGCCCTGGACGCTCTGGGCCCGCGTCGCGCGGTCTCCCCGGGGGAGGTCGTGACCCTCGCGGTGGGGCAGGTCCTCAACGCGCCACGAGGCCTGGCGTGGCTCCTGCCGGATGACACGAGCGATGTGGTCCTGACGGTGGGCGGGCACGCGCAGCCCGCTCCCGTACCGACTCCCTTGGGAGCAGCGTTCAGCACGACGGTCCAGGAGTCGGGCGGGGGGGTGGTGCGACGCAGTGACGAGGTGCCGCCGAGTGAGCTGGTGTCGGGCCTGGCGTGGGTGCAGCACGCGATGACCTGTGCGGCGGCCGATCTCGCGGCCGGCCGGCTGCAGGAACGGGCGCGGCGCCGCGCCGAGCGGCTCGCGGCGGACGACGCCACCCGGGCACACGCGCATACCTCCCTGCAGCGCATCGGCGACGCCACCCGATGGGTCGCAAGCCCGACCGACGACCCGGTCCTCGCCGCCTGCCGGCTGCTGGGTATGCGGACGGGAATGGCGGTGAAGGCGCCGCCGGACTGGTCGCGGGGCGTCAACCCCGACCCGGTGCGCGCCATCGCCCGCGCTTCGGGGCTGCGGGTGAGAGCGGTCAGCCTCGAGGATGACTGGTGGCGGCAGGGCGCAGATCCGATGGTGGCCTTCCGTGGGAGCGACGGCGCTCCGGTCGTCCTCGAGCCCGGGCTGGCAGGCGGCTTCCGCATGACCGACCCCGTCACGACGGTGACGACGACGGTGACCGCCCGGGAGGCGGCGGACCTGCGCCCGACGGGCTACCTTTTCTACCGCCCGCTGCCGGACGGGCCGGTGACCGTCGCCGGGCTGCTGCGGTTCGGGTTCTCCGGCAGTGGGCGGGACGCGATGAGGCTGCTCGGATACAGCCTGCTCATCGGGGTGCTCACCCTGGCCATCCCGGTGGGGGCGGGCACCATCCTCGGCCACCTGGTCCCGGACGGGAGGCCCGGTCCGGTGCTGGCCACGGCGTTCCTTCTCCTCGCCGTGGTGCTCGCGATGACCGGGTTCATGCTCCCGCGCTCCGCCGCGCTCCTTCGTCTTCAGGGCCGGATGCTGGGCCGGATGCAGTCGGGTCTGTGGGACCGGCTGCTGGCCTTGCCCGTCGCGTTCTTCGGGCGCCACTCCGTCGCCGACCTCGCCGTGCGCCTCAACGCGGTCGAGACGATCCAGGACACCGTGTCCGGGGCAGCGTCCCGGACCCTGCTCGCGGTGGTCACCCTGCTCTTCAGCTTGGGCCTGCTGTTCACCTACAGCGCCGGCCTCGCCCTGGCCGTGGTGTCTGTGACGGTGGTGGTCCTCGGCCTCGGCGTCGTGATCACGCTGGCCCAGCTGAGGCTGCTCACCGCCATGTACCAGGCCAAGGGCCGGTCCTCGAGCGTCCTTCTCCAGATCGTCAAGGGCAACGAGAAGATCCACGCCGGCGCCGCCGAGGACCGGGCTCTGGACGCGTGGGCCGCGCGGTTCGCGGACCAGTCGATGCTGCTCCTCGCGTCGTGGCAGTGGGGGGCGGCCCGTACGGCGCTCTACGCCCTGCTCCCCTCCGCCCTCACCCTGGTGATCTTCACCGTCGTGCTCAGGGACCCGGCGACGTTGAGCACCGCCGCCTTTCTGGCGTTCGTCGCGGCTCTCGGCCAGGTCGCATCGGCGACCGCCCAGCTCGACCAGGGGGTGGGCAGCGCGTTGACCATCGTCACCGTGTTCAGAGCCCTGGGACCCATCCTGGCCGAGCCCCCCGAGGTGGGCGCGGGAGCGGCGGACCCCGGCCCGCTCGATGGCCGGATCGCGCTGTCGTCCGTGCGCTTTCGCTATCCCGGTATGGACCGCCCGATCCTCCAGGACGTCAGCCTCACGGTCGAGCCGGGCGAGTTCGTCGCGGTCGTCGGCATCTCGGGATCCGGGAAGTCGACCATCGTCCGCCTGCTCCTGGGGTTCGAGCGTCCCGACGCCGGAAGCGTCACCTATGACGGCAAGGCCTGCAGTCCCTCGACATCCGGGCCGTGCGCGAGCAGATCGGGGTGGCGCTGCAGAACGCCAACCTGGCTGGTGCGGACATCTTCGCGGTCATCGCCGGTGACCGGCCCCTGACCGAGGAGGAGGCGATGGCGGCGGCCGAACGGGTCGGGCTGGCCGATGACATCCGGGCCCTCCCGTCGGGTCTACGGACCCGGATCGGCGACGGAGGAGAGACCTTCAGTGGCGGTCAGCGACAGCGTATGGTGCTGGCCGCCGCGGTCGCGCGCACTCCCCGGGTCGTCATTCTCGACGAGGCCACCAGTGCGCTGGACTCCGTGGCCCAAGCCGTCGTCGCGGCCAGCTTCGGCGCGCTACAGGTCACCCGGGTCGTCGTGGCCCACCGCCTCAGCACGATCAGGCACGCCGACCGCGTCGTCGTCATGGATGCCGGCCGCATCGTGCAGGAGGGGACGTTCGACGAGCTGGCCGAGCAGGCCGGGGTCTTCCGCGACATGGTGCAGCGACAGACGTTCTCCTCGCCCGTCAGCCGGGGAGCGCCCAGGCGTCCGCGCGGATGATCGGCACCAGCGACCCGTCGGTGCGGATGCCGTCGACGTCGACCCCGGGACCGCCAATGACGACATCGGTGTGCACCGGAGCGGTGTTCAGGCCGACCTCTGCCTTCTGCTCCTCGGTCATCGTGCGGCCGCCCACGATGCAGTCGGCGAACCCTTGCCCCCACGCGACGTGACACCCGGTGTTCTCGTCGTACAGCGTGTTGTGGAAGACGACCCCCGCCGCCCGGACCCGCGACGACCCTTCCACGAGCGACACCTCGCCGAGACGCCGCGCACCCTCGGCGGAGTCCAGCTGGGCCCGGACCGCCTCGACCCCGCTCGACGCCGTGACGTCGACGATGCGACCGGACTCGAACCTCACGACCAGATCCTCGACGACCGTTCCCTCCGCCAGCATCGCGAGGGGCCGCGTCAACCGCATCACCCCGTCGGCCCGGTTGCTGTCCGGGCTGGTGAAGACCTCCTCGGTCGGCAGGTTGGGGATGTAGGCGACGCCGTCGTTGGTCTCGGTCGCCCCGCCGACCCAGCGGTGCGCCGCGTTCAGGCCGACCGTGAGGTCGGTGCCGTTCCCGTGGTAACGAACAGCATCCAGCCGGTAGGCGTCGAGCGCGGCCGCCCGCGTCTGGAGCATCGTCGAGTGGGCCCACCACGCACCGACCAGATCCGGCTCGTCGAGCCGCAGGGCGATCCCGACCGCCTCCCACAGCCGCTCGACGTCAGGCTCTCCGAAGACCTGGCGGGCCCAGCCCGGGTTCGGTGCCGCGGCGATCGTCCACTGCACCCTTCCGCCCATGACCACCCCGCGAGCCACGCTCAGGTAGTCCGGGTCCAGGAGCGATAGCCGACGAGCGTCCAGTCCCTCGAAGAGGTTCGGCTCCGGACTCCCCGTGAGCCGGATCGTCGCCCCGCTCTTCTCCCCCAGCTGGCGGACCTGCTCGTAGCGCCAGGGCGTGGCGGTGGTCAACGTCTGCTCGGGCGCGTGGCGCAACGTCGAGCGCCGGACGTGGTCGTCGTCGTAGTCGACGACGACCCGGGACGCGCCCGCGAGGTATGCCTGCTCGACCACGGCTCGGGCCAGCTCGGCGTGCTCGACGAGGGCTCCCACCATGACCAGCTGCCCCGGTTGGACATTGGCCCCGACGCGGACGATCAGCTCGGCGTAGCGGTCGACGCGGTCCCCTTAGGTGGTGGCGGGTTTCGCCGTGTCGTGAGTTCCAAATGTCTCCATGGGTCCGTTGTACTCCTCCGGACCTCGCGGCCTGGACTACTCCCGCCTGCTCTCCGGCGGTCGGCCTATCCGCCCGCGACGTAGGCGGCGAGGTGCTGTCCGGTGAGGGTCGACGCGTCGGCGACCAGCTCGGCCGGCGTGCCCTCGAACACGATCCGGCCTCCGTCGTGGCCGGCCCCGGGCCCGAGGTCGACGATCCAGTCGGCGTGCGCCATGACGGCCTGGTGGTGCTCGATGACGATCACCGAGCGACCGGAGTCGACGAGCCGGTCGAGCAGGCCCAGCAGGTTGTCGACGTCGGCCAGGTGCAGGCCGTTCGTCGGCTCGTCGAGGACGTAGACGTCGCCCTTCCCGGCCATCTGGGTGGCCAGCTTGAGGCGTTGCCGCTCGCCGCCCGACAGCGTGGTGAGCGGCTGTCCCAACCTCAGGTACCCGAGGCCGACGTCTGCGAGGCGGTCGAGGATCGCGTGGGCAGCGGGGATGCGGGCGTCCCCGTCCGCGAAGAACTCGACCGCCTCGCCGACCGACATGGCCAGGACCTCGCTGATGTCGCGGCCACCGAGGCGGTACTCGAGGACGGCCGCCTGGAACCGCCGCCCCTCGCACTCCTCGCACCGTGTCGCCACACCGGCCATCATCGCCAGGTCGGTGTAGATGACCCCGGCACCCTTGCAGGCGGGGCAGGCGCCCTCGGAGTTGGCGCTGAACAGCGCCGGTTTGACGCCGTTGGCCTTGGCGAACGCCGTGCGGATCGGGTCGAGCAGGCCGGTATAGGTCGCCGGGTTGCTTCGGCGGGACCCGCGGATGGCGCCCTGGTCCACCGACACCACGCTGTCGCGTCCGGACACCGACCCGTGGATCAGTGAGCTCTTCCCGGAGCCGGCGACGCCGGTCACCACGACGAGGACGCCGAGGGGGATGTCGACATCAACCGTCTGCAGGTTGTGGGTGTCGGCCTGGCGCACCTCCAGTCGCCCCGTGGGTGAGCGCACCTCGTCCTTGAGCCGCGCCCGGTCGTCGAGATGGCGGCCCGTCAGGGTCTTGCTCGCGCGCAGCCCCTCCACGGTGCCGGCGAAGACGACCTGGCCGCCGGCACTCCCGGCACCCGGGCCCAGGTCGACGACGTGGTCGGCGATGGCGATGGCCTCGGGCTTGTGCTCGACGACGAGCACCGTGTTTCCCTTGTCCCGCAACCGGATCAGCAGGTCGTTCATCCGTTGGATGTCGTGTGGGTGCAGGCCGATCGTCGGCTCGTCGAACACGTAGGTGACGTCGGTCAGCGACGAGCCCAGGTGCCGGATCATCTTGGTGCGCTGGGCCTCTCCGCCCGACAGCGTGCCGGTGGACCGGTTGAGCGAGAGGTAGCCGAGCCCGATCTCCGTGAACGAGTCGAGGGTCGCTCCCAGCGACACGAGCAGCGGCGCCACTGTGGGTTGGTCGAGTCCGTGGACCCATTCGGCCAGGTCGCTGATCTGCATCGCGCACGCGTCCGCGATGCTCGTCGTGCCGATCTTCGAGGACCGGGCCTGGGCGCTGAGCCGGGTGCCGTCGCACTCCGGGCAGACGGAGAAGGTGACGGCCCGCTCGACGAAGGCGCGGATGTGCGGCTGGAGGGTGTCGACGTCCTTGGACAGGAACGACTTCTGGATCCTCGGGATCACCCCTTCGTAGGTCAGGTTGATCCCTTCGACCTTGACCTTGGTCGGCTCCTTGTGGAGCAGGTCCTGCCGCTCTCGCTTGGTGTACTTGGCGATCGGCTTGTCGGGGTCGAAGAAGCCACAGCCCCGGAAGATGCGGCCGTACCACCCGTCCATGCTGTAGCCCGGGATGGTCAGCGCGCCCTCGTTGAGCGACAGCCGGTCGTCGTAGAGCTGGGTCAGGTCGATGTCGGTGACGTTGCCCATGCCCTCGCAGCGCGGGCACATCCCGCCGGTGATGCTGAAGCTGCGTCGCTCCTTGACCTTCTCGCCCCCGCGCTCGAGGGTGACCGCGCCCGCTCCACTGATGGACGCGACGTTGAACGAGAACGCCTGGGACGAGCCGATGTGCGGCTCACCCAGGCGGCTGAACAGGATGCGCAGCATGGCGTAGGCGTCGGTGGCGGTCCCGACCGTCGAGCGGGCGTTGGCACCCATCCGCTCCTGGTCGACGATGATCGCGGTGGTCAGGCCCTCGAGGACGTCGACGTCAGGCCGGGCCAGCGTCGGCATGAACCCCTGGACGAACGCGCTGTAGGTCTCGTTGATCATCCGCTGCGACTCGGCGGCGATGGTGCTGAACACGAGCGAGCTCTTGCCGGAGCCGGAGACGCCGGTGAAGACGGTGAGCCGGCGCTTCGGCAGGTCGAGGCTGACGTCCTGGAGGTTGTTCTCCCGCGCCCCCTGCACCCGGATGAGGTCATGGGCGTCAGCGACGTGAGTGCGCGACGGACGCGTACGCCCGGTCTGAGCCCTGCTCATCGCGCCTCTCGGATGCGGATCTGGTTCCCCGCAGGGTCACGGAAGGCGCAGTCCCGGACGCCGTAGGGCTGCTCGGTCGGCTCCTGGACGACCTCGGCCTCGCTGGCCTGGACGCGTTCGAAGGTCCCGTCCAGGTCGGGAGTCGCCAGCAGGATCCAACCGTAGGTGCCCTTGGCCATCATCTCGACGATGGTGCGCCGCTCCTCGTCCGTCACACCCGGATCGGCCGCGGGTGGCGCCAGCAGGATGGACGTCTCCGGCTGGCCCACGGGGCCGACGGTGATCCACCGCATCGTGCCGCGGCCGAAGTCGGTGCGCACCTCGAACCCGAGGATGTCGCGGTAGAACGCGAGTGAGGCGTCCGGGTCGTCGTGGGCGAGCACGGTCGTGTGAATGGTGAGGTCCATGCCGTTCACGCTAGGTCAGGTCCGGGGACCCGCGCTTCTCGATTCCTGACCGGCCTCGTCACCTGCTTGGCGACACAAGGAGGCAGCTCTGCCGCCGCCCGGACCGCCTCGCGGCGGTAGATGCTGGGCGGCATACCCACAAGCTCGTCGAACCGGGTGCTGAACGTGCCGAGTGACCCGTAGCCGACGGCGAAGCACACCTCCGTGACGTTGAGGTCGCCGCGGCGCAGCAGGGCCATCGCCCGCTCCACCCGTCGCGTCATGAGGTAGCTGTAGGGCGTCTCGCCGTAGGCGCGCCGGAACTTGCGGCTGAGGTGGCCGGCCGACATGTGGGCCGCGCGGGCCAGCGCCTCGACGTCCAAGGGCTGCGCATACTCCCGGTCGATCCGGTCGCGAACGCGCCGTAGCCGCACCAGATCCCCCAACCGGGGGTCGGCGACGGCCAACGCTCAGCCGATCTTCTCGTCGAGCCACGCCACCAGGCCGGCGACGACCTCCTCGCGGTTGGTCTCGTTGAAGACCTCGTGCCGCGCGTCGGGATAGACGACCAGGGTCACGTCCTCCAGCCCGGCGTCCTCATAGCGGCGTACCAGCTCGTTGACGAGGGCGAGCCCACCGTTGACCGGGTCCATGCTCCCGATGACGACGTAGACCGGAAGGTCCCGGCGCATCGCAGCCACCCGCGCGGGGTCGGCCACCCGCCTCGCCGCAGCGAACATCGCCTTGCCGCCGGCGACGTCCAGCCCGAAGCCGCACCGCGGGTCGGCGATGTAGGCGTCCACCTGCGCCTCGTCCCGGCTGAGCCAGTCGAAGTCGGTGCGCTGGGGCTGGAACGGGGCGTTGAACGCGCTGAGGTCCATGGGCTGCTCGAGGTCCATCCCCGGCTCGAGCAGGTCGATCGCCGCCGTGCCCGACAGGACGACCGCCGACACGTCGCCGCTGTGGTCCAGCAGGTACTGCTGGGCCGCGAAAGAGCCCATGCTGTGGGCGACGAGGGCGAGAGGCAGGCCGGGGTGGGCGTTGGTGGCGAGTGCGCTCATCCGCCCGACGTCGTCGACCAGATCGGCCCACCCCGTCTCACCGAGCACGCCGTACGCCTCGGGCGGGGACGCCGTGTCGCCATGGCCACGGTGGTCGGGCGCGTAGACGACGTAGCCCTCGGCCGCGAGCCGCTCGGCCAGCGGCGCATACCGCAGGGCGTACTCCCCCATCCCGTGCGCCAGCTGCACGATGGCCCTGGGCTCGCCGTCCGGGTCCCAGCGGTATGCCGCGATGGTCACGCCACCCTCGCTCGGAAAGTCGACGCGCGTCGTGGTCTCGGTCATCGTTGGCCTCCGGGTGCACGGTCGAGGGACGCCGCGATCCTAGGGCTTCGCGTCGATCAGGTTGCAGTCCCGGCGACATCGACGCGGTCTGACCCCCTGGAGGAGGGTCCGATCCGCCGCGTTGTGCCCTAGGCGGCGTGGCGCAGGCAGGTCGACGCACTGGGTCGCGCCTCGAGGCGAGCCGGGGCGATCGTCGCGCCGCACACCACGCACGTTCCGTAGGTCCCGGCTTCGACCCGGGCGGCCGCGGCCTCGATGTCCAGCAGATGCCGCTGGGCGTGATGCAGGAGCGTCGCGAGCTGTGAACGCTCATAGGCGATCGTCGGACCCTCGGGGTCATGCTCGTCGTCGGCGTTCGAGTCGCGGGAGGCGTCGACCAGGGCGTCCAGGTCGGAGGTCATGGCGGCGATCCGCTCCCGGACCGCCGCCCGTTCGAGGACGAGCGGCTCGGGCAGCGGGGCCGGCGCGCTCAGCGTGCGGACTCCAGCTGCTGGCGGATCGTCGACAGCGTGGCGTCGATCTGCTCCTCGATGCCGGGGTGGCTGCTCTCGGTGTGCAGGGTGAAGCGCACGGTGCTGGCGTCGTCATCGTCGGCGTCCACGTCGATCTCACCGTGGTAGTCGTTCGGGCCCTCAGATCCCCAGGTGATCGCCTTGGCCGAGTCGTCGTGCTTGAACCACGCGGTGCCGTGCACCGTGTGCTTCTCCTCCCCCGGAGGTTCGATGACGGCGGTGGTGGCCACCTCGTCGCCGGACTTCTCCTCGGCGGCCGTGATCATGGGGAAGTACTTCGGCAGGTTCTGCACGTCCGACAAGTATGCGTACGCCGCCTTCTCGTCGACGCTGACCTTGGTCTCGCGGGAGTACGTGCTCATCTGGTCTCCTTCGGTAGGTGAGGTGCTCGCCCACTGGGGCGGCCGTGCTTCGACCCTAGGTCGACACGGGCGCGGCCGCCCGCCGAGGAGCCCGGCATCGCTGCCGGGGATCCCTCAGCGGCGGGACAACACGGCGGTGAGCTGTTTCGCCGTGTCGTTGGCCAGCTTCTCGAAGATCAGCTTCATCGCCGGGGCCATGAGGGCCGCGGCACCCTTCATCTCGAGCTCGGCACGGTAGGTGATCTCGCTGCCGGTGCCGCTGGGCTGCACCGAGATGGTGTCGGTGGACGTCGCGCTCTCGTTGGTCCCGACGAGGACGAGGCGGTCGTCGGTCAGCTCCCTCAGCTCGTAGTCCAGCTCGGCCTTGATTCCCGCGATCTTCGACACGTTGCGCCACGTCGTCCCGACCGCGACCGGGCCTGGGGTGGTCTGCGTGCATGACTTGGTGCCCGGGTCCCACTCCTCCGCGTTCGAGAAGTCCTTGAGGTAGGCGATGACCTCGGCCGGGGGCGGGGCGACCGGAAAGGTTCTCTCGACGGTGGGCGCGGGATGCTCCTGGTGTCAGGTGGTGGATGAGCCCCCATCGTCTCCCACCGGGTGCGGCGAAGAGCGGCGGGTCAACCCCACCAGAAGGTCGCGGCGATGACGCCGTAGAGCGCGATCAGACCGGCCCCCTCGATCCACGTCGACTTGCCGTCGAAGGTGATGAACGCGGAGAGCAGGACGGCGATGGCGACCGACACGACGAGCAGGGGGGAGAACACGAGCGTGAGCGACGCGAATCCCAGCACCGACGAGAGGATGACGAGGAGCGGCGCGAGCAGGAGGGCGATCTGCAGCGGCGAGTTGATGACGACGGCGAACGCATACTCCGAACGGTTGTTAGCGGCGAGCTGGATGCCGACGACGTTCTCGATGGCGTTGCCGGCGATGGCGACGACGACCAGCCCGGCGAACGCCTCGGAGATACCGAAAGACTTCATCGCCGGTTCGAGGGCGGCGACGAACCAGTCGGAGACGAACGCGGCGCCGACCGAGCTAGCCGCGAGGACCCCCACGGCGAGGGCGATGTTCCATCGAGGTGGCTCCGACTCCCCCAGGCTGTCGGAGTCGTTGCCACGCTTCAGGGAGGCGGGAAGGGTGAGGAGGAACAACCCGATGAGGACCACCGAGGCGATGATCGAGAGGGTGGTCTCGTGCTGCTCGGCCGGCGCGTGGATGAGGTGAGCCACCGATGGCATGACCATGGCCGCGACCGAGACCAGGAGCATCACGGTGATGCCATGGGCCCGCGTGCTGTCGAGCTTCTGGGTGCCGTGCTTCAGCCCGCCGACGACGAAGCACAGGCCGAGGACCAGCAGCAGGTTCGCCAGGATCGAGCCGATGAGCGCGGCCTGGACGACGGCCACGAGCCCGGCCTTCAGGGCGAACAGTGAGATGAACAGCTCGGGCAGGTTGCCGAGCGCGGACTGCAGGACGCCGGTGGCCCCCGGCCCGAACCGGTCGCCGAGCTGCTCGACCGAGCGGCCCACGAGGGCCGCCAGCAGAGCCACGGCGCCCGCCGCCGTGAGGAAGGCGAAGACCCCGAGACTGCCGGCGAAGTGGGCGACACCGGCGAGCACCACGAACGCGGCCGACAACCCGATGACCACCCAGTCGGACCGCACGAACCGAGGTCCGCGGGTGTGACCCGCGGGGGAAGCAGGGGCCGCGGCGCTCATGACGGCATCGTGCCAGGCCCGAGCCGCACCCACCCGCCGAGACCGGACCTCAGCGCGCCCCGAGCTCCCGATCCCGCACCCGTGGATGTGCCACGCTCCCGCTATGACCGATGACGTCGTCGTCGCGCCGGCCCCTCCGCCCGGTCGAGAGACGCGCGTGCAGCGCAGCTGGTACTTCTACGACTGGGCCAACTCCGCCTACGTGACCACGACCGCCACCGTGCTCATGGGGCCGTACCTCACGTCGGTCGCCACCGCAGCAGCCTGTCCCGACCTGCCGGACGGAGCGAGCTGCACCGAGACCCTGCCGGTGCTCGGCCTGGCGGTCTCGCCCGGCTCCCTGTACGCGTACACGACGACGGTGTCGACCATCGTGTCGGCACTCGTGCTGATCGTCGTCGGCGGCATCGCCGACCGCAGCCCCCGCCCGACCCGGATGCTGGCTGGCTTCGCCTGGCTGGGAGCGGTCGCCGCCGCGCTGATGTTCTTCGTCATGGGCACCGACTGGCAGCTCGGTGTCGTGCTCCTCATCGTCGCCAACCTCGCGCTCGGCAGCTCGCTCGTCATCTACGACTCCCTGCTGGTCCGCATCGCCTCACCCGACGACCGCGACCGGGTGTCGTCCAAGGGCTGGGGGTTCGGCTACCTCGGCGGCGGCATCCTGCTCGCCCTCAACTTCCTCCTCGACGTGTTCCACACCCGGCTCGGCCTCGATCGGAGCACGTCCACGCGGATCAGCCTGCTGTCCGCGGGCGTCTGGTGGGGGGTCTTCACGGTGATCCCCGTCCTGGGGCTGCGCGACGTCGGCGGCACGCTAGCCATCCCTGTCGAACGCACCCGCGGCGTCGTCGGGGGCAGCTTCGCCCAGCTGGCCGACACCTTCCGAGAGCTGCGGCTCTTCCCTCAGACGCTGCTGTTCCTGCTGGCCTACCTCTTCTTCAACGACGGGATCCAGACGGTCATCGGCAACTCCAGCCTCTACGGCATCGAGGAGCTGAAGTTCCCCCAGCAGACGGTGCTCGGCATCTTCTTGTTCGTCCAGTTCGTCGCCTTCGCGGGGTCGTGGCTGTTCGGCCGACTGGCCGACCGCATCGGGGCGTGGCGCACCGTGCTGTGGAGCATCGGGATCTGGACGGTCATCGTGCTCGTCGCCTTCTTCGTGCCGGCCCGGTCGATCGTGCTCTTCGCGGCCCTGGCCCTGGCCATCGGGCTGGTCCTGGGTGGAAGTCAGGCCCTCTCTCGCTCGCTCTACAGCCAGCTGATCCCCCGCGGTCGGGAGGCGGAGTTCTTCAGCCTCTATCAGGCCATGGAACGGGGGACGAGCTGGTTCGGGACGCTGACGTTCGGGCTGGTCTACCAGTTCACCCATTCCTACCGGCTGGCCATCGTGGCGCTCGTCGTCTTCTTCGTCATCGGCGGGCTGCTGCTCTCACGGGTGCGGATGCGCGACGGCATCCTCGCCGCCGGAAACGCGGTCCCGCGCGTCGTGTGACGGGCCGACGCCGGGGGTGAACCCGCGGGGTTCCTGCGACGTCAACCGGCTTGTGATTCGCATCACAAAGTGGTCTCGTTTGGGCGGTTGCTCGCGATTCACCGGAACAAACGCATCCGAGAACCACGTTGGAACCGAATGAGTTGACAACAACAGGTGTGCGACGTCCTGGCGGGGCGACGTGAGACCGGGAGGAACCCAGATGGCTGACCGAACACTACGTGGTACGCGGCTGAGCAGCTTCAGCATGGAGTCCGAGGTGGGTGTGGTGCCCAGCGAGCGGCAGATCACGACCTACGTCTGCCCTCAGGGGCACCGCATCGAGCTGCCCTTCAGCGTCGAGGCCGATGTCCCCTCCGTGTGGGAGTGCCGGTGCGGCAGCGAGGCCAAGCTTCTCGACGGACCGGACCCCACTCCCAAGGAGACCAAGCACGTGCGCACCCACTGGGACATGCTTCTGGAGCGCCGCTCGATCCCCGAGCTCGAGGAGCTGCTGGAGGAGCGCCTGACGTTGCTCCGGGCTGCCCGCGGCGAGAAGCCGTCGGCCAAGCGCAGCGCCTGAACCACGATCCGCGACCACGGTCACGCTGAAGGGCCCCGTCCAGGTCGGACGGGGCCCTTCGCCATGACGGTCCGACTTTGACGATCCCGGCTCTAGAGGACCTCGCCCTCGATCACGTCGTCGGCCGCCCGGGTCGGCGAGGGGGTGGACCCGGATCCGGATGGAGCACCGAACGGACCCGACGCGTAGACGCCGGCCAGCAGCCTGCGCGCCACGACAGTCTCCAGCAGCCCTCGGGCGAGCGGCCGGGTCAACGGGATGACCAGGAAGAAGCCGACGATGTCGGTGAGGAAGCCGGGGGCCAGCAGGAGCACACCGCCCACGAGGACCAGGGCGGCGTCGGCCAGCTGGCGTGACGGCATCCGCCCGGTCGTCAAGGCGTCCTGCAGGGCCGACCACGCCCGTCCGCCCTCGTGCCGCACCAGCCAGGCGCCGAAGGCCGACTCGGCCAGCAGCAGCGCGAAGGTCGGCCAGCCGCCGATCGCCTGGCCCACGGCAATGATGACGACGATCTCCAGCAGGGGAACGACGAGCAGCAGCACGACGAGCAGCAGCGACCAGCGTCCCCGGCCGTGGCGTCGCGGACCCCGTCCTACAGCCGGTTCCATGCCGCCGCCTCCCGCCGTCGGCGCAGCATGCGGGTGCGGTCCTGCAGCTGCTCGAGCCGGTGCGAGACGGCCCACCCGGTCACGCTGACGATGGCTTCGCTGACGATGCCACCGCTCATCTTGGACTCGCCGACCTCACGCTCGACGAACTCGATGGGCACCTCGACGACCGTAAGGCCCGCGCGCACGGCCCGCCACGTCATGTCCACCTGGAACCCGTATCCCTGCGTGTCTACCCCACCGAGATCCATCTGGTGCAGGGCGGACGCGCGGTAGACCCGGTAGCCGCCGGTCGCGTCGTTGACCGACATGCCCAGCATGACCTTGACGTAGACGTTGCCGCCGACACTCAGCACCTTCCGAGAAGCCGGCCAGTTGACCACCCTGCCGCCCTTGACCCACCGCGAGCCGATCACCGCGTCCGCCGACTCGGCCGCGGCCAGGAGCGAAGCCAGCTGCTCCGGTTGATGCGATCCGTCCGCATCCATCTCGACGACTGCACCGTAGGCCCGATCCAGGGCCCACGCGAAGCCGGCGAGATAGGCCGCCCCCAGGCCGTCCTTGCTCGTGCGGTGCAGGACCGACACCTGGCGGTCGTGGGCCGCGAGCTCGTCCGCGACCTGGCCGGTGCCGTCGGGCGAGCCGTCGTCCAGGACCAGGACGTCGGCCTCGGGCACGGCCGCACGGAGCCGAGCCACGATGCGGGGGAGGTTGTCCCGCTCGTTGTACGTCGGGATCATCACGAGGACGCGCCCCAGGGGTTCACGGGCGGGATGGGTCACGGTGAAACGGTCCTTCCGGTCTGGTCAGCTCTGGTGCACGGGCAGAGCCGGGGTGCGGTTCGGGTCGATCGCGGTACGCCTCGGGTGGCCTCGGTCGCGCCGTGCGCCACCCGCTGCAACGAGGAGCGCGACGGCGAGCGCCAGGCACGCGGCGTACTCCGGCCAGGGGCCCAGCACCGTGGCGACGGTCAGCGCGGTGCGGAGCGGGAGCTGTCCGGAGAGGACGGCCTGGGTGAACAACGCACTTGCCTGGTGGGGGGTTCCATCCGGGGTGATGAGCGCGCTGACCCCGACGGTCGAGACGTGGACGACGGAGCGACCGTGCTCGATGGCCCGGATGCGCGAGATGGCGAGCTGTTGGGTCGACTCGGCGGTATAGCCGAACGTGGCGTTGTTGGTCTGGACGAGCAGGAGGTTGGCACCGAGCTCGACATTGTCGCGGACGAGGTCGTCGTAGGCGACCTCGAAGCAGATCGTCGGGCCGGCGACGATCGTGCCGCCCGAGGCGGCGGGCACCCGGAAGACCACGGGCCGGTCCCCGGCGGCGAAGTCGGCCCGCACCAGGTCGACCTTGTCGCTGAAGCGGCGGAAGAAGTCGCGCGACGGGATGTACTCGGCGAACGGCACCGGGTGCTGCTTGACGTAGCGGGCCGTGATGCCCTGACCGGGCGTGTAGAGGAGGGAGACGTTCGAGACATCGGGGTAGGGCTGCTCCAACAACGACCCGACGACGATCGGGGCCTTGGCGGCGTCGAGCGCCTCGCCGATGCGCGCGTCGGCGTCGGGGTTGCGGGTGGGGTCGATGTCCGAGGCGTTCTCGGGCCAGACGACGAGGTCGGGCGGCGCCCGGGTGCCGGCCGCCACCTGCCCAGCGGCCGCGATCGTGGCGTCGACGTGGTTGTCGAGGACCTGACGGCGCTCGGCGTTGAAGTCCAGGCCTGGACGGGCGACGTTGCCCTGCACGGCCATGACGCTGCCGCTCGCACCGTCGACCGGCAACGGGACGAGCGTCCCGAAGGCGCCGACGACGAGGGCGCCGGCCAGCGCCAGCAGCGTCGACCGGCCCGGCCGCCGGCCTGTCGCCGATGCTCGCTCGGTGCCGGCGAGGCGGAAGGCCGCGGCCGCCAGCAGCCCCCCCACCAACGCGACCGCGAAGGTCACCCCCGGCGCCCCCGCCAGGGCGGCGAGCCGCCCCATCGGGCTGTCGGCCTGGCTGAACGCGAGACGGACCCAGGGGAAGCCCCCGTACGGGATGCGGTCCCGCAGGGCCTCCTGGGCGACCCACGCCAGGGCGACGACGAGCGGACGCACCCGCGCGCCGGTCGCGAGCCCGTGCTCCCCCTCCCGCCTCCGCCACAGGCCCGGACGGCCCTGCAGCCCGGCCGTCACGCCGCCGAGGAGGACGAGGAAGAGGGCCTGGCAGACCGTGAGCCCGGCCCACGGCACGACCCCGACGACGATGCCGGCCCAGCTGAGGGAGTAGCCGAAGAAGACCAGTCCCGTGGCCAGTCCCAGGAGCGCCCCCTCGCGGACCCGGGCGCCACAGGTGGCGACAGCCAGGAGCCCGACGCCGATAGGAGCGAGGAACCAGAGTCCGGCGTCCGGGAACGCCAGGCAGAGGGCCACGGCCGCCAGCACCGCGAGCAGTAGGCGACGGAGCGGCGGCACGTCGCAACGGTAGCCGCACGACCTGGCTGGCTTCCCCACGTTCGCGGGGGCGGGCCGGGAACAGCGACGGGCTGTGACGGGAGCCGACGCGGGGCGTCAGCGTGGCCGAGCTGGGGACCACGACGGGCCGCAACGCCGTTGGGACCAGCCCCAGGCCGACGGGCTGTCGGCGTGGCTGCTGTTGTCTACTGAGCGTTGCGGGCCGTCATGACGTCCACCAGTCAGCGGCGGCGAGGCCGGCTCATAGCCCGTCGGGTGAGCCTGGCTTGGTCGGCGGCTGCGCGCGCAAGCCGCCGAGAACCCCCTCTCGAACCATTCCCCGTGCCTCGTTGGCTGACCGTCCACGGTGAACCACCGAGCCCAAACGTACTCAGCGACCTCGACCTGTCAACCCGCCGCTCACCTGCGACGACGCGCGTTCGTGCAGGTCAGGGGCGCCCTTTGCGGAGAAGGGAACTCGCCTACCGGACGGCAAACTTTCGGGGCTTCGGCGTGTCCGCGGGCGACACGCCGGAGGGCCGGCGATCCGGACTTACCGGGCCGAGCCGACGACCTCGTGGGCCATGACGTCGAACAGCTCCCTGGAGCGGCCCGGGTCACCACCGAGGTGGCCGTCGGTCACGATGAGCTCGTCCAGGCCGGCCGCGGCATACCGGCCGACCGTGTCACGCAGGCGCTCGAGCGAGCCCCCGATCGCCCGCGGGCCGTCCTCGGGATCGGGCTCTCGACCGAGGACCACCAGGGCCTGCGTCGAGCGCCACAGGGTGGCCGGGTCGCGGCCGGCGTCCTCACACGCCCGCGTCATGACAGCGCTCTTGTGAGCGAAGAGCTCAGGCGTGCCCCATACGTTCCACTCGTCGGCCTGGCGGGCCACGATGCCGGCCATGACCCGCTCCCCCGCGCCCCCGATCATCAGAGGCATCGGTCCCACGGGCTTGGGCTCCATCCGGGCGTCGCGCAGCCGGTAGTAGCGGCCGTCGAGGGACGCCACCTCCTCGTCGCGCAGGGCCCGCACCACGCGGCACGCCTCTTCGAACTGCCGCAGCCGCGGTCCGGGAGCGGGCAGGTCGATGCCGTACTGCTGGTGCTCGTTGACCTGCCAACCGGCTCCGAGCCCAAGGACGAAGCGGCCACCGCTCACGACGTCGATGGTGGCCGCCTGGTTGGCCAGGACGGCCGGGTGGCGGTAGAGGTTGCCGGCGACGAGGGAGCCCAGCCGCATGCGCGGCACCACCGCGGCAAGGGCCGCGAGCACCGAGAACCCCTCGAGCACGTGCCCACCTCCGGCGTCGGTGTTCTCCATGAAGTGGTCCATGACCCAGACCCCGTGGTAGCCGGCTCCCTCGGCGTGCAGCGCGAGGTCGCGGAGCGTCGGCCAGGGGTGGTTGGCCGTCGGCCAGGCGCTGAGCTTCATACGGTCATCCTGCCGGTATGCGGTGACACCCCCTCACGGGACGACGCAGGTGCCGCGGGCGGTGGTGGCGACGAGCGGCGGGTCCAGGACGTCGGCGGCGGACGGGCCGCGGTCGGTTGCCCCCCGGCCGACGACCCGCAGGACGAAGTCCATCTCGCGGCTGCGGCGTCCCACCCGAACGAGCCGGGCCTCGATCTCGACCACGTCGCCGGCTCGCACGGGGGCGCGGAACTGGACGTCGCTGTAGGAGGCGAACAACCCCTCGTCGCCGTCCGTGCGGATGCACAGCTCCGTCGCAACGTCGCCGAACGCGGCCAGGGAGTAGGCCCCGTCGACGAGGTTGCCGGCGTAGTGGGCGTGGCTATAGGGCACGTAGCGGCGGTGCACGGCGACGAGGCCGACCCGGGGGTCGGGCACGGTGTCCGAGGCGCTCATGACGCCCGCCTCGACGCGTCCGGGCGGGTGAGGGCGTGCACGAGGTAGGAGGCGACCTCGCCGGGCGTCGTGCCGCGGCCGAAGATCCGGTCCACCCCGAGGGTCGCGGCCGCGCCCTCCTCGAAGCGGGGTCCACCGACGACGAGGAGCGGCACCCGGCCGGCGGGGTAGGCCTCGCGGAACGCCGCCGACATCTGCTCCGTGTTGTGCAGGTGGGCGTCCTTCTGGGTCACGACCTGGCTCACGAGGACGGCGTCGGCCTGCTCGGCCCGCGCCCGCTCGACGAGCTCGGGCACGAGCACCTGGGCCCCGAGGTTGGCGACCCGGATCTCCCGGTAGTACTCCAGGCCCTTCTCCCCCGCGAAGCCCTTGATGTTGAGGATGGCGTCGATGCCCACCGTGTGCGCGTCCGTGCCGATGCAGGCGCCGACGACGACCAGCTTGCGGCGCAGGCTCCGCTTGATCGCGAGATTGACCTCCTTGGCGCTGAGCAGGGGGTACTCGCGCTCGACGACGGTCACCTCCCGCAGGTCGACGAGGTGGGTCACCGAGCCGTAGACGACGAAGAACGTGAAGTCGGGACCCATCGCCTTGGCGTGGACGAGCATCGCGGGCTCCATCCCCATCTTGCGGGCCAGCTGGAGCGCAGCCCCTTCAGCACGCTTGGGGTTCGTGGCGTACCGGACCGGGAGGGTGAACGAGACCTGCACCATGCCGTCGCCGGTGGTGTCGCCGTAAGGACGCACGATCGTCGGCTCGGTGCTCATCGGGTGGCTCCACTCTCAAGCAGGGCGGTCGCGGGGTTGTCGTAGCCGTCCTCACCGGTCGCGCGACGGACCACCCCGTCGAGGCCCTTGCCGGCGTCGGCGGGGCGCCTCATCAGCCCGAACGTCCCGTCGGCGATGGCCAGCAGCAGCCCGTCGTCCACCACCCGTTCGAGCAGCTGGACCGCCTCGCCGAGGACGTGGCGCGCGCGCGTCTGGATGAACCCGTCGCGCGGCGGGTGGAAGTCCTCGACCAGCCCACCTGCGGCGTTCATGACGTAGCGGACGTTCTGCAGCGCGAGGTCCCGGTCGGACAGGAAGGGCGTCACGACCGCCTCGGTCATCATCCCGACGAGCAGGATGCCCTGGCCGGTCATCGCGCCCACGAGGTTGAAGAACCCGTCGAGCAGGTAGCCCCGGAACACGTCGCCCGTCATGTGCTTGGTCGGCGGCATCCACTTCAGCGGCGCGTCCGGGAACAGCTGCCGGGCCAGCATCGCGTGGGCAAGCTCGAGGCGGAACGAGTCGGGCAGGTCGGGGTTGATCTCGAACGCGTGGCCCAGGCCCAGCTGCCAGTCCTCGAGGCCGGCCTCGTGGGCGAAGTACTCGTTGAGCAGCTGGCTGACGGTAACGGTGTGCGCGGCCTCCACGGCGTCGGCGGTGGTGAGGTAGTTGTCCTCACCGGTATTGATGATGATGCCGGCGCGGGCGTGGATCTGGCGCGAGAACCGTTGGTCGACAAAGGTTCTGACGGGGTTGATGTCGCGGAAGAGGATGCCGTACATCGAGTCGTTGAGCATCATGTCGAGCCGCTCGAGCCCAGCCAGCGTAGCGATCTCCGGCATACACAGGCCTGACGCGTAGTTGGTCAGCCGCACGTAGCGGCCGACCTCCTTGCTCGTCTCGTCGAGCGCGGCGCGCATGAGCCGGAAGTTCTCCTGGGTGGCGTAGGTGCCCGCATACCCCTCGTGGGTGGCGCCCTCTGGCACATAGTCGAGAAGGGACTGACCGGTGGACCGGATGACGGCGATGACGTCGGCGCCCTCCCGCGCGGCCGCCTGGGCCTGGGGGATGTCCTCGTCGATGTCGCCCGTGGCGACGATGAGGTAGACCCACGGCCGCTGGGGCGGGTCGCCGAGCCGACGGACGAGGCGCTCCCGGGCGGCGCGCTGCCGGTCGATCGTGCGGATGCCGGTGGCCACGGCCGACCGGGCGGCTCGCCGGGCGGCGGTGAGGTCGCGACCAGTCGGCTGCCGGAACGACACCGACCCGGCCGCCGACTTCTGGGCCAGGGTGAGGAGGTCGTCGGCCTCGGCCCGGCGCAGGGCGTCCCAGACCGGGGTGGTGACCCCGTGCTCGAGGCCCACCTGGTCGCGGACCGCCTGCACGAGGTGGTTGACCCAGGGCACCCGCTCGTGGTCGGCACCACCGAGTCCGGCCAGGCGCAAGGTCGCTCGCTCGACCGACACCGTCGTGTGCTGCTGGGCGAGGCGGACCACGGGGCGGCCGGCCCGACGGGCCAGGGTCCGGGCGCGGCGGACGACGGCCGGGTCGAGGTCGAGGCGCGCGGGAGAATTCACGGCCTCAGCCTAGCGAAACCGTCGATTGTCCCGCGTGAGGACCGAAGTCTCGGAAGACTTACGGCGGATCCTCGCTGTGGATGACCTCGCCGTCTCGGACGACCAACCGGGCGACGGGCACCGCGACCTCGACCGGCGGGTCCAGCAGGCGCCCCCGTGAGTCGGCCCACCCCGACCAGCCGTCCCATACGGCGAAGGTGGCGGCCCCCCCGACCTCGAGCCGCCCGCCGATCTCGCCCGCAGCGGCGTGGCCTCCGACGGTATGCGCGTGGAACGCCTCTGCGGCAGTTACCCTCTGCGCCGGGTCATGGTGGTGGACCGCCGCGCGGACACCCTCCCACGGCGCGAACGGCGTCACCGGGGTGTCGGACCCGAACGCGGTGGTCACTCCGGCGTCCAGGAAGGCGCGGAAGGGGTTCATCCCCTCGGCCCGGGGACCGAGCCGCTCGGCGTACATGCCGCGCCGCCCACCCCAGGCGGCGTCGAATGCCGGCTGCCCGCTGGCGACGATGCCGAGCCGGGCCAGCCGCGAGACCCCGTCGGCGTCGATCATCTCCACATGCTCGAGCCGGTGGTGCCGCGCGTGCAGCGCGCCGAGACCGACCAGCTCCGCTGCGGCCTGGAACCCCGCCAGGACCGTGTCGACCCCGGCGTCGCCGATGACGTGGAAGCCGGCCTGGACCTCCGCCCGGGTGCAGGCCGTGACGTGGTCGCGCACCTGAGCGACGGTGAGGTATGCGTTCCCGCGCTGACCGGGAGCGTCGGTGTAGTCGGCGCGCAACGACGCCGTGCGCGATCCGATCGACCCGTCGACGTTGAGGTCACCGGCGAGGCCGCGCGCGCGATGCTGCTCGACGAGGCGGCGGGCCGTGTCGGGGGCGTCCACGAGCTCGGCCCAGTAGAGAACGACGCCCGGCAGACCCGGTCCGGCCGCGACCTCGAGCACGTCGGCCGCGTCCTCAGCCGCACTGATGACCGGCCCGGCGTTCTCGTGGACCTGGGCGATCCCCCGTGACGCGGCCAGTCGGAGGGCGGCCCGGACGTCTGCACGGCTCTGCTCCGGCGGCACGCTGGCGGCGAACGCCGCTCGCGCCCGGTGGTGAGCATCGGTGTGCACCAGGCCGTTGTCGCTGTCGCTGGGCATGACGCGGGCCGCCGCGGCGAGCGCCGAGGAGACAACGGCAGAGTGCCCGTCGACCCGCGACGCGTACACGACCCCGCCGTATGCCGCCCGGTCGAGCTCGCGCGCCGTGAAGGGCCGGCGTTCGGGCCAGCCGGACTCGTCCCACCCGTAGGCGAAGACGGGCCGTCCCCCGGATCGGCGGACGCCGGTCTCGATGCGGGAGACCGCCTCGTCGAGGGACCGCACGGTCGACAGGTCGACCCCACGCATACCGGCACCCGTGGCCGACAGGTGGGCGTGGGCGTCGACGAACGCGGCCGTGACGAGGGCGCCGTCAAGGTCGACCGTGTCGGCGCCCGCCGAGGCGTCGGCCGGGGGCGCCTCCTCCGACCGCCCGAGCCAGGCGACCCGGCCGTCCTGGACGAGAAGGGCGGTGACGACGCCACCCTCGCCGGTGTGGATCACGGCGCCGTGGTACAGGGTCCTGGTCACGCCCGTCACCATAGGCGGGAGGCGAATGTCGGCCGGCCCCCTCGCCACCCCCGCACGGTACGTACGCTGCGGACATGGAGACCCGCCACCACGACCTGGTCGTCATCGGCACGGGGTCGGGCAACTCCCTGGTCACCCCCGAGCTGAACCACCTCGACATCGGGCTGGTGGAGAAGGGGACGTTCGGGGGCACCTGCCTCAACGTCGGCTGCATCCCCACGAAGATGTTCGTCTTGCCCGCCGACCGGGTGCTCGAGGCCCGGGACGCAGCCCGGCTCGGCGTCGACGTCGACGGCGTGCGCGCCGACTGGCCGCGCATCCGCGACCGCATCTTCGGCCGGATCGACCCCATCTCGCAGGGCGGCGAGGAGTGGCGGGAGAAGGCCCGCAACGTCACCCTCTACCGGGAGCAGGCCCGGTTCGTCGGGCCGATGACCCTCGACACCGGCACGGGGGTGACGGTGACCGCCGACCGCTGGGTCATCGCGGCGGGAGGGCGGCCGCGGCTGCTCCACGTCGACGGCCTTGACCGGGTCGACCCCGACCGCGGCGTCCACACCAGCGACACGATCATGCGGATGGACCGCCTCCCGGAAAGGGTGGCCATCGTCGGCGGCGGCTTCATCGCCGCCGAGTTCGCCCACATCCTCGACGGCCTCGGCGCCCGGGTCACGTGGCTGCACCGCGGTGGCCGCCTCCTGTCGCCCGAGGACCACTCCGTCTCCCAGGCGTTCACGCAGATCGCGAGCGAGCGCTACGACGTGCGCCTGCACACCACGATCACCGCGGCCGGTCGGGTCGAAGACCACTGGTCGCTCACGACGCGGTCATCGCTGGACGCGGACGACGTCGTCGTCGAGGTCGACGCCGTCCTCCTGGCCGTCGGCCGGGTCCCCAACACCGATCTGCTCGATGTCGACGCGGCCGGCCTCACCTGCCACGACGACGGTCGGCTGGTCGTCGACGCCGAGCAGCAGACCGTGGTCGACGGGGTGTACGCGCTGGGAGATGTCAGCAGCGACTGGCAGCTAAAGCACGTGGCCAACCACGAGATGCGGGTGGTCAAGCACAACCTCCTGCACCCCCACGACCCCATCGAGAGCGACCACCGGTTCGTCCCGCACGCCGTCTTCACGCATCCGCAGATCGCGTCGTTCGGCAAGACCGAGCAGGAGCTGCAAGAGGCCGGCGCGCACTACCTCAGCTACGAGCAGCGGGTCGGCGACGTCGCGTACGGCTGGGCGCTGGAGGACACGACGGGGTTCTGCAAGGTCATCGTCGACCCCGACACGATGCAGCTGATCGGGGCGCACCTCATGGCCCCGCAGGCCTCGTCACTGATCCAGCCGCTGATCCAGGCGGCCCATTTCGGCCAGCGGGCCGACGACATCGCCAAGGGTCAGTACTGGATCCACCCGGCGCTCGCCGAGGTCGTGGAGAACGCTCTGATGGGGCTGGTCTAGCGCTCCAGCCTGGCCTCGAACAAGGCGCGGACCGCGGGTATGCGTCGCACCAGGCCCACCGCGTACGCCGCGTGCCCTGGCACGTAGCCGTTGCCGACGAGCATCGTCACGTCGGCGGCCAGTCCCTCGGCCCCGAGGGCCGCCGCCGAGAAGCTGGTCGCCATCGAGAAGAAGACGACGGTGCCGCCGTCGGCCGTCGCGAGGATCGCGGGCTGTTCGCAGCCGGGGACGTCGACGCACACCACCGTGACGTCGGCCGGGCCACCCGCCGCGCGGACGGAGTCCGAAAGGCAGAGTGGGGAGCGGGCGTCGGCGACGACGACCTCGTCGGCCAGTCCGCCATCCCGCAGCACCGCCCCCTCCCGTTCGTCGGGCACGACGCCGATGAGGTGACCGGCCCCGGCGTCGCGGGCCGCGGCGAGGGAGAGCGACCCCGACTTGCCGGCCGCCCCTAGGACGCACACCGTCGGTGCCGCGTTCTGTGGAGCTTTGGTCCCCCCAGAGGGGGACCGATCTTCCACCGAGGCCGACGCATACCCCTCGACGACCCGGCGCACGAGCGCGGGCGCCCCGCAGACGTCCATGACCATGAGGGCGAGCCGCGGGTCGAGGTCGTCAGGGAGCACCGCCGCGATGGATCGCCCGAAGAGGATGGCGTGGCCCGCGGCGGGCACCTGTTCACTGCGGCCGTCCCAACGCTCCAGCCCGTCGGTGATCCGCAGCGGCGTCAGCGACAGGGAGACCAGCGTGGCCACCCGATCCCCGACCGACAGGCCCAGCGGGCTGTGCGGGCCGACCTCGTCGACGGTGCCGACCAGCATCCCGCCCGACCCGGTGACCGGGTTCTGCATCTTGCCGCGGGTCACGACGATGTGGAGCACCTCGGCCCGGATCGCGGCCCCGTCGCCCCCGTGCTTCTCGGCCAGCTGCCGGTAGGACGCGGCGTCGAGGTTGAGGGTCTCGACGGCGATGCGCACCTCGTCGGGCCACAGCTCGGGACGGGCGTCGAGGCGGGCGGCCGCTTGAGGCAGGGTCTCCCCCGCCGGCTCCAGGACGCGATGGAGACCCCATGGGGATGCATCGGTGGACACAGAATCTCCTGTCGAGAGGCAGTATGGCCGCAAGACTTGCAGTGCCATGGCCGAACACGTGTAACTTGTCCCGTATCCTTCCACGCATGAGCGTCGCGATCGAGCAGCCGTACCGGTACCGACAGCGTGAGCTCGTCGAGCCGGACTGGACTCGATTGCCCGGTTGGCGCCACGTCACAGCGGCCGAGTGGGCCGACGTGCAGTGGCAGCGGGCCCACTGTGTCAAGACCGTGCGGCAGCTCCGCGACCTCATGGGCGACCGGCTGACCGACGACCTCTACGCCGACCTCGAGCGCGACCAGGCCGAGCGGGCGACGATGTCGATGCTCGTGCCTCCGCAGATGCTCAACACCATGGTGCCCGCGACCGACGAGCCGATGCCGGCTGCCGGGGCGGCATACACCGCGGCCTTCCGCGCCGACCCGGTGCGCCGCTACATGCTGCCCGTCTTCTCCGACCGGCGCACCGACTGGCCGTCGCACCCGCACGCGGCGCGCGACAGCCTCCACGAGCACGACATGTGGGTCGCCGAGGGCCTCACCCACCGCTACCCCACCAAGGTGCTGGCCGAGCTGCTCCCGACCTGCCCGCAGTACTGCGGCCACTGCACGCGCATGGACCTCGTGGGCAACTCCACCCCCCAGGTGCTGAAGCTCAAGCTCGCCGGCAAGCCGGTCGACCGGTATGCCGCGATGCTCGCCTACCTGTCGCAGACGCCGACCGTGCGCGACGTCGTCGTGTCGGGCGGCGATGTCGCGAACATGCCATGGAAGAACCTCGAGGCGTTCCTCGACCGGCTCCTCGAGATCGACACGGTGCGCGACATCCGGCTGGCGACCAAGGCCCTGATGGGGCTGCCGCAGCACTGGCTCTCCCCCGACGTCGTCGAGGGCGTCGGCCGAGTGGCCCGGAAGGCGCGGACGCGCGGGGTGTCCCTGGCCATCCACACCCACGTCAACTCGGCCCAGTCGGTGACACCGCTGGTGGCCGATGCCGCCCGCGCGATGCTGGAGGCCGGCGTCCGCGACGTGCGCAACCAGGGCGTCCTCATGCGCGGCGTCAACGACACCCCGGAGCAGCTGCTCGACCTGTGCTTCGCGCTGCAGGACCGTGGGTCGATCACGCCGTACTACTTCTACATGTGCGACATGATCCCGTTCAGCGAGCACTGGCGCGTCTCCCTCGCGCACGCCCAGCACCTGCAGCACGCGATCATGGGCTACCTGCCGGGGTTCGCGACGCCGCGCATCGTCTGCGACGTGCCGTTCGTGGGCAAGCGGTGGGTGCACCAGAACGACTCCTATGACACCGAGCGCGGAATCTCGTTGTGGCGCAAGAACTACCGCACGTCCATCGAGGGCGCCGACGAGACCGCGCTGCGCCGCGACTACGTCTACTACGACCCGATAGACACGCTGCCCGAGGCGGGGCAACGGTGGTGGCTCGAGCAGGCGGACGCGACATCCACGCATACCGCTGCGGTCGAGAGTGCGAAGGCGAGCCGGGAGCTCGCTGTGGCCCAGGCCGGCTGAGCCTCCCGTCCGGCAGACACGCTGGAGAAGACCCGCGCCCAGGTCGCCCGGATCGCGCGCAGCACGGCCGAGTTGATCGAGCTCGGGCGCGACCTCCGCGACGACGAGATCACCGTGCTCGAGGGGTGGGCCGGAGACCTTTACGGCATCCCGATCGAGTCGACGGTCGAGGCCATCCGGCTCAGCGGGCGGCTGGAGGGCATGATCATCGACCCGGTCTACGAGGGGAAGTCGATGGCGGGCCTGGTGGACCTCGTCACCTCCGGCAAGATCCCCCGCGACTCGACGGTGCTCTACGCCCACCTGGGCGGCCAGCCCGCGCTGAACGCCTACTCGGAGATCTTCGATTAGTCGGGTCGCACCGGCTCGAGCTCGCCCACCGGCACGTCGACGGCGATCCGGTTGCCGGCCGGGGCCAACGGGCACGCCCACGTCGGGTCATAAGCGCACGAGGGGTTGTAGGCGAAGTTGAGGTCGACGACCCAGGCCTCGCCGTCGCGGCCGAGGTCGGCGCCCTTGACGGTGTCGAGGAGGTAGCGGCCGGCGCCGTACGTGGTGTGGCCGGCGGTGGTGTCGCGCAGCGGCACGAAGATGCCGTTGCCGTAGGAGCCGAGCGACCACACGTCCAGGCCGCCCAGACCTGGCACGTCGAGGCGGCCGGCCCGCTCGAACGGCACCTCGCCGTCGCTGCCGGTCGTCGGCCTTCCAGCACTGGGGCTCGGCCGGAGTCGGGGTGACCAGGAACCGGTAGGCCGGGTCGTAGGGCGCGTGCCGGAGAGTCTGGCCCGGCTGTCGGGCGGAAGCCGGGTGGCGCTCGACCAGCTCGACGCTGCGGGTGACCCACGTCGCGTGGGCGACGGCCGGGTCACGCTCGGCGCGTACGGCGGCGTACAGGTCGGCGACCTCGCGCCGCCAGGAGGCGACGTCCTGGGACCACGCGAGCAGGTGCGGCATGCCGCCAGCATGCCAAGCGGACCGCGGGCGGCGCCGGGCAGGCATACTCGCTGCTCGTGGCGAGGCGGATCACAGGCGAGTCCGGGACTCCCGCGACGACCACCCTGACCGCCGCCGGGATCGCGTTCACGGCCCACCCGTATCCCCATGACCCGGCCGCGCCGTCGTACGGGCTCGAGGCGGCGGCGGCGTTGGGCGTGGCGCCGGAGCGGGTGTTCAAGACTTTGGTGGTCGAGGGCGATGGCTTGGCGGTCGGGATCGTGCCGGCCGACCGTCAGCTCGACCTCAAGGTCCTGGCCGCGGCCCTTGGCGTCAAACGGGTGGTGATGGCCGCCCCGGCCAAGGCCGAGCGGGTCACCGGCTACGTCGTCGGCGGGATCAGCCCGGTGGGCCAGAAGCGCCTGCTGCCAACGGTGCTTGACGAAAGTGCGCACGCATACCCGACGGTCTTCGTGTCGGGTGGGCGCCGCGGGTTCGACATCGAGATTGCCCCCGCCGACCTGCTCGCGGTCATCGGCGGGCGGACGGCCTCGATCGCCCGCTGAGCGTCAGGTGTCGGTCGCTGCCGGGGCGGTGGGGCGGCCTTCCCAGGGCGTGGACAGCACGACGGTGGTGCGGGTGCTCACGTTGGCGGCGGTGCGGATCCGGGCCAAGAGGTCCTCGAGCGCTCCTGGGGTGGACACCCGCACCTTGAGGACGTAGCTCTCCTCTCCCGCCACCGAGTGGCAAGCCTCGATCTCGGAGATGTCGGTGAGCCGCTCGGGCACGTCGTCGGGCGCCGCCGGGTCAAGAGGCGTCACCGAGATGAGGGCGGTCAGCGGCAGGCCGACGGCCTCCCAGTCGACGGCGGCGTGGTAGCCGGTGATGACCCCTCGCTCCTCCAGGCGTCGGACCCGCTGGTGGACCGCCGAGGTGGACAGCCCGGTCGCCTTGCCGAGGTCGGTGAAGCTCGTCCGCCCCTCGGCGGTGAGCAGGTCGACGAGCCGGCGGTCGAGGCGTTCCACGATCCTCACGGTAGTGCGCACACGGCTCGTCAGGGCTCAGGTGCGCAGCGCGGCGGGCCGTAGGCTCACCGCCATGAAACACCCCGGCGAACGGCTCATGCTCCTCGACTCGGCCAGCCTGTACTTCCGGGCCTTCCATGGCGTCCCGGACGAGCGCAGTGACCCGAACGCACCGCCCAACAACGCGATCCGTGGTTTCCTCGACATGATCGCCTCGCTGGTCAACGCCCACCACCCGACCCACCTCGTGGCCTGCTGGGACAACGACTGGCGCCCGGCGTTCCGGGTCGATGCGATCCCGAGCTACAAGGCGCACCGGGTCGTCGAGGTCGTCGACGGCCCGGCGCCTGACCAGGAGGAGGTGCCGGACGACCTTTCGCCACAGGTGCCCGTCATCGCCGATGCACTGGCGGCGTTAGGGATTCCGCGGCTCGGCTCCGACGGCTACGAGGCCGACGACGTCATGGGGACCCTGGCCACGATCAACCGGGGGGTGCGCCCGGTGGACGTCGTGACCGGTGACCGCGACCTCTTCCAGCTGGTCGACGACGCGGCCCAGATCCGCGTCATCTACACCGCCCGGGGGGGCGTGCGCGGCGCCGACATCGTCGACCAGGCGTTCCTCGCCGCGAAGTACGCCGTGCCGAGCGGCGACGCCTACGCGGACATGTCAATGCTGCGCGGCGACACGAGCGACGGCCTGCCGGGGGTGGCGGGCATCGGCGAGAAGACCGCGGCCAAGCTCATCGAGACCTACGGCGACTTGGCCGGCCTGAGAGCGGCCGTCGACACCGGCGACCCGGCCATCAAGGGTGCGCAGCGCACCCGCCTCGAGGCGGCATCGGCATACCTCGACGTCGCGCCGCTCGTGGTCCGCGTTGCCCGGGACGCTCCGCTCCCCGACGTCGACCCGGCGCTGCCGACCGCGGTGGCGGACGCCCGGCTGATGAGCAAGATCGCCTCCGAATACGGCGTGGCCGCGTCGTTCGACCGGGTGCTCAACGCCCTCAAGATCCACTGACCGGGACGGCGAGGTCGCCACGGTGCTCGTAGCGGCGGACGACATGGCTCCCCGCCACGACGGTGCGTCGGCGGGTATGCACGGTCCGCACGCGGCATACCCCGTTCTGCGCGTGGTTGGGTGGCGCGGTTTTACGAGCACCTGCACGGACCACCGCCGCTGGGTCCTGCCCGAGATCCTCCGGGCCTAGGCCGTCCGGCGCGAGGATGCTGTCTTCGTGCCGTCTCCATGGAGGAGTCCCTGACGTGTGCCGCCGGTAAGCCCACCTAAGGCCCGGCTCACGCTAACAGCATTTGTGCGTTCTCCGGCCAGAACGACAGCCCGACCGACCCGTTCCCGGAGGGTGGTAGGACGCAGAACTTTGGCCAGCTGGTCCGCCAGGGCGTGATCCAACCCAGCAACGGCTTCTCACCCGGCGATGCGTGCAACCCTCACGCCGCCCCACCGCCGCCCCCCGGCTGACCCGAAGCTGCAGGGAGGAAGGACGCCCGGTTCCACCGCCACGGTGGCTGGGCGTCCTTGTTTGTGGCGAATGCACGAATGAGCATCTCCGTCGGGCGCCTCGAGCTGACCCTGCCGTCGCCGGCCGCACCGGGCAGTTACCCAGGGCAACGCGGATACGAAAGGCCCGTCACCCAGGTGAGTCCGGTTGTGGGCCCTGACTGCCCCACGCTTGCCGCACCACGGGCGGACCGAGGTTGAGCTCATCCGAACCCTCAGGCCGGCGGCGTTGACCCCCAGCTAGGTTCTCCCGAGGGGTCGTGAACCACGGCGCCGGCGCCGCGATTGCTGGACTCTGCCGGTGAAGGCCGCCCCTCTAAGTTTCACCATCACGTCGACGGCGGCCCCTGGGACCGGGAGTTCGACGGCGACATGGACGTCCCGGTGTCGACCACGGTGGATGAGCTGCTGGTCCGGGCCTACCGCGCCGCCTGGACGCACAGCAACGAGATCATCCGGCGGGTGGGCGACCCGTCCGCACTGACGGCACTGCCGTTGCAGATGGTCCAGGCCGGGCCGGTGTAGCCGTCTTCACCTGTGCTGGGAACGGCTGTTCCGGGGCTCGCCGCCAGTCCACAGAAACGACCATGCACTGGTGTCGCTGAGCGATCTCCTCCCAGAACTGATCGTCCATATCCGGCGCCGTCAACACGTAGCCGCCCCCTGAATCCAGTACAGGCAAGGCAGAACTCCCTTCACACGAACGGGCCGGAAGACTCGGACCATGACGTCCGGCTGGCTTTGGCCACCCGGAGCGTGATGATCGGTATGAGCGACCGCATCGCTGGCGGGTCCCGTGTTGATCTGGGCGTACAGCTCGGCCAGCGCCGCTCTGGTTGGCGGGATATCAGTTAGATCCAAGACCGACCCTCTCTTGTTCTACCGTCAGACGATCTCGAATCCCACCGGTTACCCGGCAAGCGTGGCGACGGGGCCAACCGTCCCCGAAACGAGCGTCCGGCGGCCAGCACAGGGTTGTCGTCGATTGGACAGCGGTTGGTTCAGGCACGAGGATCGCGGTTATGGCAAAGCAGACCACCGTGACGGTGACAGATGACCTGGATGGTTCCGCGAACGCGACGGAAGTCAGCTTCAGTCTTAATGGCGAGTCGTGGACCATCGACCTGAGTGCAAAGAACCGGACCGCATTGGAGAAGGCGCTCAAGCCGTATATCGCCAAGGCGACCAAGCGGGGGCGCCCCCGCCGGGCGTCCGCGTCGACTAAGTCTGCTGCGCGCCCGTCACGCACGGATGTCGCGGTGGTGCGCGAGTGGGCGAAGAGCAACGGTTACAGCGTCAGTGACCGCGGCCGGGTCAGTTCAACGGTGCAACAGGCGTACGACGCGGCGCATTAGTTGTCGCTGAGCGTGTGGGTCAGCTTGTCTGGTCGTCGGTGGTGGCGCCGGCCGAGTTCTTCTTCACCGACTCGATGCCGTTCAGGGCGCTGGCCTTGGTCTCGTAGGACTCACCGGTGGCGATGACCTGGCCATTGCTCGCCTTGAGTCGGAACCGGAACTTGCCAGACTTGTCCTTGTACAGCTCGAACTTACCCGCCATGACGATTCGCCTCTCACGTGACGTTGGTCCCTGGAATGTAGAGGACCAGCGCAGCCCGGTCCAGGACGCCGATCGGCTCGGCGAAAACATCGCGTCGTCACCCTCCCGCACTGAGCCTGAATCCACCGACGGTCATTTCTGAGGTACTGGTGGCTGGTTCTCGGGGATGATTTTGCGGTGGTTGCGGGTGTGGCGTGCGGGATCGGCTGGTCTGTCCGGCTCTTCCACTTGAGTGTTTTTTCGGGGCTGGTTGGCCGGGGTGGTCAGGTGGTGGTCGCGACGGCCCAGAGGTCTTCCCAGGCGGGGGCCCAGGGCCAGTCGGTGGGTAGGTGCAAGGTCAGGCGTCTCGCGGAGGATGCGATCCGGGCCGGGACGGCGATGAGCTGGGTCCGTAGGGTGGCCCACCGTGCTTTGGCGTGACGGTGCGAGGCGGCCGCTCCGGCGGCGCGCAGGATGTTGAACGCGATGCACGCCAGTGCCAGCCAGGCGGCGTTGGCGTCGAACGTGCCTGACGGGGCGTGAGCCAACGGGCCGTTCTTCAGCTCGGAGATGACCTGCTCGACGATGGCGTGGTCGCGATGGGTCTCATCGGCGGAGATGGTGCTCAGGGTGGAGTTGGTGACGAACCCGTGGTGCCGCCACATGGGGAACAGCTCGTCCTGTCCGTGCTCGGCTGTGGGGCCCAGCCGTTTCACCCGGCGCACTACGAGCCGACAGGGGACCTGCCGCTTCTTGGGGTGGGAGGAGAACGCGAGGAAGGAGGTTTCGGCGACCTCGGCTTCGGAGATCCACCGCTGCTGGTCCTGGTCGAAGATCGCGTTGGGGTACTTGATGGTGACCCACGCGGTCTCGGGGATCGCCGCGATCGCTTTCTCCGCAGCGGAATTCATGCGGACCGTGACCGAGAACCACGCCTTCGCCGCCATGGCCGCGGCGATGACGTCCTGCCGGTAGTAGCCCGAGTCGGCCCGGACCATCACCTGCCCGGTGACCCCGGCAGCGCGGGCGGTGGCGACTGAGTCCCACACCAGACGTTTGGCGCCGTGCCCGGAGACGGCGTTGCCCTTGCGTAGTCGGGCGGCGGCGACCACCGGCGCACACGTCGGGGACGACAGCACCGCGAGCTGGGCGTTGAGGCCCTTCACTTTGGAGTAGCCGTACGCGGTCCCCTGCTTCTGGTAGCCGTGGGTTTCGCGGATCGTGTCGTCGATGTCGACGTAGGCCATGCCGTCCGTGCCGGTCAGCAGCCGCGGCGAGAGCGCGGCCAGGCCGGCCAGGGTCCGGGAGGCGACCGCGTCAAGCTGGCGCACGTGCCCGAACGTGAACGTGCGCAGGAACGTGCCCAACGTCGACGGCGCCCGCACCCCACCGAAGACCTTGCCCATCCCGCCGTGCCGCAGCACGTCGAGGTCGTCGATGGAGTCGGCGCCGGCGAGCATACCGGCGACCACGCACGCCGCCTTGGGACCAGCGTGCGGCGAGGGCACGCTCAACCGCTGCACCAACAGGTCATGCAGACCAGCCCGCTCGGCCAGCCGCATCACCGGAACAAGACCCGCCGACCCAATCAGGTTCGGGTCATCGAACACCGCGTCGATCTTGTGGAATGCTTGCACCTGTCGGATGCCCTTCGGACAGTTCGGATCAAACCCTAGATAAGTCCAATCCTGCCGTCCCACAGGGGCATTCGCATGTCACGACCCGCCCGGCAGCCTCACCGATCGGTGGATTCAGGCTGAGTACGCGGAGATCCATAACGACTAGCGAACACCACAGCGGGCCGTCAACCAGCAGAGAGGGGCGCCCCGGGCATTGGCAGCGAACCGTCGGTCCCCGGCGGTCGCACGCTCGCTCATGCCAGAGTCCGTGAGCTCGCTGCCGCGGTCACTGACACGTCCTCTTATGCCGCTGTCGGGACGCCCGACTTTGCCGCTGTCGGGACGCCCGACCATGCCGCTGTCGAGTCGCACGCTCATGCCGCTGTCGGTAGCGTCCGTAGCCCGAGGCAGTCAATCTAGCCGGCTAGTCGGTTACCCTATATCCGCGCAACCGCGGTCGTCGCTAAACGCTGTGCGTCTGGTGGCGATGTGGGTCAGGCGCGGTCGTGGAGAGTGACGTGATAGCCGTCCGGGTCGGCGAAGGTGAAAGTCCGACCGAAGGGGCCGTCAATCGGTGCGGAGACGATGGTGTGACCGTCGGCGACGAGAGCATCGTGAATGGCCTGCGGGTCTGTGGCATGGAGCCAGATCGCGGCACCGAGGCCCGGCTGAGCAACGGATGCGAGATCGGTGCCGGGGACGACATCGCGCAGTGCAAACGAGATCGGCTTCGTCTCGAAGACCACGGCGTGCGGAGGTCCGGCCTGCGAGCGGACGAGGCCGAGGTACTGCTCGTAGAACGCCTGTGAAGCATCGAGGTCGCGCGCTTGGAGTGAGATGAAGTCGGGGCCGGTGGCGGGCATGATGTGCTCCTTCGAATGCGTGCGTGTCAGATCCCTGACACACGGCAACGTATGTCAGAATCGTGACATGAGTCAAGACGGTGTCGGCGTCGACCTGGACACGTCCCTGGGCTACCTGCTGAAAGAGGCGTCCAGCGCCCTCCGCGCAGCCATGGAGCAGGTGCTGCGGCCGCTCGGGATGAGCGTGACGCACTATTCCTGCCTCGAGCTGCTGGCTCAACGACCCGGGTTGTCGAACTCCGAGCTCGCGCGGGGCGCGTTCGTGACACGGCAGTCGATGAACGTGCTGCTCCAAGCCTTGGAACGTGAGGGCTACGTGACGAGGCCCGCGGAGGCACCCGTCGGGAAGGTTCTTCCCACGCGGCTAACGCTTCGCGGCCGACAGAGCATAAGGAAGGCGACCGTAGCGGTCCGGTCCGTTGAGGCCAGGATGCTGGCCGGCATGACCGAGACCGAGCACACAGACGCCTTCCGCATCCTCCGCAGCATGACTCAAGCCCTGCGCGATGGCAGCGCCGGCGCATAGCCGACCAAAACGTCCGGATGAGCCGCTGCGGGGGCAAAAGCCCGACTGTGCCGCGAGCGGCATTCGTGCGGAACAGTATTGCGTCTATGACTCATCAGCTCCGGCGGGAGGGACCGCTCAGAACGCTGGTGTCTGCGGCGGTATCGGCAACGTGACGTCTCCCGGCGCGTCGAAGGGGGTGCCCTGGGGCTGGTATACCATGCCGCGGGCGGGCAGGGTGTTCGTGACGAGGTACCGGGTGACGGCCTCCTCGACGCAGGTGTGGCCTACGGTCAGGTACGCCTTGTGGCCCCAGCCGGCGTAGCTGATCAGGCGCGCGTTCTTGAGCAGCCGGGACGCGGTGACGGCACCCTCATAGGTAGTGGAGGGGTCGTAGTAGTTGCCCGCGACCAGGACCGGGTTCGACGTCGTCGGCGCCAGGGTCCGGTGTACCGGTCGGCGTCACGGGCCGGCCAGACGTCGCAGACGCTACTGTCCCAGGTCCAGTAGCGGCCGAAGTGCGGGTAGCGGACCGCGGCCTTGTCGGCGGCACGGCCCCACGCCGAGAATGCCGTCGGGTTGTCCGTCTCCGAGCACGGCACAGCCGCGAACGCCTCGAACCGCGGGTAGTCGCCGAAGGCCGGTGATCTGCCCGCCGTGACTGGCGCGGCGACCGAGGGGGTCCCAGCCGCCGCAGACGCCTGCGGCTCCGCCTCCAGCTGCGCCAGGAAGTCTGCGGTACCCGACCACCGGGGGGTGTACAACCCGCTCAACGTGGCCCCGATGATCGCGTCGTAGCTCATCAAGTAATCAGGTAGGCCCGGGTACGGGATGGGGTTTGACCTTCGCCCGTTCCAGCAACGCCTCGTAGCGGGCCCGCGCGTTGCCGGACAGCGCGCAGCGGTCACCGGCCTGGTCGCACAGCGCGAGGGACTGGTCCAGGGCGTCCTCACTGCCCTGGGCGCTGTCGATGCGGGTCGTGAACGGCTGGGTGCGAGACGTCGCCCCGTTGCCGGTCGACCATTCGATGGGGTCGAGCACCCCGTCGAGGACGAACGCCCCGACGCTGGTGGGGAAATGGTGGCGTAGGTCATCCCGATGTACGACCCGCAGGAGTACCCCAAGTAGTTCAGCCGGGGGTCACCCAGCGCCCGGCGGAGCAGGTCGAGGTCCCGGGCGACGTTGGCCGTCGACATGTGCTCGAGGATCGGACGGCCGTGCGCGGCGCAAGCGTCCGCGAACACCCGGTCGACCTTCTGCCACTCGGCGATATCCGCGGCGGTCACGGGGAACTTCTGCCGGTGCTGGGCGGCGAGGGCGTCCTCCTCGTCATCGAAACACCGCAGCGGGGTGCTGCCCCTGACTCCGCGTGGGTCGAACCCCAGGGTCGGGTGGCCGGGGGCATTGCAGCCCCCGGCTCCCTCAGATCCCGGCGTGACAGTCTCCTGTCACCGGGCTCTTGTCATCTTCCTCACCAGGCGGTGGTGACCCATTGCCAGTGCCGGA
>JAABUT010000372.1_pt1 | contig 77164 bp, 59 predicted proteins | sample 5559281 | NCBI WGS metagenome assembly JAABUT01 (sample SAMN10711880, study PRJNA513359) | rock metagenome | isolation source: Antarctica rocks | place: Antarctica: Victoria Land, Ricker Hills nord | collected 2016-01-04 | reverse complement strand
CCATCCCGCTGGGTGCTCTCGCATCCGGCAGCGAAGGCGCGACCAGCAGCATGCTGGCCCGGGCGCACGAGCCGTTGCTGGCCGCTGCGGCGACGGCCGGCGCCTGCGTGATCGCCAGTGCGGTGGTGTGCCCGGACGAAACCTCGGCCCGGGTGAGCGGCAAGACCTGGTGGGAATGGGTGTTCGTCGGCACGCTTGCGGTGCTGCACGTCAGCCTTCAGCGCCGCGTTCCCGCTGCTGCTGCGCGCCATCGCCATCGCCATCGGGCAGCGGCGGGAAAGGCTGGCCGGCAGCACCCTCCAGCAATACCAGGCCGACCTGGACCGCAGGCTCGACCGGATCGTGGCCGCTGTCCCCGTTGGCGAGCCAGGGCGCAAGCTGCGCCGCCGCATCGCCGCCAACCGGGCGCACCTGTTCGTGCTCGTCACCAACCGCGGCGTGCCCGCCACCAACACCGTGTCCGAACGCTGCCTCCGCCCCAGCGTGATCTTCCGCAAAGCGACCAACAGGTTCCGCTGCGAGTGGGGCGCCGAAACCTACGCCGCCTGCCAAACCACCGTCAGCACCGCAAAGGCCAACCAAGCCTCAGCGCTCGACGTCCTCCGCTTCGTCCTCCCCGCCCCGTCAGCCGAAAAAACCATCGCCTACCCAGGATGAGTAATTACAGCTCATAAGATTGCCTACACTCATCGAAATCATGCGAAGACGAACCGCCTCACTCCATCGTCGGCGCTAGTTTCTTTACGGAAGCAACATCTTCGCCCAGCCATCTCGAGTTCTTGGCTGTGCCGTCGAACGTCGCACTGGTCTTGAACAGCTCGTATTTTCCCTGCAAAGCATAGGGCCGGCTACGCGCCAGCAGTTCCGCCACCTTCGCCTTGTCCATCGGCTGGAATGTCCGGGCCGCTGTGAACGCTTGATCCAGGTCGCGCTGGTTTTCAACACCTGTGATGACTACGGACGTAGGCAGGTTCAAGGAATAGTGCAAATACTCCAGCGGCTGGATCGGCGCGTCGCTCTTGAGCAGCACGCTGTCGCCGAACGACTTCATGCCCAGCACAGCGATGCCCTGCTCCACTAGGTGCGGCAGCACGCCGTGGGCAAAGGAGCGGAAGTGCGCGTCCATCACGTTGAGCGGCATCTGGACAGCGTCGAACTGGAAGCCACGCTCGGCGGCGACTGCCAGCATCTGCAAGTGGATGCGCGGGTCTTTGTGGCCAGTGAAGCCAATGTAGCGAAGCTTGCCGGCCTTCTTCGCCTCCAGGAAGCCTTCCATAGCCCCGTCCTCAGCGAACACGCGGTCCGGGTCATCGAAGCGAAGAATCTCGTGGTGCTGCACGAGGTCAATGTGGTCAGTCCGCAGGCGTTTCAGCGAGGTGTCAATCTGGTCTATGGCTTCCTTCTTGGTCCGCCCGTCCATTTTGGACATCAGGAACACCTTGTTGCGGTAGCCGCCCTGCTCCAGGGCGACACCCATCCGCAGCTCGGACCGCCCCTTGTTGTAGTCCCAGCAGTTGTCCATGAAGGTGATGCCGCGGTCCACACCCTCGTGGACCAGGCGGGTTGCCTCGTCGTCCGTCAGCACGCTTTTGCCAAGGTGGAAGCCGCCCATGCCGATGGCCGAGATGCGCTCCTCCGAGCGGCCGAACCGGCGATAAAGCATGTCGCCACGCCGCTCCCCGGGGTCGGACACGAAAAGAAGGTCCGCCGGGTCCGCCACGGTGTTGCCAGGCAGGGACATAAGCGGGGCTGAGGATGGCGCGGCCTGCGCCACGCCTGCTGCTGCGGCGACGCCGCTGCCCAGGGCTGCAGTCTGAATAAAATCACGACGGTCCATGGCACGCCCCTTATTGATCATGTCATCTCAGCGATGCGATGGGCGGCGCCCAGCAGCCGCAACGCTGCGCAGGCGGCGCCGTAGCCGTTATCAATATTCACGACGGTGATACCCGGCGCGCAGGAGGACAGGATTGCATCCAATGCTGCGCGCCCCCCGGCCGCGACGCCATACCCGACCGACGTCGGAACCGCGATCACGACGCCCGGGACCAGCCCTGCGAGCACGCTGGGCAGGGCAGCATCCATTCCAGCGGCGACGATGATCACCGGCGTTGCGCGAATTTCATCCAGCCGCCGGGTCAGGCGCCACAACCCGGCAACGCCGACATCCGCGATCAGCGGCGCCGCTTCTCCGTTGAAGGCCAGGGTCCGCACCGCCTCCCGGGCAACCGGCACATCGGACGTGCCGGCGCAGACAACTGCCACGCGGCCCGTGGAGGCCGCCTCGGGCCTGGTGCCGAACACAGCGGTTTCCGACACCGGGCAATAGTCGAGCTGATCGCGAAGGGCGGCATCCAGGGCAATGAATTTGCTGGGGTCAAGCCTCGTCAGCAGCATGGATGCGCCCTGTGCCGCGGCCTCTGCGAGAATGGCGTCAAGCTGTGCAGGTGACTTCCCGGCGGAGAACACCGCCTCATCCAGCCCAATGCGGTCCCGACGCTCGAAATCCAGCACGAATTCGGCGGCAACGGCACTCATGCGCCCGGCACCAAGAAGGCGCTTCCCACGCGATAGGGCGCGAAACCTACAGGTCGTCCAGCTAAGCGCGCCGGTGCTGCAGCGCCAATGAGCTGCTCCAGTGCCGCCCGTTCCGCCTCGTTGAATTTGACCAGGCTTGCAGGGTCGAGTTCGATTACCACGCCCGCTGCCCGTACCCGGCATCGCACAGACCGCTCAGCCCCGCCTTTGACGCCAAGCCGCTCTGCCACCAGCCGTTCGGTATCGTGCACGAAGGCAAGCACCTCCGGCTCGACCCGGATCCCTGTCTCGATGCGGCTGGACAGGCAGGGCGCTGACGGAAGCTCGGCTATGTCCCGCAGTCCCAGCGTGCGCGCCAGCGCCCTGACCGCGGCCTTGCTGTACCCCGCTTCCACGAAGGGATGCCGCACGACATGGTTCCGCGCGGCGTCCAGGCCAGGGCGGTATTCCCCCAGATCGTCCGTGTTGGTGCCGGACACGATCTGCCAAGGCGTCTCGGCCGCGACGGAGCCATACAGGTTGGTCTTGCAGAAAAAGCAGCGGTTGACGGGGTTGGCGCGATAGGCTGCGTCAGCAAATTCCCCAGCGTCAATTACTCGAAGCTGCCATCCCGCCCGTGCAGCCTCGTCACGGACGCGAGCCGTTGCCTCAGCCGGAACGGCAGGGGACGCCGCATGGACGGCCAGCACCGAGCCTGAGCCGAGCAGCCTGTGCGCGAAACTTGCCAGGGTCATGCTGTCCACCCCGCCGCTTACTGCAACGGCAATTGGAGCGGAATCCCGCAAAGCGTGCTCAAGCTGGCCTACCGCGGCGGTCAGCGCCCGTCTCCCGCCAGAACCGCCTGCTCAGCCTCCCGGCGCAGGGCGACCCTGGCAGCATGGCCATCTTGCGCCAGCACGTCATCGGCCTCCGCCTTGGCCGTGCGCCCGCCGGGGCGTTCCACCGATTTCACGCGCACCGTCCTGCCACCCACCTCCACCGTGTCCGACCGCCGCGCCAACGCCGCGCCGGAGACGCAGTGGTGGCGGAGGCCGATCGTGGTGGTTTCGCGAAAGCATGCGCCGATCGCTTCATCCAGGGCATCCGCACGAACCAGGGCGCGCACATGCGTCATCATCCGGCCCTTCTTGCCGAACACCGGCATCTGCACGACGTCGAAGATATCAGGGTGGGTCCGCAGGCGGTCCAGCCCCATCGCCAGCTCTTCCGCCGACTGGTCGTCCACCTCAAATTCGATGATCCCCAGCTCGCGGTGACCCTCCGCCACCGGCATCTGGACAAAGGCGAGGAGGCGGACGCAGTTCGGGATGCCCGGCAAGGTTCGGGTCCCAAACCCAATCCCGGTGCGATGGAGCCGGCGCGGATTGCGCAATGCTGGGCTGTCGCTGCACAGGTGCCGCAGGATGGCAGCGCCGGTGGGAGTGACCCGCTCACCGCCTACCCCGTCATCCATCGTAGCAAAGCCCTGCAGCAGTAGCGTGGTTGCCGGCGCCGGAATCGGCAGCCAACCATGGGCGGTGTTGACCCGGCCGCTTCCCAGTGGCAACGGCCCCACGGTCCAAGTCGCCGGGGAAAGAACTGCAGCGAGGTGCGCCGCCGCCACTATATCAGCGATCGAGTCCCATGCACCGACCTCGTGGAATGCCACATCTGCCACCTGTATGCCATGCACCCGCGCCTCCGCCTTCGCGAGGTGCTCGAAAATGGCCAAAGAGCCGTCACGCACAGCCGGATCGAGCGGCGCCCGTTCGATCAGGGAGCGTATCACCGCCCAGCTTTGGTGCAGGCTGTGGCTGTGCTCGTGATGGCTGTGTTCGTGACGGCGGTGATGGTCATGCCCATCGTTCCCCACTCCAGGCAGATCCACGCTGAAGCGGCAGCCTTGGAGTACGCCGTCATGATGCGGGAGCAACCGGCATCGCACGGACTCCGACCCTGTGACTGCTGCCACGCTGGCCAGGGTGCCCGCCTCATGCTCCGGAAAGGCGTCCAGCACCGCGGCTGTGAACATATCGCCTGCCATGCCGCCGAGTGCGTCTATCTGGAATTGCATGGACTCTGGAAGGGTTTTGGCCATGGGGCGCGAACGTGCGGCCTGACCGGAAGGTTCATCCCGGGCGCTATGGTTATAAGGAATTGAAGGACCTTGTTGAAGTATGATGTCGTGAAAGTCCCAGACTTGCTCGGGAGCCGCCAATGGTCGTGCAGCTTCTGCTCTACTTGCGCAATAGAGTTCCGCTGCAAGCGGCGCGCAATGACGGCGGAGGCATGTCGGACGCAGTTGACGTAGGCAATCAGGCCGCCGGCCGATACCCGCCAGCATGCTCCTCTGAACGGACGCAGTTATTTAGGCGCTGCCGTCTTTTTTGCCTGGCGGACGGCCCGGCGGTGTTCCTTGATGTCATCCAACGTCACGTAGCCGCGCTTCGCCGTATCTATCTCGGCAAAATCCCGCACGACCGCATTTATCCGACCAGCACGCGCCTGTTCCAACGTCAGGTGCCCGTCATGGGTCGTGTTCGCCGCATCGAAGCGTTCCTGCATGGTCCGGCGGCGGTGCGTGGGGGCGGCATTCGCCGGCGCACCCGCTGCAGCCGTCGCCGGCTGACCCGAACGGGGAGCGGCAGGCTGCGCGAGGACTGGACCAGCTAGCACGGCCAACACAGCAGCAACTATGGTCAAACGCATCTTGAGCTCCTTGGTGCGACTCGGATCAGGCCGCGGCAGCTTGGCGCAAGACCGTCACGGCGTCATCCATGTCGCGGCTGTTGACGTCCAGGTGCGTGCAGGCTCGCGCGCGGAAACGGCCCATGACGGAGATCAGCACACCTTCCGCCCGCGCCCGCGTCGCCAACTCCTGTGCAGGCATCCCTGCAGCCTCGGTGTCTATATAAACCAGGTTGGTTTCCGGCATTGCGACGCCTAACCCCCGCACCTGCGCCAGTCCCCGTGCCAGGACGCGTGCATTGACATGGTCGTCCGCCAGCCGGGCCACGTTGTGGTCCAGCGCATATAGGCACGCGGCGGCACACATGCCGCCTTGCCTGAGTGCCCCGCCCATCCGCTGCTTCCAGCGCCAGGCCGCGTCAATCACCTCGGCCGATCCCGCCAGCACCGCGCCGAGCGGCGCACCCAATCCTTTGGTGAAGTCCAGCCACACCGTGTCGTAGCCGGCCGCCATCTCCGCCGCGGATACGCCGGACGCCACCACGGCGTTCATCAGCCGTGCCCCGTCCATATGCGTCACCATGCCATTGGCCCGGGCGACTTCAGCGACCCCGTTGAGCGCATCCAAGCTCCAGACCGCGCCGCCTCCCAGGTTAGCGGTTTGCTCGACCGCCGCCATGCGCTGGGTTGGTGAATACCGCGACACCGGCCGGATTGCCGCGGCCAGCGCCTGCTTGGAAAACATTCCATCCGGGCCGTCCAGCGGACTGACCTGCACGCCTGCAAGCGCCCAGGGCGCCCCGCCCTCGGACTCGCTGATATGCGCGGTGTGATGCGCCAGGATTTCGTCGCCGGGTCGGCATTGCGTAAGGATCGCGATCTCGTTGCACATGGTGCCGGTGGGCAGGAACATCGCGGCCTCCTTGCCCAGCATCGCCGCCATGCGGTCGCACAACGCGTTGATGGTGGGGTCGGACCCGCTCTGCTCATCGCCGACCTCGGCCTCCATCATTGCCGCTTTCATGGCGGCGGAGGGCTTGGTCTGGGTGTCGGAATACAGGTTGATGCGGACGGGAACGGAGGTGTCGAAGCGGGGCGGCGCATACATCTGGGTCAACCTTTCGCCGGGACCGTCGCCGGGCTGACGGTCATCGTCGCTGCCGGCTGGCCATAGACATCCCGTGCCCGCTTCAGGAATGAATTGACCATCAGGCGCACGGCCTCGTTGAACACGACGCCGATGGCGGCCTGCAGCAGCCGGCTTTTGAACTCGAAGTCCACGAAGAACTTGACTTCGCACCCCTTTGGGTTCGGCTCGAACGACCACTGGTTGTTCAGGTAGCGGAATGGGCCATTCTCATACTTCACCTGGACCATATGCGGCCGGTCCAGGCTGACGCGGCTGGTGAAGCTCTCGCGGAACATCTTGAACCCGATGGTCAGGTCGGCCACCAGCAAGTCCTCGGTCCGGCTCTGCACCTTCGCACCGGCACACCAGGGCAGGAACTCGGGATACTTGCCGACATCTGCCACCAGGTCGAACATCTGCTCAGGCGTATAGGGCAGCACCTTGCGCTCGGCGTGGGTGGGCATCTTTCAGGCTACCACATCGGCGAGCTGCCGGGCGCGGGCGTCGCGCAACTGCGCAAAATCGGCATCGGCATGATAGGAACTGCGCGTGAGCGGGGTGGCGCTGACCATCAGGAAGCCCTTAGCCCGGGCCATCGCAGCATACTCGCCGAACTCATCCGGCGGCACGAAGCGGTCCACAGCGGCGTGCTTCACCGTCGGCTGCAGATATTGGCCGAGCGTGAGGAAGTCCACGTCCGCTACCCGCAGGTCATCCATCACTTGCAGAACCTCCATCCGCTGCTCCCCCAATCCCAGCATCAGGCCGGACTTGGTGAAGATCGTGGGGTCCACCAGTTTCACCCGGTCCAGCAGCCGTAGCGATTGGTAGTAGCGCGCGCCGGGCCGGATGGTTGTGTAGAGCCGCGGAACCGTCTCCAAGTTATGGTTGAACACGTCCGGACGAGCCGCCGCCACGACCTCCAGCGCGCCGGGCTTGCGGAGGAAGTCGGGGGTCAGCACCTCGATCGTCGTGCCCGGCGCCGCGGCGCGGATGGCGCGGATCACTGCGGCAAAATGCCCGGCGCCCCCGTCCGCCAGGTCGTCGCGATCCACCGACGTGATGACGATGTGCTGCAGGCCGAGCTTGGCGACCGCGTCCGCCACCCGCGCCGGCTCGTCGCTGTCAAGCGCGTCCGGCTGGCCAGTGCGGACATTGCAGAAGCTGCACGCGCGGGTACAGGTGTCGCCCATGATCATCATGGTGGCATGGCGCTGCGACCAGCACTCCCCGATGTTGGGGCAGGCCGCCTCCTCGCACACCGTCACCAGCCGGTTCTCGCGCATCAATGCCCTGGTTTCGTGGTAGGTCGGGTGGTTGGGCGCGCGCACCCGGATCCAATCCGGCTTGCGCTGGATCGGGTTGTCAGGCCGGTTCGCCTTCTCGGGATGGCGCGGAGCGCTGAGGCGGTGGTCAATCAGGACACGCGTAGCCATGGATGACTCCTGCGGAGCAATGCTGGGTCCGCATGTCTCAAATGATGGGGCGGCACAATGCAGTCAAGCGAGCCACGGAGCACTGCTAAGCTACCTCTCCCTCCGGGAAAGGGTTGGAGTGAGGGAAACCAACAGGGCGATCTCCGGCGGCAAAGAGCAGGGACGGTGCTGTCCCTCAGAGATCTGTGCCTGCGGCTTCCTTCACCCTGGCCCTCTCCCGGAGGGAGAGGAAGCAGGACACCCTCGCCTAGAAATGGATCGCCCGGCCCCAGGCGCCCAGCACGGACTCGTGCATCGTCTCGCTGACGGTCGGGTGTGGGAAGACGGTGTGCATCAACTCCACCTCCGTCGTTTCCAATGTGCGGGCGATTGCGAAACCTTGGATCATCTCCGTCACTTCGGCGCCGATCATGTGCGCGCCAAGCAGTTCCCCAGTCTTGGCGTCAAACACGGTCTTGACCATGCCTTCCGGCTCTCCCATCGCGATGGCTTTGCCATTGCCAATGAAGGGGAAGCGGCCGACCTTGACCTCGTAACCAGCCTCCTTCGCCTTCGCCTCAGTCATGCCGACCGAGGCGATCTGCGGTCGGCTATAGGTGCAGCCCGGGATGTTGCCGACATGCAGAGGCTGTACATCGTTCTGCCGTGCGATAGCCTCGACACAGATAACGCCCTCATGGCTTGCCTTGTGCGCCAGCCAGGGCGCCCCGGTCACGTCGCCGATGGCATACACGCCGGGTTCGCCGGTTCGGCAGTATTCGTCAATGACGATGTGGCTGCGCTCGACCCTCACGCCAGTGCCCTCGAGTCCGATGTCCTCGACGTTGCCGACGATGCCCACGGCGGAGATCACCCGGTCCACCGTCATCTCGGTCGTCTTGCCTCCGGCCTCGATGGTCGCGGTCACGCTGTCGGCGTTCTTGGCGGCTTTGGTCACCTTGGCCGCGGTCAGAATCTTGATGCCCTGCTTTTCGAACGCCTTGCGGGCGAAGGTGCTGATCTCCTCGTCCTCCACCGGCAGAATGCGGTCGAGCAGCTCGACGACCGTCACCTCGGCGCCCATGTTGCGGTAGAAGCTGGCGAATTCGATGCCGATGGCGCCGGAGCCAATCACCAGCAGCGACTTCGGCATCGCCGCCGGCACCATCGCCTCGCGGTAGGTCCAGATCAGCTTGCCATCGCCCTCCAGCCCCGGCAGTTGCCGGGCGCGGGCGCCGGACGCCAGGATGATGTGCGGGGCGGTCAGCAATGTTTCCTTGCCGTCCTTCGTCACCGACATGGTGTTCTTGCCGGCCAGGCGTCCCTGCCCGTCGAACACAGTGATCTTGTTCTTCTTCATCAGGTGCGTGACGCCCGACGACAACTGCTTGGCAATCCCGCGCGACCGCTTCACCACCGCCGGCAGGTCGAACCGGATGTTGTCCGCCGCAAACCCGAACTCCCCGAGGTTGTGCAACAGGTGGTTGATCTCGGACGAGCGCAGCAGCGCCTTGGTCGGGATGCAGCCCCAGTTTAGGCAGATCCCGCCAAGGTTCTCGCGCTCCACGACGGCGGCCTTCATGCCGAGTTGGGCGGCGCGTATGGCGGCGACATAGCCGCCGGGGCCGCCGCCGAGGACGATCAGGTCGAACTTGGTTTCCATCAGGGCTTCTCCGGACCAGCCTACAACATCAGGCTAAGTGGGTCCTCGACGATGTTCTTGAACACCTGCATCCACTCCGCCCCCAGCGCGCCATCGGCAACGCGATGGTCCACGGACAGGGTGCAGGTCATCACAGTGGCGATGGCCAGCGCGCCATTCTTCACCACCGGCCGCTGCTCCCCGGCGCCCACCGCCAGGATGCCGGCCTGCGGTGGGTTAATGATGGCGGTGAACTGACGCACCCCAAACATGCCGAGGTTGCTGATCGAGAAGCTGCCGCCCTGGAACTCCTCCGGCTTCAGCTTGCCTAACTTTGCCCGTGCGCCGAGGTCCTTCATCTCGCTGCTGATCGTCGCCAACCCCTTCTGATCGGCCTTGCGGACGATGGGGGTGATCAGGCCGTCGGGCATGGACACTGCGACGCTGATGTCCACGTCGTCATAAACGACCGTGGCGTCGTCGGTGTAGCTGGCGTTCATCTTCGGTACCCGGCGCAACGCGGCTGCGGCAGCCTTAATAACCAAGTCGTTGACGGACAGCTTGAAGGCGCCTTTACCCTCCTTGGGCGCACGGGCGTTCAGGTCGGCGCGCAGCTTGAGCAGCGCATCCAGCTCGATGTCCATCGTGACGTAGAAATTCGGCACCTGCTGGTGGCTTTCCAGCAGGCGGCGCGCAATCACCTTCCGCATGGCGCTGTTGGGCACGAGTTGGTGCGGTGCGATGATCGGCGCGGCCTTCGACGGCGCCGGAATGTCGGACGGCGCGGGCGCTGGTGCGGCGGGCTTGACCTGCTCGACCGGTGTGGCCTGGACCGCATCCGTCTCGCGCCCGCCTGCCTCCGCCTGGACGCCTGCGGCCTGCGGCACCATGGCGCCCGGCCCGGCAGCGTGCTTCGCCTCGATGTCGGCGCGGATAATGCGGCCGTTCGGGCCGCTGCCCTTCATGGTGGACAGGTCAATGCCGGCCTGCTTCGCCATACGCCGGGCAAGGGGGGAAGCGAACACCCGCTCGGCATGCTGGTCATGACCATTGACGACCGGCGCCGGGCCCGAAACCGGTGCCGCCGCGGCGACCGCAGGCGTGGCCGCCGCCGGTGCGGGCGGGGCCGCAGGTGACGGCGCCGCCGCGGGCGGGGCAGCAGGGGCAGCCGCAGCCGCGTCCTCCCCCTCACCCTGCAACACCGCGATTGGGTCGTTTACCTTCACGCCAGCAGTGCCGTCGGCGACAAGGATTTTGCTCAGTATGCCCTCGTCAACGGCCTCGACCTCCATCGTGGCCTTGTCCGTCTCGATCTCGGCGATCACGTCGCCGGCGCGTATCTCCTCGCCTTCCTTTTTAAGCCAGCGAGCCAGAGTACCCTCGGTCATGGTCGGCGACAGCGCCGGCATCAGGATGTTGGTCGGCATATCGGGCGCCCCTAGACGATCTTCTTTACGGCATCCACGACCCAGCCTGGCTGTGGCAGGGCCAGCTTCTCCAGGTTCGCGGCATAGGGCAGCGGCACGTCTAGCCCGGCGACCCGCACCGGCGGTGCATCCAGCCAGTCGAAGCAGTGCTCGATGATCTGCATCGCAATCTCCGCGCCTATGCCGGCGTAGGGCCAGCCCTCCTCCACCGTCACCAGCCGGCTGGTCTTCTTCACGCTGTCCACGATGGTTTGCGTGTCCATCGGGCGCAGGCTGCGGAGGTTGACGACCTCGGCCTCGACGCCCTGCTCCGCAAGGGTCTCGGCGGCCTTCATCGCGACGCCGACCATGATGCTGTAGGCGACGATGGTGACGTGCTTGCCGGTCCGTTCAATCTTTGCCTTGCCGATTGGCAGGATGAAATCCTCATCGGTCGGGCACTCGAAGGTCTGGCCGTATAGGATCTCATTTTCCAGCACGATGACCGGGTTCGGGTCGCGTATAGCGGCGCGCAGCAGCCCCTTGGCGTCCGCGGCCGACCATGGCGCCACCACCTTCAGGCCGGGGCAGTGGGCATACCACGACGCATAATCCTGGCTGTGCTGCGCCCCCACGCGGGACGCGGCGCCGTTCGGGCCGCGGAACACGATCGGGCAGCCCATCTGGCCGCCGGACATATAAAGCGTTTTGGCGGCGGAGTTGATGATGTGGTCAATCGCCTGCATGGCGAAGTTGAAGGTCATGAACTCGACGATCGGCCGCAGCCCGTCCATCGCCGCGCCGACCGCCATGCCGGTGAAGCCGTGCTCGGTGATCGGCATGTCAATGATACGGCGCTCGCCGAACTCGTCCAGCAAGCCTTGGCTGATCTTGTAGGCGCCCTGGTATTGCGCGACCTCCTCGCCGATCAGGAACACCCGGTCGTCGGCGCGCAACTCGATGGCCATGGCGTCGCGCAGGGCTTCGCGCACGGTGGTCGGCTTGGTCGGCCCCCAATCCTTCTCCGGCGCAGCCGCCGCGGTGGTCGGCACAAGCTGGCTGGCCGTCGCCTTGTCGGCAACGGCGCTTTCGCTCTCAGACGCCGGCTTGGCAGATGCCGGTGCGGGAGCCGTCGTTGCGGCCGGCGCCGGAGCAGCGGCCGGTACGGGCGCAGCAGCCTGGCCGTCCCCGTTCAGCACGGCGATGGGCGTGTTCACCGCGACGCCGTCGGTGCCCTCTTCGATCAGGATTTGCGACAGCTTGCCTTCGTCAACTGCCTCGACCTCCATGGTCGCCTTGTCGGTCTCGATCTCGGCGATGACATCCCCGGCGCGCACGTCCTCGCCAACCTTCTTCAGCCACCGCGCTAGCTTGCCCTCGGTCATCGTCGGCGACAGCGCCGGCATCAAGATCTGCGTGGACAAGGCTAACCCTCCACGAGGATATCGGTCCACAGCTCGCGCTCGTCCGGTTCCGGGCTGCTTTGCGCGAAGTCGGCTGCCTCCTGCACGCGGGCCTTGATGTCGGCGTCTATCTTCTTGAACTGTTCGTCCGCCACTCCCAATGCCTCCAGCAAATGCCGCGCGCCCTCGATAGGATCGCGCTCGGTCCGCATCTTCTGGACCTCCTCGCGGGTGCGGTATTTCGCCGGGTCGGACATGGAGTGGCCGCGGTAACGGTAGGTTTGCACCTCCATCACGAACGGCCCCTTCCCGGCGCGGCAATGCGCCACGGCCTGTTCCGCTGCAGCCTTCACCGCCGTCACGTCCATGCCGTCCACCTGCGCGCCTGGGATGCCCCAAGGCGCGCCGTTCTTGGACAGGTCATGCGACGCCGACGACCGCTCCAGGCTGGTGCCCATGCCATACTTGTTGTTTTCGATCACATACAGGCACGGCAGCTTCAGCAAGGCCGCCAGGTTGAAGCTCTCATAGACCTGGCCCTGGTTGGACGCGCCATCGCCGAAGTAGGTCGCGCTGACCCGGTCGCTGCCCCGATACCAGTTGGCCATCGCCAATCCCGTGCCGATGCTCACCTGCGCGCCCACGATCCCATGCCCGCCGAAGAACCGCTTCTCCTTGCTGAACATGTGCATGGAGCCGCCCTTGCCCTTGGAATAGCCGCCGCTGCGTCCGGTCAGCTCCGCCATGACGCCGCGCGGCTCCATCCCGGTGGCCAGCATGTGGCCGTGGTCGCGATATGAAGTGATCACCTGGTCGCCCTCGCCCAGCGCCGCCTGGATGCCAACGACGACCGCTTCCTGGCCGATATACAGGTGGCAGAAGCCGCCAATCAGGCCCATGCCGTAGAGCTGACCAGCCTTCTCCTCGAAGCGGCGGATCAGCAGCATGTCGCCGTAGGCTTGCATAAGCTGGTCGCGGTTCATGGACTGGTTCGTCGCCGGGGCGGGTGGGGCCGGTGCAGCCTGGACCTCGCCTACACCCTGTTCCGCTGCCTGGGCCATGCGCGCTGTCTCCGTCCCTAAGAATGTCTCTCTGGGACACCTAGCCCTGCGAACGGGCAACGACAACCCCAAGCGGCGCAGGGCGGCTGTGAGAAAGCCAAGCAACGTATTGTTGTGCAATGCAATATGGACCTTTCCCAGCAGCCGGCGCCACACGGCGAAGCCGACCCTTGGAGGCCGGCGCAGCGACGAAACCTCAGAGCCTGATCCCGGTAGGCGGCGGCGGAGGGCCTGCGAGGAAGTTTCCGTCCTGGGAAGGAACGACCGCAGCCCCGATATGACCCATCGGGGCAAGGGCCTGACGTTCCCAGCGCGGAGGATCTCCGCAGAACTTACCCGCAGCCTACCGGGATAAGCTCCTAAGCAGGGCCATGCGACCTGGTCCCACCGTGCGTCGTAGAAGTCCGAGGCGCACCGGCTGACCTAAAACAGGCGCTTATTTGCCCCGTATGGCACGACGATGTCGGCCGGGTCGGCAACGTTCAGCATCGCACGTGCCCGCTCGTCCAACGTATCCGGGTCCAGGCGCTGGGTACGCAGGCCCGTCACCCGGCGCTCCCAAATATCGCGCTCGGCCTGCACACGGGCAAGCTCGGCCTGTACGGACGTCAACTGCTCCTGGCGCATGGCGTAGGCTTTCAGCCCTCGCTCACCCTGCGTTGCGTTCCAGCCGAAATAACCGACCAGCGCTGCAAAGATGGCCGGCGCGACTGCCGCCCGCAACTGACGCTTCAACCCATCCCAAAATCGCATCTCTACGCCTCGCCGTTCACGCCGACGCTACCCTATTGTGGGCGTCCACACAGCCGAAAAACATCTACCGGCGCAGGATCGTCCGTCCGGCGTAGCGCGCAGCCGGGCCAAGCTCGGCCTCAATGCGGATGAGCTGGTTATACTTCGCCGTGCGGTCGCTGCGCGCCAGGCTGCCGGTCTTGATCTGCCCGCAGTTGGTGGCCACGGCCAGGTCGGCGATGGTCGAGTCCTCGGTTTCGCCGGAACGGTGGCTCATCACGGCGGAGTAGCCGGCGCGCTGCGCCACCTCCATCGCGTCGAGCGTTTCCGTCAGCGTGCCGATCTGGTTCACCTTCACCAGGATGGAGTTCGCTGTCTCCGCCTCGATGCCACGCCGCAGGCGCTCGGTGTTGGTCACGAACAGGTCGTCGCCTACAAGCTGCACCTTGCCGCCCAGCACCTCCGTCAGGTGCCGCCAGCCGTCCCAGTCGTCCTCGCTGCACCCGTCCTCGATGGACATGATCGGGTAGCGCCCGGCCAGGTCAGCCAGGTAGGCGACCATCCCAGCGGAGTCGAGCCGCTTGCCCTCCCCTGCCATGTCATAGGTGCCGTCCCGGAAGAACTCGGTCGCGGCGCAATCCAGCGCAAAGGTTACGTCCTCGCCAGGCCGGTAGCCCGCGGTCTCGCACGCCTTACTGATGAAGCCCAGTGCCTCGTCTGCAGACGAGAGGTTGGGCGCAAATCCGCCCTCATCCCCGACATTGGTGTTGTGCCCGGCGTCATGCAGCGCCCGCTTGAGCGCCTGGAAAATCTCGGACCCCATGCGCACGGCCTCGGAGAAGGTCGGGGCGCCCACGGGCTGCACCATGAACTCCTGGATGTCTATCGGATTGTCGGCGTGCTGGCCGCCGTTCACGATGTTCATCATCGGCACCGGCAAGGTGCGAGCGAACACGCCGCCGACATAGCGATACAGCGGCTGCCCCAACTCCGCCGCCGCGGCCTTGGCGACCGCCAGCGACACCGCCAGGATCGCATTGGCACCCAGCCGCGCCTTGTTCGGGGTGCCGTCGAGGTCAATCATGATCTCGTCCAGCTTGACTTGCTGGAACGGGTCCATGCCGCCCAGGGCATCGAAGATCTCCCCCTCCACGTTGGCGCAGGCGTTGCGCACGCCCTTGCCGCCATAGCGGGACTTGTCGCCGTCGCGCAGCTCCACTGCCTCATGCGCGCCGGTGCTGGCGCCGCTGGGCACAATGGCACGTCCGACTGCACCGCTATCCAGCACGACCTCTGCCTCCACCGTGGGATTGCCCCGGCTGTCCAGGACTTCACGGGCGATCAGGTCGGCGATGGCGCTCATTACAGGAGAGTCCCGGTTGTGGATGGTGAGGTCAGGCGCGGCTTCATGAAGTCGTCCAGGGCACGCAGCCCAGCGATGAGCGCCGGCATGTCCCGAAGCGGGATCATGTTCGGCCCGTCGCTTGGGGCATGATCGGGGTCCTCATGAGCTTCGATGAACAGCGCCGCCACGCCCACGGCCAGGGCGGCGCGGGCCAGAACCGGCGCGAACTCCCGCTGTCCGCCGGAGGACCCGCCATGTCCGCCGGGCTGCTGCACGGAGTGCGTGGCGTCGAACACCACGGGGTAGCCCGTGCGCGCCATCACCGGCAGGCCGCGGAAATCCGTCACCAGCGTGTTGTAGCCGAAGCTGACGCCGCGCTCCGTCAGCAGGATGCTCTCGTTGCCGGTGTCGGCGATCTTGGCGGCGACGTTGGCCATGTCCCAGGGCGCCAGGAACTGGCCCTTCTTCACGTTGATCGCCCGGCCAGTTTCGCCCGCCGCCAGCAGCAGGTCGGTTTGCCGGCACAGGAAGGCGGGAATTTGCAGGATGTCCACGGCCTCTGCCGCCGGCTCGCACTGGTCGGGCGCATGCACGTCGGTCAGCACGGGGATGCGGAACCGCTCGCGCACGGCGGCCAGGATGCCTAGGCCGCGTATGATGCCGACGCCGCGGGCCGCGCCGCCGCTGGTGCGGTTCGCCTTGTCGAAGCTGGACTTGTAGATCAGCGGCACGCCGGCGGCCTGTGCGATGCCGCTCAGCGCGTCCGCCATCTCGAAGGCGTGGCTTTCCGACTCAATCTGGCAAGGGCCGGCGATCAGTACGAACGGCCGGTCGTTGCCGATCTCCACATCGCGCACCCGGACGGTGCGCATCTCGCCGGGCGTCGTGTCAGACAAGGCGGGACTGCTTCACGGCGGCACGGATGAAGCCGGAGAACAGCGGATGCGGCGCCAGCGGCTTCGACTTCAGCTCGGGATGATACTGCACGCCGATGAACCAGGGGTGGGCCGGGCGCTCGACAATTTCCGGCAGGATGCCGTCCGGCGACATGCCGGAGAAGCGCAGCCCCTGGGCCTCCATCCCCTCGCGGTAATGCACGTTGACCTCCCAGCGGTGGCGGTGCCGCTCCTGGATGCGCGTCGTGCCATAGACGGCGCTGACGAGCGAGTCCGCCGCAAGGTCCGCCGGGTAGGCACCCAGACGCATGGTGCCGCCGAGGTTGCCACCCTCCTCCCGCCGCTCGATCTCGTTGCCCCTGGCCCACTCCGTCAGCAGGCCGACAACAGGATTTTCGCAAGGGCCAAACTCGGTGCTGGAAGCGTCAGGCAAATGGAGTTGGTTCCGCGCGCACTCGATGACCGCCATCTGCATACCGAAGCAGATGCCCAGAAACGGCACCCGCCGCTCCCGCGCGAAGCGGACGGCGGCAATCTTGCCTTCCGTGCCGCGCTCGCCGAAGCCGCCGGGCACCAGGATGCCGTGGACTCCATCTAACCGGGCGACGGTGTCCGGCTGCTCGAAAATCTGGCTGTCTACCCAGTCCAACTGCACCTTGACCCGGTTCTGGAGGCCGCCGTGCGCCAGGGCCTCGGCCAGGCTTTTGTAGCTGTCGAGCAGGTTGGTATACTTGCCGACCACCGCGATCCGCACCTCGCCCTCAGGCGCGCGGACCAGGTCCACGATGCGCTGCCAGGGCCGCAGGTCGGGCTCGGCGTCGAAGGGCAGGCCGAAGTGGCGCAGCACCTCGCGGTCCATGCCCTCTTGGTGGTAGCTGATTGGCACGGCATAGATCGTGTCCACGTCCAGTGCTGCGATCACCGCCTGCGGACGGACGTTGCAGAAGCTGGCGATCTTGCGCCGCTCCGCATCAGGGATTGCCCGGTCGCAGCGGCACAGCAGCATCTGCGGCTGGATGCCGACATTCTGCAGCCCCTTGACGGAGTGCTGGGTCGGCTTGGTCTTCAGTTCTCCGGCGGATGGGATATACGGCACCAGCGTCAGGTGGACGAACATGGTCTGCGCCGGGCCAAGGTCGTTGCCGAGCTGGCGTATCGCTTCCAGGAACGGCAGGCTCTCGATGTCGCCGACGGTGCCGCCGATCTCGATCAGGGCGAAATCCAGCCCCTCGGTGTCGCGAGTGATCGCCTCCTTGATGGCGTCGGTGATGTGCGGGATGACCTGGACGGTAGCACCCAGGTATTCGCCCCGGCGCTCCTTGGCGATCACCTCGGAGTAGATGCGCCCAGTGGTGGCGTTGTCGGCCTGCGTCGCGTGGACGCCGGTGAACCGCTCGTAATGGCCCAGGTCCAGGTCGGTCTCGGCGCCATCGTCGGTGACGAACACTTCGCCGTGCTGGTAGGGGCTCATCGTCCCCGGATCCACGTTCAGATAAGGGTCCAGCTTGCGCAGGCGCACGTTATAGCCGCGCGCCTGCAACAGCGTGCCCAGCGCCGCCGAAGCGACGCCTTTGCCAAGCGAGGAGACCACGCCGCCGGTGATGAATACGAACCGCGTCATGGAAGGTCGTGATACACCGGATGCGGTTCCCGGCAACACCCCGGGCGCCGCATTCCAGCCCAGCGCAGCACCCGCGCTAGTTCGTCGGGACCGCAGGCCCCCGCGGCGCGGCAGGAACCGGGGCCGACTCGGCGCCTGGGGCCGGGTTTGCCGGGGCCGAGGCAGGCGGCACATCCAGCAGGGATGGCCGTCCTTGGCTGACGGCGCCGCGGTTCAGCAACGCCAGGGTCAGCGACAGGACAAAGAACGCCGTCCCCAATATGGCCGTGGTGCGCGTCAGCAGGTTGGTCGTGCCCCGCCCCGACATGAACCCACCCATACCCTGCGACGTGCCGATGCCCAAGCCACCGCCCTCGCTGCGCTGGATCAGCACGACGCCGATCAGGGCAAGGGTCACGAACAGATGGACGATAAGCAGCACGGTGGTCATGGCGTGAGGTTCCTAGCGGCAGGCGCGTCATACTCGGCCCGGCGCCGCGTGGGAAGCTAGACCCTGGCCAAGCTGGCCCTGGCGATGCCGAGGAAGTCCGCCACCACCAGGCTCGCGCCGCCCACTAGCGCACCGCCGACCTCCGGCAGGCCCAGCAGTCCCGCCGCATTGTCCGGCTTCACCGAGCCGCCGTACAAGATGCGCAATCCCGCCCCGGCCTCCCCCAAATCCGCCACGAGCTGCTTGCGTATGTGCGCGTGCATGGCCGCCACATCCCCAGCGGTCGGGACGCGCCCGGTGCCGATGGCCCAGATCGGCTCATACGCAACGACGCCGGAGAAGCCGGGCGGTAGGCTGCCGGCCAACTGCGCGCCCACAACGGTGCGCGCCTGCCCGGCCTCCCGCTGCGCCTCGGTCTCGCCGACGCAGACGATGGGGATAAGCCCGGCCTCCGCCGCTGCGGCAGCCTTGCGCCGGACCACCGCATCGGTTTCCCCATGCGCCTGCCGGCGCTCGGAATGGCCTAGGATCACCCAGGCTGCGCCGGCGTCACGCAGCATGGGTGCGGAAATGTCTCCGGTATGGGCGCCCCCCGGCGCGCTGTGGCAATCCTGACCGCCGACCGCAACCGGGCCGCCCGCCAGTAGGCCGGCGACTTGCGCCAGCACCGTCATCGGCGGACACACCAGCAGGTCGCACCCGGGAACGCCGTCCCGCAGCGCCGCCGCTAGCGCCGCAGCATCCGCCTGCAATCCGTTCATCTTCCAGTTGCCGGCGATCAGTGGCTGCATCCCCATGGTCCCATCTGCTATTCCAGCCCTTATAGCCGGGGCGGCGGCGGTGCAAACGGGGGCGGCTGGCATATGGCGGGCGCCATGCCTATGGTGCCGCCGCTGATTGGGACCTGACCGATGCTCGCCATGTTTCGCCGCTTCCTGGGCACCTGGGCCGCCCGGGCGTTCTTCATCGTGCTGATCGGCTCGTTCGGGCTGTGGGGCATCTCTGGCGTTGTGCACGACTTCGCGACCGACAATTCGTTGGCCCAGGTCGGCAGCCGGCGCATCCAGCCCGGCGACTTCCAAGTGCAATACCGCCGCGCCCTCGCCCAGGTGTCGCGCATGATGGGCGGCAAGGTCGAGCCCACGCCCGCCATCAGCCGTGCCGTCGCCGGGCAAACGCTGGAGCGCATGGTGGTGGAGGCGGCATTGGACGACCAGGCGGCACAGCTAGGCGTCGTCGTCCCGCCGGAGGAGGTCCGCCGGGCAGTGTTCGACATTCCTGGCTTCCGCGGTCCCAACGGCGCCTTCGACCGCAATAAGTTCAATGCGGTGATGCGTGACAACAACCTGACCGAGGCTGGCTTCCTGGAGCAGGTGCGCGCCAACTTGGCGCAGAACCAAGTGGTGGACGCCGTCACAGCGGGTGTGGCGCCGCCTGATGCGCTGACTGGCATCGTGTTCGCATTCCAGCGGGAAACCCGGGTGGTCGAGTATGTGGAGCTGCCGTTCGCCCTCGCGCCTGAGCCTCCGGCCCCTACGGCCGATGACTTGCAGCGCCAGTATGAGAACAACCTGCCATCCTATAGCGCCGCCGAGTTCCGCCGGATCAAGCTCGTCCTGCTGTCCCCGGAGACGGTGGCCCGCACGACGGACATATCCGACGAGGACATCAAGGCGTACTACGACCAGCACCAGGCCGAGTTCGTCAAGGAGGCGAAGCGGTCGGTCCACATCGTGTCCACTTCCGATGAGGCCCGGGCGCACAGCCTCGCCGCGGCATGGAGCGGCGGCGCGGGATGGGACGACATCCAGCATCAGGCCGAGTCTGGCGCATCGGCTATAACGCTGGACGACGCCGGGCAGGCCGAGATCCCTTCGCCCGAGCTTGCCGCCGCCGTGTTCTCCGCCGCGCCGGACGCGGTCGTCGGACCTGTTGGCTCGCCCCTGGGTTGGCAGGTTTTCCAGGTGTTCCATGTGTCGCTGGGCGCCACCACGACCCTGGCGGACGCTACGGACGGGATACGCGCCACCATCGCCAAGGAGCGTGTGGCGGACGGGATGTATGACCGCATTAACACGCTGGAGGACGCCGTTGCGGCCAGCCCGACGCTTGATGAAATCCCGGCAGGGCTTGGCGTGATCGCCGCGTCCGGCACCTTGGACGCCCGCGGCAACACGCAAGACGGCGAGCCGGCGCCTATTCCCGGCACCCCGGCCCAGCGCCAGGCCATCCTGACCGCAGCCTTCGCGCTGCAGAAGGGCGAGCCGCCCCGCCTGACCGACGGGCCGGAGAACAGCCACTTCGCCGTGCTGGTCGAGGATATGACGGCTGCCGCCCCCAAGCCATTCGCAGAAGTTGAAGGCGTGGTTCGCGAGGACTGGCTGCGCGCAGCCCGCCGCAAGTTCCAGGAGCAGGCTGCCGCCAAGCTAATGACCGCCGCGCAGGCGGGCAGCAGCCTGGACGACGCCGCGACGGTGGCCGGGCTGCGCGTGCAGCGCACCCCGCCGCTGCCACGCGGCGCCCCGCCGTCCGGCGTGCCGCAGGAGCTGGCGACGGCGGCATTCAGCCTTAAGCCGAAGGAGGCCACGATGGTTGGGGTGCCCGAGGCGTTCCTGGTCGCCACGCTGGGCGAGGTGTCCAAGCCGGACATGGCCGCCGACCCGATCGGCGCCGGGCAAACCCGCAAGCAGCTTGCGGACTCCATGAGCCAGGATGTGCAGAACGTCTATGCCTCGGCCTTGCGCACGCGGTTGCGGCCGTCTGTCAACCAGCGGGTGCTGGACAGCGTCGTGCAGCCTCCGTCCTAACTTCTCATCTTACATACGGCACCATGAACGCAATTCCCCCGACCCAGGCCCACTTCCGCAGCAGCTACGAAGCCGGACGCGGCACCCTGGTCTGGACCACCGGCGTCGCCGACCTGGAAACGCCGGTCGGCGCATTTCTCAAGCTGGCGCATGGCCGCCCCAACTCCTTCCTGCTGGAAAGCATCGAGGGCGGGTCGGCCCGCAGCCGCTACTCGATCATTGGCATGGACCCCGACCTGGTGTGGCGCTGCCGCGGCGGTCGGGCAGAGGTGAACCGGCACGCCCGCTCTGCCCCACACGCCTTCGTGCCGGACGACCGCCCGGCGTTGGACAGCCTGCGCGCCCTGATCCAGGAAGCGCAGCTTGACCTTCCGGACCACCTGCCGCCGATGCTGGGCGGCCTAGTCGGCTATTTGGGCTATGACATGGTGCGGCTGATGGAGCGGCTGCCCGAGAAGAACGTGGACTCGGTCGGCCTGCCCGAGGCGATCCTGATCCGCCCCACGGTGTTCGCCGTGTTCGACAACGTGAAGGACGAGCTGACCCTGGCCGCACCAATTTACCCGCAACCCGGCGTTTCCGCCCAGGCCGCATGGGATCAGGCGCAGGCGGCCCTGGCCCAGGCCGACGCGGCGCTAGTGCGCGCCCTGCCCCACGCCGCCCCGCCAGTCGCCCTGCCGCCGCAGCCCGAGCCGCAATCTAACCTGACCAAGGCCGAGTTCATGGCGATCGTGGACCGCATGAAGGAGTACATCGCCGCCGGCGATGCCTTCCAAGTCGTCCCGAGCCAGCGTTTCACGGTGCCGTTCGCCCTGCCGCCCTTCGCGCTCTACCGTGCCCTGCGGCGCATCAACCCGGCGCCGTTCCTGTTCTTCCTCGACTTCGGCGGCTTCGCCGTCGTCGGCAGCAGCCCGGAAGTCCTGGTCCGCCTGCGCGATGGCACCGTGACCCTGCGCCCCCTGGCCGGCACCCGCCCCCGCGGCACCACTCCCGAGCACGACCGGCAGCTCGAGGCCGAGTTGCTGGCCGATCCCAAGGAGCGTGCCGAGCACCTGATGCTGCTGGATCTCGGCCGCAACGACGTCGGCCGGGTGGCGGAGCTGGGCAGCGTGCGCGTGACCGAAAGCTTCGCCATCGAGCGGTTCAGCCATGTCATGCACATCTCCTCCACCGTCGAGGGCCGGCTGCGTCCCGAGTTGGACGCGCTGGATGCGCTGATCGGCGGCTTCCCCGCCGGCACCCTGACCGGCGCCCCCAAGATACGCGCCATGGAGATCATCGAGGAGCTGGAGCCGACCCGGCGCGGCATCTACGCCGGCTGCATCGGCTACTTCGCCGCCAACGGCACCATGGACACCTGCATCGGCCTCCGCACCGCGGTCGTGAAGGACGGGACGATGTATGTGCAGGCCGGCGGCGGCGTCGTCGCCGACAGCACCGCCGAAGGTGAATGGGAGGAAACCCGGCAAAAGTCCCGCGCCCTGTTCCGGGCCGCCGAAGAGGCCGTGCGCTTCGCCGCCCTGAAAGCCTGAGCCATGATCCTGCTGATAGACAACTACGACAGCTTTACCTTCAACCTCGTCCACTTCCTCGGCGACCTCGGCGCACGGAGCCAGGTCATACGCAACGATGCCTGGACGGTGCAGCAGGCGATGGACAGTGCGCCGGAGGCCATCGTGCTCTCCCCCGGCCCCTGTACGCCTGCGGAGGCCGGCATCTGCTGCGACCTGATCCAGGCCGCCGCCGGACGCATCCCGGTGCTGGGCGTCTGCCTGGGCCACCAGGCAATCGGCCAGGTGTTCGGCGGCGACGTGGTGCGCGCGCCCCTCCCCATGCACGGCAAGGTCAGCCTAGTGCGGCATGACGGCACTGACGTGTTTGCCGGGCTGCCCAGCCCGTTCCGGGCCACGCGCTACCACAGCTTGATCGTGGACGCGGCAACCCTCCCCGACACGCTGATCCCGACCGCCTGGACTGAAGATCGCTCCATCATGGGCCTGCGCCACCGGACACTGCCGGTGTTCGGCGTGCAATTCCACCCCGAGAGCATTGCCTCCGAGCACGGGCACGATATCCTGGCCAACTTCCTCGCAATCGCCCGTGGCGCCAACGCCCCCGCTTCCACGACGCCCGCTTCCACGACGCCGGCCCGCGCGGCGTAGCTTGTCCACCTTGAAACCGGTCTTGGCCCGCCTGGCAGAGGGCGTCGCCCTGTCTGCGGACGAGGCGGAGGAGGCTTTCGGCATCATTATGTCCGGCGAAGCGACGCCGGCGCAGATTGCCGGGATGCTGATGGCGATGCGTGTCCGGGGAGAGACAGTCGGCGAGCTGACCGGCGCCGTCCGTGCCATGCGCGCCCGGATGGCGGCCGTGGCTGCGCCGCCCGAAGCCCTGGATGTCTGCGGCACCGGCGGCGACGGCCGGGGCACGCTGAACGTATCCACGGCCGTGACCTTCGTCCTGGCCGGCTGCGGCGTGCCCGTCGCCAAGCACGGCAACCGCAACCTGTCCTCGCTCACCGGCGGGGCCGACGTGCTGACCGCGCTCGGCGTCAACGTGGACGTGCCGCTCGAACGTTTGCCCGGCGTGCTGCTGGAGGCTGGCTGCGCCTTCCTGTTCGCCCCCCGGCATCACGCAGCTTTGCGCCATGCCGCCGGGCCACGGGTTGAGCTAGGGACACGCACCATTTTCAACCTGCTCGGGCCGCTAGCCAATCCGGCCGGGGTGCGGCGGCAACTGACAGGAGTGTATGATCCCCGATGGCTGGCGCCTATGGCCGAAACGCTACATCTGCTCGGCACGCAGCACGCCTGGCTGGTCCATGGGCAAGGCCTGGATGAGCTGACGGTTGCTGGCGAGAGCCAGGTGACGGAGTTGAAGGAGGGCGCGTTGCGGAGCTTCTCCGTCACGCCGGAAATGGCAGGCCTCTCCCGCTCGCCGGTCGAAGCGATACGAGGTGGCGACTCCGCAACAAACGCGGCGGCCTTGCTCGCGTTGCTGGACGGCGAGGCCAGCGCGTATCGGGACACGGTGCTGCTGAATGCCGCCGCTGGCATGGTTGTTGCGGGCCGTGCCGACGACCTTCGTGAGGGAGCCTCCCTGGCTGCCGCCGCAATTGACGGTGGCCAGGCACTTGCCGCACTGGACAAGCTGCGCCGTGCAACCGTCTAGGATTGTTTGAGGTTAGAATGGATATCGCCCTTCCTGATGCCTTATCGCAGATTTGCGCCGACACCCTGGCCGAGGTGGGACGACGCAAGGCCGGCCAGCCGTTGCCGACACTGGCCAGCCGCCAAGATGCGAAGCGGCACCCAACCCGGGGTTTCGGCCATGCGCTGAAACATGCGGTCGTGGTCGGACGCTATGGCCTGATCGCCGAAATCAAGCGTGCCTCGCCTTCTGCTGGCGTCATCCGGGAAGATTTCGACCCCGTGCAGCTCGCCAAAACCTATGCAGCCGCCGGAGCCACATGCCTGTCGGTGCTGACCGATAAGCCCTACTTCCAGGGCGAGGCCGAGCATCTCCGCGCTGCGCGCGGCGCCGTCACCATGCCGGTCCTGCGCAAGGACTTCATGCTCGACCCCTGGCAGATCTATGAGAGCCGCGCCATGGGCGCTGACTGTGTTCTGCTGATTCTGGCTGCGCTCACTGACGCCCGTGCGCGTGAGCTGGAGGAGTTGGCCCGGGCGCTGGACATGGACGTCCTGGCCGAGGTGCACAACCGGCACGAGCTGGACCGCGCCCTAGGGCTGGAGACGCAGTTGATCGGTATAAACAACCGCGATCTCAAAACTTTGCGGACCAGCCTGGAGGTGACGGAGGAACTGGCGCCGCATGTGCCGTCCGACCGTTTCCTGATCGCCGAGAGCGGCATACGCACCCATGCCGACGTGCTGAGGCTGGCAAACGCTGGGGCGACCTGCTTCCTGGTCGGCGAGAGCCTGCTTCGCCAGCCCGATGTGGGTGAGGCGACCCGTGCGTTGCTGGGCACGCCTGCATGACAACGCTGACGCATTTCGATGCCGAGGGACGGGCGGTAATGGTGGACGTGTCCGCCAAGCCGGAAACCGACCGCACGGCGACCGCCAACGTGCGTGTCGTAATGCAGCCTGCCACCCTGGCCCTGATCCTGTCTGGCCAGGCCAAGAAAGGCGACGTGATCGGGGTTGCGCGGCTGGCCGGGATCATGGCGTCCAAGCGCACTGCTGACCTGATCCCCCTGTGCCATCCCCTGCCGATCTCCGCTGTGACTGTGGACCTGCAAGCCGCGCCGGACCGGACCGGCGTGGACGTGTCCGCCACCGTCCGCACCACCGGCCGTACTGGGGTCGAGATGGAGGCCCTCACGGCGGCCAGCGTCGCGGCGCTGACGGTCTATGATATGTGCAAGGCGGTGGACCGCGGCATGCGAATTGACGGCTTGCGGGTCGTCCACAAGGACGGCGGCGCGTCCGGCGCATTCCGGCAGGACTGAGCGGTGCTGCCAGTCGCCGAGGCGTGCGCCCGCATCATTGCCGGGCTGCGCCCGACCGCGGCGGAGGTGGTGGCTCTGTCGGATGCCTGGGACCGGGTCACGGCCGTTCCGATCCTTGCCCGGCTGACCCAGCCTCCAACGGATGTGTCCGCAATGGACGGGTATGCCTTGCGCGCCTTGGACGGCGCTTCCGGCGCGCGGCTCCGGGTTGCCGGCCGTGCTCCGGCGGGTCACCCCTTCACCGGCCAGGTTGGCCCGGGCGAGACCGTGCGGCTCTACACCGGCAGCGCCATCCCGGACGGTGCGGACTGCGTGATAGCGCAGGAGGATGTGACTGCCGACGACGGGACCGTGATCCTGAATGCCGCGGCCCAGGCCGGACGCCACGTCCGCCTCGCAGGCGGCGACTTCCGCCAAGGAACGGAGTTGGTGCCGGCGGGCACCCGGCTAGGCGCCCGGGCCATCGGATTGGCGGCGGCTGGCAACCACCCGTGGGTCACCGTTCACCGGCGCCCGCGCGTTGGCTTGCTGGCAACGGGCGACGAGATTGCCATGCCAGGCGATCCGCTCGGCCCCGGCAGTATCGTCAGCTCGAATGTTCACGCGCTGGCCGCGCTGGTCCGCTCCGGCGGCGGCGAGCCTGTGATGCTGCCGATTGCGCGCGACACTGCCGCTGCCATCGCGCAGGCGGCCCAGGGGACATCGGGCCTCGACATGCTCGTAACGACTGGCGGCGTGAGCGTCGGAGATTATGACCTGGTGCAGACCGGCCTGGCGCAGCAGGGCTTCGCGCTGGACTTCTGGCGCATCGCCATGCGGCCCGGCAAGCCGCTGCTGTCCGGCACGCTGCACGGCGTACCGGTGCTGGGATTGCCGGGCAACCCGGTATCCGCCTTGGTATGCGCAGTGCTGTTCCTCTGGCCGGCGCTCGGCTGCCTGTCCGGTTTGGCTGGCGATTCCCTGCCCAGCGTGACCATGCCGCTTGGCAGGGACATCGCAGCGAACGATCGCCGCGAAGACTACCTCCGTGCCGCTATCGCCTCTGGGCCGGACGGGTTGGACCGTGTAATCCCGTTCCCGGTCCAGGACTCGTCCATGCTGCATGTGCTGGCGCAGGCGCAGGGCCTGGTCATCCGTCCGCCGCACGCACCGGCAGTGCCGGCCGGGACGCATGTTCCCGTGCTGCGCCTGGATGGTTTAGGCCTCTAAGTAAACATGTTGACGACAGGCTGCGAACTAACCTAGAACAAGGATGGTTGCCGGTTTGTTCCATGTTTGACCCGATTCGTCGGCTACCCCCTGCCGGGCACGCGAGAGACACGTCCTATGTTGACCCGTAAACAGCACGAGCTGCTGACGTTCATAGATAAGCACCTGAAGGCGACCGGCTTTTCCCCAAGCTTTGAGGAGATGAAGGAGGCGTTGCAGCTCCGGTCCAAATCCGGCATCCACCGCCTAATCTCGGCACTGGAGGAGCGTGGCTTCCTACGCCGGCGCCATCATCGCGCCCGCGCGCTGGAGGTAGTGCGTCTGCCGAATGAGGCAGGGCGTGAGATCGAGGTGGTTGCCGACCCCGTTCTGGACGAGGCGGAGGCGCCCGCCTTCTCACCTAACGTCATACAGGGAGACTTCTCCGGCCGACTCCCCGGTGTGCGGGCTGCCAACGAGGCTGCCGCCGTGCAGCTTCCGCTCTATGGGCGAATTGCAGCCGGCCTGCCGATTGAGGCGTTGCGCGACGCCGGCGCCCATATCGAGGTGCCAGTCGCGCTGCTCGGCAACGGTGAGCACTATGCTTTGGAAGTTGCCGGTGACTCCATGATCGAGGCCGGCATTCTGGACGGCGACACCGTGGTCATCCGCAAGGGAGAGTCGGCTGACAACGGCCAGATTATCGTCGCACTGATTGACGACGCCGAAGTGACGCTGAAGCGCCTGCGCCGCCGCGGCAACTCAGTCGCGCTGGAGCCAGCGAACATGAGGCATGAGATACGCATCTTCCCGGCGGACCGGGTGAAGGTGCAGGGCCGGCTGGTGGCGCTGCTGCGGAAGTTCTAGACCGGCTTACATCCAGACTGGATGCAAGGCGATTTAGCTTCTTGTTTGCGTGTAGAGACTTGCAAGGTCCGGTCGCTGCGCGCCCGGACCCGACTGCTGTCTGCGCTGGGTCCTAATCGTCCGCGGCTGGCGGCAGCTCCTCGGTCGCAGCCATCGGCAGGTTCGGCACGCTGCGCCGAGGCGTTGGCAGTGGCGGCACCCAGGGTCGCGCGCCGCGGTTCGCGCGATCGGAAAGGATGCGTGGCCCATCGGCGGTCAGCCATACCGCTTGGGCGCCGTCCCGCCAGACACTGAACCGGTCCAGATAGGGAACGCCGGCCGGGCACTCGCCCCGGGCTGGTTCAGCCGACACCAGCAGGCGCACGCCGGTGCAGTCCGTCACGTGCGAAGCCTCGCGGAGCAGCAGCAAGCCGCCGGACTCCATCCAGCATCCAGTGGCGGTGCACGATGCCGGCGGCCCGTTCTGCAACCGTCGCAGCGGGCCGGCTGCCAGGTGGTCGCGCCAGGCATCCAGCACGAACTTGGACGCGCCCGACCGCGCCTGCACCCAGTATCCGCCGTCGCGGATCGCGATCAGCCGGGCGTCGCTGGACATCAGCAGGTCCGGCGGCGCAATGGCCAGCGGCGACAGCAGCCCGGCCAGCATCACCGGCACGCCCAATAGCCGCGCACGGGACCGCCACAGCCCCAGCCACGCCAGCCCGACGCTGAACACCACCAGCCCCCAGCCCGGCATCGCCGGCACCTGCACGGTTGCCGCTGGCCAGGACGACACGGTACGGCCGATCCACAGGATCGCCTCGATCCCCCATCCCATCGGCGCCAGGGCCAGCCGCTCCAGCCCCAGCGGCATCAGGAACAGCGCGATCATCCCCGCCGGCATGACCCAGAACGCGCACACCGGCACTGCCAGCAGGTTCGCCAGGATGAAATAGGCCTGGACGTGCCCGAAATGGTAGGCGCCGTAAGGTGCCGATGCCGTCCCCGCCAGCAGGCTCGTGAGGGTTAGCGCGGCGGCATGGGACAGCACCCTCAGCCGCATGCTGTCGCCGTGCAACCGCGCCAGAAGCGGACGCATGGCCTCATAGCCGGAGATCAACGCCAGCACCGCCGCGAAGCTCATCTGGAAGCTGACGCCCACGACCTCGTTCGGCGCAATCAGGATGATGGCGCCGGCGGCCAGCGTCAGCCCCCGCAGCGACAGCGCCCGACGGCCGACGACGATGCCGAGCGTCACCAGGCATGCCATCGCGAAGCTGCGCATGATCGGCACGTGCGCGCCTGTCAGCAGCAGGTAGCACGCCCCCGCCGCGAGCGCCGCCGCCCCGGCGATGGCCTTGGTCGGCCAGTGCAGAGCCGTATGCTCCACCGCGGCCAGTCCCAGCCGGGTCGTGCCCATGAACAGGCCCATGACGATGCCGATATGCAGCCCGGCCACCGCGAGCAGATGCGCCAGGCCGGAATCGCGAAAGGCTTCCCGGTCGGCTTGCGGGATCGCCAGCGTCGTCCCGGTCAGCAGCGTGCTGGCGACAGCGCCCTGCGGCCCCGGCAGGCCCTCCAGCACCCGCCGGGCGATGCCGTCCCGCAACGCTTGCAAGACTGCACCGGCCCCCGAAGGCTCCGCGTGCTCCAGCGTGACGACCGGATTTAGGGCATAGCCGGAGGCGCCAAGCCCGGAGAAGAAGGCGTCGTGCTGCAGGTCCCACGCCCCGGGATAGGCCGGGGGCGCCGGCGGGCGCACCAGGCTGCGTATCTGCACACGGTCCCCGGCGGCGACCTCCGCCGGGTCGCCCCGGCGCAGGCGGACCCGCACGGACCTGGCCAGCGGCGGCCCAGCCGGGTCGAGCCGCGCTCCGGACAGGGTGACGCGCCGCCCCTCCGGCAGGATGTCCACAGCGCGGACGGTGCCGGTCAGGATGACTGCCTTGGTTGGAATTGCCTCGATCGGCAGGGCGCGCCGGGTTTGCATCTGTGCCGACAGGAAGCCAGCGGTCGCCGCCACCCCGACCAGCGCCGCCGCCCGCGACACGGGATGACGCCATCCCACGACGCAGGCCAGCAGCGACGCTGCCAAGCCGGCTGCCCCTGCCCACCATGCGGGTTCCGCGGGTTGGGCGAAGTATAGCCCGACGCCGGCCATCGCCGCGACGGCGAGCCACGAGACGAAACGTCCCCGCTCCGCCTCGACCCAGGCGTGCCACAACGCTGCGACGCGCAGTGGCCGCATCTGGTACAGGAATAGCTCGGCGGTGGTGATCGCGTGCTGCACGGCGGCTCCGGCACGGGCGGCCTTCTTCGCTGGCCCGTTTAAGCAAAAGCTATACCCTCGCGCCCCTTCACGCCACCGCCGGGCGTGTTATGCAGCCGGCATGACCGTCCGCACCCGCTTCGCCCCCAGCCCAACCGGCCAATTGCACATCGGCGGCGCCCGCACCGCGCTGTTCAACTTCCTGTTCAGCCGTCATCACGGCGGCCAGTTCCTGCTGCGGATCGAGGACACCGACCGGGAGCGCAGCACCGCAGCCAACACCCAGGTGATCCTGGACGCGCTGGCCTGGCTGGACCTGCAAGCGGACGAGCCGCCGGTATTCCAGTCCTCCCGCCAGGCCCGCCACGCCGAGGTCGCCCTTGCCATGCTCGCCGCCGGCCAGGCCTACCGCTGCTACACCAGCGCAGAGGAGCTGCGCGGGATGCGGGAGCGCGCGATGGCCGAGGGCCGCCCGCCCCGCTATGACGGCCGCTGGCGCGACCGCGATCCGGCGGACGCGCCGCCCGGCATCCCTCCAGTCATCCGCCTGCGTGCGCCGCAGGAGGGCGAGACGGTGGTGGATGACCTGGTGCAGGGCACCGTCCGCGTCGCCAACAGCGAACTGGACGACATGATCATCCTGCGGAGCGACGGCACGCCGACCTACCTCCACGCCGTCGTGGTGGACGACCACGACATGGACATCACCCACGTCATCCGCGGCGACGACCACATGACCAACACCTTCCGGCAAATTCAGGTGTTTCAGGCAATGGGCTGGGATCTGCCGCGCTTCGCCCATCTGCCGCTCATACACGGCCCGGACGGCGGCAAGCTGTCCAAGCGGCACGGCGCCAGCAGCATCCTCGACTTCCAGCAGGTGGGCATTTTGCCGGAGGCTATGTGCAACGTGCTGCTCCGCCTGGGCTGGGGCCACGGCGACGCCGAGGTGCTGGACCGCGACGAGATGATCCGCCTGTTCGACCTGGACGGCGTCGGCAAGTCCGCCGCCCGACTGGACCCGGCCAAGGTAGCGAACCTGAATGCGGTCTGGCTACGGCGCGCCGATGACGGGCGGCTGACCCGCGAGGTGGCCGCACGCCTGTCCGCCTCCGGCCTTGTGGTGGATGACGCAGCGGTGCAGCGCATACTTGCCCTTATGCCTGGCCTGAAAGAGCGGGCGAAAACTTTGGCGGATTTGGCTGACAGTGCAGCCTTCCTGGTCAAGCCGACCCCGCTCGCCTTCGACCCGAAGGCGCTGGCGCAACTGACGCCGGAGGCCAAGGCGTCGCTGCCGCCCTTGGCCGCTGCCCTGGCCGCCACTGACTTCACCGCCCCGGCCCTGGACGCCGCCCTGCGCGCCCATGCCGAGGCGTCCGGCCGTAAGCTCGGCCAGGTCGCCCAGCCCTTGCGCGCTGCGCTGACCGGCAGCACCACTAGTCCGCCGATAGACCAGACCCTAGCGGCCCTGGGCCGCGACGAGGCGCTGGCCCGCATCGCGCAAGCCGCCGCATGATGCGCTATCCGCACCGTCACCTGCTGAAGATCGAAGGCCTGTATCCGCCTGAGATCACAGCATTGCTGGACCTGGCCGAGAGCTACGTCCTGCTCAACCGCTCCGGCAAGACGCAACGCGACCTGCTGCGCGGGCGCACGCTGATCAACCTGTTCTTCGAGGACAGCACCCGCACCCGCACCAGCTTCGAGCTGGCTGGCAAGCGGCTGGGTGCCGACGTCATCAACATGTCCGTCAGCACCAGCAGCGTGAACAAGGGCGAGACGCTGCTCGACACCGCATCCACCCTGAATGCCATGCGCTGCGACCTGCTGGTAGTGCGGCACGACCAGTCCGGGGCGCCGAACCTGCTGGCGCAGAAGGTCAGCAGCGCCGTCATCAACGCCGGCGACGGCACGCATGAGCATCCGACGCAGGCGCTGCTGGACGCCCTGACGCTCCGCCGCCGCCGCGGCACGCTGGAGGGCTTGCAGGTCGCCATCTGCGGCGACGTGCTGCACAGCCGGGTCGCGCGGTCCAACATACACCTGCTGACAACGATGGGCGGCCGGGTGCGCGTGGTCGGCCCGCCGACGCTGATCCCGGCGGAGGCGGCTGACCTCGGCGTAGAGGTGTTCCACGACATGGACGCCGGCCTGCAAGGCGTTGACGTCGTGATGATGTTGCGCCTGCAAAAGGAGCGCATGTCGAGCGGCCTGGTGCCCAGTGCCCGCGAGTATTTCCGCTTCTTCGGCCTGGACGCCGCCCGGCTGTCCCGTGCCAAGCCTGACGTGCTGGTGATGCACCCCGGCCCGATGAACCGCGGCGTCGAGATCGACAGCGCCGTCGCCGACGATCCGGTCCACAGCGTCATTGGCGAGCAGGTCGAGATGGGGGTTGCCGTCCGGATGGCCGTGCTGGACGTGCTATCCCGCGGGGACCGGCGCAATGCGTGACCTGCTGCTGACCGGCGCACGGCTGATGGACCCTGCCACCTGCCTGGACCAGCACGGCGACTTGCTGGTGCGGGACGGAATCATCGCGGATTTCGGCCCTGCCCTGGGCCGCCCTGACGGTGCGGACACGGTTGAGTGCGACGACGGCATCCTGTGCCCCGGCCTGGTGGACATGCGCGCCGCCCTTGGCGAACCCGGCTACGAATACCGCGAAACCATCAAGTCGGCTGCACGCGCCGCCGCCAGCAGCGGCATCACGACCCTGGCCGCCCTGCCCGACAGCCTGCCCGCCATAGACGACCCGGCGCTCGTCAGGCTGTTGCGCGCCCGCGGCGAGGAGATGGGCAGCCTGACCATCCTGCCCTATGGCGCCGTCACGCGGGGCTGCCGGGGCGAGGAGATGGCGGAGATCGGCCTGCTGCGGGAGGCCGGAGCCGTGGCCTTCACCGACGGCCAGCGCGCCGTGGGCGACGCCCGCTTGATGCGCCTGGCGCTGTCGTATGCCCACGGCTTCGGCGCGTTGGTCATCCAGCATCCGGAGGACCCGGCCCTAGCCCGCGGCGGCGCCGCGACCGAGGGCGCGCTGGCCACCCGCATGGGCCTGCCCGGCATCCCTGCCGCCGCCGAGGCCATCCTGGTCGCCCGCGACATACGCCTGGCCGAGTTGACCGGCGGCGCGCTGCACTTCGCCCATGTTTCGACGGCGGAGGCGCTGGAGCTGATCCGCCGCGCCAAACATGCCGGCCTGCCCATCACCTGCGACACTGCCCCGCCCTACTTCGACCTGAACGAGACTGCCATCGGCGACTACCGCACCTATGCCAAGCTGTCGCCGCCGCTGCGCCCGGACTCTGACCGGCGAGCGGTGTGTGCGGCGCTGGCCGATGGCACCGTGGATGCCATCGCCTCCGACCACCAGCCGCGGGATGCCGACGACAAGCGGCTGCCCTTCGCCCTGGCGACGCCGGGCGGGGCTGGGCTGGCGACCCTGCTGGGCGTCACGCTCGCCCAGGTGCACGGCAATGACCTGCCGCTGATGCAGGCGCTGGACCTGCTGACCGCCCGGCCCGCGCGGCTGCTTGGCGCGGCCGCCGGGCGGCTTGCAAAGGGCGCGGCGGCGGATCTCTGCCTGTTCGACCTGGAACGGGTTTGGAAGGTCGAGGCAGGGCTGCTGCCGGGCAAGGCGCCGAACACGCCTTTCGACGGCCGGGCGCTGGAGGGACGCGTGGTCGGCACCTGGAAGGGCGGGAGGCGGGTGTTCGGATGACGCCGTACCGCCTCCGAGCTACGGCTCGGCCTTTCCCAGAGGGATCGTACCTACTCCCTCTCCCCGCGGGAGAGGGCCGGGGTGAGGGGGTCTTGGCTGCGGAGCGGGAAACGGCTCTTGCCGCACGGCAACGGTCCTGCATTGGGGGAAGCCTGCGCCTGAAGACCCCCTCACCCCCGCCCTCTTCCGGAGGGAGAGGGCGCAGAAAGCCCCTTGCCTCAACAGAAAGCCTCTTGGGGCAGCGACGGTGATGGCATCCCTGACCTGGCAAGCCGCCTTGCTCTCCACAGTCGGCGGCTACCTGCTCGGCTCCATTCCCTTCGGCTACCTCCTCACTAGGGCTGCAGGGCTGGGCGACATACGCGCGATCGGCTCCGGCAACATCGGTGCGACCAACGTACTGCGGACCGGGCGCAAGGACGTGGCCGCGGCGACGCTGCTGCTGGACGGCGGCAAGGGCGCAATGGCGGTGCTGGCCGGGACGTACTTTGCCGGCCCGTTGATAGGACTGATCGCAGGGGTGGCGTCGGTCGCCGGGCACTGCACCTCCGTCTGGATGCGCGGCAACGGCGGCAAGGGCGTGGCGACCGGGTTGGGCATGATCCTGGGCACGGCATGGCCGGTAGGGCTTGGCGCCTGTGCTATCTGGCTGGCTGCAGCCCGCGTGACGCGGCGGTCCTCCGCCGGGTCGCTGATCGCCTTCGCGGCGGCGCCGGTGCTGATGCTGCTCTGGGCCGGCGCCAACCCGGCCCTGGCCGTCGGCGTCGTGTCGCTGATCATCTTCGTCCGGCACGAGGGCAACATACGCCGCCTGCTGGCCGGCACCGAGCCGCGCATCGGCCAGGGCAAATGACCCTAGCCGAAAGCCTGGACCGCCTGCGTTTGGCGCGCACCGACGGGGTCGGTCCCGTCACCTATCGCCGTCTGCTGCGCCGATACGCCACCGCTGCAGAGGCGCTGGATGCCCTGCCCGGCCTAGCCCAGGCCGGCGGTAAAAAGGAAGCGCCGACCGTCCCGACCGCGTCAGCCGCCAAGAAGGAAATGGACAAGCTTGCAAAGGTTGGCGGCCGGATGGTGTTCCTGGACGGCCCCGGCTACCCCCCGGCGCTCGCAGCCTTTGACCCGGCACCGCCGCTGCTGTCGGTCATCGGCAACGCTGCATTACTAACCGAACGCGCCGTGGCGGTGGTCGGTGCCCGCAACGCGTCGGTCAACGGCCAGCGGATGGCGGAGCTGCTGGCGTCCGACTTGGCGATGGCTGGGCTGGTCGTGGTGTCCGGCATGGCCCGCGGTGTGGACGCCGCGGCGCATGAGGGCGCTCTGCGCATGGGGCGCACAATTGCGGCTGTTGCCGGCGGTGTGGACGTGGCTTACCCGCCGGAAAACGCTGATCTGCAGCGCCGGGTCGCAGAAGGCGGTGCAGTTGTTGCAGAAGCGCCACTAGGAACGGCGCCGCAGGCCCGGCACTTTCCTCGCCGCAACTGGGTGATTGCCGGGCTGTCCCTCGGCGTCGTAGTAATCGAGGCCGCGCCGCGTTCAGGCAGCCTCATCACCGCGCAGATTGCCCTCGATGAGGGCCGGGCGGTATTTGCCGTGCCCGGGTCGCCGCTGGACCCGCGCTGCCGCGGCTCCAACAACCTGTTGCGTGAAGGCGCGGTTCTGACGGAAAGCGCCGCCGACGTAACCGGCCACCTGCCGATGGAACTCGCCTCGCCCATGCCGGCCGGCTTTGCCGAGGACCCAGCGCCTTTCGACGCCCCGATAGATCTCGCGGCCGTTGTCGCCCAGGTTGCACTGCTGCTAAGTCACTCGCCCACGCCCGTTGACGACCTGGTGCGGCGCTGCCAGTTGTCGGTTCATGCCGTGCAGGCGGCGCTGATGGCCTTGGAACTTAACCACCGCGTCCAAATGTTGCCAGGCAACCAAGTATCTATGATCGGTTAAGGGGGCAGCCCGCCAGCATGCCCCGGTAAGGACCCTATGACTGACGTCGTCGTCGTCGAATCGCCCGCCAAGGCCAAAACTATCAACAAGTATCTTGGCGACGGCTATACCGTGCTCGCCAGCTTCGGCCACGTCCGCGACCTGCCGCCTAAGGACGGCAGCGTGCGGCCGGAGGAAGGTTTTGCCATGGATTGGGCTGCCGACGACCGCGGCGACCGGCAGGTCGCGGCCATCGCCAAGGCACTGAAAGGCGCCGAAACGCTGTATCTTGCCACCGACCCGGACCGTGAGGGCGAGGCGATAAGCTGGCACGTCCGCACCATGCTGGAGGAGCGCCGGGCGCTGCGCGGCGTCCACGTCCACCGCATCACGTTTAACGAAGTCACCAAGTCCGCCGTCCAGTATGCCATCGCCCACCCGCGCGAGCTGGACCAGCCGCTAATCGAGGCCTACCTAGCCCGGCGCGCCCTGGACTACCTAGTCGGATTCACCTTGTCCCCCGTGCTGTGGCGCAAGCTGCCCGGCAGCAAGAGCGCCGGCCGCGTGCAGTCGGTGGCGCTGCGCATTATCTGCGAGCGGGAAGCAGAGATCGAGGTCTTCAAGCCGCGCGAATACTGGACGGTCGAGGCGCATTTCCGCACTCCGGCCGGCGCCCCGTTCACCGCGCGCCTGACCCACCTGGACGGCAAGCGGCTGGATCAGTTCGACCTGAACACCGCCGACCTGGCGCATCGTGCCAGGGAGGCGGCGGAGGCCGACGCCTTTACCGTCGCCACCGTCGAGCGCAGGCGCGTCAAGCGCCACCCGCCGCCGCCCTTCACCACCAGCACCCTGCAGCAGGAGGCCAGCCGCAAGCTCGGCATGGGCGCGCAGGCCACCATGCGTTGCGCCCAGCAGCTTTATGAAGGTATCGAGCTGGACGGCGAGACGACGGGCCTCATCACCTACATGCGGACCGACGGCGTGCAGATGGCGCGGGAGGCCATGATGGCCATACGCGGTCACGTGGATGACACTTTCGGCTCCAGCTACGTCCCCGCTGCCCCGCGCGAATACAACAGCAAGGCCAAGAACGCCCAGGAAGCGCACGAGGCGATCCGCCCAACCGACGTGTCCCGCACCCCGGACAGCGTGGCCCGGCGCCTCAGCCCCGAGCAGGCCCGGCTGTATGAGCTGGTCTGGAAGCGTGCCGTCGCCTCGCAGATGCAGTCGGCGGAGCTGGACCAGGTCGCCGTGGACATCGCCGGCGCTCGGATCCGGCTGCGCGCCAACGGCTCCATCGTCGCCTTCGACGGCTTCCTCAAGCTATATCGCGAGGACGTTGACGACGCGCCGGAAGCGAGCGTCCCCGACGACAGCCGGATGCTGCCGCCGATGAAGGAGCAGGACCCGCTGAGCCTGGGCCAGGTTCAGGCCGACCAGCATTTCACCCAGCCGCCGCCGCGCTACTCCGAGGCGAGCCTGGTCAAGCGCATGGAAGAGCTGGGCATCGGCCGCCCGTCCACCTACGCCAGCATCCTCACGGTGCTGCGCGACCGCAGCTACGTGCGCATGGAGAACAAGCGCTTCGTGCCGGAGGACCGGGGACGGCTGGTGACGGCGTTCCTGACCAGCTTTTTCGAGCGCTACGTGGACACCGGCTTCACCGCGTCGCTGGAAGAACAGCTCGACGACATCAGCGGCGGCCGGGTGGACTGGCGCGCTGTCATGCAGGCATTCTGGGACCAGTTCTCCCACGCGGTGGAGCAGACCCGTGACCTCAAGATCTCCGATGTCATTGACGCGCTGGATCAGGACCTGGGCGAGCACTTCTTCCCGGCCCGCGCAGATGGCGGCGACCCGCGGATATGCCCGTCCTGCCACCAGGGACGGCTTGGCCTGCGCCTGGGCCGCCACGGCAGCTTCATCGGCTGCGCCAACTACCCGGAGTGCAAATACACCCGTCCCCTGGCGATAGACGGCGGGGACGACAGCAGCGAAACGCTCAAGGAGGGAAAGCGCGACCTGGGCCTCCATCCCACGACCGCCGACCCCATCAGCGTCCGCCGCGGTCCCTATGGGCTGTATGTGCAGCAGGGCGAGGCCGACCCGGAAGATAAGAAGCGCAAGCCCCGCCGCACCTCCCTGCCTAAGGGCGTCGAAGGCGACACGCTGACCCTGGAACAGGCGCTCGGCCTGTTGTCCCTGCCCCGCATCGTCGGCATCCATCCCGAGCGCAAAGAGGAAATCGAGGCTGGGCTGGGCCGCTTCGGGCCGTTCGTCCGGATGGGCAGCATCTATGCCTCGTTGGACCCAGACGACGACGTGCTCGCGGTCGGGCTGAACCGGGCGGTGGACGTGCTGGCCAAGAAGCTGGACAGCGTGCGCTCGATGGGACCGCATCCCAAAGACAGGGAGCCGGTGACGGTGCATAAAGGCCGGTTCGGCCCCTATGCCAAGCACGGGCAGCGGGTTGCCAACCTGCCGCGGGAGGCGGCGATGGAGGACGTAACGCTGGAGCAGATGGTCGCCTTGCTGGACGAGAAGGGTAAGGTCCCGGCCAAGGCCGGTGCTAAGGCAAAGAAGGCGCCGGCCAAGAAGGTTGCGAACGGCGCTGCGGCAGAGGTTGCAGGCAAGAAGCCGGCGGCCCGCAAGGCGGTAGTGAAGAAGCCTGCCGCGAAGAAGGCTGCGGCGAGGAAGGCAGTGGCCAAGTCCGCCCCGAAGCGTGCCGCGGCCAAACCAGCCAAGGCGCCGGCGGGCTAGGGTGGCCCGCAAGCCCCCTACGGACCTGCCCAGCCGCGATGCGGTCCGGCGCTTCATCCACTCCGCCCCGGGGCGGGTCGGAAAGCGCGAGATTTCCAGGCAATTTGGGATCGGCCCCGAACTGAGGGGCGAGTTGCGCGCTTTGTTGTCCGATCTTTCCAAGGAGGGTGCCATCGCACCGGCTGGACACCGCCGTTTTACCCCGCCCGGCCGCGACACCGACGCCATCGTGGTGCGTATCACCGGCACCGATCCCGACGGCGACGCCATAGCCCGTCCAGTGGAGTGGACCGGCGACGGGCCGCCGCCGATGGTGCTGATGGCTCCGGAGCGACGCGGCCAACCGGCCCTCGCGCCCGGCGAGAAGGTGCTGGCCCGCATCAACCCGATCGGCAACGGCAAGTGGGAAGGCCGCACGCTCAAGCGCCTGTCGGAGGAGCCGGGCCGCATCCTGGGCGTGTTCCGCGCGCCGGGCCGCCTGGTGCCGACGGACCGCCGGGCCAAGGCAGAGTGGCGCATTCCGCCGGGCGAGGATGGCGGCGCCGAAACAGACGAGATCGTGGTGGCCGAGCCTCTGCCCGGCGGCACGCACGGCCTCAAGCCGGCCCGAATTATCGAGCGCCTGGGCCGCATCGGCGATGCCAGCGCCGTGAGCCTGATCTGCATCCATGCCCACGGCATCCCGCAGGAGTTCCCGGAAGAGGCGCTGGCCGCCGCCGCCCGTGCCCGCGGCGTGCCGCTCGGCAAGCGGGAAGACCTGCGCGGCACCCCACTGATCACCATTGACGGCGAGGACGCACGCGACTTCGACGACGCCGTGTTCGCGGAGCAGGACGGCGCTGGCTTCCGGCTGATCGTCGCCATCGCGGACGTGGCGCACTATGTCCGGCCGGGCGCGCCGCTCGACACCGCTGCCTGGACCCGCGGGAACAGCGTCTATTTTCCCGACCGCGTCGTGCCGATGCTGCCGGAAGATCTGTCCAACGGCTGGTGCAGCCTGCGGCCCCAGGAGGACCGCGGCTGCCTGTTCGTCGAGATGCGCGTGGACGCCAGCGGACGCAAGACCGGGCATCGTTTCGGGCGCGGCCTGATGCGCAGCGCCGCGCGCCTGACCTACACCCAGGTTCAGGACGCGCACGACGCCGGTGACGGGCTGGGCCTGCCCGGCGTCATCGCGCCGCTCTATGCTGCCTTCCGCGCCCTGCTCGCCGCCCGGCAGGCCCGCGGTACCCTCGACCTCGACCTGCCGGAACGCAAGGTGGTCCTGGAGGCGGGTAAGGTGGTGTCCGTCGCCCCCCGTCCGCGCCTGGACAGCCACCGCCTGATTGAGGAGTTCATGGTGCTGGCCAACGTGGCCGCCGCGGAGGAGCTGGAGCGGCTGCATCGGCCCTGCATGTATCGGGTCCATGCTCCACCCTCCGAGGAGAAGCTGGAAACCCTGCGCACCTTCCTGCACAGCCTCGGTATCTCCCTCGTGCCCGGCAATGACCTGCACCCGCGCGACCTGGACCGGGTACTGCAGAAGGTCGCGGGAACCGAGCAGGCGCCGCTAGTGAACGAAGTCATCCTACGCAGCCAGTCGCAGGCTGCTTACAGCCCGGACAACATCGGTCATTTCGGCCTGGCCCTGCCGCGCTACGCCCACTTCACCAGCCCTATCCGCCGTTACTCCGACCTGCTGGTCCACCGTGCGCTGATCACCGGACTGAAGCTCGGCCTGGGCGAGCTGTCGCCGGAGGAGGTCGGACGGCTGCCGGACACTGCCGAGCACATCAGCGCCACCGAGCGCCGGGCGGCGCTGGCGGAGCGGGAGGCGATTGACCGCTATCTTTCCGCTTACATGGCGGACAAGGTCGGCACGACCTTTGCCGCGCGCATCAGCGGCGTGCAGCGTTTCGGCCTGTTCGTGACCCTGGCCGACACCGGCGCCAGCGGGCTGGTGCCGATGTCAGCCCTCGGCGACGACTACTGGCTGTATGAGGAAGCCTCGCAGTCCCTGCACGGGCGCCGCACCCGTATGTCTTACCACTTGGCCCAGGAGGTTGAGGTCCGTCTGCAGGAGGCGACGCCGCTGACCGGTGGGCTGCTGTTCAGCATGGCGTCCCCGGCGCGTCCCGCCGCCGATGCCCTCCTGGACCGTCAGCGCGGCGAGCAACGCAGCGCCGGGAGCCAGCGCGCCCGCCGGCGATGAGGCTGCTGCTGGTTTTGCTGCTGCTGGCTGCCCCTGCCCTGGCGCAGCCGAGGACTGCCGAGCCCGCGTTCAACCTAGCCCTTGCGGCATCTGTGTTTTCGTCGGCCCTGTCGTTCACCGCTCCCCGAACCCTTGAGGCCGTGACGGTGCCACAGCTCACGGCTTGGGGCTTGCAGGGTGTGACCGCGCTGGACACTGCGCTGACTGTGCAGCTCCGGGACGGTGCGATTGCCCTGGATGTCGGTGGGAAGGCGCAGTTCCAGCGTGGTGCACCGCCGTTGCCAACCGCTGACGGCTGGGGCGCCGCCGCTGCCGACGTCTTTGCCGCGGCCTGGGAAGTTTCCCCCAGCCTGCGCCAGGCAGGAACGCAGGCGCTGATCGGCGCCTTCTTCGACGAGGTGTTCAACCACCTAGACCCGTACTCGCGCTATGTCCCGCCGGGCGCCGCCGATGCGGACCGGGCGCACCGGTCAGGGGAGGCCGGCGCCGGGCTGTCTCTCGTGCGGCGCGGCGGGATGCTGATCGTGGACAATGTTAATGCCGACGGTCCCGCCGGAGAGGCCGGCATCATTGTCGGCGACCGGGTGAGCGCAGTGGATGGCCGCTCCACCCAGGGCGCGTCTGCCGCAACGGTGATGGGTTGGCTGGCAGGACCTGAAAGCACTGTTGTGACCATCGCTGTGCGCGGCCGCGACGGGCGTGTCCGGGTGCTGGATGTCGAGCGTGCCGTCACTCCGCCGGAAACGGTCTATGCCGTCCGCAGCGGGGACGTGCTGGCGCTGCGGATCACCAGCTTCAGTGCCGATACCGGAGCAAGGCTGGCCCGGGAACTGAACACCGCCTTCGGACCCACGACCGCTCCGGCGCGCAGACCACGCGGGCTGGTGCTGGACCTGCGTGGCAACCGCGGCGGCCTGCTGCGCCAGGCGGTGGCCGTGGCGGGCCTGCTGCTGGACGCCGGGCTGATCACGGTCACGGAGGGACGCAATCCCAACGCCTCCCACCGGTGGGAGGCGGGGGCGGCTGGCGACGCGACCGGCGGCGTGCCGGTGGTCGTTGCCGTGGATGGCCGCACCGCCAGCGCGGCCGAAATCCTGGCGGCGGCGCTGGCCGATGACGGCCGGGCCGTGGTCGTCGGCAGTTCCACCTTGGGGAAGGGCCTGGTGCAGACCATTGGCACGCTGCCGGACGGCGGCGAGCTGTTCGTGACCTGGAGCCGCGTGCTGGCGCCGCTCGGCTGGCCGATCCAAGGGCTGGGCGTGCTGCCGCAGGTGTGCACCAGCCTGGGCCAGGACAACCTGGCCTTGCAGCTTTCCAGCCTGGAACGCGGGGTGCAACGGCTACAGGCCGCCCTGGACCGGCACCGTGCCGCCCGCATCCCGGTCGCACCTGCCATGATCGTGGAGCAGCGTACCGCCTGCCCCGCCGGAGAACCGCGGGAGGGCGACATGCTCGCCGCGCACTACCTCCTGGAACATCCAAGCGCCTATGCTGCGGCCCGTTTGTTACCGGCGGCCTCGGCCACCTTGCGTTAGAGCATGTTTGGTGCAAGTGGAGACACCAAACACGCTCTAGCCTTTGTTTTAGCGAGCATTTATCCGGCCCAAACGAAGCCGTTTGATCCGGACATGCTCTAGGTCCGCTGGGATGCACGGCGGCGAGATGCACGACGGGCTTGACCGCAGCGCCTGCCGTGAGCATGTTCCCGCCCCTCGCCGCACCTGTGGGTGCGGAGCATCAGGAATCCTGTCATGGCCAAGAGCAACACCGTCCAGATCCGCCTGGTTTCCACCGCGGACACCGGATATTTCTACGTCACCAAGAAGAACGCCCGTTCGACGACCGGCAAGCTTGAGCTGAAGAAGTATGACCCGGTTGCACGCAAGCACGTGCCGTTCAAGGAAGCCAAGATCAAGTAGCAGTCCTGCCGCGCCTCACCGCGCCGCGAACTGCGTCTTGCCGAAGGTCGCCTACCGTTCGGCCTCTATGATTTGTCCCTGGAGCCTATGGTCGGCCAACACGACATGCCGCTGCACCGCGGGGAGTCTGACAATGACATAGCTCCAATGTTCAACAGCCGGGTAATCCGCTGGTTTGATCCCCTGCCGGTCCGGGTTCCGGACCCAAGCGATGCCAGCAACGCCGTATTTTGGACCTGCCAGGAACTCGGCCTGCTGCAGCCGCTTTTCCGGACCGCGACGTAGGTGCTGAACTTCGTTCCCTTGGCGCTCAAAGGCACAGGCTTCCCAACGACGATCGGCCATCCCTAGCCTTGCAGCCTCTCCCGGTTCATCGCCACGCCGGATTACGTGCACACGCCTCGCGTGAACGCACCTTGCGGCCCGGCACATGCTGGGCCAGCGTCATGCCCCATGACCAGCATCACTGCCGCCCCCCATCCTGACCCCAAGCCTGCTGAGATCGAGACGCTGATCCTTGCGCTCACTGCCGATCGCGGCCCAGGCAAGTCCATCTGTCCGAGCGAGGTGGCCCGCGCATTGCGGCCGGACTGGCAGGCGCTGATGACCGCCGTGCGCCGGGTCGCGTGCCGGCTGGCAGCGGCGGGACAGATCGAAATCCTGCGGAAGGGCCGCCCTGTCAGCCCAGAGGATGTTAAAGGCGTCATACGCCTCCGCCAAGCCATGCCGGCGGGAGCCGCCTGATGCAGGGCCTGCGCACGGTGCTGGCCGACGCCTGGCGCCTTGCCTCGCCGTTTTTCCGGTCGGAGGAGCGGTGGGCAGCCCGGCTCCTGCTCGGCTCCATCATCGCCATGAACCTGTTCCTGGTCGGCCTGAACGTAGTGCTGAACTATTGGAACCGCGCCTTCTTCGACAGCCTGCAAAGCAAGGACTGGCAGAGCTTCATCAACCTGCTGCTGACCTACCGCAATGGCGAGGCCGGGTTCATGCCGGGCTTCGTGCCAATCGTCCTGGTCTATATCCCGATCGCGATTTACCGGACCTACCTGCGGCAGTTGCTGCAGATCCGCTGGCGCCGCTGGATGGTGGACCGGATGCTTGGCGACTACCTGGCCGGGCGTGCGTTCTACACGCTCAGCGTGACGGCCCCTGGCACCAGCGACAACCCGGACCAGCGCATTGCCGATGACTCCAAGGCCTTCGTTGACGACACGCTGACCCTCGGGCTGGACCTGCTGTCGAACGTCGTCAGCGTGTTTAACTTCGCGGTGATCTTGTACGGGCTGTCTGGCATCGTCACGCTCGCCGGCATTCCGATCCCCGGCTACATGCTGTGGGTCGCAATCCTGTATGCTGCGCTGGGGAGCTGGCTCACGCACATCATTGGTCGCCCCCTGGCCGGGCTGGAGTTCGGGCAGCAGCGGGCGGAGGCGGATTTCCGCTTTGCCCTGGTACGCTTGCGCGAGAACACCGAGGGCGTGGCGCTAATGGGCGGCGAAGCAGCGGAACGCGCCGGGCTGACGGCGCGCTTCACCGCCATCGTCGGCAACTGGATGCTGCTGATCAAACGGCGGAAGCTGGTGAACAGCCTGATCTACGGCTACTCCCAGGTTGCAGGCATCTTTCCCTTCGTGGCCGCGTCACCGCGCTACTTCGCGGGCGAGGTCACGTTCGGGGTGCTGACGCAGGTGAGCGGCGCGTTCAGCCAAGTGCAGGAATCTCTGTCTTGGTTCATCAATCAGTATCAAAGTCTCGCGGGATGGCGCGCGACGGTGGCGCGCCTGGCCGGCTTCCAGGATGCGGTCGCGGCGGCGCATGCGGCCTCAGCAGCCGGCCCTCGGGTCGAACACGGCGGCGCCGCTGCCGCGCTGGACGGCGTGACCGTCCGCTTGCCAGACGGGTCTAAGCTGCTGGACGGAAACGGCATTGCCTTCCCCGCCGGTCGGTCCACGGTTATCACGGGACGCTCGGGCGGCGGCAAATCCACCCTGTTCCGGGCACTGGCTGGGATCTGGCCGTTCGGAAGCGGCACGGTGCGGCAGCCCGCCGGTTCCAGCCTGTTCCTGCCGCAGCGGCCGTATATCCCACTGGGAACTCTCCGCGTGGCGATTTGCTTTCCGCGACCCGCAGATAGCTTCCCTGATGCCGAGATACGGCAGGCGCTGTCCGATGTAGGCCTGGGGGGCCTTGCCGTGCAGTTGGACCACGACGAACCCTGGCCGCAGCGCCTATCCGGCGGGGAGCAGCAGCGCCTGGCCATTGCCCGTGCCCTGCTGCTGCGCCCGGATTGGCTGTTCATGGACGAGGCAACGGCAAGCCTGGACCCGGAGGCAGAGGGGGAACTGTATGCAATGCTGCGCCAGCGGCTGCCGGATACGACCATCGTCTCCATCGCGCATCGCCCCGCAGTCGCGGCGTTCCATGACGAGGCACGTGTATTCCGGCGGCAGCCGGGAGAACCTGGGACCTTGGAGCCTGTGAGGCGTAAGGCAGAGGTTTCCGCTCCCTCTCCCTCCGGGAGAGGGTTGGGGTGAAGGAAGCACCGCGGCGCAAGACTTCAAACTGTGAGGGCGTGCTCGTTAGCAGTTATAGGGCGCCTCGCGCTGCCTCCCTCACCCCAACCCTCTCCCGGAGGGAGAGGGAGACGGTCATCGCTACCTACTCACAATCGCCAGCACCGCGGCGCCATATCGTGACAGCTTGGACCCGCCCACGCCCTTGATGTCCCCCAGCTCATCCATGTCGCAGGGCCGTGCCACGGCGATCTCCCGCAGCACGCTATCGTGGAAGATGACGTAGGGCGGCAAGGATTGCGCCTTCGCCTCGCCTGAGCGCCAAGCCCGCAAGGCGTCAAACAACGGATTGTCCCCTGCAACGGCCGGCGGCCCGGCGGCAACCCGGTCGCGCTTGGCCCTGCTTCGTGCCGGGGCGGCCGGCCCCTCCGCTTCTTCCCGCAGCATGACGGTCGTCTCCTTGCGCAGGATCGGCCGGGCATGCTCTTCCACCAGGGATAGCGTCGCATATTCGCCACTGTCGGTCCGCAGCGCGCCGCGGACGATCAACTGGCGGATCACCCCGCGCCAGAAGCCGGGCGACCGGTCGGCGCCGATGCCCCAGGTCGGCAAGGCGTCATGGCCGTGCTTGACCACCATCGGGTTCTCCTGACCGCGCAGCACCGCGATGATGTGCAACGCCCCGAACCGCTGCCCCGTGCGGTAGATCGCCGACAGCACCTTCTGCGCCGCCACCGTCCCGTCGAACAGCGCCACTGGCGACAGGCAGGTGTCGCAGTGGCCGCACGGCCGCCCCAGTTCCTCGCCGAAGCACGCGAGCAGCGTGGCGGTCCGGCAGGCCGTGGTCTCCGTCAGCGAGATCATGCTTTCCAGCCGTTGCCGCATCACCCGCTGCTGTGCCTCCGGCGCCGCGGACTGCGACAGCCAATGCCGGGCGCGGGCAATGTCCTCGCCGCCATACAGCAGCAGGGTGTCAGCCCGATCCCCGTCGCGCCCGGCGCGGCCGATTTGCTGGTAGTAAGCTTCCGGGCTGTCCGGCATGTCCAGGTGGACGACGAAGCGCACATCCGGCCGGTCTATCCCCATCCCGAAGGCGATGGTCGCCACGATCACCACTGCCTCCCCGCTGCGGAACCTAGTTAGCGCCACCCGCTTCTCCATGGCCGACAGCCCGGCGTGGAACGGCATCGCCACCAGGCCCTCCGCCTTCAGCCGCGCCGCCATCCGCTCCGTCTTGGCCCGGCTGCCGCAATACACGATCCCGGCCTCGCCCTTGTGCCGGGCGAGGAAGGCGAGCAGCTCCTGCACCTCTGCGGACTTGGCCTGGGCGGCGATGTGCAGGTTTGCCCGGTGGAAGCTGGCGCTGAACACCTCAGCGTCTTCCATGCCGAGCGCATGAAGGATGTCGCCGCGGGTCCGGGGGTCCGCGGTGGCCGTCAAGGCGATGCGCGGCACGCCGGGGAACGTGTGGCCCAGCCGCGCCAGGCCGCGATACTCCGGACGGAACTCATGCCCCCAGGCAGATACGCAATGCGCCTCGTCTATGGCGATCAGCGAAATCTCGCACCGGGTCAGCCGTTCCAGAGTGCCCGCCATCAGCAGCCGCTCGGGTGAGACATACAACAGGTCAAGCCGGCCCGCGTCCAAGTCGCGGCTGATCTGCCGGGCTTCGTCTGGTTCCACCTCCGAATGCAGGGCGCCAGCCGCGATGCCGAGCTGGCGCAATGCGGCAACCTGGTCGTCCATCAGCGCGATCAGCGGCGACACGATGATGGCGGTGCCGGGCCGGCACAGAGCGGGCACCTGGAAGCACAGGCTCTTGCCACCGCCGGTCGGCATCAGCACCAGCGCATCGCCGCCCTGCATGACTTGCGCGATTGCAGCCTCCTGCAGTCCGCGGAAGGCAGGAAAGCCGAACACCTGGCGCAGCACCTCGGCCGGCGTGCCAGCGGATGCGGCGCCCCCGTGCGGCATCGGGGGACGGCGATGTCCGTCGTCAGGCATCGCAGCCAGTCAAATGCGGGTCAGCGAAGCTCAATTTCGACCCGCCGGCTTTCCACGCCGGGATCGCCGCCCTGAGCACCCTTTGGCTGCAAGATGATGCGGTCGGTCGAGATGCCGTCCGCCACCAGCGTGTCCCGCACGACCTGCGCCCGCAGGCGGGTCAGGGTACGGCTGGCCTCCGTCGAGCCGAGCTGGTCGGCATAACTGAGCACGAATACCACACGCGTCGATTCCGCCTTTGCGGCTTTGGCAGCCTCGCCGACGATGCGTAACGCCTCGGTATCAATGTTTGCCGAGAACGGCGTGTAGAACACCAGGAAACTCGGCCCCGGCGGGCCGTTCCGCATCGGCATGCAGGCTGCACCCGCGAGTGCCATCCCGAGGGCTGCGACGGCGCCGAATCGGCTGCGGGATTTTCGCATCAGTGCTGGCGGCATTGCGGCGTCCTTCGAGAAGATCATTCTGCGTCTTAGTAGCCCCTGCTGCCCCGGCCGCGTCAACGTGCAACCTTCCTGGACCAGTCCGTGGCCAAGACTAAGCCAAGATTTCCCAATATTTTTCAGGATTTAGGCATTTGCAGGGCCGCGTCCCGCCGCTCCGCACCTGGAGCCTGCCGCGGTATGCATCAGGCCGCCGCCGCGACGGCGCGGCCGGTGGACAGGCGATATATGCGGTCCAGCCGCTCAACCCCCGTCAAGCGGTGGACAATCAGGATGACGGTGCGGCCCGGCGCAACGTCGTTCAGCGTCGTCAGGAAGGCACGCTCGGTCTCTGCGTCGAGCCCCGTGGCCGGTTCGTCTAGGATCAGCACAGGCGCGTTGGACAGCAATGTCCGCGCCAGAGCCAGGCGCCGGGCCTGGCCGCCCGACACCGCCGCGCCGCCTTGGCCGATCCAAGCATCCAGCCCGCCCGGCAAGAGGCGCACGACCTCCGCCACCTGCGCTTGCTCCAGCGCCGCCCACAGGTCCGCGTCGGAGGCATCGGGGCGGCCAAGCAGCAGGTTTGCGCGCACCGTGTCGCTGAACAGGTGCGTGGCCTGGCTTAACCACGCGATACGGGACCGGACCGGGGCAGCCGGCAGGTCCGCCATGTCCACGCCGCCCAACAGGATGCGTCCGGATGCTGGCGCCACGACCTTCAACAGCAACGCGGCCAAGGTTGACTTGCCCGATCCGGACGGCCCGAGAACCGCCACACGGCTGCCCGCCGGAATATCGAGCGTCAGTCCATCCAGCACCCGTGGACGATCCGCGGTCCAGCCAAAAGTAATTCCCTCGAACCGGATAGCGTTGCTGGGTGGAATTGGCACTGGCGCTGCCGGGTCCGGCACCGGCGGCGGCGCGTCTGCTACTGCGAGCACCCGGCTTGCAGCGGCGGCGGCATACCCGGCCAGGGCGCCTGCCCGCGGCATTCCGGCCACAAGCTCGAATGCTGCAAGCGTCATGAACGCCGCAACGGCAGCCGCCGCTCCTGCCGGTGCGAGCACCAGAACTGCCAGCAGCGCCGCAGCACCGCAGGTGGCGGCACCAGCTTGCGCCAGTGATGCCATGCGCGCAACCGAGCGTTGCGCTTGGAACAGCGTGGCCTCGCGAGCCTGCACGGCGGCCAGCATCCGCCCTTCCGCGCCGTAGGCACGGACTTCGCGGAGTCCGTCCAGCGTGTCCATCGCGGCGGTCTGCAGCCCGGCCCTGGCCGTGGCAAGCCGCTCGCCCGCGCGCTGCGAGGCCGCTGCAGCAACCAGGGGCAGCACCAGCCCTGCTGTCAGGAACAGAACCAGCACGACAGCAAGCGCCACCCAACCGTCTGGCAGCAGCACCCAGGTCAGCACCGGTATTGCCAGCGCCGCAACAACGCCGGGCACGAGGATGCGCAAATAGAGCCCGTCCAGCGCCTCGACATCGCCGACGATACGGGACAGGGCGTCGCCGGACCGCAGCAGGCCGAGGCCGCCCGCCGAGCGCACGGCCAGGCCGCGGAACAGCCAGACGCGGAGGGCCGCCAGGGCGTGGAATGTCGCGGCATGGGTGATCAGCCGCTCGGCATATCGCGCCACGACGCGCGACGCGCCGAGCCAGCGCAAGGCGGCAGATGCAGCCAGTAGCGTGCCGGCCGCAGCAGACGCTCCAAATGCCAATCGGGCCGATGCCACCGGCAGCGCCAGGCCAAGCCCAGCGGACACCACAGCCGCTGCCACGCCAAGCAGCAGCAAACCCTGCTGCCTTCGCCACAGGGTCAGGATGCGGAGCAGCGCGGTCATGCCGCGCCGCGGACCGAACGCGCCTGTCCGTCCGACAGCAGCAGCCGGCGGCCGCCGAACGCATGGGCAGCGGCGGAATGGCTGGCCAGGACGACCGTCCGCCCCAATGCGAGACGGCTGAGGCTGTCCAGCACGTCCGATTCCGTCGCGGGGTCCAGGTGTGCGGTCGGCTCGTCCAGCAGCAACAGCGGCGCGTTGCGGACGAAGGCGCGGGCAATCGCGATCCGCTGCGCCTGACCGCCGGACAGGCCATAACCTCCCTCTCCGACCGGCGTGTCGAGGCCGAGCGGCAGGGCATCGGCGAACTGGGAGATGCGCGCGGCCCGGGCGGCTGCCTGCACCTCGGCATCGCTGGCGTCTTCGCGCCCGAAGCGGATGTTGTCCCGGATCGTGCCGGCGAAGATGACCGGGTTCTGCCCGATCCATGCGGTCATGCGGGCCAGCGCCGCGGGCACGATGCTGGCGATATCGGCGCCATTGATGGTGATACGGCCGGTAGCCGGCTGCACGAACCCAAGCAGCAGCTCCAGGATCGTGGACTTGCCGGCGCCGGATGACCCGACGAGCACCACCGTCTCCCCGGCCGGAACGCGGAACGACAAGCCGTCCAGGACCGGGCCACGCGCCGCGTCCCAGGTGAACGACACATCCTCGAACGCAACAGCCACGCCGGATGCCGCGACGGTGCGCGTCGCCACGGGCGGGCCGCCTATCTCCGGGGCCGCCGGCAAGGCTGACAGGTCGGCCGCGGCGGTGCTTGCCTGCAAGCGGTCCTGGTAAACCGCCGCGAACACGCGCAGCGGCGCAAAGAACTCCGCCACGAGCGCCAGCAGGAATATTGCGGGCGCCTCAGGGAGCACACCAGGGAGCGCCCCGCCTTGCAGGGCCGTTGCGTAACGCACCGCCAACAGCACCAGTGCCGCCGCCGCCGCCAGATCCAGCGTCGCGGAGGATAGGAAAGCGACCCGCAGGACCCGCAGCGTCCGGCGTGACAGCTCCGTCGCATCGGCCTGCAACCGCACTGCCTCGTCCTCCGCACGACCGGCGAGCACGATGGTGGCGATGCCCCGCATCCGGTCTAAGAAGCGGGACTGCAAGCGGTCCATCGCCACGAACTGGCGCTGCGATGCTGCGGCAGCGCCAAGCCCGGCCAACGCCATGCCGACGGGCACCAGCAAACCGGTCCCTAGCAGGATCAGTGCCGCCCAGGGATCTGCCAATGCCGCTGCAAGCAGGACCAGCGCCGGCCCGGCAAAGGCTAGGGTTGCCGCCGGAAGCCAGCGTGCGAACAGGCCGTCCAGCGCCTCGATCCGGTCCACGGCCACCCCGGCCAGCTCGCCAGCCCGCCGGTTTCGAAGCACTACCGGCCCAGCCGCGAGCAACCCTGCAAGCACCTGGGACCGCAGCCGCCGCCGTGCCGCCACGCCGGCGGAAAAGCCGGCATCGTCTGCTGCGACGCCCAGCCCTGCGCGAAGCAAGGAGAGCAACGCGAACCCTGCCGCCCATAGGGCTGGCGTGTCCACTGCCTCACCCAGCAGCCGCGCCAGGAGCATGGCGATGCACCATGCCTGCCCGATTCCGGCCGCGACCCCAGCCAGACCCAGCGCGACAACCGGCCGCGCGGCATGGCGTCCGGCCGCCGACTGCGCCGCCAGCCAGGCGCGGCCAGGCGCAGCCAGGTGCGGCTGCTTCGCCTTTCCCGCCATCAGACGTCTGCGAGCGCCTGGCGTGCCGTCGCCGCCAGCCAGCCCGCAGCAACTGGCAGGATATCGTCGTTGAAGTCGTAGGCGGGGTTGTGCAATTCGCGCCCCCCATCCACCGGGCCGTTGCCGATCCAGGCAAATGCGCCGGGCCGCTGTTGCAGGAACCAACCAAAGTCTTCGCTCGCCATGGTTGGCGCCAGATCACGGCGCACAACGGCACCCATGGCCGCGGCAGCGGCGGCAGCAAGGTCCGCCTCTGCCGACGTGTTGATGGTGGCGCTGACGCCGGTGTGGATATCTACCTCCACCTCAACCCCAAAGGTCGCAGCTACCCCGGCGGCAACTCGGCGGATCGAGGACGCGACGAGGTCGCCGATCTCGGCAGTATGATTGCGGTAGGTCCCCGTCAGGATGGCAGTCCCAGGTATCTGGTTGCTGGCGACGCCCGCCTGCATCGTGCAGACCGACAGGACGGCTGCCTGCAATGGATCCACATTCCGGGACACGATGGTTTGCAGCGCAACGATCAGGTGGGCCGCGGCCACCACGGGATCGCGCGTCGCCTGCGGGATGGCGGCATGTCCGGCATGACCATGCACCTCAAGGCGCAGCCTGCTTCCCGCCGCCATAACTGGTCCTTCATGCAGCGCAACGACGCCGGCATCCAGGCCGGGCCAATTGTGGTAGCCGAAGATGCGCTCCATGGGGAACCGCTCCATCAGGCCGTCGGCCAGCATTGCACGGGCGCCGCCGTAACCCTCTTCAGCCGGCTGAAACACAAGTTGCACAGTTCCCGACCAATCCGGGTCCGCCATAAGCAGCGCTGCGGCGCCGAGCAGGCTGGCAGTATGTCCATCGTGACCGCAGGCATGCATGACGCCGGGGGACCGGGAGGCCCACGGCAGCCCAGTCGCCTCCGTCAGCGGCAGAGCATCCATATCGGCCCGCAATCCGACACACCGGTTGCCGCCCCGGGCGATGGTAGCAACAACGCCATGTCCACCTATGCCGGAGGCGAAGGGAATTCCCAATTCCTGCAAGGTCCGGCAAACAAACGCAGCGGTGCCAGCTTCATTCAGCGACAACTCGGGATGAGCGTGGAGGTGGCGGCGCCAGCTTTGTAGGTGGTCAAGGGCAAATTCTGACATTCGGCGCTCCGGCTGACCCAGGAGATGTGCCGTGTGCAGCGAAGTTCCGCAAGACCGCTAGGTGCTAGTGCGCGCCGAGCCTGCCCGGAACACCGGACTGGCGATGCGCTCTTTCCGGAGCGCCATACGAACCAGATACTCCGTCCCGTTCCCTTCCTGGACGTCGAGCGTGGCGCCAAGCTGGCGGGAGAAGCCCCGTATGAGCTGCAAACCGATCCCGTCCCGCGTGCCCGCTTCTGTTTCGACCCGCCCGGCTGGGATGCCGACGCCGTCGTCGCGAACCTGCAGCTCAGCCATCTCGCCGTCGGTACTCAGACGCACCCAGACGTTGCCGTGGCGACCGGCTGGAAAGGCGTATTTGACAGCATTGCTGACCGCCTCCGTCACGATCAGCGCCATCGGGACTGCTTGGTCGCTGGACATCTTCAGTTCAGTCGCATCTATGTGGAGCTGCAGGCGCTTGCCGGGTGTCTCGCCCATAGCCTGGAATAGCTGCCCGCAAAGCTCGACCAGAAATTCCCGCATATCAATAGTGTGGACTTCGCCATGGGCATAAAGATGCCTGTGCAGGGTTGCCAGCGCCCGCACCCTATCCCGGGCGGACTGGAACTCCGCCCTTGCTTCAGGCAAACGGATCCGGCTGGCCTGAAGGTTCAACAAGCTGGCGACAATTTGCAGGTTATTCTTCACACGGTGGTGAATCTCCTGCATCAACAAGTCCTGCTCGATAATTGCGGCCTGCAACCGGGCCTCGTGCCGATCTAAGGCGAGAGTCGCGCGCTTGAACGATACGGCAAGCCTCCGGACGTCACAGTGTGCCTTATGAAAGGGCCAAGCATTGAACGGGTCGCCCGAACGCCATGCATCAACGGCAAGCCGCAACCGCCCTAGATGTGGATTCAACCACAGAGCAGTACCAAGACCCACAATGGAGACAGCCAAAATTACACATGCCACCGCTAAGCCGGGCGACACTGGTTCATGTGAGTAAAGCAGAAGCCCACAAGGTGAGACAGCCAGGATATACACGCATACGGTCCGAACAACCGGCAACCGCCCGAGTGCGCGTAACTTCTGCTTGTAACTTTTCCAAATCGGTGCGAGATGCACTATGACTGCGCCATACCTTAGCTTCCGACCGCGCCAGTCACTTTTCCCTGTGTTCCTCAATTAGATTGAGAAGCTCCTGTGGAATAGGCTCACGGGCGACATCATCGAAAATCTTGTGCAAACCTTGCTTGAGCCAAGTATCGAATGCCTTGTCGCCCGGTTTTTTGGGTCCTCCGGAATTGGCCTGGGTTGCCGGCTTCCGCACTGTCATGTCCCAGGCCTGCAAGACGCCACCAGATCTGCAAAGGTAGGCAATCGGAGTTTGGACAGCGCCTCAGCCATCCTATTCCTGACCCGCCGTCTAGGTTAACGCTTGCGTCAGGGAGCCGGACGTCACAGGCACACCGACTTCTATCAATCGAGTTATGCGCGTTGCAGCACGGGGAGCCGGCTTCTCCTCACCAAGCAACCAGGCTTCCAACTGCCGCCGGGCGCGGAAGACACGGCTCTTGGCGGTTCCAACGGCGCATCCAGTAGCTTCGGCCAGAGCCTCATAGCTCATCCCGTGTATCACGACCATCACCAGCGCCTCGCGCTGATCAGCCGGAAGACGGGTCATTGCCTTGCCGAGTTCCTTCAAGGCCAACCTATCCTCATGCGGCGCCTCAGACGCGAACGCTGACTGAGGCACGTCATCGATGTCGGTCGTGTCACGCCGCTTGCGCAGATTGGAGATGAACCGATTGCGCAGGATACGATGCATCCAAGCGGCAAAGTTTGTCCCTGGGATGAAGCTGTTGCTAGCGGATAACGCATTGCAGACGGCATCCTGCACCAAGTCTTCTGCCGCAGACCGGTTGCGGGTCAAAGCAAGCGCCTGGATGCGCAGCTTGGGGAGGATATGGATGACCTGGTCATGGAAGGTTGTGCTCATGGTCCCGCCTCGTGTCGTCATACCGGGGCAATGACGCGCCGCCGCCTGCGTTGCATCGCCAACTTCACGTAATCGCGAGCGCTGCCAACTAGGGAGATGCACCTTCCTGCTCAGCCAAGCGGGAAAGCGCAGCGCGCGCGCGCGACAACCGGGCCTTCATCGTGCCGACAGGCACCTGACAGATAGCAGCCGCCTCATCGTGGGAAAGTTCCTGCGCCCCCACCAGGATCAGCGCCTCACGCAGCAGTGGCGGCAGGCGCCATATCAGCGCTTGCAGCTCGTGCAACTCGGCACGAGCAAGCTGCTGCGGACTGGCGCCTTCCTCGCCGGTGAAGCGTGCATCCATCGCAGCGACTTCGCGTTTCCGGCGGCGAGCCTGCTCATAGAACTGATTTCGCAGGATCGTGAACAGCCACGCTTTCAGGTTCGTCCCTGGCTCGAACTGGTGCAATGCGCCCAGAGCACGGACCAAGGTGTCTTGCACCACGTCGTCCGCCATCGCCCGGTCACGCACCAAAAACCGTGCAAAACCGCGCAGGTCGGGCAGCAGTGCGATGATCTCGCGCCGCAAGTTGGCGTCGCCCATGCTTGGTATTCTCCTGGCGCGCTCCGCCTGGCGGCACCGTTGCCGCGACGGACCGGGCATGGCATCCCGATCACAACGCCTGTAATGCGTGCCCCAAAGCCCGACGCGCTCCACCGGCGCACGCCACCTGGGGCCGAGACGATACTGTGCAAGAAAAGGAAGCTGCATGACCAGCCTGCGCCGCGAAGACCTGATCCGCGCGCTGCCCTACGCCCGGCGGTATGCCCGCGCCTTGACCGGCAGCCAGCCCCGGGGCGACGCCATGGTTGCGGACAGCTTGCGCGTCCTGTTGGAGGACGGCGCGCCGGACGAAGACGCCCGCATCGTCCTGTATCGCGCCATCACCAGCCGCTACGATGGCCTCACGACGCTGACCCTGCCTGCGCTATCCGGCAGCTTGACTGCCTTGCAACGTAAGCTGCTGCTGCTGACCTCCCTGGAGGAGCTGTCAGTCGAGGCCGCCGCCACCGTGCTGCAAATGCCGGTGCCGGAGGCTGCGGCCCAGGTCGCGGAAGCGCGGGACCACCTGCGTGCCGGGGCAGCGACGGATGTGCTTATCATCGAGGACGAGCCGATTATCGCCATGGACATTGAGGAGCTGGTCCTGAACTGCGGCCACCGCGTGGTCGGCATGGCCACGACCGAGGCTGAGGCCGTCGAGCTTGCCGAGCGCCACAAGCCCGGTCTGATCTTGGCCGACATCAACCTGGGGATCGGCGGCGACGGCACCGCTGCGGTGTCGCGCATTATGAAGCACCACTATGCCCCGGTGATCTTCGTGACGGCCTACCCCGAACGCCTGCTGACCGGGGAGGATTTGGAGCCCGCCTTCGTCATCACGAAGCCGTTCGAGCCGCTGACCCTGGCCATCGCAACCTATCAGGCCGTCACCGGGGGCGTGCGCCTGGAGTAGGCCGCTGTGGCCCCAGCATTCCCAGGCCCGGCGTTCCCAGGCATGTTCATCAGGCATATTCATGTTGCACCGGGCAACTTAGCCGCCCAAAAGGCGATCTTACGGGCGGCCCGCGGTATGGCCGGGCAGCAGCGGAGACATCATTGGACCAGAATGTGACCTCGGCAGTTCCAGTCAAAATTGCTGCTCCTTCAAACCTTTCCATAGCCGAGCTGACCAGGGCCGAGTTGACGCCCGGCAGCATGCGCGCAGCAGCCGCAGCCGGCTTCGGCATGGTGCTTGTTCCCGCCGAGGGCATGACGGCCCTTCAGTCAACCGCTGCTGCGGGCCGGGATGCGGGGGTGGCCGTTCTAGTGGATTTTCCGCTTGATCGGGCTCCTGCCAACCAAGTCGCAGATGCGGGCGCCTTGTTCACCGTGCTGCCCGCCCCGACCCGCGACCCACGACGCCCCACCGAACCTGCCGATCACGCAGTTGCCGCCCTGACCGGCGCGGACGACGCTGCCGCTTTCGCTGCCTGGGCGGCCGGCGGGATCGCGGCGACGACGCGGGCCGGTGCGGCTGGGGTACGGCTCACCGGCCTGGAAAACCTGCCAGGAACCGCATTGGGATCGGTGCTGGGCGGCATCAGGCGGCTGTGCGGCGACGCCGTCCTGTTTGCCTGGACCCACGGCTTATCGTGGGACGCCCTGCAGGCCATTCAGCCGGGCACGGTGGATCTGGTCGCGTCCTCCCTGCCCTTCTGGAATAGCGAGGGTGAATGGATTTGGCGTGAGTTGGACCTTTTGCGGCGGATCGCCCCCGTCGTTGCCCCGGCTGGGGTGTCCACTGGTCGTTACGCAGCAGCCGCCGCCCTTCTCGCAGACGGCTGGATGGCGCCCCTGGATGGGTCCGGTGCCGGCATCGGGACGACTTCAGACGCCGCGGGCTTGAACCGGTTGCGGTCCTCGCCGGGCTTCGGGGCGGGGCCAGGCCGCCTTCTGACCGCGCCGGGCAACGCCGTGATGGCCATGTTGCGGACCGATACCCTGGACCCCCGCCGTGCTGCACGAGGGACGTTGCTTCTGCTGAACACGTCGGCCCAGCCCACCGCCGCCAGCTTGTCCCACCTGCTGCCTGAGGCTGGCGCCGCATTCGGCCCGTTCCGGCCCGTGCTGCCTGCGGATGGCCCTGCCGTTGGCGTCGGCGCCGTGGTTTCGCTGGAGCCGGGCGAGGCGAGGTTGTTCCAGGCGGAGGCGCTCCCGGTCCCTGCCGCCCGGCCGCTCGGCGCAGAGTCCGCTATGCAGGCCTCAAGACGACCGCGGCTGGCGATTGAGGCGCCGACGCCTAGCGTAGAAGGCGGCCGCTTCCCGGTCCGGCGCACGGTTGGTAATCTGGTTGCGGTGGAGGCCGACATCATCGGCGACGGCCACGACAAGCTGGCTGCTGTCCTGCGTTGGCTGGCGCCCGGCGGCGAGTGGCAGGAAACGCCGATGGCGCTCATCAACAACGACCGCTGGACCGCTTCCTTCCCGCTCGAAAGCTTGGGCGTGCATAAGTATGAGATACATGCCTGGCGCGACGCTTTCACGACTTATACCGATGAGCTGTCTAAGAAGCATAACGCCGGTGTTCCGATTGTGCTGGAACTGAGCGAGGGTGCCGCCCTGGTTGCCACCGCCGCGGCACGGATATCGCCAGCTCAGGCAACGCTCAAGGCCGCATCAGCCAGCCTCAAGACGCTTGATGCCGGGGCACAGCGCACACTGCTGTTGTCGCCCGACCTCGCGGGCCTGATGCAGACGGCGGATGACCGGCCACATGTGGCGGCTGTCGGCCCGATCCCAGTGCAGGCGGAGCGCACGGCTGCAGGTTTTGCAAGCTGGTACGAGGTGTTCCCGCGCTCGCTCAGCGACGACCCAAACCGGCACGGCACCTTCCGCGACGTGGAACGCCACCTGCCGCGCGTCCAGGCGATGGGCTTTGACGTTCTCTACTTCCCACCATTCCACCCAATCGGCCGCGTGAACCGCAAGGGCCGCAACAACACGCTGACACCCACCCCTGACGACCCCGGCAGCCCCTATGCCATCGGCTCCAGCGATGGCGGGCACGACGCCCTGCATTCGGAACTGGGCACCATGGAGGACTTCCAGCACCTGCGCGCGGCCTGCGCCGAGCATGGGCTGGAGTTGGCGATGGACTTTGCCATCCAGTGCTCGCCAGATCACCCTTGGCTGAAGCAGCACAAGGATTGGTTCACCTGGCGCCCCGATGGGACCATACGCTACGCCGAGAACCCGCCGAAGAAGTACGAGGATATTGTTAATGTGGACTTCTACGCCCCGGGGGCCGTGCCGGGATTGTGGATCGAGCTATGCAACGTTGTGTTGTATTGGGCAGGACAGGGGATACGACTGTTCCGGGTGGACAACCCCCATACCAAGCCGATGCCGTTCTGGGAGTGGATGATCGCCGAGGTACAGGCGCAGTACCCCGACGCGGTGTTCCTCGCAGAGGCGTTCACCCGGCCCAAGGTGATGTATCGCCTGGCAAAGTCGGGCTTCTCCCAATCCTACACCTATTTCACTTGGCGCGAGGCGAAGTGGGAGTTTGAGCAATACCTGACGGAGCTGACGGCCGGGCCGCCGCGGGACTTCTTCCGCCCGCACTTCTTCGTCAACACGCCAGACATCAACCCGGTTTACCTGCAAGGCGCGGGACGCGGGGCTTACCTGGTTCGCGCCGCCCTGGCCGCCACCCTGTCGGGGCTATGGGGCGTATATAACGGCTTTGAGTTGTGCGAGGGCACACCAGTGCCGGGCAAGGAGGAGTATCTCGACAGCGAGAAATATCAGTTCCGGGCCTGGGATTGGGACCGGCCCGGCAACATCGTCGCGGAGATCACTCAGCTTAACGCTATAAGACGCCGCAATCCGGCGTTGCACAGCCACCTCGGTATCACGTTCCTACCCGCAAGCGGAGACCAGGTACTATTCTTCGAGAAGATTTCGCCCGACCGCGGCAACGTCGTCCTGGTCGCGGTCAGCATGGACGCCCGCACGACGCAATATGCGGACCTGACCGTTCCAGGCACGGACGCAGTGGACCTGCTGACGGACCGTCCGGTGCATTGGTCCGACCGCGTCCAGCGCATCGCACTTCCTCCGGACCGACCCTATGCCATCTGGCGCCTGCGCAGTGGCCTGTGACGTTACTTAGATTGGATACCATGAACGACAGCCCCGTTGACTTGGCCGCTGGTGCGGTGCCTGCAACCACTTTGCCGCGCGCCGAAGACCCGCTTTGGTATAAAGATGCAGTCATCTACCAAGTACATCTCAAGTCCTTTTTCGACGCCAACAACGATGGCGTCGGCGATTTCCAAGGCCTGATTCAGAAGCTCGACTACATATCGGAACTTGGCGTTACCGCGGTTTGGATGCTGCCGTTCTACCCCTCTCCACGCCGTGACGACGGCTACGACATTGCCGAATACACTGGGGTGCATTCGGATTACGGCACCATAGAGGACGTCCGCCTTTTCATCGAAGCCGCGCACGCCCGCAACCTGCGGGTTATCACCGAGCTAGTCATCAACCATACCTCCGACCAGCATTCCTGGTTCCAAGCCGCGCGTCGCGCGCCGCCGGGTAGCCCGGAGCGGGAACGCTACGTGTGGTCGGATACCGACGAGAAATACAGCGGCACCCGCATCATCTTCCTCGACACCGAGACCAGCAACTGGACCTGGGATCCCGTGGCCAACGCCTATTACTGGCACCGCTTCTACTCGCACCAGCCCGACCTGAACTTCGACAATCCGGCCGTGCTGGAGGATGTCCTGTCCATCATGCGGTTCTGGCTGGATATGGGCATTGACGGGCTGCGCCTCGATGCCGTGCCTTACCTGGTGGAACGTGAGGGCACCAACAACGAGAACCTCCAGGAAACCCACGATATCCTGAAGCTGATACGCGCCGAGCTGGACCGGCACGCCCCAGGCCGGATGCTGCTAGCCGAGGCGAACCAGTGGCCGGAGGACGCGCAGCAGTATTTCGGCACCGGCGACGAGTGCCACATGTCGTTTCACTTCCCGCTGATGCCGCGCATGTATATGGCCATCGCACGGGAAGACCGCTTTCCGATCACCGACATCATGCGGCAAACGCCGGAAATCCCCGCGAACTGCCAATGGGCGGTGTTCCTCCGCAACCACGACGAGCTGACCCTGGAAATGGTCACCTCCGGCGAGCGCGATTATCTGTGGAACACCTACGCCGCCGACCGCCGCGCCCGCATCAACCTGGGCATACGCCGCCGGCTGGCGCCTCTGCTGGAGCGTGACCGGCGCCGGATCGAGCTGATGAACGGCCTGCTGCTGTCCATGCCGGGCACACCGGTCATCTATTACGGCGACGAGATCGGCATGGGCGACAACATCTTCCTGGGCGACCGGGACGGCGTCCGTACGCCCATGCAGTGGAGTATGGACCGCAACGGAGGCTTCTCCCGCGCCGACCCGGCGCAGATGGTGCTGCCGCCGATCATGGACGCCAACTACGGCTTCCAGGCTGTCAACGTTGAAGCGCAGGCGACCGACCCACACTCCCTGCTGAACTGGACCCGGCGCATGCTGGCCGTCCGCGGCCGGCACAAGGCATTCGGACGGGGCACGCAGCGCTTCCTGTATCCCGGCAACCGCAAAGTGCTGGCCTTCTTGCGCGAGTTTACGCTGGAGGATGGGCGGGCCGAGACCATTCTGTGCGTCAGCAACCTGTCCCGGACGGCGCAGGCGGTGGAGTTGGACCTGTCGGCCTTCGCCGCCCGGGTGCCGGTGGACATCGTCGGCGGCTCGATATTCCCGCCAATCGGACAGCTCAGCTACTTGTTGACGCTGCCCGCTTACGGCTTTTTCTGGTTCCTTCTCGCATCCGACGCGCAATTGCCAAGCTGGCACTCCCCCCCGCCGGAGCCGTTGCCAGACTACGTGACCCTGGTGATGCGTGCCGGGCTGGCCGATGTGCTGGCGCAGCAGGGCCGCGATGTACTTGAGCGCGAAGTGTTGCCGGCCTATCTGCCGCTGCGGCGCTGGTACGCCTCCAAAACGGATAGGCTGCAGAAGGCAAGCTTGGCTTACGCCGCGCCCCTGCCCACCACGGGCGGGGCTGTTATGTTCGCCGAGGTCGAGGCGACGCTGCCTGACCGAACCGAGCGCTACGTGCTGCCGCTCGGCGTTGTCTGGGAAGACGAGAGCACCGGCGCGCTGCCGCAGCAGTTGGCGCTGACCCGGGTGCGGCGCGGGCCACGCGTGGGATATCTGACCGACGCCTTCGCGGTGGACGCCATGGCCCGTGGCTTGGTCGGCGCGCTGCGGAACAACGCCGTCGTCAAGCTGGACGACGGCGAACTGCGATTTATGCCCGGCGCCAACCTGATCGCGCTGGAGCTGCCCGCCGACGCCAGCATCCGGCGGCTGTCGGCCGAGCAGTCCAACTCCTCATTGATCCTGGGCGATGCCCTGGTGCTGAAGCTAGTCCGCCGCGTGCTGGCCGGCGTGCATCCCGAGGCGGAGATGACCGGCTACCTGACGGAACGCGGCTTCACCAACACCGCGCCGCTGTTCGGCGAGGTCTTGCGTATGGGCGCGGATGGCACCCCGCACACGGTGGCGCTCGCCCAGGGCTTCGTCCGCAACCAGGGTGACGGCTGGGGCTATACGCTCGACTTCCTGGCGGGCGGGGTGGAGGCGGTGGCGCTGACCGGGCATGAGGAAACCGACACCTTCGCTGCTTACGAGGTGTTTGCCCGTGCCATCGGCACCCGGCTGGCCGAGCTGCACGGCGTGCTGTCGCAGCCGACCGACCGGCCAGAGTTCGCACCAGAGCCGGCCAATGCCTCCGTGCTGGACGAGTGGGCATCCGGCGCCATCGAGCAGATTGACCGTGCGCTGACCATGTTGGCTGGCATCACTGCCTGGCCAGACGAGGCGACGGCGGCGCAGGCGCAGCAGGTGCTGAGCCATGCGGACGCACTGCGCGAGGCGGCCCGCAGCCTGGCCCGGCAAGGCGCCGGATCGCTGCAGACGCGGGTGCATGGCGACTTCCACCTGGGCCAGGTGCTGATCGTACAGAGCGACGCCTACATCATAGACTTCGAGGGCGAGCCGGCGCGGACCATGGAGCAGCGCAGGGCCAAGTCGTGCCCGATGCGAGACGTGGCGGGGCTGCTGCGGTCCTTTGACTATGCGGCGGCTGCGGCAGCGCCAGGCCGGGTTGCGGCGTCCGAGCAGGCATCGGAGCGGCGGCAGGGCATCCTGCAGGAATTCCGCGCCAAGGCTGGTGCAGCGTTCCTAGAAGCCTACCGCGCCGTACTGAGTGTTGCGGAGCCACGCTGGGTGCCGGAAAAGGCAGAGTCGGCACTGCTCGATTTGTTCCTGCTGGAAAAGGCGGCCTACGAAATAATGTACGAAGCCGCGAATCGGCCGACCTGGATCGGCATACCTCTTGGCGGCCTGCACGCGATCGCCGTACGCCTGGTCGGGCTGGAGCAGGCGGGATGACGGGCTTCCCCGACCCCGGTGCCGTTGAGGCCATTGTCCATGCGCGGCATGGCGACCCCTTCGCCGTTTTGGGTCCGCATGGGTCCGGCCAGGACCGTACAATTCGGACGATGGTGCCAGGGGCAGAGGCTGTCACAGTGCTGGACCGCGCCGGGCAGGCGCTCGGATCACTGCAGCGGCTGCACCCCGATGGGTTCTGGGCTGGGTCCGCTCCAGGCGACGGTCCGTATAAACTGCAGGCCAGCGGTGCCAGCGGCACCTGGGAGCAGGAGGACGCCTACGCTTTTCCGCCGACCTTAGGGAACTTGGACCTGTATCTTCTGGCGGAGGGCCGCCACCTGGACCTGGGGCATGCCTTGGGCGCGCACATGTCGGTTATGGATGGCGTCGCCGGTGTGCGGTTTGCTGTTTGGGCGCCGAACGCCAGCCGGGTTTCGGTCGTGGGAGACTTCAACTTCTGGGATGCGCGGCGTCATCCCATGCGCCGGCATTTCGGCGCCGGGGTATGGGACCTGTTCATCCCCGGCGTCCAGGCCGGGGCAACGTATAAGTATGACCTGCTCGGCCCAGGCGGTGAAACCTTGCCGCAGAAGGCAGACCCTGTCGCCTGGCAGGCCGAGGTGCCGCCCGCGACAGGCTCAATCGTGGCCAGCAAGGAGGAGTGGCGCTGGACGGATGCGGCGTGGATGGCACGACGCGGCGCCGCGCAGGCGTTGGATGCCCCTATTGCTGCCTACGAGGTCCATGCCGGGTCCTGGCTGCCTGCCGCGGAGGCGGGGAAGTCGGGATGGGAGGCGCTGGCAGACCGGTTGGCGCCGTACTGCGCCGGGATGGGCTTCACCCACGTCGAGCTGCTGCCGATCATGGAGCACCCGTTCGGCGGCTCCTGGGGCTACCAGCCGCTCGGCCAGTTCGCGCCGAGTTCACGGCTCGGGCCGCCGGAGGGCTTTGCCCACTTCGTGGACCGCTGCCACGCCATGGGCGTCGGCGTGCTGTTGGACTGGGTGCCGGCGCACTTCCCGGCAGACGCCCATGGCCTCGCGCTGTTCGACGGCACTCCGCTGTATGAGCATGCCGACCCGCGCGAAGGGTTCCACCCCGACTGGAACACCAACATCTACAACCTTGGCCGCAACGAGGTCCGCGGGTTCCTGATCGCCAACGCGCTGTTTTGGCTCAAGCATTATCATGTTGACGGCCTGCGGGTGGATGCCGTCGCGTCCATGCTCTACCGCGACTACAGCCGCAAAGCCGGGGAATGGGTGCCGAACCAGTATGGCGGGCGGGAGAACCTGGAGTCCGTGGCGTTCCTGCAGGACCTCAGCCGGACCGTAAAGGAGCGCTGCCCCGGCGCGGTGCTGATCGCCGAGGAGAGCACCGCCTGGCCTGGTGTCACCCGCAGCGCCGACGAGGGTGGCCTAGGGTTCCACTACAAGTGGAACATGGGCTGGATGCACGACACGCTGCATTACATGCACGAAGACCCGATCAACCGCCGCTACCACCACGGCGAGATCACCTTCGGCCTGGTCTATGCCTTCACCGAACACTTCACCTTGCCGCTGTCCCATGACGAGGTGGTTTACGGCAAGGGTTCGCTGATCCGCCGCATGCGGGGGGACCGGTGGCAGAAGTTTGCCAACCTGCGGGCCTATCTCAGCTTCATGTGGACCTACCCCGGCAAGAAGCTGTTGTTCATGGGTGGCGAGTTCGCCCAGGACCGGGAATGGAACCACGACGCCGGACTGGATTGGGAACTGCTGGACGTGCCGGAGCACAAGGGCGTGCAAACCCTGTTGCACGACCTCAATGCGGCCTATCGCGGCATTCCCGCGCTGCACGTAGGCGACTGCGATCCCTCAGGCTTCCGCTGGGTAGTGGCGGACGACGCCAGCAGCTCGGTGTTCGCATACCTCCGCCTCGGCCACGGGACGCCGCCGGTGCTGGTCGTCTGCAACTTCACGCCCATGCCGCAGCATGATTACCGCTTGGGGGTTCCAGCCGCCGGCAAGTGGACAGAGGTGTTGAATTCGGACGCCGCCCTATATGGCGGGTCTGGGGTCGGGAATTACGGCGGAGTTATGGCCGACGGGGAACCGTCGCATGGCTTGCCAGTTTCGTTAACCCTTACTTTGCCGCCGCTGGCAACACTCATTCTTCGTTTGGATTGACATGGCCGATTTCCGGGTTTCAACGCTGCGTCACGCTCATCCGCTTCCGTTCGGTGCGGAGGTGCAGGACGACGGCACCACCCGCTTTCGGTTATGGGCGCCAACGGCGGAGCAGGTCGCGCTTGAGTTGGACAGCGGTGATCCCGTGCCGATGCAGGCCGAGGAGGGCGGATGGCACAGCCTCACCTGCCGCGCGCCGGCTGGAACATGCTATCGCTATCGCATGCCAGAAGGCCTGGCAGTGCCCGATCCTGCGTCCCGTCAACAATCGCCGGATGTGCACGATCCCAGTGTTGTCGTAGATCCACGATCCTATGAGTGGCGGAATACGGGCTGGGTTGGCCGGCCGTGGCATGAGGCAGTGGTATATGAGCTGCATGCCGGCGCGATGGGTGGTTTCTCCGGCATCCGCCGTCGCCTGTCTGAACTTCGGGCGCTCGGCATTACCGTCATTGAGATCATGCCGATTTCCGATTTCCCCGGCACCCGCAACTGGGGATATGACGGAGTGCTGCCGTATGCTCCGGACTCCGCCTATGGCACGCCCGACGAGTTGAAGGCGTTGGTGGATGAGGCGCATGGGCTGGGCCTGATGGTGATGCTCGACGTCGTATACAATCACTTTGGTCCTGACGGGGCCTACCTCCACGCCTATGCCAAGACGTTCTTCCGCGAGGAGGTCCATACCCCTTGGGGTGCCGCGATAGATTTCCAGCGCCCCGAGGTCTGCGATTACTTCATCCAGAATGCATTGTTCTGGCTTCAGGAATACCGCTTCGACGGGCTTCGGTTCGATGCGGTCCACGCGATTTCCGAGGAGTCGTTTTTGCACGACCTCGCCGCGGCAATACGCTCGGGGGTTGAGCCTGGGCGGCAGGTCCACCTCGTGCTGGAGCATGAAAACAACCGTGCGGCGCTCCTCCGGTCCGCACCAGATGCCCCAGGCTTCGACGCACAATGGGCCGACGACTTCCATCATTGCATGCATGTGCTGCTGACCGGCGAGTCCGAGGGCTATTACGAAGATTTCCAGGACGCGACCAACCTGCTGGCGACCTGTCTGAGAGATGGCTTCGCCTACCAGGGCCAGGTCTCGCCGCATCATCAGCGCCCGCGCGGCGAGCCGAGCGGCCATCTGCCAACCACAGACTTTGTCATGTGCCTGCAGAACCACGACCAGATCGGCAACCGGGCGATGGGCGACCGGCTGACGACTTTGGCCGATCCCAGCAAGCTGCGCGCTGCTACCGCGCTGCTGCTGCTGTCTCCGTTCATACCAATGCTGTTCATGGGCGAGGAGAACGGCGCGACCAGCCCGTTCCTGTTCTTCACCAGCCACAATGACGAGTTGGCCGGGCTGGTCCGCGAGGGTCGCCGGGCGGAGTTCAAGCATTTCGCGGCGTTCCAGGACCCGGCACGGCGGGATGCAATCCCCGATCCGAACAGCCCCGCCACCTTCGAGGCATCGGTGCCAAACCGGGGCGACACCGGAACCGCCGCTTTCATCCGGGCGCTGCTCGACATCCGGCGGGAGCGCATTGTTCCAGGCTTGCCGGGCTGCCGGAGCGAGGGTGTTGAAATTCTGGGCACGGGCGCTCTCCGCGCGGCATGGCGGCTCGGCAACGGCCAACGGCTGTTAATCGGCTTGAACCTCGGTGATGCGCCGGTTCCGTCCGGCTTGCCGGATGCAACCCCACTGGCCGCGGTGCCGCCCGAGGCTGCGACCGCCACGCTGCCACCAGGCAGCTTCGTCGCACACCTCCTTCCGGCATGACGGATGAGGCGTTGTCGTCGCTGGCCCTGGCGGCTGGCGTCGCGCCACGCTGGCGGGATGTGTATGGCGGCTGGCATGACGTGGTGCCGGATACTCTGCGCATCGTACTGGGTGCGCTCGGTCTGCCGGCGGATACCGATGCTGCCATCGCCGAGAGCCAGGTACAGCTTACCGGCGTAACAGGGAAGCTGCCGCCGCTGATAACCGCGCGGGTTGGGTTAGCCACTCCCATTGCCGTCCATCCCGGACGGTTCGAACTCGTGCTGGAGGATGGCACGACCCGGACCGGCATGTTGACCGAGGCCGGCAGCGGTGCCGTCCTCCCGCCGATTGATGTGCCGGGCTACCATCGGCTGACGGTTGCCAATGGCCAGATCACGGTCGCCGTCGCGCCGGAGCATTGCTACCAAATGCAGGACGCAGCGCCGGGCCGGCGCCTGTGGGGATTGGCGGCGCAGCTTTATTCGTTGCGCCGGCCGGGCGATGGCGGACTGGGCGATTTCGGTGGCCTGCAAGACTTGGTCGGCGCTGCCGCGTCGCATGGGGCTGCTGCAATAGCGATCAGTCCCGTGCATGCCCAATTCTCCGCTGATCCCGACCGTTTCAGCCCATACTCACCATCCAGCCGCATGTTGCTGAATGTGCTGCATACCCGGCTCGATATGCCGGATACCGGCGACACCGGCCTGGTAGACTGGCCGTCGGCCGGCCGCGCACGGCTTGCCGCGTTGCGCGCCCTGTTTGCTGCGGCTGATGCAGATACACTGGCCCAACTGGATGCATACAGGCAGTGCGAAGGCGACGTGCTGGAAACCCATGCAAGGTTCGAGGCGCTGCACGACCACATCTTCGGCGCCGATCACACGCGGTGGCACTGGCGCACCTGGCCCGAGGAATACCGCGACCCCGCCAGCCCCGCCGTGGAAGCCTTCGCCCAGCAGCACGCCGAGGCCATACGTCTGCACGCCTTCATGCAGTTCATGGCCGACCGCAGCCTGGGCGACGCGCAGCGCGCCGCCCTGGAGGCCGGCATGCCCATTGGGCTGATCGCCGACCTGGCCGTCGGCGCGGACTCCGGCGGCAGCCATTGCTGGAGCCGGCAGTCGGAAACCCTGCTCGGACTCTCTGTTGGCGCGCCGCCGGACCTGCTCAGCATTGAGGGGCAGAACTGGGGCTTGGCCGCCTTCAACCCCCGTGGCCTCGTGCAGAACGGTTTCGGCGCGTATATCGAGTTGCTCCGCAGCGCCATGCGCCATGCTGGCGGCGTCCGCATAGACCACGCGCTGGGACTTGCGCGCCTTTGGGTCGTCCCGGATGGCGCTTCGGCCAAGGAGGGCGCTTATGTCGCTTATCCCACTGCCGACCTGCTCAACCTGATCGCGCTGGAAAGCCATCGGCATAAGGCTGTCGTGCTGGGGGAAGACCTTGGCACAATTCCGGAAGGCTTCCAGGAGCGCATGGAGACAGCGGGAGTGTTGGGAATGCGCGTGCTATGGTTTGAGCGGGATCAATTGGACCGTTTTACCCCGCCCAGCACTTGGGATGCCAGTGCTACGGCGATGACCAGTACGCATGACCTGGCCACCGTGGCCGGCTGGTGGACCGGACGGGATCTTCAATGGCGTAGCAATGTTGGGCTGCTCGGCGACGAGGATAACCGGGCGTGGGAGGGGCAAGCGCGGGAGCGCGACCGTCATCTGCTGTGGCAGGCGATGCAGGAAAGCGGCGCTGCCCAGGGTGACCCGCCGGCGGATTGGGACGCTTTCCCCGTCGTTGACGCCGCAGTCCGCCATATCGGTGCATCCGCCTGCGAGTTCGTCATCCTACCCATCGAAGACGCGCTCGCGCTGCCGGAGCAGCCGAACTTGCCGGGCACGATGGACGAGCACCCGAACTGGCGCCGCCGCCTGCCCGGCAACGCCGCGGACTTGCTGGACGGCCCAGGCGTTGCGCGGCGTCTTGCCGCCCTGAACACCTCAAGGACAACGGCATGAAGCCACTTTCCGCCACCGCGCGGCTGCAGTTTCACAAAGACTTCACAATGGACCAGGCGGCGGACTTAGTCCCCTACTTCGACAAGCTGGGCATCAGCCACCTGTATGCCTCCCCGTTGCTGAAGGCCCGCGCCGGGTCCACCCACGGCTACGACATCGTGGACCACAACACGATCAACCCCGAGTTGGGCGGCGAGGGCGCGCTGCGCCGCATGGTGGCCCGGCTGCGCAAGCACGGCATGGGACTGATCCTCGACATCGTGCCGAACCACATGGGCGTTGGGGGCAACGATAATGCCTGGTGGCTGGACGTGCTGGAATGGGGGCGCAGCAGCCCCTATGCCGAATACTTCGACATAGACTGGGACCCGCCCGACGCCTCGCTGCGCGGACGCCTGCTGGCGCCCTTCCTGGGCAAGTCCTACGGCGAGTGCCTGGATGACGGCGAGCTTGTGCTGAAGTTTGACGAGTCCGATGGCCGGCTGTTCGTCGCCTATCACGACCACCGCTTCCCGGTGAATCCGCGCGACTACGCCTCCGTGCTGCTGACCACCGGCGGCCCGCTGGAAACGCCTGCCCGAGCCTTCGCCGATTTGGACGCTGGCGGCGGCGAGGCCGTGCGGCAGGAGGCCGCGGCGGCGCGGCAGGAACTCCTGCAGCCGACTTACCGCAGGGCGCTTGCGGAATGCCTGCACGCCTATTCGGTCCATCTGCCGGAGGGCAAGGAGCGGTTGCACCGGCTACTGGAGCGGCAGAACTACCGCCTGGCCTGGTGGCGCGCCGCGACGGACGAGATCAACTGGCGCCGCTTCTTCGACGTCAACGGCCTGGCCGGCGTGCGGGTGGAGGTGCCAGAAGTGTTTGAGGCGACGCACCGTACGGTGCTGCGCCTGTATGCAGAGGGACTAATTGACGGCGTACGCATAGACCACGTGGATGGCCTCGCCTACCCGCGCGAATATTGCCGCAAGCTGCGCCGCCGCCTAATGACCGCTTCGGAGCAGCGGCCGGAGAGCCTGCGCGGGCAGAAGCCGATACTCTGGATCGAGAAAATCCTTGCACCGCACGAACGGCTGGCATCCGACTGGGCGACAGACGGCACCACCGGCTATGACTTCATGAATGACGCCTCCGCGGTGCTGCACGATCCCGCGGGTGAGGCACCGCTGACCCTGCTGTGGACGACGCTGACCGGCCGGGCCGCTGCGTTCGATGACGAGGCAATGCCAGCCCGTCGCAAAATCCTGACGGAGAGCCTGAGCAGCGAGTTGTTCGCAACCGCCAACGCCCTCCACCGAATTGCCCGGCGCAGCCTGACGACCCGCGACTACACGCTAAGCGCGGTGCGGGCGACGCTGGTCGAGCTGCTGGTGCATTTTCACACTTACCGTGTCTATGCCGCGGCGCCGGGCATTTCTGCCGTGGACCAGCGGGTGATGGATTGGGCGATGGCCGGCGCACGGCGGACAGTGCGCTCCGCCGACCGGCCGTTGCTGGAGTTGGTCGGCACCTGGCTGGCCGGCGCCGGGCTGCGTGACGTGCCGGCCGGCACCAGGCGCCAGGAATGGCAGCGGGCGATGGTGCGCTTCCAGCAGCTTTCCGCGCCGACGGCGGCCAAGTCGGTAGAGGACACCACCTTCTACCGCTATGGCCGCCTCTTATCCCGCAATGAGGTGGGGTCCGAGCCGTCGCAGTGGTCCATCACTCCGGCCGCCTTCCACGGCGTGATGAAGGAGCGGCAGAAACGCTACCCGAATGCCCTGCTGGCCACTGCAACCCACGACCATAAGCGCGGCGAGGACAACCGGGCGCGCCTGGCAGTGCTGAGCGAAGTGCCCGGCGAGTGGGGGTCGGCCCTGGCGCGCTGGATGCGCCTGAACGCACCGTTGCGCCGCGACCTGACGGACGGCCCGGCGCCGGACCCGGCTGACGAGGTCATGCTCTATCAAACCCTGGTCGGCGCCTGGCCGCCTGGCCTATTGCCGCAGGACCGCCCCGGCGTGAAGGCGCTGGAGGACCGCGTCGCCGGCTGGTTGGAAAAGGCGCTGCGTGAAGCGAAGCGGCGCACCGGCTGGGCCGCGCCGGACACCGAATATGAAGGTGCCTGCCGCACGTTCCTGGCCGGTCTGCTCGATCCCGAGCGGTCAGTGGACATGACAGGGGAGCTGGCAGCCTTTGCCGCACGGATCACCCCGGCGGGCCTGGTCAACAGCCTGGCGCAGACGGTGCTGCGGCTGACCTGCCCCGGCATCCCCGACCTGTATCAGGGCACGGAATACTGGGATTTCAGCCTCGTAGACCCAGATAACCGCCGCCCGGTGGATTTTGCCGCACGTGAGGCATCGCTGGACGCCGGTGTCGCACCGGCCGAGCTGATGGGGTCATGGCGCGACGGCCGGGTGAAGCAGGCCATCATCGCCCGGACACTCGCCCTCCGGGCAGAAGCACCGACGCTGTTCACGGAGGGCGCTTATGTGCCGTTGCAGGCCGAAGGGCAGCACGCAGGCTCCGTTCTTGCACATGCCCGGGTGCATGAGGGCCGGGCCGCTGTGGTGGCAGTCAGCCGCCTGCCAACTGCGGTGCAACCAGAGATGAACTATCCGTTAATTCAGCCGGATCTCTGGGAAGAAACCAGCTTAATATTGCCTCAAAGTATTGCTGACAGGTCCCTAAGTGATATTCTCGATGATATGGAGAATGTCATGGGCAAGGACCGGATTCCGATGACGAAGTTGCTTGGCCGGTTGCCCGTGGCGTTGTTGGCACTCCGATGAACCGCCTCGTCGTCGTCAGCAACCGCGTTCCGGCGCCGTCTGCCGCCGGAGCACAAGCCGGTGGCTTGGCTGTTGCACTGGAGTCGTTGATGGAGCGCCGTGGCGGCGTCTGGTTTGGCTGGAGCGGTCGCATCGTTGATGCCCCATCCAGTCAGGCAAAGATGCTGGACTCCGGCCATGTTCAGTTTGCGACGCTCGACCTTTCTGCTGACGAGCATGACCGCTACTATAACGAGTTTTCGAACAGCACCTTGTGGCCGCTGCTTCACTCGATGCCTGAGCTTATGACCTTCGACCGGCGCAATGCGCTGGCTTACCGTGCAGTGAACGAGCGCTTCGTCGAGGGTCTGCGGCCGATGCTGCGGGCCGATGACCTGATCTGGATACATGACTATCACCTGATGGCCATGCCTGCCCTGCTGCGGGCGCAAGGCGTGCTGGCGCCGATTGGGTTTTTCCTGCACATCCCTTTCCCATCCGCCGACATGCTGGCCAGCGTGCCGGAGAGCGAGGCGCTGGTGCGGGACCTGCTGGCATGCGACCTGATCGGTTTCCAGACTGCGAACGACGTGGAGAACTTTGCCGAGGCTGCGGCGCGGCATGGAGACGCCGTGCGACTGGATGCCGGTCGGTTGCAGGTCGGACGGCGCCAAGTGCGGCTGGGCGCGTTTCCGGTCGAGATCGAGGCGCAAGAGTTTGCCGCCATGGCAGAGGATGCCTGGCTCGCTGCCCCGACCGAGCGGTTGCGGCGCAGCTTGTCTGGCCAGCGCTTGATCCTGGGCGTGGACCGGATGGACCCCACCAAGGGGCTGCCGCAGCGCCTGGCCGGTTATCGCCGCCTGTTGGAAACCCGGCCGGAATGGCACCGGCGCACGACGTTCCTGCAGATCGCTGCGGAGTCTCGTAAGGACGTAGTCGCCTACCAAGACTTGCGCAACGCAGTGGAGCAGTCGGTCGGCGGCATCAACAGTGCCTACAGCGAGGCCGACTGGGTGCCGGTGCGCCTGGTGGCACGCGCCGGGGCACGCAGCACGATGGCTGGCTATATGCGGGAAGCTCGGGTCGGACTGGTTACTCCATTGCGGGACGGCATGAACCTGGTCGCCAAGGAATTCATTGCCGCACAGGACCCTCAGGACCCCGGCGTGCTCATATTGTCCCGTTTTGCCGGCGCGGCGCGGCAACTTGGCTCGGCGCTGATCGTGAACCCGCATGATGCCGACCAGTTGGCGGATGCCTTGGACACGGCCCTCAATATGAGCTTGGCAGAGCGCCAGAAGCGGTGGCAGGAAAGCTGGGATGAGTTGCGCGGTACTTCGGCGCTTGCTTGGGGCCGGTCCTTCGTTGCCGCTTTGCTGCGAGCAGCGGCAGGTGGCCCGGGCAGGGTCCGTCGTACGGCAGTCGGTGGTAGTGTCGCCGGTGTCCAGTCCCTCCTGTTGGGCACCGACACAGTGGGCGTACGGTTGAACTGAGCGGAGCTCTACAGCAGGTAGCAACCGGCTGTTGGTGCCCGAAGCTGTTGGGGCCGATTGGTTCGTTGTGTGAACAGCGCAGTACTGTACTAACCTCTAGGGTTCTGACCTGTCCGCAACCGAGCCGTCAACGGACGCCGTTTGCGGCGGAAAATCCAGGTCTCAGCATGACGGCGCTAGGGACTCCTGGTTTGCTGCGTCGCTCCGCAATAACGAGAATAGTCAAGACAGGTGATGCCGACCTGAGAGTCAGCGCCGCCGTGGATCTAAAGCGTCGCGCAGGCCGTCGCCGACCAGGTTGAAGGCCAGCACTGCCAAGAAGATGGCGGCCCCAGGAAACACAGCGAGCCACGGCGCCTGATCGAGGAATCTCTGGGCCGAATTCAACATGCTGCCCCAGCTTGGGGCCGGCGGCTGCTGGCCCTGACCCAAGAAAGAAAGGCTAGCCTCGGCAATGATGGCTGCGGCGATGGCCAACGTCGCCTGCACCAGCACAGGCGGCACGATGTTCGGCAGCACATGGCGCATCGCGACGCGCCAAGGCGGGTTGCCGGTAGCGCGGGCGGCCTCGACATACTCGTGCGTCGCTGCGTCCATCGTCGCGCCGCGGGAAACGCGTACGAAAATCGGTGCAGCGGTGATCCCAATCGCGATCATGGCATTCGTCAGCGACGGGCCGAGGAACGCCGCCAACGCGATGGCCAGGATCAGGAACGGGCAAGCCAGCATGGCATCCACCACCCGCCCGATCACACCGTCCACCCAGCCGCCAGTGAAGCCGGCCAGCAATCCCAGGGGCACGCCGACCCCGGCCGCGATCAGCACCGACACCACCCCGGCCAGCAGCGACGCCCGCGCGCCGAACACCACACGGGACAGCACATCGCGCCCGTTCTCGTCCGTGCCCATCCAATGCTGCACGGAAGGCGCCTTGCGTATGGCCGTCCAGCTCGTGGCGACGGGGTCGTAGGGCGCCACGAGCGGCGCCGCGACGGCAACCAGCACGAACACCGCCACCACGATGAAGCCGAACACCGCCGCTGGCCGGGCGCGGAAGCGGTCGAGCGCGATAATCGCCGGGCTGCGAGCCCCGGATGCGCCGGCGCTGCTCATGCCGTGCGCAGCCGCGGGTTGATGACGACATACAGCACGTCCGCCAGCAGGTTCAGCAGGATGAACAGCGCGGCGGTCACCAGCACCACACCCTGCACCACCGGGTAGTCCCGGTTGAACACGGCATCCACGACCAGCTTGCCGAAACCGGGGATGCTGAACACTTGCTCCGTCAGCACTGCGCCGGACAGCAGCGTGCCCAGCTCCAGCGCGCCCAGCGTCACCACGGGAACCAGGGCATTGCGGAAGGCGTGGCGCAGCACCACCCGCCATTCCCGCAGGCCCTTGGCCCTGGCCGTGCGTATGTAATCCTGGTCCAGTGCCCCCAGCATCGCGCTGCGCGTGTGGCGCATCAGGATCGCCGCGATGCTGTTGCCCAGCACGAAGGCCGGCATGATGGTGGTGGCCAGCGACTGTCGCCAGTCCTCGGACAGCGGCACATAGCCGGACGGCGGCAGCCAGCCCAGCTTCACCGAGACGAGCAGGATCAGCATGATCCCCAGCCAGAAGTTCGGTGTGCTCAGCCCGGCCAGCCCGACCAGGTTGGCGATGTAGTCCAGCGGGCGGTTGCGCTGGGCGGCGGACAGGATGCCCATCGGCACGCCAATCAGCAGCGCAAACACGAAGGCCATGAAGCCCAGTTGCAGCGTCACCGGCAGCTTCTCCGCGACCAGCGCCGCGACAGGTTGGCGTATCCGCCAGGAGAACCCGAGGTCGCCGTGCAGCACGCCGCCGATCCAGTGCAGGTATTGCACGGGGATGGAGCGGTCCAGCCACAGCTCGGAGCGTATCTGTGCCAGCACCACGGGGTCCCCCCGCTCCTCCCCGGCCAGCACCACGGCGGGGTCGCCGGGCATGAGCTGCTGCAGCGCGAACACGAGCATGCTGACGAGCACGATGGTGGGGATTACCTGCAGCAGGCGTCCGGCGAGGTGTCCGCGCATGTCCGGCCTACTTCGCAAGGCTGACGCCCTGCAGGCGTATCATGCCATCCGGCATCGGGCGTAACCCCTCGACCTTGGCGGACAGCCCGGCAATGTTCTTCTGTGTCCACAGATAAAGGATCGGCAGGTCCTGGCGCTCGGCGGCCCACATGGCGGCATACAGCTCGCGCCGCTTCGCGGTGTCGGCAGTCAGGCGGGCCTCGTCCAGCGCCTTGTCCACGGCCGGGTTGCTGTAGTTCATCGTGTTCAACGCCCCACCGGTATGCAGGAAGCTATATAGGTTGCCATCCGGATCCACGCGGCCGGACCAGGCCAGGATGAAGCCAACGTAGTCTCCGCGGGACTCCGCCTGCAGCGCCGACGCGAACTCCGTCGCGGTGATTCGCACGTCGAAGCCGGCCTCGGCCGCCATGCTTTGAATCACCTCGGCGGCCTGCCGCAGGTCGGGGTTGTTTGGCACCATCATGTCCACCGGGACCGGACCGGTCACGCCGGCCTCCTTCATCAGCGCCTTCGCCTTGGCGACGTCGCGGGCCGGCGGCTTCATGTCGGCGATGAAGTAAGGGCTGCTGGGCGACACCGCCTGGGCCGTCGGAGTATAAAGCCCGGCATAAACCACCTGCACCAGCGCGTCCCGGTCCAGCGACAGTTCGAACGCGCGGCGCAGCCGGGGATCCGACGTGATCGCTGCCTTGGACCGGGGGCCGTTGGCCACATTGAAAGTTAGGCCCTGATAGCCGAGGTAGTCGGTGATCGCGATTTTCAGCTTGGGGTTTTTGCGGACAGCGTCCACGTCGGTCGGCAGAATGAATTCCACCAGCTCGACGCTGCCGGCCTGCAAGTTGGCCAGACGGATGCTGCTGTCCGGGATCGGTTGATAGACCACCCGCTCCAGCATAATCCTGTCGGCGTCCCAGTAGCCGGGGAACCGCTCCAGCACGATGCGGTCCTGCGGCACCCGCTCCTTGAAGGCGAACGGCCCGGCGCAGACCGGATGCAGGCCGAAGTCCTTGCCCGCCGCCTCTGCCGCCTTGGGCGAGACAATCATGCCGGAGCGGTCGGCCAGTTGCGCCAAGAAGGGCGAGGACGGCGTCTTCAGCACGATGCGAATGGTTTGCGGGTCCACGACCTCGACCCGGTCCATCGTGCTCAGCTCGCTGCGGCGGAAGCTGCCCTGCATCGAAACGTGGCGCTCCAGCGAGTACTTGACCGCCGCCGCGTCCATCCCGGTGCCGTCCTGGAACTTCACGCCCTGGCGCAGGTGGATCACCAGCGTGGTCGGGTCCGTCCACTCATAGCCCGTGGCAAGCTGGGGCACGATCTCCAGCTTTTCGTTGATGTCGAACAGCTTGTCGCACAGCCCGGCGAATACGATGCGGCCGACATAGGTGCGCGCCAGGGTGGGATCCAGGATGTCTGCATCCTCCCGCAACGCGATGCGCAGGGTCTGCGCGGCGGCGGCCTGGCCGAATAGGACGGCGCAGGCGGTGGCAAGCAAGAGTCGTCGCATCGGGGTGCCCCATTCCGTCAAACGCCAGCAACACTGACCGGCTTGGCTTGCACGCGCAAGCCGGTGGTGGCACCCCGGAAGCAACACCGGACAGGGAATGCCTCCAAATGCGCCAATATACCATTGCCTCGATCCCCGCGGACGGCATCGGGCCGGAGGTCGTGGCCGCCGGGCTGGAAGTGCTGGATGCCGTTGCGGCGCGGGACGGCGGGTTCCGGCTTCAGGTCGAGCACCTCGACTGGGGCTCGGACCGCTATCGCCGCACCGGCGCGCTGATGCCGGCGGACGGGCTGGACCGGCTGCGCGGGATGGACGCCATCCTGTTCGGCGCGGTGGGGGCGCCTGACATCCCCGATCACGTGACGCTGTGGGGACTGCGGCTGCCGATCTGCCAGGGCTTCGACCAGTATGCCAATATCCGTCCCACCCGCATCCTGCCGGGCGTGCAGTCGCCGCTGCGCGGCATCGGACCGGGCAACCTGGATTGGCTGATCGTGCGGGAGAACAGCGAGGGCGAATACGCCGGGCACGGCGGGCGGGCGCATCGCGGTTTCCCGGAGGAAGTCGCGACCGAGACCGCCATCTTCACCCGGCGCGGGGTGGAGCGGATCATGCGCTTCGCCTTCGATGCCGCGCAAAAACGTCCGCGCAAGCTGCTGACGGTCGTCACCAAGTCCAATGCGCAGCGGCACGGCATGGTGTTCTGGGACGAAATCGCGGCGCTGGTGGCTGGAGACTACCCGGACGTGACCTGGGACAAGGAACTGGTGGACGCCATGACCACCCGCATGGTCCGCAAGCCCGGCAGCATAGACACCGTGGTCGCCACCAACCTGCACGCCGACATCCTGTCCGACCTGGCGGCGGCGCTGGCCGGGTCGCTCGGGATCGCGCCGACCGGCAACGTGGACCCGGAGCGCCGCTTCCCTTCCATGTTCGAGCCGATCCACGGCAGCGCCTTCGACATTACTGGCAAGGGGATTGCCAACCCGGTGGCGACGTTCTGGACGGCGTCGCTGATGCTGGAGCACCTGGGGGAACCCGAGGCGGCCGCTGCCCTAATGCGGGCGGTGGAGGGGGTGTGTGGGTCTGGATTGGTGACGCCGGATTTGGGCGGGACGGCCACGACGGCGGAGGTTACGCGGGCGGTTTGCAAGGCGGTGCAAGGGGCAAACTAGTCAACGTTCTCCGCTGGGATCGCAATACATTATTCCGGCACCGCGGCCAGCGCATCAATCATGCGCAGCCACGGGCTTAATGCCGTCAACGCAAGGCGGACACGGTATCCGTCGCAAACTGCCGATATGCGTCGGAAAGGCCGCTCTCTCCACTGAACGGATGCGCAGCCGACGCACTTTCCACCTTGAAAGTTCTCAGGGT